>Ga0182024_10007599_pt1 | contig 23326 bp, 20 predicted proteins | sample P32metaG_FD_120480 | JGI IMG/M metagenome (GOLD analysis project Ga0182024, IMG submission 120480) | Permafrost microbial communities from Stordalen Mire, Sweden - P3-2 metaG (Illumina Assembly) | ecosystem: Environmental > Terrestrial > Soil > Wetlands > Permafrost | place: Sweden: Stordalen... | reverse complement strand
GAAGAGGCTTCTGCCGCGCCGAGAGGTGTTGATTTTTTTGCGTCTGGAGTCTGAGGCAGCGGGCTTTGTCCAGCGGATTGCTGGGCTCGCGGCCGAATTTTTTCACGTTTTAATTGAGGAAGGTTTCATGAGAATCCATCGTCCCAAGTCACGAGCCGGCTTTACGCTGGTGGAGTTGCTCGTCGTGATCGCCATTATCGGCGTATTGATTGCCCTATTGTTGCCGGCCGTGCAACAGGCCCGCGAAGCGGCCCGCCGTGCGCAGTGCACCAACAACCTGAAGCAGCAGGCCCTGGCGGTGGCGAATTACGCCAGCACCTTCGGCACGCTGCCTTCCAGTCAGCGTCCTCCCGGGGGCGCCCGCCTGTCGTGGCTGACGCAGTCGCTCCCGTATCTCGACCAGCAAGCGACATACGACAAGTACGATCAATCGCAGAACTGGAGCACGGCGGTGCCGAATACTGCCGGTGGGTACAACGTGCCCAACTCGGTGGTCTCCAGCACGCGTATCTCGTCGCTCGAATGCCCTTCGAGCAATCCGTCGACGGCCGATCCGACGCGGCTTGACGACGATCCGGATATTCACACGCAGCAAACCCAAACCGCCCCAATAGAGAAGGGGTTCTACGGCACGAATGTCGGCCTACCGACGTCGACGACCATAGGCGTTTGGCCGAATTCGAGCCCGACGCTCACTCCCGGCCGCTTCGCCGCTCCCACGGATTATGCTGCTGTGACCCATGTCGAGGCGATTTTGCAAGCCCTGCCGGCCCAGTCGACGGAAGCTTCGACGCAGAAAGCCTACGCTGCGATCCCATTGGGCGGGTCGGCGGGCGCAATTGCGGCGGTCGACGGCTACGGATTCGGCATTCTGCAAAAGAATGCCCATCCGCGGTTGGCCGACGTGCGCGACGGCTTGTCGAACACGATCCTGATTGCCGAAAGCGCCGGACGTCCCTGGTTGTGGACCAAGGTCAATGGCAAGGTGGTCAAGGTCAACAACGTGGACAACGACATCGGTTCTCAGACTGAAACGCCGGCCTCGGTCACGCATGATCGCGTGAACGGCGGCGGTTGGTCTCGCCCAGCCAGCGATATCTCGCTGCTGGGTTCGGATCCGACCGGCACCATTTTCCCGGGTTACTACATCAATCGTAGCAACGGTGTGAGTTTGGATGGTGTCACTTGGGCCTACGCCAGTGGGAACGATTACCTCAGCGGAACGCCCGCGGCCAACGGAGTCACCCAAACGACCTACGCCAATCTTGCCTCGACCTTGACTGTCCAGCCGACGACCCCGTACTACTCGACCTTGGGCACCGGGATTTACAACATCTTCAATGGCTATGACACCGGGGCTGCCGCCTATTCGGTCAACGGAACGGGCCAACCGTTCTCGTTCCACCCGGGTGGGTTGCTCGTGGCTTTGGGTGACGGCTCGGTAAAATTTCTCTCAGAGAATATTCCGATCCGTTTGGTCGCTCGCCTGGTCACTCGCGACCAGGACGAACCGGTCGACGGCAGCTACTACGAGGCGTTTCCGCCTCACTAGTTTGACGCTTGGTGGTTTGGACGCGTCTCGCCAGATTCCCCCGCCGGGCAGCTCACTTACCAAGGGTGACTGCCCGGCGAGGAACTGGAAGCTGGCAAGCGTTTGCTTTCAGTGTGACTTACGACGAACCCTCTCACCCTGTGGAGCGCCTTCCCGGGGTGGGAGGGTTTTTTTGCGCGCGACGCTTGCGCGACGCGCGCAAAAAAACCCGGCTCGAGCGGTCGAGCCGGGAGGATTGGGTCAAAAGGCGGGAGGCTGCTAGCAGGTGCCGCAGCAAATCGGCGTGTTGTGGAACGACACGTAGCAGCAGCAACCGGCGGCCAGGCAATGGGCCGTGCAGTCGCAGCAGGCTTGAATCATGTCGCAGCAGGTCTTGTCACCGCTCAGGCAGGTGATCGTGCAGCCATCTTTCGTATACTCGCACTTGCACAGCCCGCAAAACAAATTGAACTCGCAGCAGGCGATTCCATTGTAGGTGCAGGTGAGCGAGCACATGCCGTCGCAGAGAGCCCGGCAAAGATTCTGCAAGGTGCCGGCGGCCACCTCATCGTCGCACGAGCAAATCAGCTTCATGCCACCCTTGCACTTCTCCGCCTTCATCGTGCAACGCGGCAGCACCCAGGTATTGATCGCGGGGGCCGCGGCCGGATGAGCGGCGTTGTGTGCACCTGCGGCGGGACCCCAACTGGACGCCGGCGAAGAACCACGTTGCGTAAACACTGCGCTAGCCATAGCAGAACTCCTTTCGCTTGGAACCAGCCGCAAACCGCACGAATCCTAAAGCGGCGCGAATCTTATATCGGTGTCGCGCACCGAACTGCGACTGAATTCCTGAGGAACTTGCGCACCTCTGGTCGTCCAGTCAGCGGCGTGGCAAAAAAATGGCCTCCCGAAGAAAAAACGTTCGCGGGTCGGCAGCCAAAACTTGGCAGCAGTATAGAAGCGCTATCGACGATGCACAAGCGCTGGCGGCCTATCCGAAAACCGCCTGGGAGAAGGGGACAGTCCCATTTTGCTCGAAGCCGGGTTCTCTGCTGTCTGGAACGATGGTCGCAAAATCGGGACAGTCCCCGGCAGGTTTCGGATAGGCACGTAGCCGCCGCGAGTGAACTTTTGCGCTTGGCGAAAAGATTCCGTCTCTGACATTCGCGCGGGCGCGGGCGTGGCCGTCGGCGCGATTTAGGCGGTTTCTGGTGCTGGCATCGGCAGAGCGTGGCCGAACTAATACGCAAGACGATCATCATGATGATGATCAACATGCTAGCACGCTAGCGAAGCACAGCCGCCGAGCGCGGACATTCGCGTTCTACGCTCGGCACCATCGAGTCGACAGGAATCGTGCGATGCTGACCAATCGGATTCGTTCCTGCTACGCCGCCCAAAAACGCCCCGCCCAAACGTCGACCCCCAGCATCCCGACGGGCTTCGTCGTGACGCCGGCCTGCTTCGTCTCAGCGGCGGCCCAGTGGCAGTGGCAGCTCTATCAGGCCGCCTACGAACAAGCGCGACGTGCCGCCGCCGTGCCGCGTCACTATCGCCGGTTCTTCGCGGTCTGGAATTAGCGCGTTCGGAAAGATCGCCTCGAAGCGGGGGACCGTCCCCGATGGTTTCCTGATTCGCGATCGCGCGTTCGATTTGCGCTGATCAGCGAGCCAGCGACGGGGCCCGACACGATCCTCGGTTTGTCGGCTGCCAAAACCCTCGATTCCAAAACGTGGCGGCCGGTTTGCAATGCGCCGTGATGGTTCAAGTCGAGTGAAACGCGTTTGCCGCATGTGCGCGGGGGCGTTGCCCACGGCAAGCGGTTCGGGTTAGTATGGGTTGCCGGCTGACTTTGAGACGCGATTGCGCCCTTGGCGGTCGTCGGCAATGCTCCCGTGGATGCCCGACGACACCGGAACGACCTGGCCATGCATATCTCGACCTACCACTACTGGCCGCTGGTGCCGCTGATTTTCCTACTGCTGGTCGTCGTCGGCGGCCTGGTGGTGGCCGCGCTGCAGATTGGCGTCATCAGCTATGCCTACGAAAAAATGGGAGTCAGCGAAGGCTGGGTCACGGCCCTGCTGTTGAGCTCCCTGCTGGGCAGCTATATCAATATTCCGGTTGCCGAATTGGGCGGAGGCCAGCGCGATAGCGATCAGGCGTTTTCGACCTTTGGCGTGCGGCACGTGATGCCGGAAAATCCGAACTGGCCGGGGACAGTCTTGGCGATCAACGTCGGCGGAGCAATTATCCCCACCGCGCTGTCGATCTATCTGATGGCCAGAAATCAAATGTTCGGTCGCGGATTGATCGGAATGGCGATCGTCGCCGTGGTTGTCCATTGGATGGCCACGCCGATCGAGGGAAAAGGAATCGCCGTGCCAATTTTCGTTCCCCCCATCTTGTCCGCGATGGTGGCCATGTTCCTGGCGCGCCCCGTGGCGGCCCCCCTGGCCTATGTGTCGGGCAGTCTGGGCACGTTGATCGGCGCCGATTTGTTGAATCTGCACCGACTGGCGGAGCTCGGTGCGCCGATCGCCTCGATCGGCGGCGCCGGAACGTTCGACGGCATTTTTCTCACCGGCTTACTGGCGGTCCTCTTGGCCCATTGACGTGCGGTCAAGCGCGCTCGACTGGAGCGCGTTTCGTTGCTGTGTACCGGTTCACGCTCTGACCCGAGGCCACTCGCGCGGGCCCGTCGTCCTGTGTCCCTCGCGGGTACCCGTCTCCGACGGGTGGCGTCGGGTTAGTATTGCCGACGTGCGGTCAAGCGCGCTCGTCCAGCGCTACGCGGCCAGCCACGATCGTTTGCCGCACGCGCAGGGCCGTCGGCAATCCGGCGGCGTCGAGCGGCAAATCGAATGCCACCAGGTCGGCCCGATCGCCCACGGCCAGCGTCACCTCGTCGATGCCCAACAGTCGGGCCGGTTGGAGACTGGCCATCGCGACGGCCGTGGCCCGATCGACGCCGGCGTAGCGCATGACACCGACGACGCCGGTGCCGATCGGCTCGCCGGCCCCGGCCAACAAATCGCGCTGGCCGGCGACGACCAGCCGGCCGTCAGCGAGGATTTCCAACGGACACAGGGCGGTGTCGTAGCGCCCGGGCGGCAAACCGGCGAAGCCCGACAAATCGCTCACCAGCACGATGCGGTCGGTGGTTTTTGCCCGCACGAAGGTTTTGACGACCGCCGGTGGCAGATGATGTCCGTCGACGATCAAGCTGGCCGTGAGTCGATCTTCGGCCAATTGGTCCCAGAGATAATTCGGATGGCGGCGCAGCCAGGCGTGGGCGCCGTTGCCCAGGTGGGTGCTGAGCGTGGCGCCGGCATCGACGGCCGCGGCGATCTGCGCGGCATTGGCCGCGGTGTGGCCGATGGCGACCCTCACGCCGCGGGCGACGAGCCCGGCGATAAACGACGCGGAGCCGTCGAACTCGGGCGACAAGGTGACGAGACGAATCTGCCCCTCGGCCGCTTGATTGAGCAGCTCGAACTCGGCCGCATCGGGCGGGCGGCAGTGCTGGAGCGGATGGGCGCCCCGCGCACCCTCTTCGGCCGAAATGTAGGGCCCTTCCAGGTGAATGCCCGCGACAAGCGCGGCGAAGTCGGGCGATTGGCGGCACGCGCGGCGAACGGTCGTCAGCCCGGCGAGCAAGGCCGCGCGGCTGGCGGTCGTCAGCGTGGGACAAAAACGCGTCACGCCGAAGCGTGTCAGGCTGTGGCCAATGGCGATCGCCTTCTCGGGCGTCAGGTCGGACGAGGTGAATTCCTGGCCGCCGTAGCCGTTGATCTGCAAGTCGACCCAGCCGGGCGCGATCCAGGGGAGGTCGGGATCGGTCGTTTCGCAGGGGGTCAGGCCGGCAATGCGCTGACCGACGATCTCGATTTCGACCGCCCGAGCAGTGACATAGTGACGACCGACGATTTTCATCGATGCCCCCCGGCCGACAAGCCCCCGCGCGCACAGGGTCGAGGCGCGCGCCCCTGCTGGCCAACATAATCGCCGGGCCGGACCGCCGCCAGCGCTGGCGAGCGGCTCTGTTTGCTCGCCGCTGCCCCGAGGGCTCTTAGCGCGATCAGTAAAGGCTGCCGCTGGGACGGACGACGACCGACGACGAGTTGCCGCCGCGCCACTGATAGGGATTGGCGGAGTCGGAAACCCAACCGGCGCCGTAGGTGTCGCAGTGGGGCGTGCCCGAGACGAGAGGCCGAGCGTTCGATTGGCCAAACCACTTCATGGCCGCCAATCGGTCGCCCCGCTGGGCGGCGCGGGTTTCGGCCTTGCGGCGGACGGCTTCTTTCGGATTTTCGTAACGACTCCGCTCCTGCTGGTAGAGCCACATCTCGGGCGTGACGCCGGTTTGGCCGGTCGTCACGTCGCGCCGCAAATCATTTTGCTGGGCCGGACTTTGAGCCTGACTGCGGCTGGCTAGCATTGCCAGCGCCAGTCCCATGGACAAGGCGATCGTTTTGTTCATCGAATGTTTCCCCCTCGGGTTGCCGAACACGGCCGCGCGCAAGCTCGCCGGGCAAATGCCGGGCGACGAATCGATTGCAGCGGGCCTATGAATCGTTTTTCGGCCTGGAAAGCGGGAGAAGATTAGACGATTATGCCGGTTTTCCGGCTCTGCTAGCGGCCAGCGCTAATCGCCGTATCCGTGGGGATGGCTCGAATGCCAGCGCCAGGCGGTCGCCACGATCGAATCGATGTCGCGATACTTCGGCTGCCAGGAGAGGACCTTGCGTCCCCGGCTCGAGTCGGCCACCAGTTCGGGCGGATCGCCGGGGCGGCGCGTGCCGATCCGCTCGGGAATCGGCCGGCCCGAAACGCGGCGGCAAGCGTCGATCACTTCCCGCACGCTATAGCCCTGGCCCGTGCCGAGATTGAGCTGTAGCCCCACGCCGGGGGCAAGTCGATCGAGCGCCGACAGGTGGGCCGCGCCGAGATCGTCGACATGGATATAGTCGCGAATGCAGGTGCCGTCGGGCGTCGGATAATCGTCGCCAAAGACCGTGATCTCGGGCCGTTGCCCCAGCGCGACGGCCAGCACGATCGGAATCAGATGGGATTCAGGATCGTGGTCTTCGCCCAAATCGCCGGCCGGACTGGCACCGGCCGCGTTGAAATAGCGCAAAGCGGCATAACCAAAACCGTAGGCCTGGGCGTAGTCGGCCAGCGCGTGCTCGATGACGAGTTTGCAGAATCCGTAAGGATTGATCGGGGCTTGTTTCTCGTCCTCGGTGATCGGAACGCGATCGGGGACGCCATAGGTGGCCGTCGTGCTGGAAAAGACGATTCGCCGCACGTCGGCGGCGCGCATCGCTTCGAGCAGGCTCAGGCTGGCGACCACGTTGTTCTGGTAGTACTTGGCCGGATCGGTGACCGATTCGCCCACCAGGGCGAAGGCGGCGAAGTGCATCACCGCTTCGATGCGTCGTGAACGAAGCACCTCGACGAGCAACGGCTGGTCGAGCAATTCCCCCTCGATCAGGCGGCCGGCCGCGCAGGCTCCGCGGTGACCCTGCGACAGGTTGTCGTAAATCCAGACCTCGTGGCCGGCGGCTGAGAGCAAGCGTGCGGCATGACTCCCAACATAGCCGGCCCCACCGGTTACCAAAATCCTCACGATCGTTCCTCTCGGTTTCGCAAAACTCGTGGTGCTAGCGAGATTATGACGACTGGCTCGTTCTGCCTGTCCGGCTTGCCGCCAACAACGGCATAAGCATACGCCGGGGAAGGGTTTTCGGCAAACTCGCCGTCAAGTCGCAGCCGCCGGCGACCCGAAATTTCAAAGAAGCGGGATCCAGCGCGCCACAAAGCGACTCTGCGCGACCGCGAGGTTCGGCCACCCAGACAGGACACAGGATGCCTCCGCGCAGAACTCTGAAGCCGGTGACCGTTTCCGGCGGGGCCGGCGGTGGACGTTGGCGTGACGCCTTCGTCGAACATTTGCGCAACGAATGCCATCTGGCGGAAAACACGGTCGCCGCCTATCGGCGCGACATCGATCATTTCTTCGAATGGCTCGCGGGCCGAGCGGTCGCCGCCTTGACGATTCGCGACCTGGCCGATTATGCCGGCTGGCTGCACCGGCGCACGCTGGCTCCGGCCACGATCGCCCGCCACGTCGTCTCGCTGAAATTGTTTTGTCGCTATTTGCAACTGGAAGGGGTGCTGGGGGACAGCGCCGCCGAGTTGTTGGGTAGCCAGAAGCTGTGGCAGCGGGTGCCGCACGTCCTTTCGCCCGCCGGCGTGGAAAAACTGCTGACCACACCGCGCAAGAGCGACCCTTGGTGGCGGCGCGACCGAACGTTGCTGGAACTGTTGTATGCGACCGGCTGCCGAGCCTCCGAATCGTCGCATTTGAAGCTGTGCGACGTGCGACTCGACGAAGGATTTGCGATCTGCCACGGCAAGGGAGACAAGCAGCGCGTGGTGCCGCTCGGCAAGCGTGCTGCCTTGGCCATCCGCGACTATCTGGAACACGAACGGCCGCGGCTGGCGGAGAATGTCGTGCCGGCGCCCGAGTGGCTGTTGTTGTCGCGTCGCGGCCGGCGACTGGCGCGGGAACGCATTTGGGAGCTGTTCAAGAAGTACGCCTCGCGGGCCGAGATCGACCCGGATTTGAGTCCCCACTCGCTACGGCACAGTTTTGCCACGCATCTTTTGTCCGGCGGAGCCGATTTGCGTCAGGTGCAAGAGATGCTCGGCCACGCGAGCATTGCCACCACCCAAATCTATACGCACGTCGATCCGTCGCGGCTGAAGGCGATTCACAGCAAATTCCATCCGCGCGGCTAGCGCGATTTCACGTAGGTGGCGCGTCCGCGTCAGCCGCTCGGCGCCGACGGGGGCTTGGTAATCCAGCGGCTGTGAGGGTAGCGGCGTTCGAGTTGTTCGCGGGCCTGCGCGGCCCGTTCGGCCTTGTCGACCTTGGCCCACAACGTGGCCAGATTGGCCAGCGCCTCGGCGTGTTGCTCGGGCGAGCCGGGATAGAGCAAGTCGACCTCCAAGAAAGCCAGCAGGGCTTCCTTCGGTTTGCCGGCGGACTTATAGCAATTTCCCAGGGCGACGTAAGCGCGCGCGTAGATATCCTGGTTGTCGGGGTCGGCCTTGGCGATCACGTTGTCGATCAATTTGACGGCCTCGTCGATCTTGTCGCTGGCGGCCAATGCGGAGGCCTTGCCGAGTTCGGCCGCGAAGTGTTGGGTGTCCGCCTCCTTTCCATCGGCCGAGATTCCCAAGGCTTCGTCATATTTTTCGATGGCCTTGTCGTATTGCTGCTGCGCTTCGAGTGCCCGGCCCATCAGCACGGCGGCGCGCATGCGGTATTCGGGCCAGGGAGTGGCGGCCAGTTGGGCATAGTAGGGCTCGGCTTTCTCGACCCTTCCGGTGGCCACCAGCAGATCTCCCAGGGCCGCCATCGCTTCCAGGTAGTGGTAGTTGTTTTTGCGGGCTTTCTCGAAGGCGAGCAGTTTTTCGCCCGCCTCTTTGAGCGACCCGCTGCCGGCCAGCGCCAGGCGAGCCAGCAGAAAGGCTTTATAGAACTCGATGTCTTGTTTGATGGCGTCGCGCGACACTTCTCCGGTCTTGATGGCGTTGAGCAGCGTGAGCGCGGCGGCGAGTTTGCCGGCTCGCATTTTGATGCGCGCGTCGCTCAGTTCCTTGGGTTCTTCGTCGAACTGGATGGAGTCGATCTGGTTGACCGAGTAGGTCTTGGGAACGCCGCCCATATCGATTTTCACTTCGTTCTGTCCCATCTCGACCACTTCGCCGGCGACCGTCGTGCCGGTCACGAGCCGAATGTGATCGCTCGCGAAGGCCGAGGCCGCGGTGGCGAGAACCGCCAGGCTCGAGATCCACAGGATTCCGTGTCGCGTCATTGCCTGTCCTTTCTTGTCGGCTGCCGGAGCCAGTCGAGTGCGTGAGATGATCTGAGCGCCGCGATCGGTGCTAGGCCGACTTGTCTTTTTTGTCCGGGTCTTTTCCGCCGGCGGCTTCGCGTTCTTTGAATTCGCGCAGGCCGTCGAGCGGCTGGTGGAGTTGTTGTTGAATTCGCTTGAGCAGCAGGTCATATTCGGCGGAGGATTGCGGGCCGCCCAAGTTCGGATAGAGCCGGAAGGTCTTCCACAGGTCGTTCTTGGCCGATTCGAAGGTTTTTGCGCGGACCGCGGGATCGGTGACCTTCAGACCGTAGAGGAGTCGCGCTTCGGCGATTTTCAACCGGGCTCGATAGAACGTCTCTTCGAACTGCGGGTTTCCCTGCGTTTTGTTGGCCAGGATGGCCCAGCCCCAAATCAGATTGTGACCGTGCCCGTCGGGTGCGGTTCCCAAAATCGATCGCATGTAACCCTCCCGGTCCACGTCGCCCTGCGCTGCCAGGGTTTCGGCCGCGGCGATCTGCGCCGTAATCATCGTCGGATGCTGCTTGAGGACTTCGACGATCAGTTTGATCGCTTCGTCGAAATCACCGATACGCCGCAAGGAGACCGCCATCCGCAACTGCACGCCGAGCAGGGTATTGGGATCGGGGACGAATTTGGGATCGCGAGCGGCCTGGACCAGAATCTGCCGATACGCCTCGGCCGCGTGTTTGTAATGCGTTTTGGCCGGGTCCTTTGCCGGTTCGGCGGGATCGTCCAAACCCGCGGCCAGTCCATACAGGGTTTCGGCCACCCAACTGAGCGAATTGTAGTTCGTTCCGGTCTGGCGGCTGCTGATGCGCGAGAGGAAGGTTTCGAAGGCGTCGGAGACGGCCTGGAGATCTTGTGGCGAGGCGTCTTTGCGCATCCGCTCCAATTGTTGCTGCAGTTCGCGGCCGAGACTGACATAGATCGAGGTCAACATTTCGTTGGCGGCGGGATCGCCCGAGGCGACGACCGCCTTATCCAGGGCGTCCATGACCGTTTTTGCCTTGGCGATTTGTTGCTGGGCGATGTAGACCCGCACGGCCACCTTATACGTCTCGACGGCAAAACCGGGCCGCTTGACCAGCGGACTGCCGGCCTCGACGAGCGTCAGCGGACCGAACGTCGGGTTTTCCAAGGTGGCGACCGCGAGTTGGCCTTCACCGTTGTCCAGATAGACTTGCGCCAGGGCGAGCATGCCGTCGGCGAGCGCGTCGGTCGGCTCGACTCCTTGTTTTTCGATTCGCTCGAAACCGTCGCGCAGGACCTGCCGAGCCTGGGATTTGAAGCGATCCAATTCTTCCTGCGGCGGTCGCTCATCGGCCGGCGCCTGGACCGCTTTGAGATAGGCGGCCCACAATGCCTGCCCGGCAAAGAGGTCCGACTGGCCACGGCGGGGCGAATCGGCCGGAATCCGATTCAAATAACCGAGCGCGTCGTCGAGCCGACGATCGGCGAGCGCAAAATTCAACAGCGACAAGGCGGCGTCCTCGGCCTGGTCGGGCCAATGCGCAAGGATGTACTCGGCGGCCTCGCGGATTTTTTTCGCTTCGAAGCTCTTGTCGGTCTGTTTCGAGTTACGAAAGAGATTGATGTACGAAGCCAGTACGATCTGGGCCCCTTTGAATCCATAGCTTTCGACGCCCGCGGCCGTTGTCTTGTCGGTAGCGTGTCGGGCCAGAAAGTCTCCAATCACCGCCGCGTCGTAGTACTCGCCCCCGTCGTAAAAAAGATAGCAGACATAAAAGCGTGCGGTATTGAGTTGTTCGGCGTCGGGACGGTCCTTGGCGGAAGCCTTGCCGGCCAATGCCAGGGCCAGACGAAAATCGGCCATCGCCGCCCGCTCGTTGCGCTGCTTGTCCTCGGCCAGTTGGGCCAACATCGCCGGGTCGACGGCCTCTTGGTTCTTGGCGATATCGATGCCGAGGATCGCGGCCTGCGCCTCGTCGAGCGATTGCTTTCCACGCTCGAAGGCTTCAGCAAACGTCGTCGGCTCCTTAACCCGCTCGGAACTGTCGCTGGCACTCTTCTTGCTCCGGCTGGAAGATTTTTCCTTTGGTTTGACTTCCTTGGAGGGCTTGGGTGCCTTGACGGGCTTCGAGGGAGTCGGGCGCGCGGCCAGCCGGATGCCGGTGGTCGAAGGCGGAGCCGAGCGGCCCTTTTCGCCATCGGCGCGGGCCGGCGCGGCGAGGGAGAGCGCAAGCGCAGAGAGTCCGGCCATGCCCAAGGCAAAAAACAACTTCCAGCCTCTCCTGGCGAAGCTTCGCATGAACGCTTTCTTCTCTCTGGGCCGCCCCATTCAGCGCGCACCGCCGGTGGCGCGCTCGCAATCGGTTCCGGCAGTCTTTGCACAAAGCCGCCTGCGAAGCGGCGTGCCCGGGGTGAGCGGCCCAGGGTGAGCCGCACTTTCGGCTCGAGCGCTAGCCGACCGTCTGTCGCCCCAGTTTCAGGATTATAATCGATGTTGGGCCGGGTGTCGCTTTTCCCAACCAGGCCTTAGCGGCTGCAACGATTGGAAGGGTCTGGCGGGCAGTTGCCCGTGCTGAACTCGCCTGCGATCGATCCGCGCGACCGCCGTCGAAAGGAGTCGAGACGCGGCTGCGGGGTTCACCGGCGGGCCTGGCAGCGGCACTGGGGGCGGCCTGTGCTGCCAAGGGATTGCGCGGCAGCAGACCGTCTAGGGCTGGCTGTCGGCAGCGGCCCGTCGCGCGCCGGCCCCCGGATTGGCGCGGACCTTTTCAGCTTGCGCAACGAACTGAATGAGTTGTGTGAACGATTGCTGCGTTTGCAACTCCGGCTTGACCTGGCTGGCCAGATCGAGCACCCGACCCAAGCCACGTCCGGGCGTGGCATGCGAGCGAAGCGCGCGAGCGGTTTCGGCTGCCAGCGCCACGGCCTGCAATGACGCGGCACTCTCGCCGAACGACTTGGCGAATTGCGGTCTGCGCACGCGTGCGGCCATATGCCGCACAGCGCCGCCGGCCGGATCGTTCCAGGCGAGGTCGATGGTGGCAACTTCTTCGCCTCCCGTTGGCTTCAACCACAACTCGAACAGCCCGGCCAGCTCGGCCCCGGCGGTCAAATCGACTTTGGTGACGGAAGCGACCGGCCCGGTCAGTGTGGTGGTGGCGTGGCCGACCAGTCGATAGGCCTGGACCACCTGGTGGTTGAAGGTAACGGTGAGCGTTGCGCCGCGGGCCACAATGCGTGGGGCACCGGTTGCGGGATCGGGACTCTGAGAGCCGCCGGCACGCAACCCAACCTGCAGCAACTGCATGCCCGGTTCACCGAAGGGGGCCGGCCCGGCAGTCGTGTGCAAGACGAACGGGGCATTGGCCGGCGGGAACAAATCGTCGAAGGCTGCCAAAAAGTCTTCGATCCGCATTTCATCGGCTGGCGGCAAACGGCCGCTGGCGATCGACTGGCGGGCCAAAAGGTAGCTGCTCGTATCTCGAACCAGGGGGACCGGACTGGAGGCCAGCGCCGGGGCGGCCTCGGGAGAGACAAAGGGGCGCTCCCCCGTCTTCAATTGGTACAACAGGTCATAACCGGGCGTCAGCGGCGGGGCCAAACCTCGATTCAGCGTCCGGTCGACCGTTTCCAGCGGCGGCAACCGATCCGAACCGCGCGGGGCGGTCAGGATGCCATCATGCACCGGCACCGAAGGTGAATCATCTTCGGGCACGCCGAAATTCATCTCTTCGTCGCGCGACGACGAACCATCGAGCGCCGTAAGATCCGACGCCGCATCGGCCGCGTCGGACGAGTCCCCGCGATAGGACGATGCCGCGGTATCGGTCGACCGAGGATGGTCGTATGGCAACTTGATCGCACGAGGCGCAACTGCCAATTCGGGCTGCTGATCGGCGGCATGCGGGGCCGGCTTGCCAGGATGCGCCGCCCCGCCGTTTCCGCGGTGCACAAACTTGGCACCGTCGGCCGTCGACCGTTCTGGCAGCCGCACCGGTACGTTGAACAGACCGACGCCGACGAGCAGGAGCACCGTCGCGGCCACGGCAAGTTCGCGCCAGGGGAATCGCTGGCGGCGCACCCGAGATATCCGCGACAGCCGCATCGACAAGTCCGAGGGGACCGGCACGTTGCGCACCATCCCATCGAGCTCGTCGTCCGACGTGGCGGCGATCTGCTCCAAGCGGGCCATCATGCCCGGGGGGAGCGGCACATCGCGCAAGCGGGCATCGAGCCAGGGATCGGAGCCAAACTCAGCGGACATCGTAAGTTCTCGTGTGGAGCACGTAGCCGGCAATCATCAACGCGGTCGACAAGGAGGGTTTCGAGCCCCGGTTTCGAAACTCGCCAGTTTTCAAGCTGGTGTTTAGCAGACTGTTGCTTTTTAGCTGGTGTTTTTCAGCCGGGTGTTTTTTAGCCGGCTGACGATCGGCTTTCGCTCAGCCAGTACTCGCGAAGCCGCACGCGACCACGACTGACGCGCGACAGGACGGTCCCGAGTGGAATCTTCAACATATCGGCCACCTCCTGATGCGTCAGCTCGCCGACCACCACCAGCAACAACGTGTCGCGAAGCTCGGCGGGGAGGCGGTCCAGGGCATGTTGCATTTCGTCGGTATAGTCGTTGGCCAACGGATCGTCGGCCTGCACTTCAATCTGATCGGTGAACTCAGGCTGCGCCCCGCGGGTCAAATCGCGGCGGCGCCAGCGGTCGACAACGCGGCGGCGGAGGATCGAAACAAGCCACGCCCGCTGCCCACGGCCCGATTGATATCCCTGCCGGCTCTTCCAGGCCGAACGAAAGGTCTCTTGGACGACATCCTCGGCCTCATGGCGATTTCCCACCATGCGGTAGGCCATGCGGTAGAGGACGGCACCGTGCTCGACGACCAGTCGATGGAATTCACTTTCGGACAACGGCAACCCGGCGTTCCTTTGCGTTATTCGGTAGCTCGGCGAGCGATTATTCCACTCCGGGGGCATTGTCGCCGCCGGACGCACCCGCCGCCCCAAACGTGACCCCCCTGGGGGCGACTACCGGCCCATCGGTTATTCGCGCCAATCGTTCATGCTAGCCCCAGCCGGTAGCCCGGAGCAAGCCGATTGTCGTTATGACTCCCCCGATCAACCCACTGCGAATACTGGTCAACCGTTCACGAAAACAGGCGTCGCTGGGGCAAAGTGTCGGGGGCGCCCGTGGCAGGATCGATTGGCAGGCCGAGATGTTCGTAGGCCGCGGCCGTCACCTTGCGGCCGCGCGGGGTTCGCACGACGAGGCCGGTCCGCAGGAGAAAGGGCTCAATTTCGTCGACCAGGGTGTCGGGAGCCGCATTCATGGTGTGGGCGACCGCTTCGACCCCGGCCGGGCCGCCGTGGAATACGCGGATGATCGTCTCCAGATACTTGCGGTCCTGGCTGTCGAGCCCGAGCACGTCGATCCGCTGCATTTCGAGGGCTTGCCGGGCCAGGTCCAGGGTGACGCGACCATCGGCCTTGCTGGTGACGTAGTCACGAACCCAGCGCAGGCGATTGTTGGCCAGTCGCGGCGTGCTGCGCGAGCGGCGGGCGATCTCCAGCGCCGCCTCGTCGGTGATCGCCATCTGCAGCTTGGCGGCATTGCGGCGGACGATCTCGGCCAATTCGTCGACCGTGTAAAAGTCGAGGTGCTCGCGCATCTGGAAGCGATCGCGGAGCGGCGCCGACAATAAGCCTGCCCGCGTCGTCGCGCCGATCAGCGTGAAGGGACGGAGCGCCATGTTAATCGTGCGGGCGTTCATTCCTTCGCCCAAAGTGAGATCGATGCGAAAGTCTTCCATCGCCGGATACAAAAACTCTTCGACCGATTTCGCCAGCCGATGGATCTCGTCGATGAACAGGACCGAACCTTCCTCGGCATTGGTCAGATAGGGAATGACATCCTTGGGCGCCTGCAGAACCGCCCCGCTGGCGATTTGCAAGCTCACGCCCAAGTCGCGTGGAATACAGGTGGCGAACGTCGTCTTGCCCAAACCGGGCGGACCGTCGAAGAGGATGTGCCCGAGCGGTTCGCCGCGCTTGCGGGCGGCATCGACCGCGATTTGCAGCCGCGCGAAGACCTCGCGCTGTCCGACCATGTCCTGCATCCGTTGCGGACGGAGCGCGCGGTCCTCCTCTTCCTCGCGAACCTCTTCGGTCGGTTTGAGAACGGGTTCGCGCAAGAGTCGCTACACCTTCATGCAAAAGAAACGCGGAGCGGCAGCGCTCCATCATCCGATGCGTCCAATCATATCAGGCTGCCTGCCTTGCCGAGTAGACCAGGATGGCCCCCTGCCCCGTTCCGGTTGCCGACGGCGGGCCGGAATGCTCCAATTTGACGGGCCAAAGACAAAAACCAGGTGATCCTCTTGGCTTCGATCCCCGCCGGCGCTCCGGTGCCGCTCCAGGAATTCGACCGGGTCGTGGTCGTCGGCACCAGCGGTTCCGGCAAGTCGACTCTTGCGCGCACGCTGGCAGGGCGTCTCGGTTGTCCGTACGTCGAGCTCGACGCAATCCATTGGCTGCCCGGCTGGGTGGAGCAGGACCCAGCTCAGTTTCGGGCCGGCGTCAGTGAGGCGGTCGCCCGGCCTAGATGGGTCATTGACGGGAATTACATCCGCGTTCGCGATCTGGTTTGGAGTCGGGCCACGACGATTATCTGGCTGAATTACAGCTTCAGGATCGTCTTTTGGCGAGCCGTGCGTCGGACGGTGCTGCGGGTCGTGAAGCGCGAGTCGATTCACGGGAACCGCGAGACGATCCGCACAGCATTCTTTTCGCGGTATGGAATTCCCTGGTGGGTCGTGCGGACGTATCGAGTGCGCAGGCGGCAATTTCCGGCCCTCTTCGCCAACGGCGATTACCCGCACGCGCGGGTCGTCGTCTTCACGCACCCGGCAGAGGCCGAGCGATTTCTCGCCGAGTTGCCCGCCCCGTCCAGCGCCTGATGCGCGCAACACCTTTAGCCCTTGGCCTGTTGATAGACGGCCTGAATCAATTCTTCGACGTCCTTGTACTTCTTTTTCTTGGCCAAGGCGGCGTCGATCAGGCGGCGGGAGTCGCTTTCGCTGTGACCCAGCGAGCGCAGGACATCATAGGTTTGACGGACCACGTCGGTTGCGACGTCGGCCGGCGAACTGTCGTCGCGTCCCACCAGGAGCGCGAATTTTGGGACTTTGCGGCGCAGTTTGGCAATGATCCGCTCGGCCGTGGCCGGACCAACGCCAGGCAGACTGGCTAGAACGGTGGCGTCCTGCTCTTCGATCGCGGTGGCGACTTCCCGCACCGGCCGCACCATCGCCCGGAGTGCCTTTTTCACCCCCACGCCGTCGACCGAGCAGAAAAGCTCGAAAAACTCGCGTTCGGCTTCGCTGAGAAAGCCGACCAGCCGAGGCGTCATCCGCCCCTGCATCGGATTGCCTTCGAAGTACTCGATCGTGTGCAGGCTGATTTCTTGACCGACGTGGCTTTGCAGTTGCCGGCGCGTGAATTCGGGAATGCGGACTTCGTAATCGAACGCGCCGATCGAGAGCGTCAATTCGTCTTCGGCCAATGCGGTCAAGCGGCCGGTTATGCGTGTGATCATGGATCGAGCAGTGCGTGAAGGTGATTGGGCCGAGAGCGGATGTTATGAGTCAACTCGGTTTTTCTTTATTCGTCGGCAACGTTGCCTTGTTGCGAAACGAGCGATCGGCGCCGGCGATCGACCTGCGGATCTGCAAATGGTAGTGGCACATGGCCACGGCCAGCGCGTCGGCCACGTCGGCCGGCTCGGGAGGCTCGGCCAGGCCTAACTCCTGCCGAATCGCCGCCTGCATCTGCGATTTTGGCGCGCGGCCGTTGCCGGTGAGGACTTTTTTGATCTGGGTGGCAGAATAGGAGATGACCGCGATGCCGGCCTGAGCCGCGGCCAGGCAGATGACCCCGCGGGCGTGACCCATCAAAATCGCCGTGCGGGGCTGTTTGTAGTGCGAATAGAGTTGTTCGAGCGCCATCATGTCGGGCTTGAGCGATTGGATCACGTCGGCCACGCCGTCGTGGATTTCGACCAGCCGGGAGGTGAGCGACTCGCGCGATCGGCCGCGAATGATGCCGGCCTCGCACAACACCAGCCGGCCCGACTGAACTTCCATCACCCCGTAGCCGGTCGTGTTCAAACCCGGATCGATACCAAGAATGCGGACCATGGCATGTCATCCGGGCGAAACGGGCCGTAGCGATTGGCACTGAGGTGCTGGGAGCAAAAAAACTTCTAAGCCGTCGCGCGCTTTATGTACGGCGCCACTCGGTGCCGCCGGGGCGGTCTTCCAGCACGATGTTGATGGCGGTTAGCCCATTGCGAATTTTGTCCGCCGTGGCAAAATCCTTTCGCCCTCGGGCGTCGGCCCGCAACTCGATGATCAACTGCATCAGATTGTCGGTGATGCCGTCATCGTCGGCCTGCTGCTGTTCGACCGGCTCGCGGAACAAGCCCAGGGTACCGGCCAATTCGCCGAGCGTGGCGGCACCTTGGCGGAGGACGGCCAGTTGTTTTTCGTTTGGTTTGTTGGCTTCCAGCTTGGCTTCGTCGATGAACTTATTGAGCGTGCGGACGGTTTCGAACAGATCGGCGACGGCGCCGCCGGTGTTGAAATCGTCGTCCATCGATTCGAGAAACCGCTGGCGATGAGCGGCGATTTGCTCGAGCACCGGGTCGCCGCCGGGGGCGAAGTCGCCCGCCGTGCGCCGCGCCGGCGGCTTGATCGAGTAAAAACTCTGACCGGTCACGCGCTGGTAGCGGCTGAAGAAGCGATAGAACTGATCCAAGCCGGTGCCGACCTCCGCGATTCGTTCGCTGGAGAAATCGATCGGCCGGCGATAGTGGGTCGAGAGGAGAAAGAAGCGGATGGTTTCGGGGGGATGGAGGGCCAACAGCTCGCGGAACGGGCTGTCCCCTTTCGATTTGCCGATTTTGCCCGCTTCCTGGGCCTGCTGATCCCCTTCGGCGGTGGTGCGCGTGTTGCGGCCGCCGACCTTGCCGACTTCGTGCGACGACTGCATCAGCCCATTGTGCATCCAGTAATTGGCCAGCGGCTTGCCGTGGCAGCATTCGCTTTGAGCGATTTCGTTCTCGTGGTGCGGAAAGACGAGATCGAGGCCGCCGCCATGAATGTCGAACGTTTCGCCGAGCAAGTCCCGGCTCATGGCCGAGCATTCGATATGCCAGCCGGGACGGCCTTTGCCCCAGGGGCTCTCCCAAGAGGGTTCGCCGGGCTTGGCGTTTTTCCAGAGTGCGAAGTCGGCCGGCGAGCGTTTGCGTTCGGCGGTTTCGCCCCCCTCGCCCTGCATGCTGGTGACGTCGCGATGGCTGAGCTTGCCGTATTCGGCATCCTTGGCGACGTCGAAGTAAACGTCTCCTTCGGATTCGTAGGCATAGCCCTTTTGAATGAGAGTCTTCGTCAGCGCGATGATCTCGTCCATGTGCTGCGTCGCCCGCGGAAAATGATCGATCGTGTCGACGCCCATGGCCTTCAGATTCCGCATGTAGTCGGCCGTCATCTCTTCGGCCAGGGCCGACATCGTCATGCCGCGGGCTTTCGACTCGTTGATCAACTTGTCGTCGACGTCGGTAACGTTGATCACCAGCGTGACCTGGTAGCCCGAGTAGACGAGATAGCGTTTGACGGCGTCGAAGATGATCGGTCCGACCATGTGGCCGATGTGGCTGGGCTTGTAGACGGTTGGCCCGCAAAGATAGATCCCGACTTTGCCCGGCGTCACCGGTTGGAACGTTTCCTTGGTCTTCGACAACGTGTTATAGACTCGAATCGCCATGGCGGAATTGTGACTCGCGTGGGGGGTGGAAGGTCGGCGGACAGGTGCTTCGTTGGCGGTGGCTCGGTGCGTCAGGCGAACAAATCGGGTGGACGATCGACGAGGAGAACCACACACTGGGCCTCGATCGCCTCGCGGCGGCCGACCGGGCCGACCTCTTCTCCCGTTTTGGCCTTGATGCCGACCGCCGTCGGTTCCAACTTGAGGATCTCGGCGATCCGGCCGCGAATCGCTTCTTTATAGGCCGAGAGCTTGGGCTCCTCGGCTAGCACGATACAGTCGACGTTCGCCGGGCGATAGCCGGCCTGGTGGACACGCTCGAGCGCCGCGGTCAGCATTTCGGCCGAATCGCGCCCCCGGTTCACGGCCGCGGTGTCGGGAAACAGCTCGCCGATGTCGGGCAGCCCGGCCGCACCCAACAGCGCATCGGTCAGGGCATGCAACAGGACGTCGGCATCGCTGTGACCGACCAGATGCCGGTCGTGCGCGATCTCGATTCCTCCCAGCCGGAGCGGCCCACCGCCGGCGAGCCGATGGGTGTCGTGGCCGATGCCCACTCGAAAGCCTGGCGTGACAGCACTCCTTTACTCGCTCTGCGTGAGGAACGCGCGGTTGCACGAAATCGGACGGGGGGGATTATACCGGACTGGCAAAACGCCGACAACGCGGCCCGGGTGGACCGCTATCGGCGCGAATCGGCGGGCCCTATAATCAGGTAAATAATGGCAATCATCGAAGTCGCCGGCCTGGCAAAGTCCTATCGAGTTTATCAGAAGAAGGAAGGCCTCGTCGCATCCCTGCGCGGAGTTTTCCGCCGCGAGTATCGCCTGGTCGAGGCGGTCCGCGGCATCGACCTGACCGTCGAGTCGGGCGAATTCGTCGCTTTTCTTGGCCCCAACGGCGCCGGCAAGACCACGACGCTCAAACTGCTATCGGGCGTCATCCATCCGACGGCCGGCACCGCCCGAGTGATGGGGCACGTTCCCTGGCACCGCGAAAACGCCTATCGCCGGCGGTTCGCCCTGGTGATGGGGCAAAAAAACCAGCTTTGGTGGGACCTGCCGGCACAAGAGTCGTTCCGGCTGCACCAACAGATCTATCGCATCGATCCGACGACCTTCGACCGGCAACGGGACGAGCTGGTCGATCTGTTGTCGGTCGGACAATTGCTGGGCCAGCCGGTGCGCGAGCTGTCGCTCGGCGAACGGATGAAGATGGAGTTGATCGCGGCCTTGCTCCACTCGCCCGAGGTGCTGTTCCTCGACGAGCCGACCATCGGGCTGGACGTGATTGCCCAGCACAACATCCAGGCCTTCCTCCGTCATTATCAGCAAGAGCGCCAACTGACGATCCTGCTGACCAGCCATTACATGAAGGACGTGGCGGCGCTGTGCCGCCGCGTGGTGATCATCGCCCACGGGCAGATTCGATACGACGGCTCGTTGGGGGGCATTATCGACCGTTTCAGCAGCCACAAAATCGTCACGCTGTTGTTTGCCGGCGACACGATTCCGACGGGGCTTTCGCGATTTGGCGAAGTGTTGGAGGAAAGCCCACCCAAGGTCCGGCTGCGCGTCGATCGCAGCGTGGTGGCCGACACGCTGGCCGCGATTCTGGCGCTGCCCGATCAGACGGTGCAGGACGTCAGCGTCGAAGATCCGCCGTTGGAAGAAGTGATTGCCCAAATGTTTGCCCAGGTGTCCGAGCGGCCAATGCCCGAAGCCGTGACACAGTAGTCCGTAATACATTAGTCGAGTGACCGTAGGTGATCGCGCAATGTGTTCCCTGGCTTCCACCGCTGACTCGACCGGCGTTCGACCGCTCATGCGCGAATGGCGCGCGGTGATCGCCACCTGGTGGACGATCCTGCGCATCTGCTTGGAAGAGCGGCTGGTCTATCGGGGCGATTTCGCGCTCGGAACGCTGATGCGGTTTCTGCCGATCGTGACGCAAATCTTCTTGTGGGGAGCCATATTTCAGAATGCGGCGGTCAGCGGTGTATCCACGATCAGCGGCTACACCTACGAAGACATGATCGCCTATTATCTGCTGACCATGGTCAGCCGCGCGTTCTCCAGCATGCCGAGCCTGGCCGGCGGCATCGCCCGTCAGATCCGTTCGGGCGAAGTCAAGAAGTTTCTGATCCAGCCGGTCGACATGATCGGTTTTTTGTTGTTGAGCCGGGTGGCGCACAAGCTGGTTTACTATGCCGTGGCGGCCGGCCCTTTCGCGCTGGTCTTCTTCCTTTGTCGCGCCTACTTTCCCGGTTGGCCCGAGCCGCTGGTGATGGCGGCTTTTTTGGCCTCGCTGGTGATGGCGTTCCTGCTGGGCTTCTTTTTGGAAGCGCTGATGGGCATGATCGGGTTTTGGTTTTTGGAAGTCAGCTCGCTGCTGTTTGTTTACATGCTGTTCACGTTTTTCTTTTCGGGGCACATGTTCCCGATCGACATGTTGCCGGGGGGCTGGAAGACGGTGGTCGACGCCACTCCGCTGCAATATCTGGCCTATTTTCCGGCCGCGGTATTTCTAGGCAAGATCCAGGGGCGAGAGCTCGCCATTGGACTGGCAATCGAATTGGGCTGGGTGCTGCTGTTGGTCACGGCCTGCCGATTTGCCTGGCGGCGCGGCGTAGCGCGGTATAGCGGATTTGGAGGTTGAACGTGGCCGAACAACCTGTTTTTTCTAAAGCGACCGCGCCGGCTGCCTTGCAACCCGCTTCGCTGTGGATGTATCCGCGCGTGTTTGCCACATTCGCCCGCAACAGCCTGGTGCGCGACATGACGTTCCGCTGGAACTTTGTCATCGAATCGCTGTCGTCGCTCTCTTGGATGTTGATGAATCTCGGTTTTTACGTGCTGATCTTTCGTTTTACCGACGAGATCGGTGCCGGCACGGGCTGGGGCAAATACCAGTTCTTCATCTTCCTGGCGACGACGACGTTCATCAACAGCGTGGTGCAAGCGTTTTTCATGCCCAACGCCGAAGAGTTCAGCGAATTGGTCCGCACCGGCGGCCTCGATTTCGCGATGCTCAAACCGATCGATACGCAGTTCTTGATCTCGCTGCAAAAAGTCGATTGGTCGTCGCTGTCGAACTTCGGCTTTTCCGGCTGCCTTTTGGTCTATTCGCTGATTCGGCTCGATTATTTGCCGAGCGTGCTGCAGATGGTCCTTTATCCGGGCTATTTGCTGTGCGGGGTGGCGCTGATGTACAGCCTGATGATCGCGCTGGCGGCGACCAGCGTGTGGCTGGGCCAGAATCAAACGCTGTACGATTTCTGGTTCTACATCACGAATTTTTCCCGCTATCCGATGGAGATTTATCGCGGCCCTTACGGCGACCCGCTGCGGCAGGTGTTCACCTTCGTGGTGCCGGTGCTGGTGGTGGTCAACGTGCCCGCTCGATTGTTGGCCAAACCGCTCGACGAGCAGAACTGGCCGCTGGCCGGTTTTGCCATCGTGGCGGCGGCCGGATCGCTGATCGTCTCGCGGTGGATTTTCCAGCGGGCGATGCTGCAGTACCGCAGCGCCAGCAGCTAACCGCGTCGCGTTGGATCCGCAGTGAGCGGCGGGCGCGACAAGGAAAGAAGGAAGCGCCGCCCGCCCACGGGTCGTGCGACCCGTGAGCATTGGGCGCGTCGCGCAGGCGATGCAAGAGGATCGCCGTGCCTGGTTGTCACATTGGGCGGTTAGTAGTTGCCCAAGGCTTTCGCCGAAGCAGGCCGGACGAAGGGCTGCACCCTGGCACGCTCGCCGCGCACGGCCGCCGGCTGATAGCTATAGAACCGCCTCGCGTTGTTGGCAGGTTGCTGCGATGGCCGGACCGGTGGCGCCGCGGGCCGCCAGAGGCTGCCGCTTTGCGCAACCGGGTTCCCAGTTTGGGCAGCGTAAGAACCGTCCTCGGCAAAAGCGGAGACGGAGCCGGCCAGCAACAAACCACTGGCGATCACAGTACAAAAGAATTTCGACATTGCCTGGTACCTTTCACGAAACACGGACAAGCGAGAGCCTGTTAGATGCTGCCGGCCTGAAGTTGCTCTCCGTTGGTCCCTCGGGCGACAGGCGTCGGAAGGCCGTTCTTC
>Ga0182024_10007598_pt1 | contig 23326 bp, 19 predicted proteins | sample P32metaG_FD_120480 | JGI IMG/M metagenome (GOLD analysis project Ga0182024, IMG submission 120480) | Permafrost microbial communities from Stordalen Mire, Sweden - P3-2 metaG (Illumina Assembly) | ecosystem: Environmental > Terrestrial > Soil > Wetlands > Permafrost | place: Sweden: Stordalen... | reverse complement strand
GGGGATCGTCTCGCGCGCCGCGACCTCCATGCCTCCGGTCTCTCCGGGAACGAGGAAGATCAGATTGAGTCCGACGTGCACCGAAACTCAGGCTGCCACAAGCGCGCGCTCGTAGGCGGAATACGTGCCCTGCGCCGCACGCTCCCAGGTGAAATGGGCGGCGTGCGCCGGCCCCATCGCCGCCCGCGCGTTGTCACTCAAGGCGAGCCGAATCGCACGTGCGGCGTCCTCCGGCGAGTGTGGATCGAAGAAGACGGGCAGCTCGCCGCCGACCTCGCGCAGCACCGGCAGATCCGAGCACGCGACGGCAAGACCATGATCCATCGCCTCGAGCAGCGGAATTCCGAAGCCTTCACCGAGCGTCGGAAAGGCAAAGCAGTCGGCCAGCCGCCACAGCCCCTCGAGCTCGCCATCGCCAACCGGCCCGACGAAGCGAACCCGGTCGGCGACGCAGAGCTCGTCCGCGATCTTGCGTAGCAGCGCGGCGTACGGCTCCGCGTGCCCGACGAGCACGACGACAACGTCGGTGTCGAGCTGCGCGACCGCGCGGACGAGCACCTCCTGATTCTTGTGCGGGCGCTTCGCCGCGACACACAGCACGACGCGTGCTCCCTCGAGGCGGTGGCGAGTACGGAGCTCAGACTCGGGGATCAGCGTGGCCGCCGTGGTACGGCCGCGACCGTGGTGCACGACGAGGAAAGGTGCCGGGTTCAGCCCGAGCGTCTCGCAGATCTCATCGCGTGCGGCAGCGGTGCCGCTCAGCAGCACGTCGGCGTGGAGCGCGGGGGCGACGATCATCATGCGCATGCCGAAAGTCGTGACCGCACCGAATGTGTGCATCCGCAGGAAGGTGACGTCGTGCAGGGTTATTACGGCAGGCATCCGCGGGTAGCGCGGTGCCGTGCTTGCCAGGCTGTGGATCAACTGTGCGCCGGCGCTCCGCGCCGCCTGCGGGAGCAACAGCTGCTCGGCGAGTACGCGTCTCGCGCGTTGGCCGTCCTCGCAGCGCAGCGCGTGGACCTGCGCAAAGTCCGAGAAGCCGAGTTCGCGCAGCAAGACTGCGCCCGAACCGGTCGTCACAATCGTCAAGCGCAGCTTAGGAAACTCGGCTGCGAGCGCCGGCGCCAGCCCTCGCAGGTAGGTCTCGGGACCGCCGGACACGCCGGGGGCAAGAAAGAGCGCGTTGAGGGCGACGTGCTCCGGGACGCGCAAGAGGCAGATGGTACGGTAACCGGCTTCGTGGGCTATTTCGACTGGCACAAGCAGCCGGGGTACTACCGCGACGTGACGCGCCACTTTCCCGCCGACGCGGAGCTGCTCGACATCGGTTGCGGCACAGCCTGGCTCGCCGAGCACTTTCCCCGCTACACCGGCATCGATGGCTCCTCAGATGCCGTGGCGGCAGCCACGGAACGTCGGCGCAACGTCGTGCTCGGAGATGTCGATCAGCCGCTGCCGTTCGCCGACGAATCGTTCGACGCGGTCGTGATGAAAGACCTCCTCGAGCACGTCGCCGACCCGGTGGCGGTGGTCCGCGAAGCACTTCGCGTGCTGCGACCGGGCGGCCAGGTCTTCGCGTCTTCGCCGGACGCCCAGCGCTGGGTCTGGGACGACTACACGCATCGCCGGCCATTTACGCGCAAGAGCTTGCGCATGCTGTTCTCCGACCAGGGTTTCGAGGTGCGGCGCATCGGTTACGAGTCGGTCTTGCCCGGCGTCGGGATCGTCTCGGCGCGCACACGGCGCAAGCGCCGACCGCGGCTGTTCGGGCTGCTCGCGGAGATTCCCTGGCTGCGACGCAACGTATGGCTACTCGGATGTCGCGGTGAAACGCCCACGCTCGGCGAGCCCCGCTAACGTCGCCAGCACGATCCCGGCGCTCGCCGTCCAATCGAACGACGTCGCCCGCGCGATTCCGGCGGCCCCACAGCGCGCACGCAGATCCCCGTCGGTGAGCAGCTCACGTAGCCCACGACGAATATCGGCGACGTCGAGTGGATCGGCGTAGCGCGCGGCGTCGCCACCGACCTCGGGCATACTCGCGACCGCAGACGTGAGCACTGCCGTTCCCGAGCTCATCGCCTCGAGCACCGGAATCCCGAATCCTTCATACAACGACATGTAGCACAACAGCTTGGCGTGCCGGTACACGCACGCCAGCTCAGCGTCCGGAATGTAGCCGAGGGCCTGCACGAGGTGGCCATGCTCCGACAGCGCGGCGAACGTTCTGTCGGTCTGCCAGCCGGTCGCGCCGACGAGCACCAGCACGGTGTCCTCGCGGACTTCGCGCTCGAGCCCAGCAAACGCCTCGATCAGGCGCGGGAGGTTCTTGCGTGGCTCGAGCGTGCCGGTCACTAGAACGTAGGGGTGATTCAGGCCGTGGCGGGCCAACACCGCTGCGTCGTCGTCGCGCGCGACAGACGAGAAGCGCGCGTCGGTACCTGGATGGGCGACGCTCGTTCGCGAGCGTGTTGCAGGAAAACGCTGCTCGAGCTCGCGGCGCGTGCTCTCGGAGATCGCGATGAAAGCGCCGGCGCGACGCACCGCGATCGGTAGCGTCAGTCGCTCCAGCAAGCTTCCGCGAGGAGCCTGTAAGCGGCGGTCGAAGGCTGCGAAATCCCACACGATGCAGGCGCACGGGATGCGCAACGGCAGCGTCATCGCGTAGCTCGTGCAGGCGAGTGCAACATCGGCCGAGCGCGACATCTGGTTGCCCGTGCTGAGCGGCCACGCAAGGCCACCGGCGGCGACCGTCCGCCACTGGAACCGCTGGTCAAGCGACGCTTCGGCCCAGACCTCGCGCGCGAAGAGCAGGAACTCGTGGTCGCCGTCCAGGCGCGCCAGCCCGTTCAGCAACTCACGGACATAGCGTCCGCGCCCGGCCGGCACCTCGGCGGCCGCCCGCGCGTCGATCGCGATCCTCATCGCGCGATCGGCGGCTTGTCGATCACGGTGGCGGGCGGCGACGCAGACCGAGCGACGCGCGGCTGGGGTTGTGGATCCGGCGAGATAATCACGCTGCGTCCCTCGACACTAGGCGCCGGAGCGTAGTTGAAGCTTCGGCATCGTCCTCGCCAGACCGGCAGGAAACGAAACGGCGCCTCCGAGCGGGGTATGTTGGCGGCGTGCCGGCCACAGCGCACGCCCCATCAACGCGCGAGCGACCGAACGTCGTGATCCTGCGCGGCCACCAGGCCAATCCCTGGGAGCTGCGGCCGTGGCTCGAGCCGGGGCTTTCCGAGCACTACGCGGTGAGCATGCTGCGCGGCGCCCGTGACTGGTTCGACACGAGCTCATTGGCGCTCGAGAGCCGGAGAGTCTGGACGCTGCGCGACCTGCTGCCGCCCGGCAGGCTTGGCGATCTCGTGGTGCGCGTACCGGGCGATCGCTACCTGGGCCTGCGGGGCGCGCTTCGCGGCGCGCAGATCGTCCACGCCCAGGAGCTCGGGTACTGGTACAGCATGCAGGCGGCGAGTCTCAAGGCGTCGCTCGGGTTTCGCCTTGTGCTGACGGTCTGGGAGACGATCCCGTTCCTTGACGCCTACCGCAACGTGCGTACCCGCGCCTACCGACGACAGACCATCATCGCCACGGATCTGTTCCTCGCCGCCACTGAACGCGCACGCACCGGGCTGCTGCTCGAGGGCGTTCCGGCCGAGCGGATACGGGTTTGCCCGCCCGGCGTCGCGGTCGATCGGTTTGGCCTGGCAGAGCCGACGCCGGCGCTGGTCGAGTCGCCATTGATCATCTCACCCGGGCGACTGGTCTGGGAGAAGGGACACCAGGACGTGCTGCGGGCAGTCGCTGTACTGCGCCGCGGCCTCCTCGACGGGTCCGACGACCGATCGCGCAATGTGCGCCTGTCGATCATCGGTACCGGTCCCGAGGAGCGGCGGCTACGCGCCTACGCGGACGAGCTCGGTATCGCGGACGCAGTCGAGTTCCGCGGGTTCGTCGCCTACGACGAGATGCCCAGCGTCTACGCCGGCGCTGCCTGCCTCGTCCTCGCCAGCCTTCCGATCTGGTCATGGGAGGAGCAGTTCGGCATGGTGCTCGCCGAGGCGATGGCCGCTGGCACGCCGATCATCGCCAGCACCTCGGGCGCGATCCCGGAGGTCACCGGCTCGGCCGCAGGTCATTTCAGCCCGGGCGACTGGCCGACACTCGCGCGGATGCTGGACCAGCTGATCGTCCGCCCGGACGCGGCCGCCCTCGCGAGGGCGGCGCGGGACGGCTCATGGATCTACTCGACTGAAGCCGCCGCTCGGCGCCTCGCCGAAGCCTATGACGATCTGCTGGCCGGCCGAGTCGCTTGAACGATGGCAGCGACGCCGTCGCCCGGCTCGCCTCCGTGGTCACCTATCATCGCCGCGTGGACCTGCACAGACCCAGAGTCATGCGCCAGCAGTGCGTCACGACCGGCGAGCACAGCGTCACAGCGGCCTAGCGTCCAGGCATGCCCACTGTTTTCGGTCCCGTTGTCGACGCGAATGGTCTGCGGGCGATTGCGGCGCTATTGGATCGCCCGATTCACGCGGTCGACGTCGGCTGCCGCGAGGGTATTCGGCCGGAGTGGCGAGCTCTCGGTCCCTACGGCTCACTGATTGGCTTCGAAGCGGACCCTGAGGAATGCGCGCGCCTGAACGCGGGCGCCGTCGCAGACGAGGAGTTCTACGAGCCGATCGCCCTTGCTGCGTCAAGCGGAGACGCGACGCTTCACCTCACTGTCGATCCACAGTCCGCCTCGCTGTACGCACCAAACGAGGAGGCCGTGCGGCGCCATCCCGAGCTGTGGCGACACGCGTCGACGGGCACCACAACGGTGGCGACGACGACGCTCGACGCCTGGACCGAGCGCCGGAGCGGGCCTATCGACGTGCTCAAGATCGATGTTCAGGGTGCGGAGCTCGATGTGCTGCGCGGCGCCGAGCGAAGCCTCGCGTCTGTCCGGGCGCTCGAACTCGAGGTGGAATTTCAATCCCTGTACGTCCACCAGCCGCTGTTCGGCGACGTCGACGAATTCCTGCGCCAACGGGGATTCATCCTGTGGCGCCTGCGCGACATTGCACACTGCGGACTGACCTCGTCACGCCGCGACGAAGCGGCTTTCACCGTCGGCGACGCTGTGGAAAAGACCCGCGTCGGCGGTCAGATCACGTGGGCAAACGCCGTCTACGTGCGCAGCGAGATGGGCGATCCAGGGCTGCACGAGGACTGGGAGACAAGCGTCCGCGACGCCTGCGTGGCGGCGATGTTCGATCTGCCCGAGCTGGTCGAGTTGGCTCTTGAGCGCGCGCGTGCCGGCGCGCCCGCAAAGCCACGACGAACGCTGTCAAGACAGCTTGCGCTCGCTCGGCGTCGCGCCAACCGCCGGCGCCTGCACGGCCTGTTCTGGGGTGCGCCACAGCATGCGAGCGGCTTCGTGGCGGCCCGGCTGCAGCGGCGGAGCCGCGGTTGACGGCGCCGGCGCCGCCGTCATCCCGAACGCTCGCGAATGATTCGCTGATAGATCTCCAGATGGCGCTCGGCGACGGCCTCGGGCGCGAGCTGCTGCCACCAGTATTCCCGACCGGCCGCGCCCAGCTCCCGCGCCCGCTCAGGATCGTCGAGCAACGACGTGACAGCCGCGGCGAATGACGCGGAATCGGGGTCGGCGACGAGCCCGCCGCCGGAGACGGTCACGAGCTCGCGCAGTACCGGGATGTCGGCGACGATGACCGGCACGGCCTGACTCCAAGCCTCGGCAACGACGAGGCCAAACGATTCGCTGAACGACGGCAGACAGAGCACAGCGGCCCGGGCCAGCCACCGCGCTCGGTCGGCATCAGAAACGCGGCCGACATCGTGCACTCGCGGGTCATCGATAGGGAGCTCCGCACCCGGACCAACGAATGCAAACTGAGCCGCCGGATGACGCTGCCACACGACGGGGATCGCCCCGAGCAGAATTTCGATGCGCTTGTTGGGGCGCCGCTGACCCAGGAACACGACCAAGGGATCCTCCTCGCGGCCGCGGCGAGCCGCGCTGTCCCGCTCGGCCGGCGCCAACGCGGCGGCGGCGTCCGGTACCGGCAGACCGACTATCTCGAGCCGCTGATCCCGCACCCCGGCCGCCCGGTAGAGCTGCGCATCAGCTTCCGTCGTGGCGAGCACGACATCGGCGCCGCGATAGGCGCGCACCGAACCCGAATCGAGGCCCCATTCGCCGGGATGCGCAAATGGAGAGATCGCCGCAGGCTTGCCAAGCCGCTGCGCAGTCTCGACCGCAGCCACCGCGAGGACCTCCGCACCAAGCACGTGCACCACATCGGCCTCGGCGAGCAGCGGAGCGAGGACGGGGCGGACAACAGCCACGTAATAGCCGGAGGTATGAGCCCGTAGCCAGAGTCGCGAGAGTCGTCCTCCGAAGGGAATCAATTCGGCGGCGAACGGCAGCAGCAGCGCTCGACGGCGGCGCGACGGCCGAAATTGGACGACTGCTGCCCCGTCGTGTTCGAACGGAGCAAACCGCTGACGTTCGCGGATGATGTGCGTCATTCGCCCGAAGTGGGTTTCATCCACGCTTTGAGCGACGACCGTGACGCTGTGCCCGCGATCGAGAAACGCCTGGCTGAGATTCATCGTCACACGCTCGACGCCGCCCACAGAGGGCCAGTACTGGCGCGTGACCAGAGCGATGTTCACGTCAGACGGTCTGCGTGTGGCGGGGCTCATCCACGGGCAACGGGCTCGACGGCACGCGCCGCCATCCCCAGAGCATCGCGTGGCCGTCGTCTCGCGTCCAGATCGTTGCGGTGGTCAAACCGGCTTCGCGCAGCGCCCGCTCGGCGAGCGCGGGCGCGTCGGGCTCCGGGCAGTTCCGCGGATGGCACTCGAGCACGATCGCGCGCGGAGGATCGAACTTGAGGCGCGGATCCAGAAGGATGTCCCATTCACCACCTTCGATATCCAGCTTGACGAGATCGGCCGAGCAGATCTCCGGTAGGACGTCGCGCATCGGGACAGTGATTTCCCTCGCCGGCTCGCCGGCGCCGCCGTTGACGACGTGTGAGAGCGCCTCGAGGCCGGCGACAAATCGCACCGCGTGGTCGCTCGTCCCGGCGGCCGCTGGCACGAGCGACCAGCGATTGCCGAGTCCGTTCGCGGCGACTGTCCGCGCGTGCACGGCGACGTTGTCTGGATCAGGCTCGTAGGAGACGATCGTTGCGGATGGCCAGCGGGCAGCGGCGAAAGCACCGAACAGCCCGACGTTTGCGCCGAGGTCGAGGATGGTCCGAGGCTCTCCAATCACGCGCGCAACTTCCTTCGGCGGGTCGTAATAGCGCAGATAGAAGATCTCGGTCAGCGTCGCGGCGTCACCAGTGCGGTGGCGGAGCGCGACGCGCAGACCGCTCTCCCGCGCGCGATAGACACGCGTGCCGCGGCGACGCAGGAGTTCCCGTAAGACGAAAAGGCTCCAGGGAGAGACCATCCGCCCCCGCGGCGGAAACGCCGGCTCGCCGGCAATACGTCGCAGCATCGATACGGTGCGGGCACGCACACGCAGTGCCACTAAGGCACCAACCGCCTCGTCGCCGCGCTCAAGCGGTCGCGAACCATGCGCGCACGGCTCGGGCCGAAGAACCGCAAATAGTCGCGCAGAATCGGCTCGTACTCCTCGACCGGCGCGAAGCGGATGGGGCCGTGCGGCCGGTGCTCGCGCTCCCAGGTCAACTGCCACGGCGGCGGCGCGCTGAAGTGGGTTCCCTCCGACAGGCCGGTATTTTCCACCATGTTCCACGTCGGAGTGACGAAGTACTGGCCGTGGAGGAGCATGTTCGTTGCACACACCACGTCCCACGATCCGGTCAGTGTTTCGGCGAAGACGGCGCCGTCGACCATGCCGGGCAGATCAGCGCCGGCGCGCTGCGGGCGGAACGTGGCGCTCGCCGCGATCTCGCGGCGCAGCGACGCCAGATCGAAGCCGAACCCGCTCCAGCGCCCCTTCCAAGTCGCCCAGCTCCAGGATGAGAAGCGCGGCGACAGGAAGACGTCGAATGAGTAGCCGTCAAAGGCCCGCCTGTTGAACGGATAGCGCAGACCGGTGATCCCGGCGACACGCTCAGCGCTGGCGTAGTGGCTCAGCGCGCGGCACGCGTAGTCGTAAAACTCCGGCGCTACACAGACGTCATCCTCGATGATGATCAATTCGTCGTGGACCTCGAACAACTGATCCAATCCGGAGCGGATCGACTCGCTCAGCCCGAGGTTCTCTGCCCGCGCAACCGTCACCGGCTCGATCCAGTCGAGCGAGGACACCAGTTCGCGGACCCGCTGCACATCGTCAGCGGCCGCGCTATCGCGCGGGCCATCGGAGAACACGTACAGCCGCTCGACGCCCGCGTCGCGCAAACAGGCCAGAGTGCGCGCTAGCTGCTCGGGGCGGCGGTAGGCGAACAGCGCCACCGCCACCGGCTCGGTGGGCGCGCCTGGTGCCTCGCGAGTCATGCTCGTGCCAGCTTAGTCGGCGCATCAACTGTTCAGACTCGACCGTTGCGCGGCTCGTTAGTCTCCGCGACATGCCGCCCGAGCGCTCCGCCGTCCGCGTCGGTGGCCGCGTTCGCCTGAGCCAGCGCTTGCGCCTCACGGACTCGACGGGGGAGCCCGCCGGAGTAACGCGTGCGCTAGCTCGATCGGAATTGCGCGCGAAGCAACGAGCACCCCGATGTAGACGACGCCGGCGATCGCCGCCTCGGAGAAGCTCGTCAGGCCCGGAACGAGGATCACGCAGCCAGCCACCAGCGCGGCGAGCAACACGCGTGCCGGGACGCGCGCCGTGAGCCTGCCATGTCCCGGCGCCAGCCGGAGGAAGGCAAACGAGAGGGTCATCACGACAACCTCCCCCGCCGTAAACGCCGCGGCTGCACCCCGCGCCTGAAGGATCGGCACGAGCGCGAAAGTCAATCCCACGCTGACGAACAACCCGATCGCTGTGATCACCAGCATCGCGCGATAGCGGCGCAGCGCCAACAGCCCATAGCCCGCCGCTGAGCCGACGAACTGGGTCAAGATCGCAAGCGATTGGATCTGCAGCACAACGACCGCCGGCGCCCCCTTACCCGCGGTCAGGACGTGGATCACAAATGCGGCACCGAGCGCGAGCGCCAGCCCAAGCCCGACGCCAACGATCAGCATCACCTCGAACAGCCGCGCGAGTACGTAGCCGAGTCGGTCCTGATCGTCGCGAGCGGCGCGAGCAAGGATCGGCAGGGTCGATCCGACGGTCAGCGCTGGGATCCCGATCAGCACTGAGATCACCTGAAAGGAGATGCCGTAATAGCCGATCTGCTTGTGCGTCGTCAGCAGCGACGCGAGCACCACGGTGATCCGCAGGTACAGAGTGGCGACCACGATTGCCGCAGCGAACGGGAGTACGGCGCGAATCAACGGACTCCACTCGGCACGCTCAAACCCCGGGCGCATCGGCATCGTCCCCGAGACGAGCACGAGCGTAGCGGCGAGCACGATCAATCCGACTGGCACCGAAATCGTCAGAAACGGAAGCAGGCCGGCGCCGACCAACACCAGGATCACGATTCCGGCGACACTGAGAACTTGCCGCAGCAGATCGAGCGCCGTAACCCAGCCCAGCTTCAGCCGCGCAGCGAGCGGCAATGCAAATGTGCCCTGCGCGACGGCGAGCACCATGCCGACCCCGGCGGCGACGGTGCCGAGTAACACGGCGTGCCCGTAATTCGCCAACGCGGCGAAGGCGACGGCGAGCGAGACCCCGACGGTTGTCAACACGATCCGAACCCCGAGGAGATTGCGCATCAGACGGTCGCGGTCGCTCCCCGAGCGCGTCGCGTATTCGCGCACCCCGATTTGCCCGAGTCCCACGTCCGTCACGCCCTGCACGACGGTGACCATCGCGATCACGATGGTGTAGCGGCCGTAGTTGGCGTCACCAAGATGCGCGAACAGCAACGGCACCGCTACGAGGCTCAGGAGGATTCCGACTAAGTAGCCTGCCGTACGAAGGAGGCTGCCGCGGATCGCCGTCGGTCCAGCGGCCGGCATATCCAGCAGATCGGGTACGGGTGCGCTCAGCTCGGAATCGATCGCCATGTCGACGCGGCGTCCTCTCGCGGAGAACCTGGCTCGCAAGCGTACGGGAGCCGACGGCCGGCGCTGCCTGGGCCGGTCGATACCATGACCGGGTGGATTTCTTGGCCGGTAAGCGCGTGCTGGTCACCGGCGGCTCGGGGTTTCTCGGCACGCAGGTGATCAGGGAGCTTGCGAATCACGATGTCGCCGACGTCATCGCGCCTCGCTCCGCCGAGTGCGACCTGCGTGAACGCGAGGCGATCCGCACGGCGCTCGGCGATGCGCGCCCCGACGTCGTCGTGCATCTCGCTGCGGTCGTCGGTGGGATCGGCGCGAACATGGCGACGCCCGGCTCGTTTTTCTATGACAACGCCACGATGGGCATCCAGCTGATCGAGGAGAGCCGCCGGGTCGGCGTGGAGCGTTTTGTGTGCGTCGGAACGGTCTGCGCCTACCCCAAGTACGCCCCGGCGCCGTTTAGAGAGGAGGATCTCTGGAACGGGTACCCCGAGGAAACGAATGCTCCGTACGGCCTCGCCAAGAAGATGCTGCTCGTCCAGTTGCAGGCCTACCGCCAGCAATACGGCTTCGAGGGGATCTATCTGCTGCCGGTGAATCTCTACGGTCCAGGCGACAACTTCGACGAGCGAACATCGCACGTGATTCCCGCATTGATCAGGAAGTGCGAAGAGGCGCTCGAGAGCGACGCGCACTCAATCGTCTGTTGGGGGACCGGAGCGGCGTCCCGCGAGTTTCTCTACGTTGACGACGCCGCTGCGGGCATTGTCGCGGCCGCCGCGCGCTACTCAGGCGGGGAACCCGTCAACCTCGGCTCCGGACAGGAGATCTCGATCTCTGCGCTGACCAAGCTGATCGCCGAGCTCGTCGGGTTCTCCGGCGAGATCGTGTGGGATCACACGAAGCCGGACGGTCAGCCGCGCCGCTGGCTGGATACTTCACGGGCCGAGCGGGAGTTCGGATTCCGCGCCAGCACTCCCCTGCGAGCCGGTCTCGAGCGGACCGTCGATTGGTATCGCTCGACGCGGCACGCAACAGTCCCAGCCAGCGAGTCGACTGCCGATTTCTAGCCGGCCGCCAGGCCGCCTATCAGGGCCGCCAGGCCCAGAGCATTCCAACGCCATCGTCGTTTTGCCAGATCAACGCCGTGCGCAAACCGGCCGCCGCGAGCGCGCGTTCAGCGGCAGCCCGCGGATCGCTGTCCGGACACCCTTCAGGGTGATACTCCATGACCAGCGCACGCGGCGGGTCGGCGGCGAAGCGCGGGTCGCCGAGGATCTGCCACTCTCCGCCCTCGATGTCGATCTTCACGAGGTCCGCCGTTGCGATCGCCCCCATCACGTCGCGCTGCGCGACGACAATTCCCCCCGGGGTGGCATCTTTGCGTGCGTCGATCACGTGCGAGGAGGCGCCGAGTCCACCGGCGAAGTGAACCTCGTCATCTCGCGGCCCGGCGGCTGCCGCGACAAGGCTCCAGCGATGACCGAGGCCATTGAGCGCGATCGTGCGCTCGTGCACGGCGGCGTTCGCTGTGTCCGGCTCATAGCCGACGATCTTCGAACCCGGCCAGCGCGCGATCGACAGCACCCCGAACATGCCGATGTTGGCTCCGAGGTCGAGGACCGCGCGCGGTTCGCCGATCGTCCGCGCGACGTCCGCCGGAGGGTCATACCAGCGGTGGTAGAAGACCTCCGCTAGCGTGGCCGCGTCATCTGCCCGATGGCGGATCGCGACACGCAAGCCGTTCTCCTGCAGATGGTAGGTACGCATTCCGCTGGGTCGCAGCAGTTCGCCGGCGAAGAACCGCGGCGACTCGCGCACCAGACGCGCGCAGATCACCCGCGCTGTCGCCGGCATGACGGCCCTGCTACCAGCCACGCGTTGGAGCGCGCGGTTCATTTGCTCCGACGAATCAGCCGGATCAGTCGGTGCAGTGGCCTCGCGATCGGTCGCAGCGCGACGAACGCCTCGATCTTGGCTCGGAGATGCTTGCGCGAGCGCGCGCGGCGCATTCGATCCGAGCCGAGCAGAAGGGTGGCGTTGTACGGGCTGTGGATATAGCGGTCGAATCCTCCGGCGAGTTGGCGATTACGCTCCGCCTCAGCCCCCTCCCAAGCCGGCCCCGCCGCCTTCGCGACGTGACCGTAACCATGGTTCTGGTGTATCGCGACGACGCTCTCGGTCATGTCGATGACCGGCAAACCGAGCCGCAGGGCACGGCCGATCATCCAGTTATCCCAGCCCGGCCGTCCGACGGCAAACGGCGGCAGGCCGAAATCGGTGTCGCGGCGGAACACGAAGTAGTCGCTTCCCCGGCCCTCGTCCAGCGCACCCTCGTGAGTCGCCCAGGCACGTAGCGAGGCGTCACCCGCGGCGAAATCGAGCAGCGTGTCTAGATCGCAATCCCAACGCCGCCCGATCGCCAGGTAGGGGTCACGCGGCAGCCGCCGCACCGCGGCAAGAAAGTCATCGAGCAGGACGATATCCGCGTTGACATAGCAGAGCAGCTCGCCGGACGCGCGGGCCGCCGCCACACGAAACGCCGAGTCGAGCAGCGGGGTTCCCAGCTCGTTGCTCGCCACGTCCGCGATGTGGATCGCACCGGCTTGGCTCGCCGCCTCGCCGACGCCCGGATCGTCCCCCAGCACCAGGACCTCGACCGCGGGCGCGAGCCGCTGCCAGCTCGCGAGGGCGTTGCGCTGAATCAGCGACACGTGGGGGTCGGTGAACCCCTTTGGGATCGTGAACAGGGTCAGGTCGGCCATCGCAGCGAGCAGGTGCAGCACCCGACTCGCGCGCGGACCCTACTACGGCCGTGCGCTCTGGGACACTCGCCCGATGTCGGGCGAATCGGAGCCAGCCTCATCTCCAGACTTCGACATGCTCGACTCACGCGAGGCGGGCGGGCTGTTTCTGCGCGGCGGCGGGCTGCGGATGCTCGCCTATCTCGGCGCCGTGGCGGCGAGCATCGCCGCGACGCCGTTTGTCACACGTCATCTGCACGCGACGAACTACGGCCACTACGTCACGGTCACGTCTCTGCTGCTGATCGTCGCCGCGCTGACCGAGGGCGGCATCGCAAACCTTGGCGTGCGCGAGTTCAGCAGCCGTGGCGAGCGCGAGCGCAACGCACTGATGGGAAGTCTGCTCGGCATGCGCATCGCGCTCAGCGTCGCCGGCGGGCTCGGCGCGATCCTGTTCACGGCGCTCGCCGGCTATCCCCGTGTCGTGATCGCCGGCACCGCGATCGCAGCCGTGGGTCTCGTGCTCGCCAATCTCCAGGTGACGCTGTCGGTGCCGCTGACCGCCGCGCTGCGCCTTCCGTGGCTCGCGGTACTCGACTTCGTCGGTCCGGCCGTAACGGCCGCCGGCCTCGTCCTGCTCGTCGTGCTCGGGGCGTCGTTGCTCCCGTTCTTCGCCGCGGCCGTCGCAGCCTATGTGGCGACCGTCGCGATAACGGCGACGCTGGTCCGGCGCCAGGTGTCGATCCGACCGTCGTTTGCGCTGCGCCGGTGGCGGCCGCTGCTCGCGCAGTCGGCGGTCTTTGCGGCGGCGACGGCGCTGGGAGCGATCTATTTCCAGATCGTCGTGGTCGTCATGTCGCTGATCGCGAACGGCCACGCAGTGGGCGTCTTCAGCCTCGCCTTTCGGATCCTGAGCGTCGTCAACGGCATCCCGCTGCTGCTGGTCGGCTCGGCCTTCCCGATCCTGCTGCGAGCGGCGCGCGACGACCGCAGCCGTTTGCGCTACGCGCTCCAGCGGCTGCTCGAGGGCAACCTGCTGCTCGGGGGCTGGTTCTCGCTACTGGTGGTGACGGGTGCCCCGTTTGCGGTGCGCGTGATGGGCGGCGGCGGCTACAGCGGCAGCGCCACGGTCCTGGGCATCCTCGGCGCCGGCGTGACCGCGACGTTCCTTGCCGCCGTGTTTGCGTTCGCGCTACTCGCCGTGCGCATGTACCGCGCGCTGATCGTGCTCAACGCCGGCGTGGTTGCGCTGGCGATCGTGCTGTGCGCGGCGCTGATCCCGGCGTATGGAGCGCGTGGTGCCGCGATCGCAAGCCTAACCCTCGAGGTCGTACTCGCCACTGCCTACGCCCTGACACTGCTGAGCACCCATCCCGAGCTGCGCCCGACACTCGGCGTGACGGCACGAACCCTGGTTGCGCTAGCGGTTGCGTTCGTTGTGGCGCTCGTCCTTCCCGTCTCCTCGGCGCTATCGGCCGTCATCGGCTCGACGGTGCTGGCGATCGCAATCGTTGCGCTGAGAGTGGTTCCGCGGGAGTTGCTGGACATCGTGCGGCTGCGGGCCAACGCCGAGCCCACGGCGTAGGTTCACGCCTTCGGATGGCCGTCGCGCCGCTTCGCAGACCCAACGCCGTGGTGATCGGGTCGTGAATGCAGCACGAGATCGTCGATTCCGATGACGATGCCCCGTGGGTGTGCGCCGGCGAGACCGAGCTCGATGCGGTTGAGCCCCCAGCCGACATGGATCGGCAGAAACACCAAGCCCGGCTGCACGGGCATGGTGATCGCGCGACGTCCCGGCGATCGCACCACGATCCGGAGCGGCGCGCTCGCCGGTAGGACTGACCCGCGGACCACTGTGGCCTCGAGCGCGAGGCTCTCGGCGCCGGGCGCCAGCACGACGAGCGTCACAGGGCCCTCGCCAAGCGAGGTGCTCGATCGACCCTCGCCAAAGGTCGTGTAGTTGGTCGGCGCGTAGGCAACCGGCGCGGGGCTCTGGACGCGCGCGAGCACCGGGTGGCCGAGCAGCATCGTCGGAAGCGTCGCCAACGGACCCGTGAGATCCTCGAGGTCGGCGAACAGCCCGGGATGGAGCACGTCGAGCAGGTTGTAGTAACCGGTGAAGCTGACCGCCACGCCTGTGAAGCAACTCCAGATGATCGCGGCGACACCGCAGATCGTCGCGAGGCGCCGTCGCAGGCGCCCGCGGAGCGTTGGCAGCAAGCCGATCCAGCCGAGCACCCCGGCCAGGATCAAGAACAGGTCGAAATCCACTTCAAAGCGCTCGGTCGTCCCCCAGATCGTGAACGCGAGGCCGACCATGACACCCACAGCCAACAGCCAGAGTGCCGCAACGATCAGCGGTAGCTCGCCGCCCAGCTGCTTACGTCGACGCCAGAACAGCGGCGCAGCCGCTGCGAATAGCACGATCGGGGCCATTGGCAGGATCCCACCGGTCGGTTCGATGAAGGTGTAGTCGGACGGCAACGTGCCCGGGTAGGCCGGCGGCGGCGGGAGAAATACGTGAGGAAACGTCAGCGCGAGCCGCGGCGGGTCAAGCAAATAGTTGTAGAGCCCCGGCTCGATGAAGGACAGCTGGAAGGTCGGCTGCGTGTATTGATCGAAGCTTCCGTTCAACTGGTATTTGGAGCCGAACTGGGTCGGCGAGCCAAAGCGCTGGGTGTTGTAGGCCGCGAGCAGGATGACGCACAGGACCCATGGTCCAAGCAGCGCCGTGGCGATCCGTCGCCGCGCCGATCGCGGGGTGCCTCGCTGTCTGCCAACGAAGACCGCCGCGGTAACGAGTAGAGGCCCGAGGAGCAGCAACGGCGGACGCGACGCTGCGAGTCCGGCGAGCAGACTCGCGCCGGCGAGTAACCCAGTTCGCGGTCGCGCGCGGTCGAACAGACCGCGCGCGAGCAGGTAAAGCGCCGCCATTGCGAAGCACGCCCCGCTCGAGATGTCCGCCTCGTAGATCGCCGGGCGGCGCAGCACGAATGGAATCGCCGTGGCAAACGCCAACGCGCAGGCGCCGACCACCACCGTCCAGCCGCGGGCCGTTGGCACGAATCGGCGCACGAGGAACCGCAGCAGCAGGACGCTGAACAGGAGCGCGAGGATCGAAAAGACCGCAACCGCGTTCGCATCAGTCAGCTGGATGCCGAGCAAGCGAAGCGGGAGATAGAGCGCGATCGCCGGCACCGGTCCCCAAGGCGAATAGAAGTGACCGTGGTAGTAGGCGAGATCGTGTAGCCGGCCGCCTACGAACGGCCCGTTCGCAGCCGTGTTGTAGGGGTCCGCGAGCGCTGCCAGGCCGGCCGGCACGTGGAGCGGCAGATATGTATGGAGGTGAAGCAGCGCCCCAGCGAGCAGGTAGTACACCGACGTCAGCGAAGGCCCCGAAACCGAGGTTTGCGCGGTCCATTCGTAGAACACGCCGGCGAACGCGACGACAATGGCCAGCGCGATATCCGTGGCGTTCAGACGGGCTGCGACACCCGCAAACGGACGCCGCGCAGCGAGCGCAGCCCGCGTTTCTCGGCTGCGCCTGGCGATGAAGGAAGACGCCCGTCTAACGTCAGCATTCAACCGCAGCGGCCGCATCAAAGCGCCCACCCTAACGCAGGCATCCGAGGGTATAAGCACGGACGCGTTCTCACCGGCTTGGTTACACTCCCGCGATGTCGCGCCACCGTACGATCATGAGCCGCGGACTTTCGATCATGAGCCGCGGACTTGCATTCCTCCGCTGCCGAGGAGCGGCGAGCGGGCCGCGATGCCTCGACCGAGCGAGCGGCGCGCGGTAGGCACCGGAGTGGGTAACGTCGCTTGCAGAATCTGCGGCGGCGCAGCTGCGTTGCGCTACGCAGGCGCCCCTGGCACGCTCGCTCCGGACGACCTCTCGCCGACGAGTCACCCGCTGGGCACCCACGCAGACATCCTGCGTTGCCGCGAGTGTGGGGGCTTGCAGCAGCCCGCGCTAGCGGAGCGCACAGATCTCACTGACCTCTATCGAGATATGCGCGACGAGGCCTATCTGAGCGAGAACCTCGGTCGTCGCAGAACGGCCGAGCGTCTGCTCGATCTGGTCGGCGCGCAGATGCCGGGCGGCCGGCTTCTCGATGTGGGCGCCGGACACGGTCTGATGCTGGACGAAGCCCGCAGACGCGGCTATGAGACGATCGGCCTCGAAGTCTCAATGGCCGCCGCGGCGTTCGCGCGGGACAGCCTCGGCCTCGACGTTCGGGAGACGACGATCGAGGCGCTCGACGACGCCGAGCGGTTTGATGTCATCACGCTCGTTGACGTGCTCGAGCACCTTCCTGACCCGCCCGCCACGATCGCGCGCTGTCGGGACCTGCTCGGGCCCGGCGGGCTGTTGTGTGTCGTCACACCAGACCCCTCGTCGCTCACCGCGCGAATGCTCGGCAGGCGCTGGTGGGCGCTGGTGCCGGCGCACACCTACCTGATACCGCGCCGAACGCTGCTCGAGCTGCTGGCAGGGAGCGGCCTCGCGGTGGTGACTGACGTTCCCTACGTCCGGACGTTCTCAGTCGGCTACTGGTTCGCCGGACTGGCCGAGCGCAGCCGCCGGCTCGCCCGCCCGGGAGGCGCACTCGCAAGGGCCATCGGTGAACGAGTGTCCCTATCACTGCCGCTGGGCGATGAGCGGGTCATCCTCGCGACTCGAGTTCAGAGGCTGACACCCGCTCGGCCCCTCGTGAAGGACCGCGGCGGCGCAGCCAAGGTGCACGTCGTGCTGCCCGCCTACAACGCCGCCAAGACGATCCCGGAGGTCGCGCGGAGACTGCCAACCGGCGCGGCCGACCGGGCTCTGCTGGTTGATGACGCAAGTACCGACGAAACCTCGAGCGTCGCGTTGCGTGAGGGATTCGAGGTGATCCGTCACCCGTCAAACCGCGGTTACGGCGCGAACCAGAAGACCTGCTACGTGCGGGCGGCGCTCGACGGCGCGGACGTCGTCGTGATGGTGCACGCGGACAGCCAGTACGACCCGGCGCTGATCGGAGAGATGGCTCAGCCGATCGTTGACGGTCACGCCGATGTGGTCATCGGCTCGCGTCTGCTCGAGGACAACGCGATCATTGGTGGGATGCCCCGCTGGAAGTGGCTTGGCAATCGACTGCTCACCGCCGTCGAGAACCGCGTGTTTCGACGTGACTACTCGGAATACCACACCGGATACCGTGCCTACTCTGTCGAGTTTCTTCGCACGGTGGCATTTCTGCGCAACAGCGACGGGTTCGTGTTTGACCAGGAGATTTTTGCTCAAATTGTGCACAGTGGCGCGCGCGTGACCGAGCTTCCCATCCCGACCAAATATTTCCTGGAGGCATCCAGCGTCTCCTTCGCGGTAAGTGTGGACTATGGGCTGCGGACGCTTTGGGTGCTGGCCCGCTTTCGCGCACATCGGCGGCTGCGTTGCTGGGCTCTACTGCGAGCGCCCGCGGCCCACCTTGAACCCGAGCGCGACGCGCAACGCCAGATGGCAGGCGATCCTGCGCCGCGCTGAGCGCCGGTTGCGGTCGCGACACTCGCCGGCCCGGTCGCGAGCCGACGCGAGACATGCGCGCGTTAAGGGGCTGCGCGCGAAGGCCGCGCGCACCCGGTAGCTTCAGCCGCCGTGCCGATTCCGCTGTTCGATACCGCGACGCCGCTCGCACCCTTGCAGGCGGAGCTGCGCGAAGCGATCGAGCGCGTGCTTGCGCGCGGCCGCTACATCCTCGGACCAGAGGTGCAAGCGTTCGAGCAAGAATTCGCCGACTACGTTGGCGCCGCGCATACGATCGGCGTCGCCAACGGCACGGACGCGTTGACGATCGCGTTGCGCGCGATGGGTGTTGGCCCAGGCGACGAGGTCGTGGTGCCGTCGTTCTCGTTCTACGCGAGCGCCGAGGCGATCCCGCCCACCGGCGCCACACCTGTGTTTTGCGACATCGACCCGGAGACGTTCTGCGTCACCGCCGCGACGGTGGCTTCGGTGCTCACGCCGCGCACCAAGGCAGTGATAGCGGTGCATCTGTTCGGCAACGTCGCCCCGGTCGTGGAGATCGAGGCGCTCGGCGTGCCGGTGCTCGAGGATGCGGCCCAGGCAGCCGGATCGCTCGGGCCGAACGGTCGGCCGGGAGCGCTGGGCACGGCGGCAACGTTCAGCTTCTACCCGTCGAAGAACCTCGGTGCATTCGGCGACGCCGGCGCGATCACGACGAACGACACCACGATCGCCGATCGCGCGCGCTGGCTGCGTTTCCACGGCTCGCGCGACAAGGAGACCTTCGAACAGCTCGGTTACAACTCGCGCCTCGATGAGCTCCAGGCGGCGATCCTACGGGTTCAGCTCCCCCACCTCGACGCCTGGTCGGACGGCCGGCGCGCGGCGGCACGCAGCTACGCGTCGGCCCGACTCGACGAGGTCGTCTCGCTCCCGCTCGCAACCGTCGGCTCGGAGCCCGCGTGGCATCTGTATGTCATTCGCAGCGAACGGGCAGACCAGCTGAAGCTGGCACTCAGCGCTGCCGGGATCGAAAGCCGCGGCTACTACCGCACACCGATCCACCGCCAGCCGGCGCTGCGTGCGGCGCTCACCCTGCCCGGGACCGACGCCGCAGCGCGCACGAATCTCGCGCTGCCGATCGGCCCGCTGCTGAGTGTCGCGCGGGTTGCGGAGATCGCCGAGGTCGTGCGCGCGGCCTTGTAAGCGTCCGGCCGATCGGAGGCCGACCGTGGAAAGCACTCCCCGCCGTTCGATAGGTTTCGCGCGTGGCCGAGCCTCGAGGCGCTACTGGATCCGCTGGGGCCGCACCTGGAGCGTGGTGGCGCCCGATCCTTCGTAGCCCGTTGACGTGGTACTTCGCCCTGGTATCGGTAGAGGCGCTCGTGATTCTCGTCGGATTTGGCGTGGACACCACTCCGATGACTGGCGGCGACGGACCGGACTACAACCACCTGGCCCACAACCTCCTTTTCCATGGCGTGTACTCGACAGCGCCTTCGCCGCCGCTTTTGGAGAACATCACAAGGGCACCCGGGTATCCGGCAGTCCTCGTGGTCTTTGACTTTCTGGCGATTCACCTAGGCATCGGCCAGGTATTGATGTTGCGCATCTGCCAATTCGCCATGGTCGCCGTGATCGCTTGGTTGGTGCACGGCATCGGACGCGAGCTCGTCGGCGAATTGGTCGGACGCGTAGCGGGCGTTTTGACGGCTACCTACCTCCCTCTTCTCGGACTCGCCTGGTACACCCTCACCGAGATCACAACGTGCTTACTGGTCACACTCGCTTTGCTGCTACTTGTTCGCTTGCTGCGGCGGACTCCCGACTCGCGGCTGACGGTCTGTGGACTGGGCCTTACCATCGCGGCGTTGACGTACGTGCGCCCAGACTTTGCTCCGCTTCTGGTCATCGCCGCCGTCGCGCTGTTCCTAGGTGGTGCAGGCAGCCTCCGATCGCGCGAACGTTGGATCCGCCCGGGAATCGTTGTCGGAATTTTTGTCGTTGCGCTGTTACCGTGGACCATCCGCAACCATGACCTGACAGGAAAGCTCGTTCCCGTCTCGGCCGACTCGGGGGCCAGCCTCCTGGCCTCGGCAGATCAGTACGCAGGAACTATTTCTGATGCCATGACCAGCACTGACTTCGACACGCTTCTGCACCAGCTTACGGTCATCGACAAATCGGTTCACGCCAAACCCGGAGCAAAGGAAGCCGTCGCCGCCGACGCCGCTTATACGCGTGCCGCCGAAAAGATCTTCGACCGCCTGTCCGCGGCTCGGATCATCGAGAGCATTCCCAAGCGTGAGCTTTACCTCTGGCAGCCCACCGTCTTCCCGCCGAATGAAGGTCACAAGATCATCAATGTCCTCGGCTGGGCACAGTACGTGATGCTTATCGCGTTAGGCCTCATTGGCGCGTTAGAGAGCCGTCGGCGTCACATGCTGCTTCGTAGCTGGCCGCTATGGGTGGTAGCTCTGTATCTGTCACTATTACACCTCGTCTTTCACATCGAAGGTCGCTACTCGATCGAGGCGCGTCCGATGCTCATCATTTTCGCCGCGATCGGCACGGTTGCATGTGGACGGGTCCTCAGACCGCGCTTCGGTAGCGCGGGCACTCGAGGTGCGGCTCCCACATGAGCGAGCTCATCAAGGTCCCGCCAGGCAGCGAGCGGCTTCCGCGCTACGACCGCGGCTGGGTTCAGGAAGATGGCTCCTGCACTCCGTTCCTCTCATACGTGGACGACGAAACCTCGGTGAACTGGTCTGACGATCTCGAGGTTTTCCACGAAGAGAGCGGCCGCGAGCATTTCCTCGAGGCCTGGACCCGAGACGCGATCGTGGCGCGCATTGGGAGGCTTGGACCAGAGGCAACCGTTGTCGACGTGGGGGCGTCGACCGGATATTTGCTCGAGGACCTCGCGGCAAGCTTTCCAGCGGCGAGACTGGTCGGCATAGATCTCGTGCCGTCCGGCCTGCGCAAGGCGCACGAGGTGCTACCGAGCGCGCGCCTCCTGCGCGCCGACGCCCGCGACCTGCCGCTCGCCTCCGCCAGCGTGGACGCTCTCGTCAGCGCGAACGTGCTCGAGCACATAGCTGACGATCACAGCGTGCTCGAGGAGTTCGCACGAGTGCTCAAACCGGGCGCGCGCGCCGTGCTCGTCGTCCCCGCCGGTCCGGGAACATATGACTACTACGATCGCTTCCTAGACCACGAGCGCCGCTATGCACGCCATGAGCTGGCGAGGAAAGGCCGTGATGCCGGCCTTGAAGTCCTTGAAGACACCTACCTGGCTGGACTTGTGTATCCGGCGTTCTGGCTCGTGAAGCGCTACAACAGGCTTCGCTACGGCAAGCTCGAAGGGGACGAGCTCGCCCAACGCGTCGCCGACGACATCGCACGCACGGGCGAGTCAGCAATCGCACCACGCCTGAGGCGGCTCGAGGAGCGACTGGGCGAATATGGCGTCAAGCCTCCTTTCGGAATACGGTCCCTGGTCGTGCTACGCGCGACGCGCTCCCGAGCATGACCGAGCTGCTGAGCATCGTCGTACCGACATACAACGAGGAGGGCAATGTTCTTGCTCTCTACAAACGCGTCGCGGCAGTACTCGATGCTCAACCTGACCTCGAATGGGAGCTGATCTTCGCGTTGGACGCTCCGACTGACCGTACCGCCGAGCTGATCGTTCAGCTGCGGGAGCGCGACCTGCGAGTCAAGATGGTGCGCTTGTCGCGGCGCTTCGGGCAGCCGATGGCGACGCTCGCGGGGCTCTCTTATGCCTCTGGCGACGCAACCGTGGTGATGGATTGCGACCTCCAGGATCCGCCGGAGTTGATCCCCGCGTTGATCGAGCGCTGGCACGAGGGTTACGACGTCGTCTCCGCGCGACGATCGAGACGGGCAGGCGAAACTCTCCTCAGACGCGTCGTGGCGTGGGCGGGGTACCGCGTGATCGCGCGGATCTCAGAAGTCGATATCCCGCCCGACACCGGCGACTATCGCCTCCTCAGCCGCCGCGTCGTCGACAACGTGCTCTCACTCACAGAGAGCCACGGCTTCCTGCGAGGCCTCGTCGCGCTCGTCGGGTTCAGTCAGACCACCGTCCCCTACGACCGTGCGCCGCGTGCCAGCGGCCGCAGCAGCTACAGCCGCTTGTACGGATCCTTGCGGATCGGCCTCAACGGAATCGTCGGATTCTCCCGCTACCCGCTGCAGTTGATCTCACTCGCGGGCATCGTTTTCGCGATGCTGGCCTTTCTGCTTGCGGTGGCCTACGCCGTCGCAAAGATCGGCGGAGTCGGATTCCCGATCGGCAACCCGACGGTCGTGATCGTCGTAGCTTTTTTCAGCGGCATCCAGATGCTTTCACTCGGCGTGATCGGCGAATACGTTGGCCGTATCTATGACGAAGCGCGGCACCGACCAAAGTTCATCGTCGAGTCGACGTACGGCTTGGAGTCCCAGCAGCGCGAACCGATCGTTTCCGACGAGCCAGCACGCCTGGCTCGCCCACGCGCCTAGAACCTTGACTCGGTCGCAGCGGTGTTCGCGCCCTGACGTCGTCGGCGGCTACGCCTACATCCCGTTCGACAATTACCGCGTGCGCCGGCCCCGAAGCCAGCGGCCGACGGCCCGCAGCGGAGCGGTCAGGCGCCAGCTCCGGCTCGTCAGATAGATCGTGTGCCAGCTCAGCTCGCGGCTCAGCGAGGCGATGTTGTTGTGCAGCGCCGACCACTCGCGCGGCTCATCGCCCTGCGGTCGCTCGAGCTCGGCGATCGTCAGCGCGCCCGGCCGCTTGCGCATCACAACGACTCCTTGCCCGTAGAGCGGTGGCGGACCGGACGGCTCGCCGTCGCGCAGCTCGGTGATGTCGAACAGTCGCCCCCAGTGCGCGCGCAGCCACCAGCGCGAATGGAAGATCAGCGGCCCGCCGCCGTCCCACGGCGTGTAGGGCGCAAAG
>Ga0182024_10007597_pt1 | contig 23326 bp, 23 predicted proteins | sample P32metaG_FD_120480 | JGI IMG/M metagenome (GOLD analysis project Ga0182024, IMG submission 120480) | Permafrost microbial communities from Stordalen Mire, Sweden - P3-2 metaG (Illumina Assembly) | ecosystem: Environmental > Terrestrial > Soil > Wetlands > Permafrost | place: Sweden: Stordalen... | reverse complement strand
TTGCCGCCGCCGATGACGGCGACAAGCTCGTCGGCAACACCGACAAGCTCGGCTTTGCGTCGTTCTTCATCCCGCAATCGGGGCGGCGGTTTTCCGCCAGCGTCGACGAGCTCGACCTCGACAAATCCGCGGTCACCACGCGCATTGCCGCGAGCTGCCGCTCGCCGACCGGGAACCGGCTGACCAGCGGCCAGGTCGAGCGCGCCGCCGGGTGCGGCAACAAGATCTTCGTCAACACGGCCGAGGGTTACGCGGTGCTGGAACGGCTCGCCGGCGGCCTGGTCTATGTCGGCGACACGCTGACCGGCGATTTCAGCCGGGCCGGACGCGCGACGGTCAAGGATCATCAGACCAATGAGGAGCTGGTGGTCTTCGTCGATGATTTTCAGCTGCCGAAATCGGCGGCCCAGCGCAAGATCACCGCAAGCTGCCGCTAGGCGTGACGGCGCCCGGCTCATTCGGCGAGCGAGGGTTCGAGAATGCGGCCGAGCGCCTCGCCTCCCGCGGCCAGCGAAAAATACTGGCAATACCGCGCGTAGGCGGCCACGCCCAAGGCGCGGGCGGCCTTCGGGTCGCGTTCGACCCCGGCGACGAGCGCCGGCAGATCGCGCTCCATATCCTTAACCAGGAGCCCGGACTCGCCGTCGACAACATATCCCCGGACGCTGCCGAAATCGGTGGCGATGATGGTCTTGCGGTTGCGCATGAGGCGCAGCATCACGCTCTGCCCCGACGCGCCGGTGTCGTGCTTCAGCGGAATGATGCAGGCCTTGGCGTTGCGGACATGAGCGTCGAACGCCTCGCTCGGCAGGTCGCGCAGCACGGTGACGTTGGGCGGCAGATCGCTATCGACGATCTCCTTGTTGAGCGCCGAGCAGACGATAACGAGCCGCGCCGGGATCGAGCGGAACGCGGCGATCAGCGCCGGATAGTCGCGGTTGCTATAGCCGCCGGCGAAGTAATAATCGCCCTCGGCGGTTTCGGGCGCCGCCTCGAAGCTCTCGGCGGACCAGTCGCCGTAGGGCAGGAAATGCAAGCGCTCGGCGGCGATGCCGAGCCGCGCCTGGTAGAGCCCGATCTCCCACTCGCTGAACACGATGTAGTGGTCGCCGCCGGCGTCGAGCTTGCTCAGCCAGCGGAACACCGGAAACCAGCGCGGCGAGCGGATATGCCAACCCAGGCAAAAGGATTTCTCGTAGCGGATCAGCCCGAGCCGCCGCAGCAGCTTGATCAGATAGGAAATCGGGCCGATCGCGATGACGATCCGACACCGCCGCAGCCGGCCCAGCGAGCGCAGCAGGTCGAACGATTGCCAGATCAACCCGCGCAGATGCGCCGCTTTGCTCAGCGCGCGGTGGATTTCGTAGTCGCTCAATTGGAGCAGGTCGAAGCCGAATTTCTCGGCGATGAACGAGGCCATGTCCGGGAACGCGTTGCGCCCGGGCTGGACCAGAAGCCGCTTATCGGGGAGATCGATGGCGAGGGTCATGACCGCGATTTATCCGCGTGAAGCTTTAAGAAACGATGGAGTCGGGGCGCCGGTCACAGCGTAAAGATCGCCACCTTCGCGCCGAACAGCAGCATCGCGAAGCTGGCGATCGTCACCACCCACGACACCCAATCGCGCGCGGCGAAGACGATCGGGTCGTGGTGCATCTCGCCGCGCATCGTCACCAGCCAGAGGCGGCATTGCCAGAACAGGATCAGCGGCACGATCCCCCAGGCGAGGGTCGGCCGGTGGTCGCCGACCGGCATGATCTCGCTCTGCACGTAAAGCGCCAGCACGAGCGAGGTCACGAAGCTCGCCGCGACGCCCATCAATTCGAGGATATGCGCGTCGCTCGCCAGATAGCCGCGCCCAGCGACCTTGCGCTGGTCGCGGCTCGCCGCGGTCTCGAGCCGGGCGATGCCGCGCCGCTCGCGCCGGGCCAGGGCCTGCAGCTCGGCGACCCGCTTGACGATCGCCAGGCTCAAGAACAGGAAGCTCGAAAACGCCAAGAGCCAGAGCGACACGGTGTAGCCGGTCGCGATGCCGCCGCCGATCAGCCGGACCGTATAGAGCCCGGCGAGCAGGAACACATCGACCAGCGGTTGCGACTTCAAATAGAACGAATAGGCGAGCGACATCGCGGCATAGACCGCGAGCACCGGCAAGGCCCCGGCGGCGGCGCCGATCGCCGCGCCGGCGAGGATCAACAACGGCGCGGCGATGAGCCCGATCTGCAGCGGCAGCGCGCCGCTAGCGAAGGGCCGCGCGCATTTCTTGGGATGCTGGCGGTCGGCGGCGAGATCGCAAAGATCGTTGACCAGGTAAATTCCCGACGCGGTCAGGCTGAACGCGGCGAACATCAGCAGCGCCTCGCCCCAGCCGCCGAGATCGCCGACCGCGCGGGCGGTGACGAGCGGCACGAAGACCAAGAGATTCTTGACCCATTGATGCGGCCGCATGGCCCGGATCAGCGCGATCGGCCAGGTCCGCTCGCGGCGGAACGACCGCTCGATCGGTGCCAGTTGCGACACCGCGCGCTCGAGCCGCGCCGAGGCATCGACGGTGACCGCGCTCGCCGCCTCGCGCCATACCGCGAGGTCGCGGTGCTCGTTGCCGACATAGGCGAAATCGCGGCCGGCGAGCGCCACCTCGATCGCGGCGAGCTTCGCCGGGCCGGCGAGGTTGACGATCCCGTCCGAGGCGAGCACCGCGTCGAACAGGTCGAGATGCTGGGCGACCGCCAGCGCGACGCGCCGGTCGGCGGCGGTGGCGAGGATCAGCGGCCGGCCGCGCCCGTGCTCGTCGCGCAGGAACGCCAGGACCGCGCGGTTATAGGGCAGCAGCGCCGGGTCGAGCGCGGCGATCTCGGCGAGCGCCGTCTTGAGCGCCGCCTTGCCGCGGCGCAGCGCGAACAGCGCACGCGCCAGCTTCACCGGGTGCTGCAGCGCCGCGACGAAACATTCGAGCAGCGTGTCGGTATGGACAAGGCTGCCGTCGAGATCGACGACCAACGGCCGATCATCGGTCGATGCCGCGTGCCGCTCCGTCGCGAGGGCCGACGTGCTCACCCGAAAGCCTCGTTTCCTGCGCCGCCCAGGGGGTTCACAGGGCGCAGTAAAGGTATCGGCCACTAGTCTTAAGAAACGGTGGAGAGGCGTTTACCGCGCCGGCGCGAGGCGGGTGAGGGCAGCTACCGCGCGATATCCGCCGCGACCGCGGAGACGGCGTCAAAGCGCGGCGGTGGGCCGAGCCGGCCTCTACGCCGGCGCCACCGCCGGCGATGCGGCCGGACCGGGCTCGCCGCGCCGGACTTGTCGATAAACTCGCGGATCGCACTGTCCGCGAGCCAGGCGCCGACCGGTTGCTGCCCGGCGCCGAGCCCGGCGATCAGCACATTGTCGGCGAGGATGTTGATCGCGCGCGGGATGCCGCGAGCCGCCTCGGCGATGCGCCATGCCGCGCCCGGCGACATGATCTGGGTCAGATCCTCGGCGCCGCTCGCCAGCAGGCGGTGCTCGATATACTCGATGCTCTCGTTGGGGCCGAGCGGGGCGAGGCGGGCGCGCAGCGCGACGCGCTGGTTGACCTGGCGCATGTCGCGCCGCGCCAGCGTGTTGTCGAGCTCGGGCTGTCCGACCAGCACGGTCTGGATCAGCTTTTCGCGATCGGTCTCGAAATTGCTCAAGAGACGCAGGAATTCCAGCGTCTCGGGCGGCAGCAGCTGCGCCTCGTCGATCATCAAGACGACGGTCTTGCCGCTCTCGAAGATCTCGAGCAGCTTCCACTGCAGCCGCGGCACCGCGGCGAAAACGCTCGGCGGGTCGTCCTCATCGAGTTCGCGGCAGATAAAGGTCGCCATCTCCAACGGGCTGACTTGCGGTGTGAAGATGTAGATGATCTCGAAGCTGTCGCTGCGCGCCTGATCGAAGATCGCGCGCACGATCGTGGTCTTGCCGGTGCCGACCTCGCCGGTGCAGACGATGAAGCCCTTGCGGGTCTCGATGCCGTAGACGATCGTCGCCAACGCCTCGCGATGCACCCGGCTCATATACAAAAGGCTCGGGTCGGGCGTGACCGCGAAGGGCTGCCGGAACAACCCGTAAAAGCGCTCGTACATCGGTCCCCCAACCGGATGTTGCGCGTATATCAGGCTCGCCTGCCGTCATCCCAAAAGGCATGGCAAGCACGAACCCTAGCGGCTGCGGGAATCGGGCGCCAGCGATCTCCGGCCGGCTTCGTTCGCGGAAAAAATCAGCGAGATAAATCAGCGGGTTTGGAGAGGATCGGGCCGCCGCCGTGCAGCCGCGAGCGGCGCACCCGAGCCCAGGCGGCGTCGTAAGCCGCGAGAAGATTCGGCACCGAGTACTCGAAGGCGAGCGCATTGCGCAGCCGCGCCTGGCCGAACGTGCCCATCTCTTTCCGCCGTTCGGGATCGTCGAGCAGCGTCGCGATGCCCTCTGCCATCGCCTGCGTGCTGCCCGGCTCGACGTAAAGCGCCGCCGCGTCGGCCGACACGCGCGCCTCGGCCAGCTCGCCGACGACGATCGGCACCCCGAAAAACATGTATTCGAGCACCTTGTTCATCGTGCTCTTGTCGGACCAGTCGTTTTTCGGCAGCGGGTCGATCGCGACATCGGCCGAGGACAGGATGCGGCACAGCATCTCGTCGCTGATGATGCCGGTGAAGGTGCATCGATCGGCGACGCCGATTTGCGCGGCATAGGCCGCGACCGCCGGCTGATGGGTGCCGCCGCCGATCAGCACGCAATGAAAATCCCGGCGGTCGAAATCGTCGTGCAGCACCCTTATCGCGCCGATTAGATTGTCGACGCCGTCCTGCGGCCCCATCTCGCCGAGATACACGATGAGGTTGGCCTTGCCCTTCTTGAACGCGGGGTCGGGGTCGTAGATCTTGAATTTCGCCAGAGACGGCGCCGAGCGCACGATGAAGATGTCCTCGGCGCGCTTGCCGCCGCGCTCGATGGCGATCCGCTTATAGCTCTCATTCGTCGCGACGACGATCTGGGCGGCGCGGAAGCTCAGCCGTTCGAGCAGCTTCAGCAGCGACATGACGATCCCGCCGCCGGTGCCGAACTTGGCGGCCGCCAGTTCCGGCGACAGGTCGCGGTGGTCCCAGATGAAGACCTTGCCTAAGGCCCGCCAGAACCATGCCATCGGCCAATAGATCTCCGGCGGGTTGCAGATGTGCAGCATGTCGAAGCCGCGGCCGACGAGCGCGATGCGCAGCGACAACAGGAACGTGGCGCAGAAGCACCACAGCGATTCGGCGATAAACGCGAGCTTGCCTTCGCCCTCGACGGGCAGCCAGTAGCGGTAGATATCGACCCCTTCAAGCTCTTCGCGCGAGCGGTCGAAGCCGCGCCCCTTCGGGCAGATGAAGCTGACCGCGTAGCCGTTGCGCGCGAGGGTCGTCGCATGCAGCCACGCGCGCCGATCGAACGGCACGGGCAAACCCTGCAGCACATAAAGCACGCGTCGTTGCGGAGAGGTCATCATCGGGGGGCCCAGCGAAATTCGCCTCGGATAGTGCCCCGCCGACGATTAAGAACTGGTTTGCCCCGCCGCGACGCGCTTCAACGCGCGATGACGCCTGTGCGTCCTTCGAGATGGCGTTTCGCGCCTCCTCAGAGCCTGCCCCGGCGGAAGCCGGGGATGAGGCCTTCCTCGATGCCATCCCCAAAACTCCCTCATCCTGAGGTGCTTCGCGCAGCGAAGCCTCGAAGGACGCAGGGCCGAGTTGCAGGCTCGCGGCGCTACCGCATCGGCGAGCGCAGCCCCACCGACGCCACGACCGGCAGCCCGATGATCCGCTCGACGCTTTCGACCGTGATCAGCGTCTCGCGGAACACGAGCAGGTAGAGCAGCACCCCGGAGGCGCCGACGATGCCGATCAGGATGCCGGCGAGCGCGAACGGCAAGTGCCGTGGGCCCGCCGGCTTGGCCGGCGCGTCGGGGCGCTGGACGATGCTGACGCTGACCGCCCGGTTGCGGTCGAGGTCCTCGTTCATCCGTGCGTCTTCGTAGCGCGTGCGATAGGTATGGACGAGCTCCTCGAGCACCCGTTTTTCGCGTTCGAGATCGCCGATCGCGGTCCCCCCGTCCTCAAGGTCGCGCAGGCGGGTGTCGATCGCTTGCGCCTCCTTCTGGCGCAGCGCGATCTGCTGGTCGAGCGGCGCCGCGTCGGCAAGCGCGCGATTGAGCGCCACCACCATGTCGTCATAGGCGGAATTGCGCTGCGACCACTCCTTGCGGTTGATCGGGTCGGTGCGGCCGACGAATTCCCTGAGCTTGGCGATCTCGGCGTCGGCGTCCTGCAACGGCTTGGCGTCGCCGACATAGCGCTCCTTGAGCTGCTGCTGCTTGACCTGGAGGTCGAGCAGCCGCGCCTTCGCCTGCTCGACGACGTCGGCTTGCGCCTCGCCGGCCTGGATCAGCGCCGGGGTCGTCTTGAGCCGGTTGGTCAGAAATTCGATGCGCTGATGCGCGTCGATCGACTGGCTCTTCAATTGATCGATGATCGAGCTCGTCGCGGCGCGGTCGTCGAGCAGCTTGCTGCGCTGGGCCTCGACATCGAACAGCGACTTCTCGTTGCGGATATCGGCCTCTTTCTTGATCACCGCGTCGAGTTGGGTCTGGTACTGCCCGGTCTGCTGCTCGATGAATTTGTAGCGCGGGTCGGCGAACATCTCCGCGTGCTGCTTCTGGTAGATTTCGACGACCGCGTTCAGCGCCTCAACCGCGACATCGCGGCTGGCGTTGTGATAGCTGGCGTCGATGACGTCCGCCTGCTCGACCGGCGTCGCCTTGAAATCGGTCAGGAACTTGCGGATCGCCACCTCGGCGTCGCCGCTGCCGGGATAGAGCTTTTCCGCCCCGACCTGGTTGACCACCGCCTCGACCAGGTCGCGGCTGGTCAGGATCTGGATCTCGGAGTTGACGATTTCGAGCTTGGTCGTGCTCGGCACTCCGGCGATCGGCTGGTTGGAATCGGAGCGGGTCTGGAACTCGGGGCCGGTTTTGACGAGCAGCCGGGTCGTCGCCTCGAAATAGGGCGTCAGCAGATAGGAGTAGCCCACCACCAGCGCGCACAAGATGACGAACACCAGGAACAGCTTGAGCTTTTCCCTGAACAGGATGCTCAAGATCTCGCGGCTCGTCAGGTCGTATGGGTTGCCGGCCATCAACGCGTCCCGGTGCAACGGTATGAGTGGTAGGAGGCCAAGGTTAAAGACTACTGAATCGTGTAGTTGACGTAAAACGGCACGTTCTTGAGGTAATTCGCCAGGAAATCGCTGATCGAGCCCAGCACGCCTTGCGGCACGTAGACCACGTCGTAGGTGCTGAGCAGCGGGTCCTCGGTTGCCAGCCCGGCGCCGGCATAGTTGCCAAGGGCGATCTGGTAGTAATTCACGATGCCGTCGGGCGTGCGGCGCAGCACCAGGATGGCGTCGGTGTGGGCGCCGGATTTGGCGCCGCCGGCCTGGGCGATCGCGCGCGACACGGTGAGCGGTACATCGCTGCGCACCAAGCCCGGATTGGCGACCCAACCGTCGACGAAGATCTCTTCCGGCGCATAGGCGCGCATCGTCACATTCAACTGCGGATCGCGGATCGCCTGGGCATAGCGCTGGTTGAGCAGCTTTGTCGCCTCGCCGACGCTCAGGCCACCCACCGCCACCGTGTTGATCAGCTGCAATGACAGCCTGCCGTCCGGCCCGACGATCACCCGGTCGTTGAGGTCGGGATAGAACGGAAAGCGGATTTCAAACTCGTCGCCGGGGCCCAGAATGTGCTCGGAGGTCAGCGGCACGCCACCGGGGACCGCCTCGGCGGTCAGTTTCGGCGCCGCCGGCGTGCACGCGGCAAGTCCGAGCACCAGGCCGGCGATCGCGACCAGCCACCCAATCCTCACTCGTGCGGCTCCCCGGCTCACCCCGACAGGTCGGCGAGGCAGGTAGTGTCGGTGAACCGCGCGAGCAGCGGCAACCGCCCCTCGCGATTGCGATAAATGCCCGTGCGTTAGCCGCCTTTATCGCGCCGCGCGAGCCGCCATTCGCGGCGAATCGAGCACCAATATCTCCGTGTCGTCCCGGCGCAAAGCCGGGACCCACCGTGGAGCGGGATACGGATTTATCGGAGGGAGCATCCCCCCGGTGCGAGACTGATCGCGCCCGAGACGTGGATAAGTGGGTCCCGGCTTGCGCCGGGACGACACCTAAATTCAATACGCCTCGCGATGACCAAACGCGATGACCGCGGTGCGCAGCAGGATACGGATGTCGAACCACAGCGACCAGTGGTTGATGTAGTCGAGGTCGTAGGCCACGCGCTCGTGCAAGGCCCGCTCGGTCTCCACTGGCCCGTGATAGCCGTTGACCTGCGCCCAGCCGGTGATCCCCGGCTTGACGTGATGGCGCAGCGCGTAGTCGGGCACGATGTCCTCGTTGCGGCGCTGCTTGACCCGCATGCTGATCGCGTGCGGCCGCGGCCCGACCAGCGACAGCTCGCCGCGCACCACGTTGAACAGCTGCGGCAGCTCGTCGAGACTCAGGCGCCGCAGCAGCCCGCCGATCCGGGTGATGCGCGGGTCGTTGGTTTCGGTCTGCTTCTCGCCGTTGGCGTCGGCCAGCTCGGCCCTCATCGTGCGGAACTTGTAGACCCCGATGACGCGATCGCCGAACCCGAAACGGTTCTGCCGGAACAGCGCGGGGCCCTTGCTGTCGAGCTTGATCGCGGCCGCGATGGCGAGTAGCAGCGGCGACAGCACGATGATCCCGACCGCGGCGGCAAGCCGGTCGAAAACAGTCTTGACGAGAGTCTGGCCGAAGGTCAGCGGCTTGCCGTAGACGTCGAGCAGCGGCAGCCCGCCAAACTCCTCGTGGTCCTTGGTCGGCACGTGGAAGCCCACCATGTCCGGCGCGAGGGCGATCTCGACCGGCATCTTGTGCAGCTTGCGCAGGATTTCGAGGAGCCGCTTCTCGGCCGAATGCGGCAATGCGACGACGATCCGGTCGATCTCGAACTGCCGCGACATCTCGACGAGCTCGGCCGTCGTGCCGTGCGGCAGCTCGCGCAGACCCGTGCCGACCACGCCGCGCCCGGCGCGGTCGTCAAACACGCCGACGATCTCGACCGTCTCGGGACAGGCGGCGCGCAGCCGCTCGACGAGACGCTCGGCGAGATCGCCGGTGCCATAGATCGCCACCAGCTGCTTCAACCTTCCGGCGGCGCGCCAGCGCCCTTGCAGCACCGACAGCACGCCCCGCACCACCGCGATCCCGGCGAGCGCCACGACCGCCCACACCAGGAGCCATGCGACGAGCGGCGCGCGCTCGGCCGGGTCGGGCTGAAATACCGCGACCGCCGCGACGAGCGCGAAGCCGAACGCCGACAGTGCGTGCGCCACGCCGTCGCCGAACTGCCTCGACAGGCGCTGGCGCATCAAATCCTGCTGCGGATCGGAGGTCAGGCCGCGCATCATCAGTGCCAGCACCAGCGCGGCGGTCGCCGCGGGCAGGAACGGCAGCGGCCAGGGCACCCCCGATTGCAGCGCGAAACTCGCGATCCCGGCGATCAGCACGACTGCGAAATCGGCGAGTTGGATCGCCGAGGCCACCGCGCCGGGATGCACCCGTGGCGGCCGCTTGCCGTCGAGCGCGACGCGACGCAGCGGCGGCATGGGATCGGCGCGCCCCCGAGCACTCTGGCCGGCCCGGTTGCCGCGGACGGCGGGCAGGCCGGAAAACCGCCCCATCGGCGGATGGCCGACGCTTTGAGCGGGCGCCGCTTGCGGGCGATAGGCCGATGGCGCCAGACTGGCGATGGTTTCGGGATCGACGACGCTTTCAGATGGCATGGCGGAGGTGTCCCTATCCTCGGCTGATACCTGGCGACTTGCCCAACCGCGGGTGAAATGTCGGAAATACCGACAGCATCAATCAACCAATCACCAACCTACCTATCACTTGAATAAAATTCATTATAATTGATAGTTAAGTGTTTATTACCATTGATAGTTAAGAAATTATTGCTTATCGTGCCGCCGATTCGTGCGAATCATCACTTGACAGAATAACGGCGAACTATTGCGCAAATCTTGCTTGACCAGAAAAATCTGGCGATGCGTTGCCGCTTGCTGGGTTGCGGCGCTGCTCGCCGGCTCGGCCGCGGCGGCGGAAACGACCGCCCAAGGGACTGGGGGCATGGTCGTCTCGGCGCAGCGCGAGGCGAGCGCCGCCGGGCTCAAAATCCTTAAAGCCGGCGGCAACGCGATCGATGCGGCGGTCGCGGTCGGCTACGCGCTGGCCGTGGTCGACCCGTGTTGCGGCAATATCGGCGGCGGCGGGTTCATGCTGATCCACACCGCGGGGGCTGCGGCCCATGAAGGCGGCGATGTCTTCATCAATTTCCGCGAGACCGCTCCCGCCGCGGCGACGCCCGCCATGTATCTCGACGCCGCCGGCGATCCGATCCGCGACGCCAGCCGCTACGGCTATCGCGCGGTCGCGGTGCCGGGCACGGTCAGGGGGCTCGATCTGGCCCTGGCGCGTTATGGGCGACTGGGGCGCGCGGCGGTGATGGCGCCGGCGATCGCCTTGGCGCGCGACGGTTTCGTGCTCGGCGCGCCGGACGCGGAGATCATCGCGCGGTCGCAGGCGCATCTCGCCGCCGACCTGGAAGCCGCGCGGATCTTCCTCCATCCCGACGGCTCGCCCTACAAAGCCGGCGAGCGGCTCACCCAGCCCGACCTCGCCGCGACGCTCGAACGCATCGCCACGCAAGGCCCGGACGGGCTCTACCGCGGCCCGATCGCGACCGCGCTCGCCGCCGCGTCGGCGGCGCATGGCGGCATCCTGAGCGAAAGCGACCTGGCCTCCTACACCGCGACCGAACTGCCGCCGCTCGGCTGCGCCTATCGCGGCTACCGTGTCATCTCGGCGCCGCCGCCGAGCAGCGGCGGCACGATTCTGTGCGAAATCCTCGACATCGTCTCCGGTTGGGACATCGGCACGGCCGGGTTTCAGTCGCCGCGCGCCGTTCATCTCACGGTCGAGGCGATGCGCCGCGCCTTTTTCGACCGCAACAGCGTGCTCGGCGACCCCGACTTCGTCGCCAACCCGGTCGCGCATCTGCTGTCCGCCGATTACGCCGCGACGATCCGCGCCGGCATCGACCCCGACAAGGCGATCCCCTCGGCCACGCTCGGCTCGGTGTTAGCGGGGGAGAAGCCGCAGACGACGCATTATTCGGTGGTCGACGGCATGGGCAACGCGGTCGCGGTGACCTACACGCTCAACGGCAATTTCGGCGCGTCGGTGGTCGCCCCCGGCACCGGCTTCCTGCTCAACAACGAGATGGACGATTTCGCGGTCAAACCCGGCACCGCCAACATGTTCGGGCTGGTGCAGGGCGACGCCAACGCGATTCAACCCCGAAAACGGCCGCTCTCGTCGTTGGCGCCAACCCTTGTCGAAAAGGACGGGCGGCCGGTCCTCGTGCTCGGCAGCCCAGGCGGCCCGCGCATCATCACCGCCGTGCTCGAGACGCTGATCAACCTCGTCGATTTCGGCATGCCGCCGGACGAGGCGGTCGCCGCGCCGCGCTTCCACCAGCAATATTTGCCCGACACGGTGTTTTACGAGACCAACGGCCTGCCGCCGGAGACGCTGAGCGCGCTCGCCGCGATGGGTTACAGCCTCAAGGAGCAAGCGCCGTGGGGCGCGGTCGAGCTGATCGCGATCGCGCCGGACGGCACGCTTACCGGCGTCAACGACCCGCGCCGCCCCGCCGGCGCGGCGCTCGGCTACTGATCCTCCCGCTCCGCGAGCCACGCGGCGATCACCGGCTCGGGGATCGTGAACCCTTCGTCGAGCACGTCGGCGTTCACCACCCGGTCGGTGCGGAAATGGCGGACATCCCGGCGTAGCTCGCACCAGGCGCAGATCAGCGTCGCCTCGACGTAATAGGCGACGGCGAACGGCTGGATCACCCGCTCGGTCTGGCGACCATTCTCGTCCTCGTAGGCGATCCGCATCTTGCGCGCGTCGCGGATCGCATGGCGGATCGTCGTCGGCAGGTCGCGCCGCGTCGGCACCGGCGCGCCGCTCTTCGAGACATAGACCGGCGACGCGTTCAAATACTCGCGCAGCGGGTCGGGCACGACCAACGTCACCTTCGACAGCACGCTCTCGGCCGCCTTCTGCAGACCGGGATCGCCGGTGCGCGCCAGCAGGCGCACACCGACCGCGATGGCCTCGGCCTCATCCTCGGTGAACATCAGCGGCGGCAGATCGAACCCGCGCCGCAGCACATAGCCGATCCCGGCCGCGCCCTCGATCGGGATGCGCCGCGCCTGCAACGTCACGATGTCGCGATAGACGGTGCGCACCGTCACCTCGAGCTCGTCGGCGATCGCAGCCGCCGTCACCGGCCGCGCCACGGCGCGCAGGATACGCAAGATGTCGAACAGCCGATCGGCACGGCGCAGCGGCATGATTCACTCCTGACAGAACGCTGTCAGGAGGGCGAGCGTACACTGGCTGCATATGCTGACAAGGAGGATAGTGGTGACAGCGATGCAACCCGACTTCGCGGCGTTTCATGCACCGGTCGACCGCGAGGTCTTCGCACCCGGTTTCAGGTTGTGGCTGAGGATGAGCGGGACGCTCACCCAGCTCTCGCGAGCGGCTATCGCGCTACCCGACCGCGGCCCGGCTGCCACGTCGGACGATCTGCCGCCCGAATATTTCCGTTTCCCCTGCTATTAGGAGAAGAGCATGCCGAGCATCCGAACTCACCCTGACGATGTCGTCTGGACCCCGGCCACCGAACTGTTCGGCGATGGCGCGTTCTATCAAGGAAAGCCGGTTCTCGAAGTAAAGACGCTGAGCGATCGTCGCGCCGAAGGCGGCGGCGTCGCTCATCTGCTCAAGGCGAGCCCGCCGCCGGGCAAGTTGATCAAGATCGTCGCCGTGGCGCTCTCGGACGAGCATGTCTTCAACGTGAGCGGCGGAGGTCGCGCCAACAAGGCCGGCAAACCGGTCGCCGCGCCCGGCGGCTACACGCTCAACCCCGAGGGTCAGCCGCACAGCGCGATGATCGCTCAGGAAAACATCAGCCTTGTGATCTATCGCGGCGAGCCTGATGAAGTGAAGTCGGTGGAGATCGTCGACATCGAGCCGTCGCTGAGTGACGCGGCGTGACCGGCGACCCGACGATAACGCTGACCGCCACACGCGATCCGCGAGCCGAGGCGGTCGTCACGGGTGGGCTCGCGGCCTACAACAAGGACAAATTCGGGCGCGTCGACACGCGGACCCTCGACATCCTCGTGCGCGACGAGACGAGCGGCGAGATCATCGGCGGGCTGCTCGGCCGCAGCTCGCTCGGCCTGTTCTTTCTCGACCTGTTCTACTTGCCCGCGGAACTGCGCGGCGGCGGGCTGGGCAGCCGGCTCATCGCCGAGGCCGAGAGCGAGGCGCGTCGCCGCGGCTGCACCGCCGCCTTCGTCTATACCGTCACCTTCCAGGCGCCGGGTTTCTACGAGCGCCACGGCTATCGCCGGTTCGGCGAAATCGTCTGCCCGCCCGACGGCGCGACGCGGATTTTTCTGACCAAGCCTCTCGACTGACGCAGCGCCCTACCGTGCCGGCTCCAGGCAAGGGCGATATACCTGGTCCGGCGCCTCGTACACGCCGCACAAGAGACCGTTGTCGATGTGCATGTCGGTATAGCGCGTGCAGTCGAACGAGCGGCCGTCGGCGGTGCGCTTGCAGCTGCGCGGCCGGTCGTAGAAGTAGTTTTGCGCGGACGATGTCTCGTAGCTTCGGTTCGCCTGGTGCAGCACCGTGCCGGAGACCCGAACGGTGACAGTCGTCGGCGACACTTGCTCGATGAGGTAATCGACCTCGGTCATACCGACCGGCCCGCGCCAATGCCCTTGGTGCAGCGGCTCTTTGGCCCCGAGCGGCCGGCGCACCGGCGGATAGTTCCGCTCCGATTGCGACGAGCACGCGCAGACCAGCAGCGCCGGCGCGATAAAACATCCCATCATTGCCTTTCGAATCAGGCCGGCCATATCGCTCCACAACAACTCGCCCGTCATGGCAGGGCTCGTCCCGGCCACTCTCGCGGATGCCCGGAACAAGTCCGGGCATGACGATTAAAAAGGTCTATGCAGCCAACCGACGCCTAATGCCCGGTGTGGCCGTCCTTGGGCATCTCGGCCAGCTCGAACAGCAGATTGCCGGTCGCCTTCGGATCGATAAAGGCGATGCGGCAATTGGCGTGGCCGATGATCGGCTCGTCGTTCAAGAGCGGCGTGCCCTTGGCCTTCAGCTCGGCGAGCGCCGCGTCGATGTCCTCGACCTCGAAGCAGATGTGAAAGAGGCTCTGGCCCTTTTCGTTGAGCCATTTGGTCGCACCCGATTCCGGCGTCACCCCTTGCAGCAGCTCGATATAGGTCTCGCCGACCGGCAGCATGCCGATCCGCGTCTGCACCCGCTCCTCGGTGTATTCGAGGTCGAGGCCGAACTGGTCGCCGAGCAGCTTCGCCATGGCGTCGAGGTTCTCGACCGCGACGGCAATGTGCTCGATCCGCTTGATCTTCATGCCCAAACCCCTATCCGTTGAAGCTGCGCCGGCCAAAATCGCGTAGGAAGATGCGCACGAGGTGACGGCGCTCGTCGTCGCCCGGCCAGTCCTCATAGGCGGTGCGGCGATGCGCGACCCGCCAATTACCGACATATTCGAGTTGCCCCGGTTCGAGGACGAATTCGCAGTGCATCTGGGGCTCGTCCATCACCGACCACATCATGTCGAGCGCGGCCTGGCCGATAGTGTCGATCGGCCTTCCGGCGACCTTGTACCCGTCGGTGATCATCTGCGGGTTGAACCGCGCCCGCGAGCCGCCGACCTCGTCGGCGAACACCGCGTAGGTCGAGAGCGGCGGGTCGTCGGGCGCGTGCTCGCGCGCCCGGTTCCAGGTGTAAGGCTGGTAGAGCCGGGCCAGCAGCTCGGGATAGCGCTCGCCCATCGCCTTGCGCACCGCGCCAAGGCTGCACACGCTGCTGACCCCGCCCGATTTCGCGGTCTTCAGCACCAATAGCCCGACCACCGGCGCCGGGCAGTTGTAGCCGTAATCGGTGTGGAAATTGAGCTCCTCGTTGGTCAGGTCGCCGCGCACGCTCGGCCCCTGCTTCAAGCCGACATCGCGCACGTCGTAGAGCATCGTGCCGCTGAACGATTGCGCCACCGGCCGCGCGATCATCGAGCTGATCAGCCAGTAAAGCTGCTTCGCGCGATCGACCGTCAGCTCGCCGACCGGCAGCCGGTCGAGCACCGCGAAGCCGCAGCCGCGATGGAGCGTATCCTTGACCCCGCGCAGAAACTCTTGCGTCGCCCCGAGCGGGTAATCGTCGGGTTGCAGCAGCAGCGTGTCGAGCGGGTTGCGATCGAGGATGCGCGCCGTCGCCGCCAGCTCCTCGCGGCATTCGCGCGGGAACGGACGCAGCCATTCGCCGCGGTCGAGCGTGTCGCGCCGCCATTCGGCGAGCGAGGTTGAAACCGTGGGGTCGAGGTCGGTGACGCTCATCCCGCCTTCCTTCAGGGCGCTTCCACCAGCACATTATACCCGCGCGCCGCCTCGGCGATCTCGCGCCAGGTCTCGTCGTCGATCGACACGCCCTCGGCGATACGCTTGGCGCGCGACAGGCGCTCGGGGTCGCCCGGTATCAGCACCGGCTCGGCCGAATTGCGCGGCGGCGAGGCGGTCACATAGTCGGTCATCGCGCTGATCTCGTCCATCAGCCAGGCGCGGTCGGTCATCCGCCCCGGATCGATGACGATCAGCAGCATGCCGTTGGTGACCGACTCGGCGTCGATCCGCTCCGGCCGCATCGTGCCGCTGCCGGTGACCGCTCCCGCCAGCATCTCGCAGATAAAAGCGAGCGCGTAGCCCTTATGCTCGGCGAAGGTCAGGAGCGCGCCGCGCGGTCGGCGGTACATGACATTGGGGTCGGTGGTCGGCTGGCCGTCCGGGCCGAGCAGCGTCTCGGCGGCGATCTTCTCGCCCTTGTTGCGGGCGACGCGGACCTTGCCCATCGCGATCCGGCTGGTCGCCATATCGGCGATGATCGGCCGGTCCGGCGAGGGGCCGGGAATGGCGATCGTCACCGGGTTGGTGCCGAAACGCGCGTCGCCGCCGCGCCACGGCGCCACCGCCGGGCGCTGGTCGGTGATGTTGACAAACGAGATCGAGACCAGCCCCGCCGCCGCGCACGTCTCGCCGTAAGTGCCGACCCGGCCGATATGATGGGCGTTGCGCAGCGCCACCACCGCGACCCCGTTCTCCTTCGCCCGCGCGATGCCGAGCTCGGTCGCGGCGCGGGCGACGATCTGGCCGTAGCCGCGCGCACCGTCATAGACGATGAACGCGCCGCTATCGCTGACCACACGGCCCTGCTCGTTGGCGCTCGCCTTGCCGTTGCCAAGGTTGCGCAGATAGCTCGGGATCATCCCGACCCCATGGCTGTCATGGCCCTTCAGATTGGCCTCGACGAGATGGTCGGCGATGATGCCGGCCTCTTCCTCGCTGCTTCCGGCGGCGACAAAGACGCGCCGTCCGATGCGGCGCAACTCGTTGTGATCGACGACGACCGACATGACGGCTCCTCAAATTTTGGCGGCGCGCTATTTGTTATGACGTTCCGGCGCGGCGGGGTAGACGCCCAGTATCTTGACCTCGGTCGAGAAGAATTCGAGCTCCTCCAACGCCAGCTGCAACGGCCGGTCGTCGGGATGCGCCTCGACATCGGCGTAGAACTGCGTCGCGGTGAAATTGCCACCGACCATGTAGCTTTCGAGCTTGGTCATATTGACCGCGTTGGTCGCGAACCCGCCGAGCGCCTTGTAGAGCGCCGCCGGCACGTTGCGCACATTGAAGACGAAGGTGGTGACGGTCGGCGCGCCACGCGGCGCGCGCGTCTGTTCGCGCGACATCACCAGGAACCGCGTGGTGTTGTGCGCGGCGTCCTCGATGTTCGCGGCGAGCGATTGCAGCCCGTAGATTTGGCCGGCCAGCTCCGAGGCGATCGCCGCGACCCCGGCCTCGCGCCGCTCGGCCAGCTCGGCGGCGGCGCCGGCGGTATCGACCGCGACCACCGGGGTCAGCCCGTGCGCGCGCTGGAAGTTGCGGGTCTGCCCGAGCGCGTGGACATGGCTGCGCACGATCTTGATCGAGGCGAGCGTCGCGCCGGGCGGCGCGAGCAAATGGTGGTGCACCGGCTCGAAATGCTCGCCGATGATGAAGAGGCCCGAATCCGGCATCAAATGATGGATGTCGGCGACCCGGCCGGCGACCGAGTTCTCGATCGGGATCATGCCGAGCGCCGCCTTGCCCTCGCGCACCGCGGCGAAAGCGTCATCGAACTGCGTGCAGGGCAGCGTCTCCATCCGCGGAAACGCATGCCGGCAGGCGAGGTCGGAATAGGCGCCGGGCGCGCCCTGGAAGGCGATCAGTTTTACGGGATTAGCCATTTTGCTCTTTACCACACGCCAGTTTTATCGTCTCGCCGCTAAAAGCGCGCGCACCCGTTCGAGATCGCCCGGCGTATCCACCTGCCCGCCGTGCTGATCGGCGCCGACCAGGCTGACCGAAATCCGCATCCCCGCTTCGAGCGCGCGCAGCTGTTCCAGCCGCTCGCGGATTTCGAGCACACCGCGCGGCAGCGTCACGTAGCGCTCCAACGCGTCACGGCGATAGGCGTAGAGCCCGATATGCTCGTAATGCGGCCCTTCGCCCCACGGCACCACCGATTTCGAGAAATAGAGCGCGCGTGCCGGCAGCACCGGGTCGACAAACCCGGCGACGACCTTGTTGACATGATCCTGCGCCAGCATCGCCGGGTCGTCGATGATCGCGGCGAGCGTGGCGATATCGGTCTCGGGGTCGGCGAGCGCGTCGAACGCCAGGCGGATCGCCGCCGGCTCGATCAGCGGCATGTCGCCTTGCACGTTGATGACGGCGTCGTGCACTCGGCCGGGATCGAGCGCGCTCACCGCCGCGTGGATGCGATCGGAGCCGGTCGGCAGCTCGGGGTCGGTCATCACCGCGCGTCCGCCCGCCGATTCGATCGCCTCGGCGATCTCGCCGTCGCCGCAGGCGACGACCACCGGCCCCAGCCCGGCGGCGACCGCGCGGCGCCAGACATGGACGATCATCGGCACCCCGCCGATATCGGCGAGCGGCTTTCGCGGCAGCCGGGTCGAAGCCAGGCGCGACGGGATCAAGACGATCGGGTTCTGCGGCGCCGTTCGCGTCATGGTTTCATCAGCGGCGATCGGGGGAGCGACAACATGCCCGGTTCGTGCGATTGTCGGAAGCGTGATAATTGATTTGAGCCTCCGGGCGGAATCCGGTTTGCTGCGGCTCCGCCAGGGCGCGGCGCGGTAACCGCGCCGAAAAGGGGGAGCGGAAAGGGCGCCGATGTCGTCTTTCGAGTGGAACAAGATCATCGGTTCGGTGCTGACCGCGATGATCGTCGCGATGGTCACGGGAATCGTCGCGCAGGGGATCGTCCACCCGATCCGCCTTGAGAAACCCGCCTATCTGCCGCCGGGCGCCGAGGGCGAGGCCGGCGGCGCTCCCGCCGAAGCCGCCGCCGCGGCCCCGGCCGGGCCCGAGCCGCTCGACATGTCGAAGGCCGACGCCAAGCACGGCGAGCAGATCGCCAAGGTCTGCCTGCAATGCCATACCTTCGCCAAGGGCGAGGCCAACAAGATCGGCCCCAATTTGTTCGGCGTGCTGGACGAGAACATCGCCAGCGTCGCCGGCTACACCTTCTCCAGCGCCTTGTTGGCCGACAAGGACAAGAAGTGGGACCCCGACGAGCTCAACGTCTGGCTCTACAAGCCGCAGCAATTCGCCAAGGGCACCAAGATGACCTTTGCCGGATTGCCGAAGGCGCAGGACCGCGCCGACGTCGTCGCCTATCTGCAGACCCTGAAATAGGGAGATCGTGGCCGCGCTCGACGCGTATCTCGCCCTCGCGGCCGAGCTGGCCGACGCCGCCGGCGCGGCGATCCGTCCCTATTTCCGCACCGCGCTCGCGGTCGACGACAAAGCCGATCTGAGCCCGGTCACCGCCGCCGACCGCGCCGCCGAGATGGCGATGCGGCAAATGATCGCCGCGCGCTTTCCCGAGCACGGCATCATCGGCGAGGAATATGGCCGCGAGCGCGAGGACGCCGAGTTCGTCTGGGTGCTCGACCCGATCGACGGCACCAAATCCTTCATCAGCGGCGTGCCGCTGTTCGGCACGCTGGTCGCGCTGGCGCGGCAGGGCACGCCGATCATCGGGATCATCGACCAGCCGATCTCGCGCGAGCGCTGGATCGGCGCCGCGGGTCGCGAGACAACCCATAACGGCCGGGCGGCGCGCTGCCGTGCCTGCCCGGGTATCGCCGCCGCGACGGTGTTCGCGACCAGCCCCGACATGTTCAGGGACGCCGATTCCGACGCCTTCGCGCGCGTCTCCCGCGCCGCCAAGCTGGTGCGCTACGGCGCCGATTGCTACGCCTACGGGCTTGTCGCGCTCGGCTTTGTCGACGTCGTCATCGAGGCGAGCCTCAAGCCGTACGATTTCAGCGCGATGCTGCCGATCGTCGAGGGCGCGGGCGGCGTCGCCACCGACTGGCAGGGCGCGCCGCTCGGTCTTTCGTCGGACGGCAGGGTGCTGATCGCCGGCGACAAGCGTACGCATAGCGACGCGCTCGCGCTGCTCCGCGGCTGAGCGCCGCCGCCCGATACCCCGGTAAATTGACGGGAAGCCGGTCATGCGCAAGATCAAAGCCGCGATTCTCGCCCTGACGTTCCTCGTCGCCGCGGTCGGCGCGGCGCAGGCGGTCGCCACTTACGGCATGTCGCTTTACGGCGACTTCAAATACCCGCCGAGCTTCAGCCATTTCGACTACGTCAACCCGGACGCGCCGAAGGGCGGCACGATGCGGCTGTCATCGATCGGCACGTTCGACACGCTGAACCCTTTTGTCGTCAAGGGCGTGCCGGCGGCCGGCATCGGCGAGCTGTTCGACACGCTGATGACCCGCAGCGAGGACGAGGCGGCGAGCGATTACGCGCTGATCGCCGAAAGCGCCGACCTCGCCGCCGACCGCATGTCGGTGCTCTACACGCTCAACCCGAAGGCGCGGTTTCACGACGGCTCGCCGATCACCCCGGCCGATGTGGCGTGGAGCTTCGAGACGTTGCGCGACAAGGGCGCGCCGCTCTACCGCTTCTATTACGGCGACGTGACCAAGGTGGAGATCGAGGGCGACCGCGGGGTCCGTTTCTCGTTCAAGAGCGCCGACAACCGTGAATTGCCGGCCATTCTCAGCGAATTGCCGGTGCTGTCGAAAGCCTACTGGTCGGGCCGCGATTTCGAGAAGACGACCCTGGACCCGCCGCTCGGCAGCGGCCCCTACAAGATCGAGGCGGTCGAGCCCGGCCGCTCGATCACCTATCGCCGGGTCGCGGATTATTGGGGCCAGGATTTGCCGGTCAACAAGGGCCGCTTCAACGTCGACGTGATCCGCTACGATTATTACCGCGACGCGACCGTCGCGCTCGAAGCCTTCAAGGCCGGCGACTACGATGTCCGCCAGGAAAATTCCTCCAAGGCCTGGGCCACCGGCTATGACGGACCGGCCTTGCGCGACGGGCTCATCAAGAAGGAGGCGATACCGAACCAAAACCCGAGCCCGATGCAGGGTTTCGGGTACAATTTGCGCCGGCCCCTGTTCCAGGACCCACTGGTGCGGCAGGCGCTCGCCTATGCCTTCGATTTTGAGTGGTCCAACAAGAATTTGTTCTTCGGCGCCTATACCCATACCCGCAGCTATTTCGACAATTCCGAATTGGCCGCGACCGGGGTGCCGCAAGGCGACGAGCTGAAAATCCTCGAACCGTTCCGCGGCCAGATCCCCGACGCGGTGTTCGCCAAGCAATACGACCCGCCGACATACACCGACACTTTCACCATCCGCGACGGTCTGCGCGAGGCGCTCGCCCTGTTGAAGCAGGCCGGCTGGAGCTTCAAGGGCGAGCAACTGGTCAACGACAAGACCGGCGAGCCGTTCAAATTCGAGATCATGAACGACGACCCGCAGATGGAACGGGTGGCGCTGCCGTTCATCCAGAACCTGAAGCGGCTGGGGATCGCCGCGAACCTGCGCACCGTCGACGTCTCGCAATACCAGCAGCTGATGAACAATTTCGACTTCGACATGACCGTCGTCGTCTTCCCGCAATCGCTGTCGCCCGGCAACGAGCAGCGCGAGTTTTTCGGCTCGGCGTCGGCCGATCAGCCGGGCAGCCAGAACCTGCTCGGCGTCAAGAGCAAGCCGATCGACGCGCTGATCGAAGAGGTGATCGCCTCGCCAACCCGCGAGAGCCTCGTCGATCATGTCCGCGCGCTCGACCGGGTCCTGCAGTACGGCTACTACGTCATCCCGCAATACCATCTCGCCGCCTTTTGGATGGCCTACTGGGACAAATTCCACCACCCGGGGATTTCACCCAGATATACGCCGGGGCTCGAGACCTGGTGGGTCGACACCCAGGCCGAGAAGGCGATCGAGGCGAAGAAGAGCGAGACGCCGAAGTGACAGGCGCGGCCCGCCGATGATCGGCTACGCGATCCGGCGCATCTTGCTGATGATCCCGACCCTGTTCGCGATCATGGTGGTCAATTTCTTCATTGTGCAGGCGGCGCCGGGCGGGCCGGTGCAGCAGATGATCGCCAAGCTCAAGGGCAACATGGTCAGCGCCACCGCGCGGGTCACCGGCGGCACCAGCGAGACCGCGCCGGCGCCGTCGAGCGGCAACGGCTACTACCGCGGCGCGCAGGGCATCGACCCGGCTCTCATCCGCCAGCTCGTCCACCAATACGGCTTCGACAAGCCGCCCTTGGAGCGCTTCGAGCTGATGATGAAGAACTACGCGGAGTTCGATTTCGGCGACAGTTTCTTCCAGGACCGCAGCGTCGTCAGCCTGATCCGGGACAAATTGCCGGTGTCGATCTCGATCGGGCTATGGACGACGCTGATCACCTATCTGGTGTCGATCCCGCTCGGCATCAGGAAGGCGGTCAAGGACGGCAGCGGCTTCGACGTATGGACCAGCACGGTCATCATCGTCGGCTACGCGGTGCCCAGTTTTCTGTTCGCGGTGCTGTTGATCGTGCTGTTCGCCGGCGGCAGCTATCTCTCGGTCTTTCCGCTGCGCGGCCTGGTCAGCGACAACTGGTCGAGCCTCGCCTGGCCGATGCGGATCGCCGATTATTTCTGGCACATCGCGCTGCCGATCACCGCGCTGGTGATCGGCAGCTTCGCGACGCTGACGATGCTGACCAAGAACTGCTTTCTCGATGAGATCAACAAGCAGTACGTGCTGACCGCGCGCGCCAAGGGCGCCTCCGAGCGGCGCGTGCTCTACGGTCACGTGTTCCGCAACGCGATGCTGCTCGTGGTGGCGAGCTTTCCGGCGGCGTTCGTCTCGATCCTCTTCACCGGCTCGCTGTTGATCGAGGTCATCTTCTCGCTCGACGGGCTCGGGCTCCTGGGCTTCGAGGCCGCGATCAACCGCGACTACCCGATCATGTTCGGCACACTCTACGTCTTTACGCTGATCGGCTTGGTGCTCAAGCTGATCAGCGACTTGACCTATATGTTCATCGACCCGCGCATCGATTTCGGCAGGCGCGGCACCTGAAGCGATTCTCCCTGCCGACAAGGCGCCGCAAGTCGCCTGCGGGTCTTCTCAAGTTGATCGACCCCGATTTCGCTAGGCGCGACGTTTGGGCACACCGGAGATGGTTATCGCTGCCGGTTCCGCGCACTATTTAAGGCACGCAAAGAAACCCTATACCGAACAGTTGGCGGCAATTCACGCCAGGAAGTTTAATTAGGCTCCGGGAGAACGCCACATCTTTGGTTTAGGAGCAGATAATGAAACGATTAGTTCTGACAACTGCCGCGTTGGCGATCGTCGTTGGTGCCGGCGCCGTCGGCGCCTCGGCCGCCAACTTTGCCCCGCCGGCGCCCGGCACGGTCGTGTACGGCGAGCTTCCGTCGACGCCGCCGGCCGGTTTCACATCGCCGCCGGCTCCGGCAGGCTTCCACTATGAGTGGGTCTACGGCTACGACCACCACGCGGTCTACAAGGCCCATTGGGAAGCCGTGCGCAACTCGTAAGGGACCGCGCGTAACGATCCGCCAGGCGCGCAAGACGCCTGGCGGATTTCGTTTGCGGCTTTGACG
>Ga0182024_10007596_pt1 | contig 23326 bp, 21 predicted proteins | sample P32metaG_FD_120480 | JGI IMG/M metagenome (GOLD analysis project Ga0182024, IMG submission 120480) | Permafrost microbial communities from Stordalen Mire, Sweden - P3-2 metaG (Illumina Assembly) | ecosystem: Environmental > Terrestrial > Soil > Wetlands > Permafrost | place: Sweden: Stordalen... | reverse complement strand
GTTCAGCAGCCTCTTCTTCGCTTCAGTGGTGTGTGCCATAGCAATAGACTGGCACAAAAATAAATTCGAAAAAGGCTTTACAGCGATACCCCGGCCGGTATACTCTGGTGTTGCCGGACCGGATCGGTCCCGCCGAATCTTAAGAGAAAGGAGGCCCATTTATGTCTGACGGCGAAAGTCGGTTGCGCGAACAGCGGATCGATAGCGAGTCAGCGGAGCCTCCGTCTCTGACCAGCTACTCCCTCTGATTCGATATCGCTTCGCTCTCCGCGCTCATCCGAAATCTTCAGACCGCGTTCCATTCGCAAGTGACTACATCGGGTCAACGGGCTATCGCTGGAAGTGTGCCCGCGCGAATTGGATAATGACGGACCGTCGGAAGACTGGGGAAAACTTCCATGCTGATCATTGTTGTTCGCGTCGTCGCGCGTTGTATCGAAACACTGCTTGCGGTGCGTCTCCCGATGGGTGTCGTAGCCGGGCTCCGCACCCCGGGCCGCTTAACGGAACTGTAACGGAAAGATGCGAGGATCGAAAGGATGAGGAATTCCTTCATAGCGGGTAAGGCGTGCGTATGCGCTGTGGCCGCTCTTGCAACGGCGATGGCGCTGCGCGCGCAGAGCCCCGAGCCCGATGAAAAGTGGAACCTTTATTTCCAGGCGACCTCGATCGGGCAATATCACCCCGCCTTTAATTCCCCCTACTCGGGAATGTTTAGCCTAGTGGCTCATCCGGAGGCAGAGGCCTCGCTCACGTCCTCGTTGTTTCTCGGGTTGCGGCTTGCGCGGAACACCCAGCTCTATTTCGATCCGGAAGTGGCGGGCGGCCGTGGGTTCAGCGGAACGAACGGGATCGCCAATTTCCCCAACGGCGAAATGCCGCGAGTGACGGTGGCAACGCCGAAACCGTACCTCGCGCGTTTGTACGTCACCCAGGATTTCGGGTTCGGCCAGGAGCAGGAGACCTTCGAGAGCGACGAAAATCAGCTGGCCGGCACTCGCCCCATGACACGGTATTCGATCACGCTGGGCCGGTTCTCGGCAACGGACTTTTTCGACGACAACCGCTATTCAAACGATCCGCGCACTCAGTTCATGGGCTGGGCGGTAATGTATAACGGTGCATGGGACTATGCGGCTGATACGCGCGGATACACCTGGGGCTGGGTGCACGAGTTCCACACGCGGCGCTGGTCGTTGCGCTACGCGAGCGCGGCGATGCCGCGGGTGGCAAATGGGGAGCAGTTCGACAGAAGGCTTCTGCGTGATCGGAGCGACATGTTCGAGGGGGAAGTCCGATTCCGGCCCGGGGGACATGATGGCGCGGTGCGGGTGCTCAACTACGAGAATCATGCCGATGCCGGAAATTATGCCGCCGCGATCCGGCTGGCGGAACAGACCGGCACAACTCCCGACGTAATCGCAACGCGGCGCGTGGGGACACTGAAGTATGGTTTCGGGGTGAGCGCCGATCAAGAGATAGTGAAAGACGTCGGAGTGTTCGGGCGTCTGGGGTGGAACGACGGGAAGACGGAGAGCTTTGCATTTACCGCCATCGATCGTCAGGCGACTCTGGGTGTCTCGGTGAACGGCGGACGATGGAGCCGGCCCCACGATACGGTGGCGACCGAAGTGACCGTAGCCGGGCTGTCGGCGGTGCACAGCCAGTATCTCGCGCTGGGCGGATCAGATTTCTTGATCGGCGACGGCAAGCTCCGGTACGGGCCGGAAACGGTCTCTGAAACCTACTACTCGGCGCGAGTGGTGACGTGGCTTTTCGCCACACTCGATCTGCAGCACATAGCCAATCCAGCCTATAATCGCGACCGCGGTCCCGTGTGGGTGGGAACACTGCGGTTGCATATACAGCCGGGCGATCTGGCTTCGAGCATCCGGAATCGCGGTCAAGTAAGATAGTTACAAGATCGCATGAAGACGCTACTGACACTCCTGTTTCTGGCAATGGGTTCCTTGAGCTTCGGGCAAGAGCCTGCGGACGTGTTCGAGAAGGCGCCGCCTCCCATAGACCAGGCGCTGCGCGCGCGCGTGGATAAGTTCTACCTGGCTTACGTGACGGGCAAGTACCGGGAAGCGTTTGCGCTGATCACTGAAGATTCCCAAGATGCCTATATTGCCGCATCGAAACCGCGGTACAAGAGTTGCGAGACGATCCGGATCAACTGGTCGGAGGAATTCACCAAAGCTCGGGTAGTGGAAAGCTGCGAAGGTGAATTCACGTTTCATGGTCAAACCGTGCCGGTGAAGCGTCCTACGACAAGCGATTGGAAGCTGGTGGATGGTGAGTGGTATTGGTACTACGTGAAACCGGACGTCATGGCGTCTCCGTTTTCGCCCACGGGCTTCGTGCCGATCCCGCAAAAAGACACGGCCGTTCCAGCCGAGGGTGGCGCCGCGAGTCCCGTGAAGCTCCCCTCCCAGGCCGACGTTTCGGCGCTGGCGGCCGGCATTCTTCAAGGAATCAAGCTCGACAAAACCAGCATCCGGTTACGAAGCGACCAATCCTCCAAGGATGAGCTGCATGTGCGGAACGACATGCCCGGCGGAATTTCATTCGACATCGGGCAGGTTGCCGTGGCGGGTTTGAAGATCACTCCGGGGAAGACAACTCTGCAGGAGCACGAGGAAACCACCATCGTATTTGAATTTCGGCTGGACGATAAAGCCATCGCGTGCGTGGATTGCGCCAAGAAGATCCAGTCGACTGTAAATACAGTTCTGAAGGTTCAGCCGACCGGGCAATCGTTCCCGATCGACATCGTGTTCGCCAATCCACCGGCGCAGAAGCCCGCCAAGTAAGACCGTCCTAAAGCACTGAGACCAGCGAGCAGCGGGAATGGCCGACGCCGTGCTTGATGCAAGCATGGAGGCTCAGTAAGGAATGATCAACCTCGTATTGGGGCTGCCGAACCAGATTGCAGGTTCTGGGTCTGCTTCGCCGAACGCCCAATCCTCAGCACTTTCTTCTCAATCATTTGAAAGTGATCTCTCGGAAGCCATCTCCGATGTGCTTTCTCAATTTGGAATCGATCCCGGCTCTGTGCAGCTCACGGTGGAGGATTCGACGGGCGAGAATCTTGGCGCGAGTCAAAATTCTGCCGGGGGTTCGACCGAGGCCGACCCGTCGTCAACGCCAGTGACGGCGGCGCCGGTAGCCTCGGCACCGGCGGCAACACCGGTCGCGGCGAGCGCCACGGTGACTGCAGCGGCCAGCACGGCGGCAGCGGGGGCATCCGCTCCAGCCGCTACGCCTGCGTCTTTTGATGACCAATATTGGTCCAAACAACCGCCGGCCGTCCAGCAGCTTCGGAACATTCAGGACCAGGGTCAAAGAACCCAACTTGGGGAGCAGTTGGCGTCGGAGGGATACTCGATCGATGTTCCGATTATGGTGTGGGGATGGGACGCTTCCACGACAACGCAATTGCGGCAATCATATGGATACACGTGGGTGCCGTCCGCGCTGCAGCCTCCGGTTGAGAGCGCGCCAGGACTCACCGACCCGGGACTGACGCCGTACGATCCGAATCACCCGCCGGCCGGATCAATTCTCGTGTAAGTTGGCGAGGGCAGCGAAACGCTACCCCCGCCCATCGGAGCTACCGGATCGGAATAAACACGGCCTGCATCCAGTATTGGTTGCCCTGCGCGTCGGTCGCAATCAGGCCGAACGGTACATTGTTGCCGGTGGTGCCAATCGGTATTTGAACCGTGACGGCGTACACACCCACTAGACCGGGAGCGTAGGTAGCGGAAATCAACGGTACGCCGGCGTTATTGATTCCGACGATGAGCGGCGCGGTAACGTGTTGGCCCAGAATGCCGCCGTCGCCGGTAACGGTCGCCGGACTCGTTTGCCCAAGACCAGTAACGTAGAATGTGATGTCCTCGCCTTGGAGGGCCGTATTTGTGGGGCTCACGAAGCTCCCATCCGGCCGCTGGGCGACCGCAATGGTCTGGCCGCTAAAGGTGGTGGTAAATGCACCAGGAGCGTACGGCGCCACCGGGGTAGTCACCGTGGCTGAACCACCCGCGGCCGAGCTGATGACAACGCTGACAGCTGCCCCGGGCGTCACCTCGAATGGCACCTGCACAGTGACCTGCTGCTGGCCATTCGAATTCAAGACATAATAAATCGGGGCGGCTGTGCCGTTGAAAGTGATAGTTACCCCGGCAAGTGTGGTCGGCAGGGAGCCAACGATCTCGTTGGCCACAACCAGGCCTTGTACAGAGGGAGCGATGCCGGTGCCGATGATGGTCGCGATGCCTCCCGGCGAGATGGGCGGCGGCGAGTTGGCTGAACCTGGCAGGAAGCTAGCGCCATTCACGATGGTAATGCTGGTCGGGCCGGGCAGGTGAGACGTCAGGCTGAAGCTGACGCTAAAGCCGCCGGACGTACTCGCGGTAACGGTAATTGCGCCGGCGCTCGATCCGGCCGTCACGGTGGTAGAAGCTTGGCCATTGGAGCCGGTTGAGGCGGTCGGCGATCCCAGCGTCGCGCTGCCGGTGGTGACCGAGAAGTTCACCGTTGCGCCAGCGACCGGGTTTCCTTTCGAATCGACCACCTGGACCACCAGCGGCGATCCAAACTGAGTTGAGATGAGCGTGGTTTGCGCATCGCCAGAGACCTTTTGAAGACCGGCCGCCGCGATGTTGACAGTGATCGTGAACGTTGCCGTAACTGTTCCGGCAGTAACGGTCACCGTAGCTGGACCAGCGACGTTTCCGAGGGTTGCGAGGGCGGAAGCAAAGCCATTGGTATCCGTGGCGCTGCTCACACCACTCAACGTCGCTGTGCCGGCAGTCACAACTTGCCAAGTGACCGGTGTGCCGGCAAGGACGTTGCCGGAAGCATCGCTGACTTGAACCTTTAAGGCCAGAGGAAGTAACTGTCCAGGCGCGCCCGACTGGTTGTTGCCCTGAACGATGGTGATTTTACCCGGCGGTCCTGGGGTCACCGTCAGGGTAAAGGCATTGCTAAACGTGGTGAAATAGCCAACCACGACGTTGATGGGCTCAGTCCCGATCGCGGGGCCAGCCACAACGGCGCAGGTAACTGCGCCACTTGTATCGCTCAACACTGAGGCTGGGCTACTGCAGGTGGCGCTTGGGAACTGCGCGGTACTTAGTCCGCCGTTGTTGAGACTGATGCTCACATTCGGAATCCCGACGCCCAAGGAGGAAGCGATTCGAACTCCTATCAATCCGTTGGGCTGCGGCACGGCCTGTCCAGCTTGTGCGGTCAGCGTGGTGCCGGGGACTGGCGTCACCAGGGTGGGTGTGGGATCAGCGATGGGGTTTCCCGGTCCGGGAATAGTTGTTATGTAGAAATTAACGGTATTCGCTCCGCTGGTTGCTTGTACGGTGGTCGGGTAGAATCCACCCGTGGCGGATATCTGTTGTCCAAGGTTGGGAGCCTGGTAGTCGATGGAGGCTTTACCATTCGAACCGGTGGTCACGGTAGCCGAAGTGAGGCCTCCGGTCAAAATACCTGAGCCTGACGTGATGGTATAGGTGACGGTGGCTCCGGCTACCGGATTGCCGCCGCTATCGGTGACCAAAGTAACGAGGGAAGAACCGGCACCGCCGGTGGCGGAGTTAGCGGTGTTGGCGTTTTCAGGAAGCAGTTGTCCTTGGCCGGCGACGATGGAGAGTCCGGCAGCAGCTCCAGTGGTGGAGGAACCCACGGTTACGGTGAACAGTGCGGTTTGTGCTCCGGCTGTTGCGGTTACCTGAACCGTCCCGGTGGCGGTGGGAGCGGTGAGATAGGTGAGCGCGTAGCCATTGGCTCCGGTGGCCGCGGCGGCGGGAGAAACCGAGGCCGAGCTGGAATTGGCGGCGAAGGTCACAGACACGCCGCTGAGCGGATGCCCGGAACCATCGAGGGCCTGGACAACCAACGGCAAGGTAGTGCCGCCTGAGGCGACGGTTTGATTATTCCCATATACCAAGAGCTGGCTGGGCGAGCCGCTTGCAACCGGAGCAGTATAGGAGAGCGCTCCGCCGGCGATGGATGTAGGAACTGCACCTTGAGTCGTGGTGTTAGTTGGCAAATCCAGACGATAGAGTGTCCCGGCTGATGCAGCGTACAAGCCAGCTTTGGTAGTTATATTTCCAGCGGGAACTTCGTTTGAGACCGCAATGGCCGAAATGCCGTTTGACAGCACAGGGAACGGGCCGATGCTCAAAATACCACTGAGTCCGATCGTGATTTGATACAGGTTTCCGGCTTGACTGGCAAACGCGGCTACCGTGTTCTTGCCGGTGATTTGCAGGAAGTTCAAGGGAATTGCAACGCTCGAAAGAGATACGGAACTGGCGAGGGCATGGTTAGAAAGCTGGAACGAGTAGAGAGCCGCATTTTGACCAATTACTAACAGGTACTGGCCATCGGGAGTGAACACAGGCACGGTAGGGGGGCCACCTAACGAGATCAGGCCGCCGCTGGTAACGGTCAGCGTGCCTGGATTTATCTCTATCAGCTGGTTGGGACTCGCCGTCCCGACATAAATCAGGCCATTCGGTCCGACGGTTATGCTGGTGGCGGTTCCTGAGATGGCGAGCGTTCCGGTGGTGGTGAGGTTCGGAAGACTGATGGCGTTGACCTGACTGCCTCCCGCCGTGCTCGGGCCGACGGTGAAAAGTGCTGCTCCATCCAGTCCGGCGGCGACATACATCACGTTCACTCCGCTACCGACGCTGATTCCGGACGTAGAACCGAGTTCGGTATCGGTGCTGGTGGTGAACACATGCAGCACGCCGGCGGCAATGGCAACCTTGCTGCCATCCGGGGTGACGGCAGCGCCACTGGCGGCCTGCGAGAAGCTGCCGACCGAGTGGGGCGAGGCAAAGCTGCTATCGCTGACCGTCATTGAAGTGGAATTGCTGATGATGTAGAACTTGCCGTCGGCCGTCAGCGTTAGGAATGCTCCGGCGCCAGTGGGCACCGAGGTTATCTCAGAAAGAGGATTGGCGGCGAAGGCTGCGATAGCTTGCCCGCTGGACGCTGCTCCCGGCATGACGAATACATCTTGGGCTCGGAGCGCAAAGACCGCGATCACGAAGAACGACAGGCAGGCGACTAGAACTTTCCTCAACATGATAAGGAACCTCCTCAGTAAACGCACTGAGAAAGCAACGCAGCAGCCGTGTGGCGCCGCAGCGTCCAGTGCGTTCCTTTATGATTTCGAGACGCGGGGGAAACTAAGGAACAGAGTACCATAAGGCCCGGTACTCAGTGTAAAGAATCGTTTCGTTGACCAATAAAAAAGGGGAGCCGAAGCTCCCCTTTTTGTTGCTGACTTAAGGTCAAGCGTTAGTGGGCGTCGTTTTCACCCGTCTGACCAGTTCTGCTTCCCACGGTGTTGGAGAAGCCACTGATACCGCCCAGGCGTGTGTTAACCCAGAACGGTTCGTCGAGTTCGAGCGCCAGGTAGCCTTCAGCCACGCCGTTGGTCTGAGTCAGGTCGTAGGTGATGAAGGCGAAGCCGTGACAGTATTGGAACTGTGCGGTGGCAATGATGTACCCCTGGAAGCCAGGAGTTGCCGCAACGCCGTTGCTGCCTCCACTGCTGATAGTGAAGACCAGTTCGGAACCGCCGGCAATCGCGGAGGTAGTGGTCTGCGCCGCAGGAGCCGCGCCGCCACCGGTCGTACTGCCGTAGTAGTTCAGAGTCACGTTCCCGGATTGTACGGCCGTCTTGAACGGGTCGGATGAAGTATTCGCAATTGCTACACCTGTGTCGTACCCGGCCTGGTTAGTGACAAACGGGAAGAGCAGGTTGCAAGTGCAAGCATTGATCGAGATCAAGCTGACAGGCGTATGCGTCTGGCAGAAACGCGGAATCGTAGCTTGCGATTCGCTTCCAGCCGTGGTTAGGGCCGAGAGCGGAGCGAAGTTAACCGCTATAGTTGCCGGAGTGGTGGTAGTACCCGGGAGGTTCGAAGCGGTGTTGGACGCGTACGCCGTCACCACAGGCAGGTATGCGAATTCCTGGACGCTCGGGTTCGAGAGCAGGATCTCGTAGGTCGCGATAACCGCGCCACCGGAGATGGTCAGGTTGGTGGTGGTAGCTGTTCCACCCGCGGCACCGAGCAACTGAGCGACACCGGTCGCAGCGAGGCTCGGCGTATTGGTGACCAATCCGGTTGTTCCGCTGATTGTGGAGGTAACCGTAGCGCCTACCGGGTACAAGAAGATCTGGTTCGGTACCTGGATGGTCACACCGTTGGATACTCCGGCAAAGGCGAACGAGAGTTCCGTGCCTGTGTCAGCCAAGCCCATGGCGCCAAACCCGTTGCTATCCGGACCAAAGGCCGGAGTGGATGCGGCGCTCGAGGCAGCGCCCGTGACGAAGCCGGACTCGCTATTGTACGGGAACCCTAATACGTTCTGCAATCCTATTGCAGTAGAGGATTGGACCGGAGCGGCCACGGTGCCACTGTACTGTTGATAGTCGCGCGGCTTAAACGCTGCGGCGAAGCCTTCGATGGCCTGCACTGCGGTCGGATTCGCAGTAACGCCGACGGGCGTGGTGGCGGACGGATTCACGATGATATTGTTCAGAGTTACGCACTGCTGGAATGTGCCCGGGCGGATGCTGCTCACGGTCAAGCCCGGCAGGATGGCTGCGACGGTCGGTTGCGGATTGGAAATCGTAATGTTCTGCGAACCGGTGATCGTAATGAGCATGAAAACCTGGGTTGGAAGTCCAAAGTTGGACGCAACGCCGAGCTGGCAGGCATTGGCGCGCACGTTGGTGATGCGGATGACGCGCGTCGCGCTGCCCGGAGCGTCGATCGGCACGCCGGTCCAGCTGATGGCCTGCGGAAGCGCGGGGTTCCAAGTACCCTGGAAGAGGTTGGGGTGACCCGCGGCACCGCTATAAGGGCCGAATGCGCCTACTCCACCACCGGCGCTGATGATGCTGCAATTGGTGCTATTGTTCGCCACGCAGCCCAATTGCACACTTGTCGCAGCCGTTGTTGTCCCGCCGCCGGCGCTGAGCGCTAGAGGGGTTTGCCCCGTTGGAACAGCAGTGCCACCGGGGAACGGCTCATCGACGGCGATGACCGCCTCAGAGAGGCCGCCGGTGGCCGACGTGCCACTCAGCAATCTGCTGGTGACGTTGGTGTTCAACAAGATGGTGATGTTGTCCTGAAGAATCGCGGACCCAGCCGTTTGCGGCGTGCCGCCCGTGCAGGTCATCACCACGTCGCCGACCAGTTCCGTGACGCCTTCGGCGCGGATCGTGGTCGGGTTGGCGCTGTTTGCAATGCAGTTAACTTGAGCGTAAGCCGAGCTCCCCAAAACGAGCAAGAGGGCGACTACAGCAAACGCTATAAGACCTTTCCTAAAATCTGCCATTTCCTTCTCCTTGTGCAATTTTGAAATTGAATTGATGGAAGTTCTCTTTTTCAACCTGAGCCCTCGAGTAAACGCTCGTCATGAAGATGTCCGAAGCTCACGGGGCAGACCCGGCGCAAACTGGCATTTTGTGATCCAATCTCGCCTAGCCGCTCGAATTCGCTTCATCGTCTCCATCAGCTCAACTTGTCTTCGACTTCTCTTGTGATTCTTCTGTAGTATCTGTGCTCGCGGGATTCATGCGCTCAAATCAAGTAATGAATGCCGCCCGTTCCAGTTGCAATCAAATCATTCATAACACTGTACCGAACCCCAAGTCAAGGATAAAGTACTAGTGTTTCTAGTAACTAGGCCAGAACGAAGTCGGCGGACCAGTTCACGAGTAAAACACGGATTAGTCTGCTAAGTCAACAATTTACAGCCAACGGCTGCATTTCGCATTGAACGGCGATTTGGAAGGGCTTACTGGAGGTCGTCGTACGGCTGGATCGACGTTAGTCCTTAACGTCTTTGCGCAATAACTTAATGCGTCCCCTCAATTCGTCGGTGGCATCCAGTAGCTGGTTGCTGTCATAGATGACGTGGGGGGTAAGGAAAATAATCAACTCGGTCCGTTCTTTGCTGTAGCTGCGGGTACCAAAGAGCGCTCCGAGATAGGGGATGCGATGCAAGAGCGGAATGCCTTCGTTCGAGACGGTGGTGGTCTCAGCGATCATGCCGCCGATGGCGATGGTGTCGCCATCCTGAACGGTGACTTGGGTGGCGATGGACTGGGTTGCGAAGGAAGGCGATTGGATGCTGCTGGTAGTGGTTTGCTCGGGATCGCTGACGTTTTGGTTGATCACCATGGTGACAATACCACTGGGAGTGACTCGCGCGATGATGTTCAAACCAATTCCGGTGCTGGCGCTCGAGACTGCATTGGTGACGCCGCCGCCGAGGGAGCTCGCAACTGAGCCCGCAAGAGTAGGGACGGTAGATCCCACGCTGATGCTGGCGGGGATACTATCAGTTGCGATCACGGCAGGAGTGGACAGCACTTTGGCCAGATTCTCGGATTCCTGCAACTGCACGCTGGCCAGTAACTCGCGGCTTTTGCCCACTAACATGGATCCGGTCAAGGTGGTGGCACTGCCGACCAGACTGCCCAGAAGCGAACGGGAGGTAGTCCCACTCAGAGCCTGCAATTGCGCATTTATGCCGCTGCCGAACGCGTGCGTTAAGTCCACCGAATAGATCTTGGCTTCAATCAAAACCTGCCGGGGCGGAACATCCAGGTCTTTGAGCAGCCGTTCGATATTGTCGTACTCTTGCGAAGTGGCCTGAATGAGCAGGGTATTATTCAGGGGATTGGCGATGACTCGCGGGACACGGCCTGGCACAGTCACGGGTGCGTTTCCTAAATACGTGCCTGTAAGATCGGTCCCGGTTGGAGCGGCGCCTGCAACAGCATTAGGAGTGGGCACGACGCCGGCCACGGGAGGCGCGGTGTTGGGCTGCAAGTAGGGCGCCTGATTGTACGCAGCCGGGTTGTATCCGCCGGCATTGCCGTAGCCGCCGCCGTATGGGTTGGCGGCACCGTAACCATAAGGATTAGAAGCATAAGGATTAGCGCCATAAGCTCCGCCGCCACCATAGGGGTTGAATCCGTTCATGGTCGAGCCGCTTGCGATGTTATTCGGTCCGCTTGCGAGCGGCTGGTTCATCGCCATGCAGGCCATGACTCCGCCGGGGTTGTTGTAGCCCGACGGAGAATAAAGCTGCCCGTAAAGAGCCTGGATGGAGCAAGCGATGGAATTGGCGTCGCCAAAATGAACCCGATAAACATAATTATTGATGCCGCCCACGGAAGCTCTGACGGGAGTGTCCAACTTGCCGAGCCAGGTTTCGACTTCGGCAAATGCGCCGGGATTGGGCGCGACGGCGATAATCGTATTAATGCGATCGATGGGGAGGAATCGAATGGGCGCCTTGTCGGAAAGGGAGATCGACTTGACGATGTTATCGAGCTCCTTGGCGAGGTCGGAGGGGCGGCCATTTTTGACTTCAAAAACACGCACTCGTTGATTGGCGAGTTGATCGCTATCGAACATCGCGACCAAGTCCATGACACGGCGCATATTCCGCCGGCTGTCCAGAATGAACAGCAAATTGGCGGGCACGTAAGTGTACACGGACGCATTTTCCCCGATAAACGGCTGCAGAACCTTACTCAATTCGTCGGCGGTTACGAATTTGAGAAACACCAGATTGAGCATGGTCTGGTCGTCTTGGGGAATGGTGCTGCCGTCGGTCTTGGTCTCTATCGGCAGGGGCAGATGGGAGATTTGGGGCAAAGGAACGATGCGATAGAGATCTCCCTGCTTGACCATGCCGTAACCATTAATGCGCAGAATTGTTTCGAGCAAAGAACGTGTGTCGATGTCTTTCGTTTCGCCATAGGTGTTGAGGATCACGCCGCCCTTGATGTTGGGGTCCAGAATGTAATTGATTTTGAGCTGGCGCGCCAGCAAATCGATCACTTCGGTGATGGAGGCGTTGTTCAGCGACAGGCCGCCGTATACGACTGGAGGTGGCTGTTGCGCGGCCGTAGCTGCCGGCGCCGGCGGAGCCTGGGGCGTGGGATTCGGCGCAGGGGCGCCAGGCGCAGCGGCAGGGGTGGGAGGCTGCTGCGCAGGCTGTTGTTGGGCGATTAGGGGAATCGCAAAAAAGAGGATCAACCAGCCGCAAAGATTGCGGGGGAAGATCACTACTTGGACTCCTGAACGGCGGCCGGAACGACTTTTTCGACCGCGCATTGATTTTTTAATTGCTGCCGGAGCAGCATGAGTTGCTCGCCATCGGTGAGAACGGCCTTCTTACTCACCCAGCGCGAGATACCGAAGGGCGTCTGCACCTCGAAACGCACGCTGTCGCCGAGTTCGGACACGCTAACGGGCGGCGCATTGGAAGTGGCGGATAGCGCGGCCGGCTGCTCTTCGCGCCGTGAAAGTCCAAAGGGCGTGCGGCTGTACAGCCAAGTCTTGCCGTTCGCATCGGTGTAGCGATACAGATTAGGCCCGATCTCGATAGCGGACGCCGGAACGGACGGTGAGTCCGCGCTGGTTCGCAACGGCGGCGCGGCTTCGGTCCGCGAGTTCTGGGCGAGCGCCAGTGTAGCTAGAACAAAAATAAGTGCTGTTGTTTTTATCATTTTTTTCTCTCCGTCGTACTTATCTGGCCGATTCCCAATGGCAGGCCGATCCAAATGGCGTTGGAATCACTACCTTCTTCATGCCGCCTACGACGGCCCCCGCTGGAGAAGGGTCGCCGGCGACACATGCTCTAAAACCGCCGCCGACATCTATCCCCGGACCGGCCGGATGATCCGAAGAAAGTGCCGAGGCCGGAGCTGGAGCGGGTGGAGGTCCCATAACGACGTTCGCCGATGCGGGCGGACCTAGCCCAGGCTGCGAGGCAGGAGCTGACGGACCGGCTGCGGCTACCACGGGAGCCTTCTCCACCAACTCGTCAATCGCCTTTTTGAACTGCTTGCCATTCCACTCCAGAACGACGTAACTTCTGTCAATAAAGTCGATTTTCCAGTCGCCAATTTTTTCGTCGGGATGATAGCCCTTCTGGGGCGCTCCAGGTTTCTCGCTGAAGACAACGGTTGGGGGCACGCCGGGCCACAACATAACGCCATGCGCGACGGGAAATGGCGGCGGGGGTTTTTCAGGCGGGGGCGCGGGAGGATCGATGATCACATTAGGATTGCGGTCTTTGGAAAACAGATTATTGGCCGCGACGTCGGCGTAGGAGGCCGCTCGCGGCGGCACAATGACCGGCAAGGGCGCTATGCCAGGCACGGCCACGGCCGGAATGCTCAAAGCCGATAAGACCTGTTGCCGCGAATGCGCCGAAATCCATTCGCGCCGCAGTTGCCAAATCAACAGCGCGAGCAGCGCCGCCAGGCAAACGTCCAGAAGCCGCAAGGTCCGCGTCACAGCTGTGGGAGCCCTTTCCTCACCGGAATGAGACGGCGGGCCACCAGTCCCGCGATGGTGATCCGGACCGGCATGATCTTCTCTTTGGGGCGCGAAACACCGAAGCGAACTTCGTCGGTACTCATAATTTCTTGCTGTCCGGCGACCTCAGCCAGGAAATTGACCAGTTCTTCAATGTGGCAATCCATATTGACCGCCACGCTGACCATTCCGTAGGCGTCGCCATAAGTCTGTGGTTGAGAGAGCTCCACTTGCCGGATCTCGAGCGGAGGATTTTGCGCACCGGCGATACGTTTCAGGATTTCCAACAACTGCGCCTGCGCCTGTTCGGCGGTATCGCCGGGAATCAACCCGTCCTCGCGCTGCGCCAGTTCGGTGGACGCTTGTTTCAGGACCTTCTCCTTGCCGTTTAGCGTGGAGACCTGCCGCCGCAGCAAGTCCAAACGCCGCTCCGCGCGATCCACTGTGTCCAGCGAGGCGGCCACTTTCGGGCTACTGACCACGGTGGAGGATCCGGAAATCCAATACAGCAGGATCAAGGCGGCCGTGATTGCCAGCAGAATCAAAGCTCGCTTGTCCCGAGTCTGCAACGTCATGGAACAATCCCCTGCCGCGCGGCGCGGAGGCTGAAGACTTCTGCTCCATTGGGGCCTTTACCGATTGGAATAGCGAAAGACGTGCTACGAAACTGCCGCGAGCCATCCATCACTTTAATCAGCGGGGCGGCCTGTTCGGCCTCGCCCGAAATAGCGACCGCGGACCGGGTGAGCTGGAACGAATTGAGCCAAGCGGGCGGCGGCAGGATTTGAGTCAGCTCGCTGAGCGCGTCCAGATCGTCTTTGGTATGGAGGCGGAAGTTGTCGAGCGTCTGGGCGCGGTTGCGAGTGATGTTGATCTGGCGGTCTAAAGCAACCGCTTTTCGCGCTGCCGGTTCCAGCTTTTGAATCTCGCCGTGAAGCTGATCCAGATATTGGCGGTCGGCGTATCTTGGATAGGCGATCACGGCTGCGAATACCGCCAGGACCAGGGTTGCGAGAATGGCGGTGGGCACGTAGCGCAGCCGGGAAGTTTGACGGCGTTGATCGGCCGGCAGCAGATTCACCTTCAGAGCGGGCCGCAGACAGGCAGTAGAGAGCGCCGCTGCATACCCCAGACAGGAGCGGGAACGATCGAAATCCGCAGGAGCGGCCAAGGGGCGGGATAACGCATCGTGCAGCGCCGTGGGCTCGGTCTCAGGCGGCATTCTCAGCTCGGCGATCGCAAAGGCCCGAGCCTGGTCGACAGATTGCTCGGTGCGGGCCGACAACATAGGCTTGGTCGGACTCTCGCCGTAGATCTCGATTTCGTCCTCCAACGCTTCCATCGCGATGAAACCATCGCTGGGCGGAGCCGAATGGAGGCGCAAGGCCGAATAAATTGCCGCGGCGGAAAAGGTAAATGAGGCGACCTTAAGGCCGGCCTGCGAGAACAGAGCGGTGTAGCCCTCCAGCGTGGCGCGCCGCGTGATGCCGATCACGACCGACGCAGTATGGCCAATGCGCGCATAATCGCAAGCCACATCTTCTTCGGAATAGGGATTGAGCGAATCGATCTCGAAGCGGACGGCCGCGTCCAAATCCTTATCGGATACACCGGGTAAGGAGACCTGCCGCACGGTCAGCTCCTGGCGAGGCAGCAGCACGGTAGCCGCCACATGGCCCAGACCGAGCTTTTTCAGGAAACGCGTGTAAGTAGCGCCCCAATCGCCCGCCGCCTGCTCGCGAAAATTCTGGATGATCAGTTCTCCGAGCACTCGCGTTCCCGAAGGACGAACTCGCACCGCGGTAGCGGTTAAATCGTGGCGGCCGATGGCTATACCGACTCCGGTTCCGATCGCCAGCCATTTTGTGAAATTCGTAGCAGGCATCACGGACAGCTATTGGAGATAAGGAGCATCGTCGTACCAGCGCAGAATGCGAAAGGGCGGATCTGCGTTATCCGGCTGGAATTTCACCAGCGCTGAGACTGAACGCCGGACGTCGGAGAGCTTGCCGCCCGGAAGTTTGAGGCGGGCCGTCGCGCGCAGCGTCATGATCGAATTCGTTATGAGCCCCAGGCGGCCCATGGCCGGGGCGCTGCTATGGAGAGCCGCGAGCTGATCCTGAGTGCGAATCGGCGCGGTCTTCCGCAAAGCCACGATGGCCGCTGCCACATCGGGCGGAATACCGATAGCCAGCATCACGGCCGGCTGGATGGTGTTGAGGTCCATCGTGCCGGTAGCGCCGTACACGGACAAGCAGTCCCGGAGCCCGGCGTGCGGCGTCAACTGGCCATTCTCATTGCGGCTATAGTTTCCGTAAAACAGGTCCGGCGTCACGCCTCGCACGAGCAGTAACTCCTCCACATCCTCAAGGGACGAATGGCGAGACTGAAAAGACGGAATCAGAGACAAATAATATTGATCGAACTCGGTATAGGATCCTCCCTGGCTGGGAGCTCTCCAGTCGATAATGCCGGCTACAATGCCGTCGGCGCGCCCGGCGTCGACTCCGAGCGCCAACAGCAGATTCTTGAATTCCGGGGCCGTGGCCGTGTTCAGATTCAGCTTGGAGTTTTCGGGAATGATTTCAACCGACGCTAAGCCGGTGGGGAAATCGAGCGGGATTATCGGCATGGGAGGTTGATATTTGGGCGAACCGTCCGGATTCCGGAATTGCGGCCCCCCTAGCATGTAGAGCAGCGCGCGATCGATCGAGCCGGAGGCGAGGTAGTAGGCTCCGAGCCCATCCTTGCTGGTCATGGTGCGTTCGGTTTCGGCGCGAACCATGTTGGCAACCGTTAGGGCGATGGCCGAGAGCGCGGCGGCGAGCCACAGGACCGAGAGCAGGGCGATGCCCCGGTTGTTAGTTGTTCTCATAGGGGACCAGCGGCTGGCGCGTCACGTGAACGGGAATGGTTAGGGTGACCGGCTGAAGCCGGCCGGCATCGGGCGCGAGTGGAGACATTTCAATGCGGATAGCATCGGGGAGAGAATCGGTGTGCGTCCAGTGGCCCAGCCATTTGGCGGGCGTGGGCGGCACGAATTCGCGGTAGCTAAAGCGGCAATAGGACAGTTTGTCGGCCACCACGAAAGAATTCGCGCCCACCGCAATGGGCAGGAAGCGCGCCGCGGTTAGTCCGGTCAGCGGATCGGGCGCCACGCCGAGACAAGTTGAGCCGGCCTGTTGCGAACCGGTGTACCAATGCTCGTTTACGATCAGCCGCACGCCCTGGTTGTTTTCACCTGGGATCACCTGAAATTCGAGAATCATGGGCGTGCCGCGCGATCCCTGCTGGAGCGAATAGTCGGAGGCAAGACGCATGGACGCCGGCTCGCCTTGAAAGAATGCGATCTTGATCAGCGGCGCGTTCTGCGCAGGGTGGCAATCCGCGGTGACGGGCATGATCCCGGTAATCTCTTCCTCCAGGATTCGCTCTATGCTGGTAACGCGGCGGTTTGCCATTAGCCTGGCATCCGCCTTGTTCATGGCGCTCAGGCCTACCCGCAGCGAGATGACAATCCCAGCCGACAGCAAGCTCACCAGCGTGATGGCGATGAGCAACTCCATGAGTGTGACGCCGGCCGAGTTACCGAGCTTTTCAGAACTGATTTTCTGCCTCATGCGGTTCACGTCGGCGGCAAGTCGTTGCGCGTGAGCACCGCCCGGCGGAAGCCTTCGACCGACAATGTGCGCCGCTGGGTGCCATTCATCCACCAGATTTCGAGCTCGATCCGTTCGAGGAACGGCAAGCCAGGAGCCGGGGGGGTGACGGTTTCGTAGGGCGAGATGCGCGCGCGCCAGCCCATGACAACGCCTCCGGTGGCGTCACGGTCCCAGGTGCCTTCAAACGGCGTCAGCTTGGGCAGGCCGTTGGCGATCAGAAGCTCGTCCATCTTTTGCCGGGCGAGCAGCGTGGCGCGATCGTAATCCGTTAGCCTGGCGGCGGTTCGCAATGAAGTGGAAAGCGCCGAGAGCAGTCCCGTGACGGCGATGGCCATGATGAGGGTGGCTACGAGAACTTCGAGAAGAGTAAACCCACGTCGTCTCACGACTTCGGCCTCTCCGTGATTGGCACGCCGGTGATCGGATCGATCCGGACGGTACGCTGCGCGTTCCTGCGATTTAGCAGTTGGACTCCGAATGGCGGCACGGTTCCGCCGGGGTAAAGCATAAAAGTGCGTGGCGCATCGGACGGCTCGGGAAGCTGGGGAAGCACGCCGGTAATCGATACGCCCTCCGGCAATTCGAGCGTCCGAATAAACCCTGGCTCGTTCGACCGCATCTCGAGCGCGTTGCGAGTCTTCAAGATGGTGATCTCCACGACCTGCTGGCGGCGCTCCGAGCGGCTGAGTCCAGTGTTGAAGAAGGCTACGATGCTGTTGGCGGCGGCGTTCAGCCGAAGCGAGTCGATGCCCGAGGTAATCGCGGGAAAACTGATGCCGACCATGAGCGAGATCAGAGACACCACCACTAACAGCTCGATCAGCGTGACGCCGGAATTAGTTTTTCCAACTGAGGATGTCGGCATTGATCCCGTCTCCGCCTGGCTGTCCGTCAGCGCCGTAGCTGATTAGGTCCGGCTCATCTCCATGTTCGCCGGGGAAGCGATACACGTAAGGATGGCCCCAGGGATCGTTCTCGACCTCCTTTTGGAGATAGGGGCCCTGCCAGTTTTCCACGCCGTCGGGCTTGGTGCGCAACGCCTGCAAGCCTTGTTCGGTTGTCGGAAAGATGCCGGTATCGAGCTTGTAGGAACCTAGCGCCGTGGTGTAAGCGTTGATCTGCGCGCGGGCGGCCGTTTTGCGGGCCTTGTCCGCCTGGCCCATCATGCGGGGCAACACCAGCGCCGCAAATAGGGCGATGATGGTCACCACCACCATCATTTCAATCAGCGTCACGCCGGCCTGGCGTCTGTTCTTATTCCTCATTGCATCACCTCACGCGAACCATTTACACTGCCACGTCGTTCATGCTGACGATCGCCAGCAACATGCTCAAGATCAGGATTCCGACCACCAAACCCATCACCAAAATTACCAGCGGCTCAAATAAAGAAGTGAAGCGCCGGATTGCCGCGCGGGTGTCGCGGTCATAGATGTCGGCCATGCGGTTGAACATCTGGTCCAGGTGGCCGGTTTCCTCGCCGACACTCAATAGATGCGCGGCCAGCGGGGGAAATTCGCCGGCGCGCCGCAGCGGCCCTGCGATACCCTCACCGCGTTTCACGCCGGTGGCAACGATCTCGAGCGAACCCGCGATGCGCCGGTTGTTCAGCGTAGCTCTCGCGATTCCAATGGATTGCACCAGCGGAACACTGTTGGTCACCAGAGTCCCCATGGCACGCGCAAAGCGGGCGGTTTCGGCCTTTCGCAGCGCATCGCCCAGCACGGGAATTTTCAGCCGCAGCGTGTCCCACCAGAGCCGGCCGGCCGCCGTACGAACATAACTGTACATACCCACGGCGGTAGCGACAAACACCGTGATTCCGATCCAGCCATAAGCCTGCAGGAACTTGCTGCCTTCGAGCAATATTTTTGTTGGAAGCGGCATTTCGATCCGGGACTCTTCGAACACCGAGGCAAATCGCGGCACCACGAAATTCATCAACACCAGGATCGATGCAGCGCCCACCAGGGAGAGTAGGGCCGGGTAGGCCATGGAGGACACAATGTAACTGCGCAGATCGTCGCGCGTCCGCTCGAACTCCGAAAGCCGCTCAAAGACCGGCGCCAGCGATCCGCTGGCCTCTCCGGCGCGCACCATGTTCACGTACAGATCAGAAAAATAATCCGGATGCGCGGCGAGACTATCGGCCAGCGACTTGCCCCCTTTGACCAGCCGCAAGACGTCTTGGATCAACAGCCGGAACGCGGCGCGCTCGGTAAGCTCGGCCGTGATCGAAATGGCTCGATCGAGCGGCACGCCGGCGTTGAGCAGCGTGGACAGCTCCTGCGTCAGGAATAGAACGTCGCGCCGTTTGCCGCCGGAAAAGGACGGCAGTTTCAATTCCAGCGATTTCTTCGGCTCCATGCCGACGTAAACCGGCGTGAGCCCCTGCCGCCGCAGCTCCTGCGCTACCCAGCGATCCGTCTCGCCGTTGATGGTGCCGGCGCGGAGTTGGCCGTCGGACGCGATCGCTTTGAAATAAAAGCTAGACATGCTGGCTAAAATTCCTGTGTCACGCGCATCACCTCGTGGGCAGTGGTTACGCCGTGTGCGACCTTCAACCATCCGTCCTCGCGCAAGTTTCGCATGCCGTTGCGCCGCGCCGCGTTGGTAATCGCGACGGCATCTTCGTTATGCATGATCAGCTGGCGGATTTCGTCGTTCAGTTCCATCAGCTCGAAGATCCCCACGCGGCCTGCAAATCCGGTGCCCAGACATTCCTCGCAGCCGGCGCCGCGATAGCATTTCACGGTCTCTCCATGCGGCGCGATCCGCGTGCCATCCTCCACTTTACAGTGCTGGCAAATCACCCGCACCAGGCGCTGCGCCAATACCGATACCAAGGAAGAAGTGATCAGATAATTCTCGACGCCCATGTCCGTCAGCCGCGTGATCGCGCTGGGCGCGTCGTTGGTGTGCAAGGTCGAAAATACGAAGTGCCCGGTGAGGGACGAGCGAATCGCAACGTCGGCGGTCTCGCGATCGCGGATTTCGCCTACCATAATGACGTCCGGATCCTGACGAACGATGTGGCGCAAACCGGACGCGAAAGTAAGTCCGATCTGGGTGTTCACATGGATCTGATTGATGCCGTCCATCTGATACTCCACCGGGTCTTCGATGGTGATGATTTTCTTGTCGCTCTGGTTGATGCGCTTGAGCGCCGAATAGAGCGTGGTGGATTTCCCGCTGCCCGTGGGACCGGTGACCATGAAGATTCCGTGCGGCAACGAGGTGTAATATTCCATGCGCGACAGCATGTGGTCGTCGAAACCTAACCGGCCGAGGTCGTAGAAATCGCCCGCGGAGCGGTCCAGCAGGCGCATCACCACGCTTTCGCCATATAGGGTCGGCAAAGTGGAAACGCGCAGATCCACTTCGCGGCCCAGAGTCTTGATCTTGATGCGGCCGTCCTGCGGCAGCCGTCGTTCGGCGATATTCAGCTTGGCCATAAGCTTCACGCGCGAGATCATGGCGGCCTTCATTTCGCGCGCGGGCGGCTCCTGATTGTAGAGCACGCCGTCGATGCGGTAGCGGATGCGGAACTCTTTTTCGAAAGGCTCCAGGTGGATGTCACTGGCGCGTTTTTCGACGGCTTGAGCGATGATTGCGTTCACCAACCGGATGACGGGCGCCTCGCTCGCCATGTCGCGCAAGTGCTCGAGATCTTCGGTCGCCTCCGCGCCTTCCAGACCAGCTTCGGGCTCCGTGCGAGCCGTTTGGCCGTAGTATTTGTCGATCGCGTCGAGAATTTCCTGCTCGGCGGCCAGCACCGTGCTTACCTTCAATCCGGTAAGGTTGCGCACCACCGCGATGGTCTCGACATCCAAAGGGTCAGCCATGGCAAGCGTCACGGTATGGTCTTCGCGGCTGAACGGAAGGCAGCGGAACTGGCGCAGGAATCGCGGCGAGAGAGTTTCAGTCTCCGTGGAAACGGCGGGAGGATTGTCGATCGAAACCAACGGGACCCCCAGTTGATCCGAGAGCGCCGCCAGAACGTCGCGCATTGCTACAAAGCCCAGGTCCACTAGCGTTTTGCCGATCTTGTCGCCGCGCTCTTTTTGCAGCTCGAGTGCGCGCTCAAGATCTTCCGCGCTAATGAGCTTGCGCTCGATCAGGATTTCGCCCAGCCGCATTTTTTAGAACTCGTCGGACAGGATAAAGGATTTCGCGGCCGCGCTGGCTCTCGCATCGAGCAGCAGCTTTTTCGGAGCGTGCATGACGATCTGGGCCGGCAGACCGTCCTTGTTCTCCCAATTCCAATAGAAGAACGAGATAGCGAGCACGATCTGCTCGTCGGCTGGTACCGGATCCATGGATTTCGCCGAGTCCATGAGCATCTGCTGCATCGCTTCTTTCAACTTCGGAAGCCGCTCCATCTTCCGGTCGTGGATCCGCTTCACCTCGTCGGCGGTGATGTTCGGGTGGAAGGGCGAAATGGGGGTACCGGCCGCCAGATTCAGCTCACTCATGAAGACCACGCCGTATCCGTCGATATAGGCGCCCTGCGTTAAGCCCAACACCTGTACCTGGACGGGATTATCGGAGAAAAGCGCTTGCAGCTTCTGGTCCGTGCTCTCTTCCACGGACTTGACGATTGCGCGGCTGACCTTGGGTTTGTCAGCCATCGATCCGGCAGGCAGCGCGCAGGCCAACAGGCACAGGGCCAACAAATTCTTCATTGGCCGGACCTTTCTCGGACAACATCATTGCTGGCCACCATCAAACGGCTCATCTGCTGATCGTAATAACGAACGGCCTGCTGAACGGCGGCCAAGTCGCCGCGGCGCTGAAGCTCGGCGGCCTCCAACATTTTTGTGAGTTTCTGATTTTGGCGCGCCTCGGTATCGGCCACCGCCTTTGTAACGGCCGCTGCGATACGCGCGTTCACGTCCTGCTCGATGCGCTGATTGACCTTCGACACATCGATCTGTGCGGTGTTCACCGGCGAAGCCGCGGGCATGCCCACCGGCCGGGCAAATGCGTGCACCAAAATCGCCAGGGCCAGTACGGATGCGGATGCAAAACCCATGGCCGGTCCGGAGTGCCAGATCCGCTGCCACCAGCGCGGTTCAAAGACTTTGTCGGAAACAAAGGCGATCCGCTGTGGGATCTCTTCCTCCTCAAGCGCCAACAGCGCCGTCTGGGTGAGCCGCAGCCGCTCCAATTCTTCCCGGCAGTTCGTGCAGGCGCGAACGTGAGCGTCCAGCGTAGCCTTCTCCCGCTGGGGCATCTCGCCGAGCAGGTAAGCTTTCAAATCGAGCTTCGAATCAATAGACGAGCAACTCATTGTGCCCCTCCCATATTCACCGGAGCCAATGCTTCTTTCAGGAGGTCGAGCGCAGTGTACACACGGGACTTCACGGTGGACACCGGGCAATCGAGAATCTCGGCGATTTCCTCAAACTTGAAGCCCTGGTACACCTTCAAGAGCACCGCCTCGCGCTGGTCGCCGGATAATCGCGCCAGAGCGCCCCGTACCGCCAAGCTCAGCTCCATGGGGAACATGCGCGCGCTCGACTCAGCGGTTTTGGGCTCACCGACCAGTTCGCCCTCCGGCCTGGCCTTGCGCAGCAGCGAATAAGCCTCGTTATGCGCTATGCGAAACAGCCAGCCGGCAAACTTAGCCGGGTCGTCCAGCTTTCTCAGGTTCTGATAGGCCTTCAAAAACACATCCTGGCTAAGATCCAGCGCATCCTCGCGATGTCCAACCAACCGCAACAAATAATTAAAGACACGCTTCTCCCAGCGAGACACGAGCACGTTGTAGGCGTCCACGTGGCCCCGTCGAGCCTGAGCGATCAGGTCGCGGTCCTCAACCTCCCGAAATATCAAATTTCGGCTCCATTCTCGAAGACGCGCCCCAGGACGAAAAAGACGGAGGCGTTACCTCGATTCTGGCAAAAACGCGCGGAAGAGTGTTAATCCGGGCCAGGCCGGCGCCTTACATTGCTCGATTGCCGCCGCCAATTCCGGCGCTTTCTGAGAACCGCTGATGACAGGCGCTCCCGTGGTCACTTCCAGGCGCGCCGCTGAGTTACCGCTCCGCGCTCTCAAAGCCGGCGTAAAAGGTTATTTACTGAAGGATTCGGCCGAGTCCGACTTGATCGATGCCATCAAAGCGGTCCATGAAGGCAAGCCTTCTTTAGCCCCGAGATCAGCCGGATGCTGGTCGAAGATTACATGCGGGAGATCCGAACCCGCCGCGTCGAGGATAGCTACGAACTGCTCACCGCGCGCGAGCGTGAGATTCAGCGATTCTGCTGAACC
>Ga0182024_10007595_pt1 | contig 23328 bp, 25 predicted proteins | sample P32metaG_FD_120480 | JGI IMG/M metagenome (GOLD analysis project Ga0182024, IMG submission 120480) | Permafrost microbial communities from Stordalen Mire, Sweden - P3-2 metaG (Illumina Assembly) | ecosystem: Environmental > Terrestrial > Soil > Wetlands > Permafrost | place: Sweden: Stordalen... | reverse complement strand
CGCCCATTTTCGGCTCCTGCAAAAGAGGATATCTGCCGTCGACTATTCCAGCTTGCCTTGACTGGAATAGATGATCTTTCCTCCCCTGATCGTGTACATCACCTTGGCAAGGTTGCGCACATCCCTCGCCGGATCGGCAACCCGCAAATTCATCCGCGATCTCCTCATGGAGTTTGCGTCAGGCCGAAGTTGCGGAGAGTTTGATCTCGAGCGCCTCTGCACCCCTTAGAATGCTGAACGACTTCATGGCCGGACCGGGCTTGTTCAGCATCTTGCGCAGGGTGGATTGAGAATCAATCGCTACATTTGCGATGGAGACAATCAGGTCCCCCTTGCGCATGCCGGCATCATCCGCGACACCTCCAGGCTCGACCGCGTGCACCAGAACCCCGGGCACGTCAGGAAGACCCACGGCTCTCCGGCGTTCCAGTGATACTCGTGGCGGCAAAACCACCATGCCGTAGTGGATATATCGCTGGTCGTTGCTATTGGTCTCAAGTGCGAGGTTCCATTTGCGCAGCAGCCGAATCAAATCGGCCCGGTCGCGTGCCGTGAGACCGGAAAGCAGGCGCGCCTCGTTGAGCAGATGCTCGGGTACTATCTTTTCCAGCAGTTCGATGCCCTCGTCCGTGATTGCCACCAGAGTGGCGCGCCTGTCGTCAACGTCGGCCTCCCGCGTCACCAGGCCATCACGCTCCATCGCATCGATGCGGACACTCATGCTGCCGGAGGTGCGCAGCAGATTCTTCATCAACTCCCGCTGCGAGAGCCGATAGGGTGGACCGCTCCGCTTGAGGGTTGCCAAAACATCGAAAGAGGCGCGAGAAATGTCGAACTCGGCAAACTTCGCCTCCAGAGCGCGGTCTACATATTCATAGATTCGCCCCACCCGGCCAATAATCTGCACTGGCGCCAAATCATAGTCCGGACGCTCCTTACCCCACTTCAATACCAGCCGATCGATGTGGTCACGCTCGGTCATGCGTTCTCTTAAAGATACAGCGTACGTTAAGAGCAATTTGCTTGAATTAAAGCTACTTGATATTGTATGTATTCAGTAGGAAGACAGCTGTTCTAGGAGGATTTAATGCGCATCATCGCCTTCGACCGGTTCAAGCCGGGCGTGACCATGGAGCAAATCACGCCGTACCTGCCGGACGAGGTTTCTAACGTCTGGCGGTTGTGGAAGGCAGGTATAGTCCGCGAAAACTATGCTCGCGCAGACGAGCCAGGCGTCGTCATTGTCTTCGAACTTCCCAGCGTGGAAGCCGCGAAGACGTATACCGACGATTTCCCTTTAAGCAAAGCCGGGTTGCTTGAATGGGAGTTCATCGCCTTACAGATCCCTCTTCCGATCGAGGCTCTTTTCCGCAGGGAGATTGACGTCAACCCACCCTTCGACCGCAGCCCCAAAGAAAAGCAGGGTACAGCTCATGCCTGACGTACGCGGCCTGTCAATACCAGTGCAGCTGGCGGAGCTCTGCCGGCCATCGCGAACGGCGCTCATTGTCTATGACATGCAGGTTGGCGTGGTTTCGCAGATAGACGAGGGTCAAGCGATTACGAGGCGCTGCGTAGATCTTTTGGAAAATGCGCGCAAAGGGGCCTACCCCGTTTACTTCACTCGTCACCGCTGGCTGCCCAATCGCCTGGCCGGAGTCGGTCAGCTTCGCCGCGCCATGATCTGGCATCATACCGACGATCCGATGAGCGTCGCTCCGCCCTTTTCGCCGGGGTCGCCCGGCTTTGAGATCGTACCCGAACTGACGCCGCGGGAAGACGAGTGCGTTATCGACAAAATCACCATGTCGGCGTTTGAAGCGACGTTTCTCAATATAGCTCTGCGCGACGCGAAGCTCGAGGCCTTTATCATCGCCGGCATTGCACTCGAGGTGGGTATCGGACCAACCGTGCGCCAGGCGCTCGACCTGAACTATATCCCGGTTGTCGTCTCCGATGCCTGCGGAGCAAAAACCGCGCAAAACAAAGATCGCGTTCTGACTGAATTCGCAGACACCGGCGAGGTGATCGTTGTAGATAGCAAAACGCTTCTACCGCTCCTCAACGCCGCCTGAAGAGAGAGAACGTTGCATGAATAAGGCGAGAGTGGAGTCCTTCAGCGACGGGGTGTTCGCCTTCGCGATCACGCTCCTGGTGCTCGGGTTCCAAGTCCCGAGTCTGGATTCCGCTTCTGACCCGCTGCTGAGGAAGGCCCTTTTTGCTCAGCTCCCGCAAGTCATTCCTTATGTAACCAGCTTCGCGACGATCGGGGTTATCTGGCTCAACCACCACACCATGTTTCATGAAGTGGAACATGTGGAGCGCGGGACGCTCATTCTGAACCTCTTGCTGCTGCTCGTAGTCTCCTTCATCCCCTATCCCACCGCAGTGCTGGGCCGCTACGGACCGTTGCGCAGCAGCGCCGTGCTTTACGGGGCGGCGCTCAGTATCCTGGGAGCCTGCTACACGGTCTTATGGCGCCACATCGTCCGTCGCCAGTTGAGCCGGGATCGGGAAAACCCTCATACGCTACGCGCTAAAACCTACCGCAATCTCATCGGAGCCTTCGTCTATCCCGCGGGGACAATCATTGCGTTCTTTAGTCCGAAAACCGCGGTCGTCATCTTCCTTGCCCTGGCGCTGTTCTATTTCCTTCCGGGAAGCACAGGGCGATCGGAGGTAACGCAATAGCTGCGGTTCTACTTCTTTACTGGCGTTGCACTCTCTTTCTGGTATGCGGCGGAGAGCGTGCTCTTGCTGGTGGCGATTGGCAACAGCGTTGGATAGAACTGGACGAACGTAGTGTCTACAGCTGCATGGGCGGCATGGCAGCTGTAGCAATCCGTCGATGTTGGAATCATTTTGCCTGTCTTGCCGTCGCCGAAACCAAAGAAAGCCCATTGACCCGGAAAACGCGCTTCGTCCTTGACATGTACCTCGAGTGCCATCACTCTTCCCTGGTAATTGCCGTTTTGGTTGATGGAACCCTTACCCTGCGCTCCCCGTTGCTCAAGTACGAGCATGGTTTTATCCGGCCAGGTGCCTGTTTTCGTAAATGCCTGGTAGGCAGCAGGATTGACAAACACATTGTCGAACATGTGATGGCCGCCCATCTGCATAGGCGGGTCGTAACTCATATCGAAGCCGGAGGTTAAGTAAACCCATTCCCGGTAGTGTTCCGGGAACTGAAGTTGGGCATCGCTGGTATATTGAGGAGCCTGGCTTTGGCTCGGCCCCACCGCCTCCTGCGTAGGCGCGGCCAGGGAAAACATAAGCGTTGCAAGCGAGAGTGCGGTTTTGGTGATCGTGAGCATGTTGGCAGTATCCCTCGCCGGCCGTCGTTAAGGCCAGACCGGCGGCTGCATAGTCCCGGCGATTCACTGCATCATAACTTTGCCGCCAGAGCACTGGACTACGATATTTCTTATGGACATAAGCCCCACCCGTGCGCAGGCCCATCCCTGGATATGGATCGCATCGATCTGGTTCGGCTTCGGTCTGATTGGTGCGACCCAAACCGTCTTTGTCATGCGGGCGGAAGGCATGCACCACGCCTGGGTGCGACTGTTTGTGACGGGTGTCCTTTCGTTCCTACCCTGGGCCCTGGCGACAGGGATGGTGATGCGCCTGGGACGGCAGTTTCCCCCGGTAAAGTTGAAATCCGTGGTTACCTGGGGTGTGCATCTTTCGGCCTGTGTTGTGGTTGGTCTGCTCGCTGCCGCCTGGATAACGTGGCTGGATGCCGTGCTCAATCCCTTTGCACTCTCTTCGCCCGCAGGACCCTTCGTCCACCAATGGCTCGACCAGTTCTATAACGGAGTTATCTCCTCCCTGGTTCTGTACACCGCCATCCTGGCAGTCAGTTATGTACTGGATTCGCGATCGAGGCTTGCTTATCAACAGACTGAAACCGCGCGTCTCAACGAGCAGCTCTCCAAAGCCCAGCTCGACGCCCTGCGGAGGCAGATCGAACCACACTTTTTGTTCAACACTCTCAACGCGATCTCAGGTTTAGTGCGGGAGAGAAGGAACGATGCAGCCGTAAGCATGATCGCCGGCCTGAGCGACTTTCTTCGCCGGCTCCTGGAGGATTCGACGCGGCAGCAGGTGTCCCTGGGAGAGGAAGTGGAGTTCGCTCAGAAGTATCTTAACATCCAGAAGGTGCGGTTCGTAGAGCGCCTTCAGTTCAGTGTGGATGTCCCTGGGGAACTGCTGCTGGCCCAGGTTCCCACCCTGATTTTGCAGCTGATGGTGGAAAACGCTATCAAACATGGCATCGCAAAACGGGCACAGGGAGGTTTGATTCGAATCGCCGCCTCGCGCTCCGACGATAGGCTCCAGGTCAGTGTGTACAACGACGGCCCGGCTGTGAAGTGGGAAAAGATACGCTCCGGAATAGGCATTTCGAACATGAGAACCCGCCTGCAAAGCCTCTATGGAGATGCCTTCGAGCTAAGCATGCATAATCAGGATCCGGGTGGCGTGGAAGTAACCGTGTCCGTTCCATTTAAGGAGTGATCGGTGACCGCGGAGACATGTGCCGGCAAAATCCGAACCGTCATCGTAGACGATGAACCACTCGCACGCACCAATCTGTCGCTGCTCTTAAGGCTTGATCCGGAGATTGCAGTGGTTAGCGAATGTGGGTCCGGAGTGGACGCCCCGAATGAGATCCGCAGGACCAAGCCGGACCTGCTGTTTCTGGACGTGCAGATGCCCGAATGCGACGGCTTTGACGTGCTCGAGTTGCTGGGCAAAGACGTGCCCCCTGCCGTCGTCTTTGTCACCGCCTATGATCACTACGCTTTGCGTGCATTCGAGGCGGGCGCACTCGACTACCTTTTGAAACCGTTCGATGATGCCCGCTTCGATCTGGCACTCGATCGCGCCAAACAAAAGATCGCGCGCGGCAAGGATCGCCCCAGAACGCTTGAGTATCTGATCGTCAAGAGCGCCGGGGAGGTGGCGTTCGTGAGCCTGCCGTCCATCGATTGGATCGAGGCCGCTGATTACTATGTTGGCTTGCACGTCGGTCCGAAAACTCATCTCTTGCGGCGCAGCATCACAGAACTGGAGCAGGATCTGGATGCGAACGTGTTTTTACGCATTCATCGCTCGACGATTGTGAACCTCAACCGCATCCGAGGGCTAAAGCTTAATGAAGATGGGGAGTACACTGTATTGCTCGAGAGCGGAACCAGCCTCCGGATGAGCCGGCGTTATCGCAAGCCACTCCAGGCCCGCCTGGGTCTCCTGCTTTCACACATTTCCACATGACAAAAAGCAACTGGATGCTCCTGTCGAGCCGAGGGTCTCCCCCTCATTTCGGGGGATCGAGGTTGGCTCCAATGAGGGTATCCAAAACTGCAAGCGGGGTGGCAACATTGATAGCGCGCATTTCAGAGCGAATGCCCCGGGAAAGAGCAACTAGATGACAAGCCAGCTCAATAACGAGCCTCAGCCACAGGTCGCCGCCGTGATGGACGGCGATGGCCAACTGGGGGTATCTTCGCCGGCACGTCCAACGCCAATACCCGACATAGTAGCAGCGTTGCGAGGGGTTGAACTTCTGCAAGGGCTTGCGGAAGAAGACTATCGTTGGCTCGCGTTGCATGGCACGGAACGGAGGGCTTCTCATCGTGCTGTCGTGGTGCGCGAAAACGAACCTGCGCACCAAATGAACATTATCCTTGAAGGTGAAGTCAACGTTTCTCGAGCAAATTCGGGCTCGGTATCGTTGTTCATCGGCCGTACTGCGCGTGTCACCGGAAAGCTTCCCTTTTCCAGGATGAAGTTCTGGGGCGCCACGGGCTATAGCGCCGGCCATTTGTGGGTGCTTGATATTCATGAAGATCTGTTTCCGGCGATGCTTGCCGCGATTCCTTCCATGGCTCAGATCTGCGTGTCGTTGTTGCTTGACCGGGTGCGAGACTTCTCCCGCGCCGATCTGCAGGCGGAGAAACTTGTCGCGTTGGGGCAACTCGCGGCAAATTTGTCTCACGAGCTAAACAACCCCGCATCCTCTGCCCAGCGCGCCGCGCTGAGTCTTTCGTCGAAGATCGACAAAGATGTGGAATTGTGCAGACTGGGCCGTCTCTTCCGCTCAGATGAAGAACTGGCAAATTACACCAGCTGGACCGAGCGATCGCTCGAGTCAGTCAAGAACCAGTCCGCCCCCGAAGCCGGTGCTTCCAATGCGTTGTCTGTGAGTGACCGCGAGCAACAATTCATGGACTGGCTCGAGGCGCATCAAGTTGCCAATGCATGGGCCGTCGCGCCAGCGTTGGCGCAAGCGAATCTGCCCGTCAGTTCGCTCGACGAACTGGCCTCCATCGTAAATCCTGGCGCCCTTCCTGCCGCCGTGACCAGCTTCGCCAATTCTCTCAACGCGCGCAGCATGGTGGCTGCCGTTTCTGAGTCATCGAGCCGCATCTTTCACATCATTAACTCGATTAAGGATTACTCCTACATGGACCAGGCTCCCATCCAGGACGTCGACCTGGTCCAATCGTTGGAGAACACGCTGACAGTGCTCCGTCCACGGCTGCAGCAGATGGTGATCGTGCGCGATTACGAGCCGGGTATGCCTGCCATCACCGCGTACGGTGGGGAACTGAGCCAGGTATGGACCGCGCTCATTGAGAACGCCATTGACGCCACAAAAGGGCAAGGCACTCTGAAGCTCATCACCCGATTGCAGGGTGAGATGGCGTTTATCGACATTTGGGATGATGGGGTGGGCATCGAACCGGCTCTTTCTTCACGCATCTTCGAGCCGTTTTTCACCACCAAGCCGCTCGGGCAAGGGCTCGGACTTGGGCTCGACCTGGTGCGACGGATCCTGAGCAAGCATTTTGGCTCGGTCGCCATGCAATCGAAGCCGCATTCCACCTGTTTTCAAGTGCGGCTCCCGTTGGCCAGGCCACAAATCTACTAACTCAACTGGTGGGTACGAATCGTTCGAGTTGAGTGTACTTGAACTTCTCAGCCAAGTGGCTCGCCATTGTCCGTGTGTGCATCGGCGGTTTCTCATCAACCGCGCCAAGGGACCGACAGCTTCCATATCGCCGGTCAAAACGAATGGCCGCATCACAGAAGCTCTCATCCCGATCCTGGGTAGCCGCAGGCGTTCCCTGTGATATGAAGCCCGCAACACCAGACTCACCTCCTCAGGCCGCCCCAAGGCAGCATGCGCGGTCTTCGAACCTTCCTGGCCCTCTTCGCTCTCTTGCTGCCGCTTTCAACCGCCGCGCCGCGGGCCGAAGCGCCAGGAGGTTACGCCTCTGTTCTCACCAGACGCCGGTGGGCTGCATGGTCCGGCGGTACTCGGCCACGTCAAGGCCCTTTAGGCCCGGATGTAGGCTCGCCCATTGTTAAGCCGTGATGCTTGGAGAGTTCGGCCATTCTCCATACCTATTCCCTCCATCCTTGTTACCTGTTACGTCAGTACTGCATCCCTAGAGTCATTGAAGCGGCGATTGCTATGGATGATAGTGGTCGCCAGACTGATAAGGCGGTTCTTCTTTGCTGAGACGAAACATCCGCACCTAGCGTTAACTTATGCATCCCGGTTCAGAGGCTTGCTCTCATTCGAGCCGCGCGGAGTGTCCGGTGACAGAACGTCCCAGAATGGTGCGGCACTTGCCATAAGCCGTAGATATCTCAACCTAAGAGGAGAGATATGTTCGCACCGAAAAAGCGTTGGCCGCATTCAGTCCCTAATTTCACCCGAATCGCTGCCGTCATTTTCGTCCTTCTACTCGTCTCAAGGGTTCTTTCGCATGGGCAAGACACGACACCCACCAATCCGACCCTGGTGAACTTAGTCACACTGACGGTTCTTACCCACACCGCTTATGCCATGCAAGGCGACCGGGAAAACGTCTTGAGTACGGCGTCGATGGCTCCCTCTCGAAGCCGATCGATGCGCGTGACTTCGCCGATAAGTCGAACGCCTGCGGCGTATAAGGATGCGGTCGAAACAAACTGGGCGTTACCGGTTGCCCCTGACGGATCAACCAAAAACGACACAGTTTAGTCCTGAGAAATTTGGTGACCACGGTGGCAGCCATTTTTGGGCGGAGCGGGGATAAGGAAATGGCAGAGCGCAAGCGGGTCGATTCGCCGATCGAGGCTCCACTCCGGCGTAGGGTCACCGGCGGTTTGATCATTGCTGTGCTTCTAACAGGCTTCTTAGGCTTTTCGTATTGGCACAGTGCCCGACGGGCGGAGCAGGATGCCTACTGGGTATCCCATACCTACGAGGTGATCGGAACGATCCAGCGCACGTCCAGACATGTGCTCGAAGCGGAAACCAGCGCCCGGGCATTCGCCTTGAGCGGGCAAGAGCCGCTGCTACTGCACTATCAGACGGCCCGCGACACTATCTACCTGGACGAGAGCGCGCTACGCCATTTGACGGCGGACAATCTCAGTCAGCAGCGGCGACTGGACGTGGTTGAGACGCAGGTGCGCTTGGCGCTCGAATTCGCCGACAGCATCATCGCCAAACGCAGGAGGGTCGGAGCCTATCCGGGCAGTAGTGACGCTCTAGAAATCGAGAGGCTCATCGTTGCGGTGCGCGCAACTACTCAAGACATGTACGCCGAGGAGACACGGTTATTGAGCCAGCGCACTCAAACAGCAGCGGCTGGACAACAGTTGACGAGGATTGTCTCTGTCGTAGGCGTTTTCTTTGAGGTGGGGTTGTGGGTACTAGCCTTTCTCGTCGTCATCCGCGAGATTGACTCGAGCGCCCGGGCACGGGCGCAGCTCAATACCCTGAACGCCGAATTGGAACAGCGGGTGGAGGAGCGCACAGCGGCTCTGCAGTTGGAGATCACCGACCGTCGCCGCACGCAGGAAATGGCGGAGCGTTTGGCGGCGGTAGTTGAATCATCCGGCGATGCCATTATCAGCAAGACGCTGGAGGGTACCATCACGGCCTGGAATCGCGGTGCCGAAAAGGTATTCGGCTATTCGTCGACGGAGGCGGTGGGCAGCTCGATGGCCCTCCTTATACCACCGGAGCGCGCCGAGGAGGAAGCCGGCATATTGGCGCGAATCGGACGCGGTGAAATCGTGGATCATTTCGACACCGTCCGGGTGCGGAAGGGCGGTGAGAAGATTGACGTTTCCGTGACCATTTCGCCGATCCGGGACAGCACGGGCACGATTGTGGGCGCGTCAAAAATTGCGCGCGACATCACAGCGCGCAGGCAAGCCGAAGAGGCGATGCGCGAGAGCGAAGAGCGCTTCCATGCGATGCTCAACGGCATCCCGCAACTCGCATGGACAGCCGAGCCTGACGGATACATTTTCTGGTTCAACCAGCGCTGGTACGACTACACCGGAACCACGCCGGAGCAGACGAGGGGGTGGGATTGGCAAAGCGTCCATGATCCCGAAATTTTGCCCAAAGTGCTTGATCAATGGAAGGTTGCGATTGCCGAGGGAACGCCTTTCGAAATGGAATTCCCACTGCGTGCGGGAGACGGCCATTTTGGCATGTTCCTGACCCGGATTATGCCACTGAAAGACGCGAACGGGCGCGTGGTGCGCTGGTTTGGCACCAACACCGATATCAGCGGAATTAAACAGGCCGAACTCCAGTTAACCGGGCAAGCGCAGGAGCTCGCTCGTCGTGCTGAGGAACTGGCCAACTCCCGGCAAGCCCTGGAAACGCAGACGCACATGCTGGAGTCCGTGCTGGCAAGCATGGGCGAGGGATTGATCGCGGCCGACCGGCAAGGCCATTTTCTGATTTGGAATGATGCCGCGAGAAAGCTGATGGGCCGCGGCGCGTCCGAGCTGCCCACCGAGCAGTGGACCCCCCATTACAAGGTCTTTCTGCCCGATGGAATCACACCTTTTCCGCCGGATCGCCTTCCACTGGTACGGGCATTGCAGGGCGAATCGGTGCAAGTGGAATTGATGATTGAGCACCCTGAGCGCCCTGACGGGGTCTTTCTCGAAGTTACGGCGCGGCCCTTGACAGACAATCAGGGCGGCGTCGCCGTGCTCCGCGACATCACCGAACGCAAAGCAGGAGAACGGGAAGTCCGAGCACTCAATCAGAGCTTGGAGGCGCGGGTGATCGCGCGCACCGCCGAGCTGAAGGCCGCCAACCAGGAACTGGATCTCCGCAACCGAGAAGTCGAACGCGCAACCCAGATGAAGAGCAAGTTTCTCGCCAACATGAGCCACGAGCTGCGAACTCCACTCAATGCCATTGTGGGTTTTTCAGACCTCCTGGCTGAGGGGATCCCGGGAGATCTAAACCCTAAGCAAAAGCGCTTCGTGAATCACATTAGAGAAGGCTCGACGCATCTGTTGCAGTTGATTAATGACATTCTGGATTTGTCGAAAATCGAGGCTGGGCAACTCGAACTGCGGTGTGAAGATTTCCAGATCAAGGATGCTTTACCGGAGGTGCTCTCCACCATCCGGCCCCTGGCGATCGCAAAGAATATCCAGATCAAGCAAGATATGGAAAAGGATCTGATCGTCTACGCCGATCGGGTCCGTTTTAAGCAAATCTTGTACAACCTCTTGAGCAATGCGGTGAAGTTCACACCGATGGCAGGCCGAATCGCCATCGATTGCCGCGAAGATGGAAATTCGGTTTGCATCTCGGTAGTAGATACGGGTGTCGGCATCAGAACCGAGCATCAGGCGGTTATTTTCGAGGAGTTCCGGCAGGTCGAGGGGCCGGCCGGGACCACCCAGGAAGGCACCGGCCTGGGACTGGCGATCACCAGGCGTCTGGTGGAGCAACAAGGGGGCAGAATTTCGATAGAAAGCGAGTTTGGGAAAGGCAGCCGATTTACTTTTACTCTTCCTGCGGGATTCAAAGGACCCCAGACGCCGCTGGTGAACGAACCACCAAGTCCGTCGATCGTGGCAGGAGAGAGTCGTGGGAAACCACTTATCCTGGTTGTAGACGACGAAATCACCGCCCGAGAGCTTCTCGCCAGTTATCTATGTTCCGAATATCGGATTGCCATGGCTGAGTCTGGAGCTGAAGCCCTTCAGAAAGCACAAGAGCTACGTCCGGACGCAATCACTTTGGATGTAATGATGCCCGGTGGCATCGGCTTCGAAACACTCGAAGCCCTGAAACAGGACCCCGAAACGGCAAACATCCCCATCGTCATCGTTTCCGTAGTGGACCAGAAGCAAGTAGGGTTCGCTTTGGGCGCGGCGGACTATCTCATTAAGCCCATTCGTAAATCCGTGGTGCTGGAAACGATACGAAAATACGTACAGCATCAATCCGACGAGGAAGAGTCGATTCTGCTGGTGGACGATGACCTCGGAACTTTGGAGTTGTTGGAGGAGACACTGCGGTCAGCCGGATATGAGACCGAGAGCGTCCGCAGTGGAACCAGAGCTCTGGAAGTGCTGTCTTCCAAACTCGTTAGTGCAGTTCTGCTGGATCTGCTGATGCCGGGCATGGACGGTTTTGAGGTCATCCGCCATGTTCGACAAGAGCCTGCATTGAAAGAACTACCGATTTTTGTGATGACCGCCAAGAATTTGAACAGAGATGAGGTGGCTGTTCTCAATCGCGATACCCAGGCGCTCTTTCATAAGAACGGCTCCTGGAGACAAGAGCTCATTGTCGAGGTGGGAAGGGTTTTCCAGGGCCGCAAGCTGGCGAAGTCCGCTGTTCGATCATGACCAATGTTCTCGTGGCTGAGGACCATCCAGTTAACCGCGAACTGCTCCGCGAGTTGCTAGAGGCGCGGGGATACAACGTAACTGAAGCGCCCGACGGTCAAGAGGCACTCCGGATGATCGAACAGGCCCATCCGGATATTCTGCTGCTGGACATCGGCATGCCGATACTTGATGGCTTTGCTGTCGTGCGCAAGATCCGGGAGAATCCCAGCTTAGCCACACTGATAGTTCTGGCCGTTACCGCTTATGCCATGCAAGGCGACCGGGAAAACATTTTGAATGCGGGGTTCGATGGCTACCTCTCGAAGCCGATCAATGCGCGAGATCTGGCCAACGAGCTCGAACGGCTGTTGCGTAAACGAGAGGATCAAAATACCGCTCCGAATCAACCGCCCGAGGGCAACGCAAGTGGGAAGATACGGGCAGCAGGAAATGGCAAGTAGTACAGGCTGTCTTTCCCGACCGTGGCAGCCGCTTATTTTTCTACTTCGGCGATGAACCTTGGGAATTACGCTGACAGCCGCGCGCTGCTCGGCGCAGCCTTCCTTAGTGATATGGTCAGTCGTATTCCAGACGAATCCAGGTTTGCAACGCTGACCGAAGCGCCGAACAGGGAAAGAATGCGGTATGCCACGGGAGGGCCTAGTCCCAGGTCCCCGCTAGGTGTCAGTGTTTCTTCGACCGAGAAGATCTCAAAGAATTTCGGCAGGGCAGTAGTGGAGATTGTCCTACCACGACTCTCGATGATAACCGCTGGTGAATCGGCAACAACCTCATGTGCCAGGCGGACAGTTTCGCCCTCTTCGGAGAATTTAACGGCGGTTTCAAGCAGAGCCTGAAACGCTCGCACCAGCAAGTCCTCATCTCCCACGACGAGGTCCAGGTTCGTCGATGGCCTGGCGAATCTCACGTGTCTGGATTCGGCGAACTCAGTCGCGCCCTCAATTGCGCGAATCAGTGTCGCACTCAAGGAGACGGGAGCAGATCCGAACTGCTCCCTGTTGACGTCGATTCGAGTCAGGAGCAAAGCATCATCGAGTATCGATAGAATTCTTCGGCGAGATCGTTCAAACACTCCTTGGAGTTTACTGTTCTCTTCCGGAGAAGACATCCCGCCAAGAATGAGCTCGCCGACACTGATAAAGCCATATAGTGGAGCGCGGAACTCGTGAGAGATCACGTCGAGGAACTCGGCCTTTGCACGGTCAAGGATGGTCAGCCGCTCGTTTGCTTCGGTAAGCTCGATGTTCCTCTCTTCCAACTTGCTCACGAGCCGATCGCTGTATGCCTTAAGCACTTCGACTTCCTGCCACGCCTCGGGACGCGGCGTTGTGTGTTGCATGGCGATGGCTTCGTTCAGTGCGATAAGGATCGTTTCGAAAGGTGCAGGTTTTTTCAGGTATTTGTCGGCGCCAAGGCTGAGGGCCAGCTTCTCATCGCTCGGCGAATTGTATGTGGAAGTGTAAATGACAATTGGCATGTCGCGCAGGCGGTCGTTGGTGCGGATTTCGTGGCACAGGCGGTAACCGTCCATACGTGGCATCAGGATGTCCGACAACACGGCGCCCACCTTCTCGCGAGCAAGGATCTGTAGGGCTTCGATGCCATCGGCGGCTTCGAACGTGGTGTGGCCCGCGGCCTCGAACCTCTCGCGCAGGAGCTCTCGATTGGTGGCGATGTCGTCTACGATAACGAGTTTCATAAAAACTCCCAATACTTGTTGCCAATTTGCCTGCATCCCGCCTCTCGGCATCGTCGGAAAGCTAGCCACCGCACGCGAGAGCCGGGTTCCGGCCACTCCGCCGGGAAAGCGCGGGGGTGGCTCTGGGCCTGGTTATGTAGCCGTCGCATTTCCGGGCTTCGAGTGCCTTCCGCTTATCGCCTTTCATGGCGAAGGCAGCGAGCGCGGTAATACGGATTTGGCCAGGTGCGCGCCTCAGGTCATTAGGCGTCACCGTGACAATTTCTTGCCTCGGTTAGAGTATCGGCTGGGTTTTGGGGCCGGACAGATGCATCGTGCGTAAGACCAAAGCTGAGAACCATAAGGGTTCCACGTCTCTGTACGCAGGTCCTTGGTCTGTTTTGTAACGCAAGTGCAAAGTACACTCAGAGCGAAGTCACCCTTACACGCAGGGGGCTGCCCTGGCTTGCCGCGGGGTCTCGCGTTTAAGACCTGGGATCCTCCTGGTAAAGGCTTATCGAGTCTACTTAACTCCCTTATCCGGATCCCAGACACCCTGCAGCTTACGCACATAAACCATCTGCCCGATGTGATAGGCATTGTGCGTGCCAATGTGCGCAATGGTCGAAGCCCACAGGGCGATCTTCGCATCATCCGCGGATTCCACTGCCTGCTCCCAATCGGTCATCACTTGATCCAGCTGCTTGACGGTCTCATTCCAACTCTTCGCGTCGAAGCTATTGAAGGTCTCGTCATTGTTCCCGTCAAACTTCGCCGGCTTCTCGCCCTTGAACTTTGCCAGCGACTCACGATCCCAGAACACGAGGTGATTGGCCAACTGGCCGACCGAGTGGTCCCCGCTCTTGTCTGTCCAACTCGCTTGCGCCGGCGTCAGGCCGGCGACCGCGGTATTTGCGGGCACAAACCATTCTGCCTTGTTATGGGTCGAACGCAGCTGCTCCAGCAGAACAGCCTTCAGCGTCATTGGCTTCTGCTCCTGGGCAAAAGCAAGGGTGGATAGCGATAGCACCACACTCATCACAACAAATTTCATATTGGTCCTCCCAGCGCTCCCTTTGGACGTGTGACCCATCCATTGTGTCACCCGCAATGCGGCTATCGACAGCGACGCAACCCTATTCCAACGCCCCGGATCCATCCAACTCAGGATCGCTTTGCTCGGGCGGGGACGGCTTGGCTCGGCCATTGAACGATAAATCGGCTCTGTTCCTGCTTTCCATGGTTTCACTCTCCTTTTGGTCAGTATGGAGCTTTGCAGTGCCTACTTCCCAACAGTTCGTGTCCATCATACGATCGGAAGCAGGGAGAACAACAATGCAGGTGAGTGGGAACACGATTCTGATTACCGGTGGCGGTTCAGGCATCGGGAGAGCACTGGCAGAGGCCTTTCATGCTCTCGGCAACCAGGTGATCATTGCCGGCCGCCGGCAGCAGGTACTGGAAGAAACCATCGCCGCCAATCCCGGTATGAAGTCGGCGGTATTCGATATTGAGAACGCAGATGCAATCCGCAGCTTCGCGGCCCAGCTAACAAAGGACTATCCGAGCCTGAATGCCGTCATTCACAACGCGGGCATCATGCGCCCCGAGGATCTGAAGGCGGCCGGAATGGCTGATGCGGAAGCGGTCATCACTATCAACCTGCTTGGTCCTATGCGATTGACAGCGGCGCTGCTTCCGCAGTTGCTGGCCAAACCGCCGGCGACCATCATGACTGTCTCCTCCGGCCTGGCGTTTGTGCCCATGGCGCTGACCCCCTCTTATTGCGTGACCAAGGCTGCGATTCACTCTTACACCCAATCGCTGCGCTATCAGCTCAAGGGCAGTGGCGTGGAGGTCCTGGAACTGATTCCTCCCTATGTGCAAACTCACTTGATGGGAGCAAGGCAAGCGAACGATCCCAACGCCATGCCGTTGGAGGAGTTCATTGCCGAGACTATGAATATCCTGAAGAGTTCGCCCGATGCTACTGAGATATGCGTGGAGCGGGTTAAGCCGCTGCGCTTTGCCGAACGCAATGGAGACTACGACGGTTTCTTCACTCGCTTCAATGACAGCGTGGCAGCAGCCTCGCATTAGGAGAGCCCGATGAGGGAACGGAAGGCTATCGATCTAGCGTTGCGGCGCTTTCTCGATGAGCAGGCCGCGGCTTTGGGTGCGCCGGCGGAGATGACGGATGAGGTTCGCACGCGCATGCTGCGGCAACGGATGGTGCGCGCGCTGGAGAGTCGCACCTCCATCCCCGGTCTGCCCAATCAGGTGGTGATGCGCCCGGTGGAGATTGCCTCTGGCCTCCTCGCGCGCCTCTATACTCCGCCCCGAGCCGAGGGTCCGTTACCGGTGCTGGTGTATCTGCATGGTGGCGGTTGGGTTGCCGGCTCCGTTGCTACCCATGATCCGTTTTGCCGCCTCCTGAGCGGGGCAGCCGAGGTGATCCTCGCCTCTATCGAGTACCGTATGGCGCCGGAGCATCCTTACCCCGCAGCAGTGGACGACACCCTCGCCGCCGTACAGTGGGCGGACCAGCATGCCGAGCAATGGGGTGGTGACGTAACCCGCTTGGCCCTCGGCGGCGATAGCGCCGGCGCCAACCTCGCCGCAGTGGTAGCCAACCGCCTTTGCGCTACAGCCGGGAAGCACCCGTTGCGCGCTTTGCTGCTGCTCTATCCCGTCATGGACTCCCCCCAGGCCGGCCACCCGTCCTACATCGAGAACGCCACCGGGTACGGGTTAGAAGCGAATATCATGCGCTGGTTTTGGCAGCAGTACGCCCCCGGCGTCTCACCGGCTGATCCTGATGTGTCGCCGCTTCAGTTACATCAGCTGCCTGCGCTCCCGCCAACCCTGGTGACCACGGCAGAATACGACGTGCTGCGCGATGAGGGCCTGGCGTATGCGCAAAAGCTCGAAGCGGCGGGCGTTGCTGTGACCCACCTGCACGCGCCTGACATGCACCACAACTTCCCGGTACACCCGGGAACCGTAGCGCGATTCCCGCAGTGTAATGCCGCTTTGGCCGACATTGCCGGCTGGCTGCGGTCGACGTTGGTGCGTAGGCGTTGATTGAGGTTTGCGCGGCGGCAGGAGCAAAGAACCAAGCCTTCCACCCGTCCAGGGAAGAAGGTCGTGGTTTCACCCATCAGATCCAGCGTCATCAGCAACGTGTACTGGGTCAATTCGAGCACCGCGGTGAAGGTTGGCGCCAGCGCAAGGCAACCCCGGCATAGATCTCTGCGATTCGCGCAGAAAGGGCCCGCTCCTTTGAGCGGGCCCTGCTGTCAGACATGAGCGCTCTCTAGCGATGACCCCCGCCGCCAGGATGACCCCCGCCGCCACCGGGATGTCCTCCGCCCGAGAATCCCGGGGAGTGTTCGCCGCCCCCGTCATGGCCGGCATTGCCTACATGGCCATGCCCGTCCTGCGCCTCGTTAGCGTGGAAATGGTTGAACGCCTGCTCGCCCTTTACCGGAAATGGTCCGTGGTAGCCGTGGCGAGGATCGTATCGGTTGTCGACATGGCCATAAAATCCGTGAGGGCCGTGGAACCAGGGGCCAGCCCCGATGAACAGCCCACCGGCAAACCAATCGGGTCCATAGTAACCATACGGTGAACAGTCATAGGGAGCATAGTCGAAATAGCCATAAGGACAAATCGGTGGTGCCCCAATGCTGATGGCTACCTGCGCAGGTGCACCAGAGAAACCGCTCAGCATGGCCGCCACGAGCGCAGAAAAAGCAAAAACTTTCAAAATTCGCATCGAATCCTCCTCTAACCAATCGCTTAGATAATAGTTTGCCCGGGAAAGTTGTGCGCCACTCGCAAAAGTCGCGTCGAGCCCTGCCTCTGCAGGCGCAATAGAACAGACGGAAGCCGGGATGGTACGGTTGCATTGACCGTCTGACACGCGCTTCCTTGTTATCCTAGGCAGGGTCACGATTGCGAACATGAAGCTACCCGAGTTGTAGTCGATCCACCAACCCGCCTTTTGAGGAACCAATGGCCGCATTAATCGACGCGATCGATGTAAAACGCAAAATGTTCGTTGAGTTTGAGAACGTCCCGTTCCACTGCCTGGAGGCCGAGATCTCGACCCCGACCGCCAGGGGCGGCCAAACTCTGGTCCGCCTCAAGATGCGTAACATGCTCACTCGCGCGGTTTTCGACAAGACCTTCAAAGCCAGTGACAAGTTCAAAGAGCCGGACCTTCAGACCGTCGAGGCCTCGTATCTCTACAGTGACGGGGATGGTTCCTATTTCCTGGATCAGGAGACCTTTGAGACCCTGACGCTCAGCGAGCAGATGGTAGGAGATGCACTGGAGCTACTGGTGGAGGGGGTCATCATTCACATCGACAAGTTCAACGGCAATCCCATCGGGTTACAACTGCCTGCCCAGGTGGAATTGGCGGTCACCTATACCGAGCCGGGTGTTCGCGGCGATACAGCGAGCGGAAGCGTGACCAAGCCCGCAAAACTGGAGACAGGCATGGAAATTCGGGTTCCCGTGTTTATTAAAGAAGGAGAGAAGATCAGGGTGGATACAGAAACGCGGCAGTTTGCCGGCCGAGCCTGATAACTTCAATCCCTTTGTCCAACCGGCAAACCTTCACCCACGCCATAGAGTGCTTTGCTGACCCGCAAAGACGGCATGAGTATTTCCATCTCTATTCAGACGACATAGTTCTGCACGGATATCAGGGTGTTGAACCGGAACTGGAGGGCGTGAAGCGCTTCTACTACGCTTTCTGGGCGGTATTTCCAGACGCAAAAGTGACACTCCATGAAGTACTCGAGGATGCCGGCACGCTGGTTGCACGTTATGTCATTACGGGAACCCAGCATGAAGAGTTTATGGGAGTTGCCCCGGCCGGGCAGCAGATCGCACTGCCGGGGATTAGCATTTTGCACTTCAGAAATGGCCGCTGCTTTGAGCGATGGGCCTGCTCAGATTCCCTCTTGCTGATGAGTCAGATCGGGGCGCCCATAGAGGGTGTGTGAGAACCGCATTGAGTCACGGCCCTTTATGCCCTGATACAAAACCAAAACACAGCCTTCAAATCACCTTTGCCTCTCGTTTTGCAGGCAGAAGCGCTAACAGGACAACAGCCCCACGATCACCAGGACGATCTGTGTTAGGCGTTCTCTTTTCACATTGACCTCATTATTTGAGCGACCAGTTACGACATGCGGATAGTCTCAACCCCTGACCAAGTCCACGCCTGCCAGATGATGACCGAGGTGCACACAGTCTCGATCGTCGCGAAGAACACGTACGCTGGAAAAACGGGGTCCCGAAAGTCACCGTTGGTCAGAGGCAGAACGAAGGTCAGGAAACCGTTTACAAGGGTCATAATGCCACCCGCGATGATATTCGTTAGCCGGTTCGATCTAAACGGAAGCAGTCGACACGCCGGAATCATGGCGATGGGTATTTCCATCAAGACCGCTGAACCCAGCAGAGCCCATTGGGGAAGGTGTGGGGCTGAATTCGGCGAGCCAACGAAAGCGAACAGGGCAAGTACGTCCGCATACAGGTAGTTTAATAAAGCGAAGATCCAGAATAGAGACAACCGCTCCTTTGTGTCATGCATGTCAACCTCCTGTGGAATAGTTACGGTCCCGCCTTTAGATGGGGGCTCTCACACACTCTCTATAGCCCCTACCTTCCTTCACTCAGACAGTGGTCATCGAATCGAGCCCCGAAGACTTCGGTCCTGGGGTGTTGCCCGAACCCGGCACGGGCTGCGGACTGCCGCACCAGGAGCAGAATGGCTGGTTGAGCGCCATGGTTCGCGCGCAGTGCGAGCAAGTCGACGCGATCGGTTGGCGCATAACAAAATAAAGAAGAAATCCCAGCAGGTGAGGAAATAGGGCTGCGACCAAGACCCAGAGGAACGGCCGCATGGCCCGCCGGCGCGCGTCCGCGAAGATAAACCCGAGACATAGAAGCCAGGCAGCGATCACGACACCACCGAATAAGCCGGCGCTGGCATATGTGGACATTATCCGCAACGCGGTACCTGGTTGAGCTTCATGGTAGCCCACTCCTACCCCGATCAGCACTGCACAGCCCCCAATGACCAAAGACCAAATTTGAACAGCCTTAGGCACAACACCCAGAAATCGCCGAATGTTCATAAGACCCTTTCTTTCCGATGCGACAACAGTGGCAATATCGGAAACAACAGCAAAAAACAGAACGAGGGCAGGATCCAGAAAGTGAGCAGCCCGTGGCTCATTTGCGTCGGATGCAGATCAAGGACTGAGGCGATCAGGCCGCCAAATTGCAAGTCGATGAACGAGCCGGCGACACTGAGTAAAACCGCGGTAATGCAGATCCAAGCCATTCGCCTCCGGCTGGGCGCCCCGCTCTCGATCTGCTGCGCCCGCAAGCTGAGCGAGGCGCAAACTTTCGCCTGCAGGGCAGGATCCACATCGAACGAAAACCCGCCGAGGCCGGCGATGACTCTGGTGCCGGCAGCGAGATACTCCTGGCATTGCGGGCAAGACGCGAGATGCTCGCGGAGCGATTCTTCCTCCCCAACCGCGATCTCGCCCGCCAGAGTTTCGTCGATCCTGCGCTGGAAACTCTCGTGATCGTCAGATTTCATGAGTACCTCCCTCTAATCGCGACCGCAGCGTTCGAAGACCGCGATAAATCCTTGAAGCGACCGTAGCGACGGGCGCTCCCACAACTCCGGATATTTCCTGTAGCGATAGCTCCTCCTGAAAGCGAAGGACGAGCGCTTCGCGGTAGATGGGTTCCAGAGATTGGAGCGAGCCGGCAAGGCGCTCGGCATCCTCCGTGCGCGCCGCGAGCGTGAATGGGGAAGGGGCATTGGAAGCAGGTGCTTGCAGAGCAGTATCCTGCTCCCCCTCGGCGTTCGAGTCCAGGCTGAAGGTCCGCCCTTTGCGCAGGTGATCAATTGCCAGGTTGCGGGCAATGGTGAACAGCCAAGGCTCAAAACGAGAGCGCCCGTCGTAGGAAGAGCCCCGCTCCAGAACGCGCAGCCACGTTTCCTGCACCAGATCGTCGACCTCATCGCGTCTCCCCAGCAGGTAAATGAGATAGCGAACCAGGCGATACTGATATTGCCCAACCAATTGCTGTAGGAAAATGACATTCCCTTGCCGCAGACCGAGGGCAATTTGCTGCGTGTCGCTGTTCACTGACGCCGCCAATGTCGTTCCGTATTCGAACATACGTGGTGTATACGGACGAGGGGTCCAAAATTATGCAGCATCACCCGTCAGGCCGACACATTGTGGTTCAAGATCAACGGCCGGGACCCTCTGACCCATTCCCGCGATTCGTCTCAGGACGGCCCATGCGCGGCATTTCCGGCGGGCACCTCTGTATTTGGGGTTTCCGGCGGAGGCTGAATTCCCTGCGCCTTGAGTGCCCGATCAATCGCCGGCCACAATTGCTCCACCGGTTGTGCGCCACTCGGGAGCCGTTCCCCGTCGACGAATACCTGGGGCGTTGCTTCCACTTTCAGCGAAGCGCCAAGCTTGAGGGACGAATTCACAACCGACTCATCCTGTTTCTTCAAACAAAGCGCAAGCTGCGTTTCGTCGACCTTGCTCTGCTTCCCGATAGTGCCGGCGATATTGTCAAGATCGGTAAATGACCGGGCTGGATCGGGGTTTGCCCCACTGATGTCTCGCCCGTGGCTGTGCACGTAATCGACATAGGACCAATAGGCCGCATCGCTTTGAGACGCCAGGCAGTTTGCATCGACGGCGGCGCGCATGGCCCAGGGGTGACCTGGGAGCGGGTAGTCCTTGTAAACAATCTTGACCAGTCCCTTGTAGTGGTTCATGGTCTGGGGCAGGATTTCGCTATGCAGCATTCCGCAATAGGGGCACTGGAGATCGTCGAAGTTGATAATTTCCACTTTCGCCGTGGCGGCTCCGCGCACGGGCCGCTTTTCTACATCAATCGACATGGCCGCGTTGTTGCTGGTGCTGAATTTTTCAACGCGTTCGAGCGTGCTGCCGTCTTTGGAGATAAGAAAGTCAACGGTTGTCTGTTTGCCCTTATGGTTGAACGTGACCGGCAGGTTGTCGTAGCCGGCAGTGTCGCTCGTGGTCCTGGCGCCGAGCGTCATGTCGTAGTCGGGCCGCACCGAAAACTGAGAACGAATAAGCAGTTCAATGCGCCGGTCGAGCGATGGGCTCAACGGATCCACAGCCGGAGTGTTGCTTGGGATCTGGGCGATCCCGGCTGCGGCGCTGATGAATACCAGGCATGACAAAAAACGTCGCACGAGCGGTAGTCCTTGCATCTAACCCTCTCCAGATAACTTCTCGCGTGGCTTGATTATCTCAAAGCACGCGCTTCCCTAATCTGGCCGGGAATGTGGCACTGCTGAACGGGCTGCGGAAAGGGTCTCCCCACGAAGGGCACAGATTCACACAGCACTGTGACTGATGAGGGCAACTCTAAAACTCACTGCCATTTAGACAACGCCACTTCTCTCTCGCTGGCCGGTTTCCAGATCTTTTTGTTGCTTGGCGGCGGGATCGTGTTCATGAGCGTCTCATCGCGATACAGGACAAGGGTTCGATCCTGCATGGCGATTGGCATACTGCCCTTGATTCCCGACAAAGCCATCCCTCGGAAAAGCTTCGGGACCGATTCCAGCATGATGATCGTGAAGCTGGGAACATCCTTAGGAAAATCCTTGGACAGCCGTTCGTTCCAGGAGCGGGCGTCGTTGCCTGCAGTCTTGCTGAAGGAAAAAATCACAACTGCGGGTTTGCCGCTAGCCACTGCCGGCAATTCTATCGATCTTCCGGTGAGAGCCTGCCCTGAAATCTGCGGAAGTGCCTGTCCTCCTTGGAGCGGGGATGCATCGGACGGGGCAGCTCGTAACCAAAGCGCAGGGAGAAGAAACCCAGTGAGTGAGAGAGCGAATGCGAGAGCCTTTATCACGATCGACCTCCGCTTTGAATTTAACTCGCGGCCTGAGTTCTCACCGCAGCGTCGTGTCCTGAGCGATGCCGGAATGGCTCATCGTCCACAGTACGGTAGCGCTGGAAGCGATGGCAAAGGCCGCCCCGAAGCCTCCAAACAACGCGATATAGGCGCTGGCCGCCTTCACCCCAAGAAACCGCAAGCGGCTGACGATCGTGGCAGTGAAAACTCCCAGCGGAACCGCTGCTCCAAACTGCAAAAAGCGCATAACTGGATGAAATAATAATTTATGACCCGTAAGCAGCCCGACCGACCGCGTGCCTCGGTCGCATTTCTCCTCGCCCGAGTAGGCGCTCGCGCGGCGCAGGAGTTCGCCAAAGCCCTGCTGCCCTTGAAACTCACTCCTGCTGACGCAGGTATCCTTCGCCTGCTCAGCCATGCGCCAGCCATCAGTCAGCAAGACCTGGCGCGAAAACTAGATATGCATGCCAGCAGGTTGGTTGCGGTGATCGATGCCCTGGAGGAGAGGGCTCTCGTAATCCGCGAGGCGAATGCCCAGGACCGGCGCATTTACTCGCTCCGGTTGACCGATGCCGGTGAAGAGTCGTTGCGCGGCATCGGCGAGGTGGCGCGAGTTCATAACGAAGCGATATGCTTCGGGTTGGATCCTGCGGAGCGTGCTGGACTGGCTGGACTGCTGCAACGAATTGCAGACCGCCACGAACTCACGCCGGGCGTCCATCCGGGCTACAAGGATTTGCGCGTAGCCCCGAAGTGAGCTGTATCAACTTGTGAGGCGATATGACGTCCTGGACCCTATCCATAGTGCTGCTCGTATCCTCCGCCTCACTCTCACTGCCCGCGAGCGTGGCCGCCCAAACCCAAACACCAGCCGCGCTGCCGTCTGCATCCGACCGCGCAGCGATTGCCGCCGCTTCTCGTGCGGAGCGCGATCGGGAACTCAAGCTGCTTGGCATCAGCGAAATGCAACCCGGCGCGACAGCCTATGACATCGGCAAACCGGG
>Ga0182024_10007594_pt1 | contig 23329 bp, 21 predicted proteins | sample P32metaG_FD_120480 | JGI IMG/M metagenome (GOLD analysis project Ga0182024, IMG submission 120480) | Permafrost microbial communities from Stordalen Mire, Sweden - P3-2 metaG (Illumina Assembly) | ecosystem: Environmental > Terrestrial > Soil > Wetlands > Permafrost | place: Sweden: Stordalen... | reverse complement strand
CGCCGACTCCGTGCTCGCCGGTGAGGACGCCGCCGACCGCGACGCAGAGCCGGAGGATATCGGCGCCGAATTCCTCGGCGCGTTCGATCTCGCCCGGCTGGTTGGCGTCGTAGAGGATCAGCGGGTGCAGATTACCGTCGCCGGCATGGAACACATTGGCGACGCGCAGCCCGTATTGCGCCGAGAGTTCGCCGATGCGCGTAAGCACCTCGGCCAAGCGGGCGCGCGGGATCGTGCCGTCCATGCAGTAATAATCGGGCGAGATGCGCCCGACCGCCGGGAACGCCGCCTTGCGGCCGGACCAGAAGGCGACCCGCTCAGCCTCGTTTCCGCTGATCCTGATTGAGTGCGCGCGGTTGGTGCGGGCGATCGCCTCGACCTTGGCGATCAGGTGGTCGACCTCAGCCTCCGGCCCGTCCAGCTCGACGATCAGCAACGCCTCGACATCGAGCGGATAGCCGACGTGTACGAACGCTTCGGCGGCGTGGATCGCCGGGCGGTCCATCATCTCCATCCCGCCGGGGATAATGCCGGCGCCGACGATCGCGGCGACGCAATTGCCGGCGTCCTGGGTCTCGGCAAAGCCGATCAGCAGGGCGCGCGCTGTCGGCGGCTTTCTGAGGATGCGCACGGTGACCTCGGTGACCACGCCCAGCAAGCCCTCCGAGCCGGTCATCACCCCCATCAGATCGTAGCCCTCGGAATCGCAATGCTTGCCGCCGAGGCGGACGATCTCGCCGTCGATCAGCACGATTTCGAGGCCGAGCAGATTGTTGGTGGTGAGGCCGTATTTGAGGCAGTGCACGCCCCCCGAATTTTCGGCGACATTGCCGCCGATCGTGCAGGCGATCTGGCTGGAGGGATCGGGCGTATAATAAAACCCGGCGCCCTCGACCGCCCCGGTGATCGCGAGGTTGGTCACCCCGGGCTGGGCGACGACGCAGCGGTTGTCGTAGTCGATATCGAGGATGCGGTTGAATTTGGCCATGCCGAGGAGGACGCCGTCTGCGAGCGGTAGGGCGCCGCCCGACAATGACGTGCCGGCGCCGCGCGGCACCACCTTCACTCCCTCGGCCTGGCAATAGCGCAGCACGGCGGCGACCTGGGCGACGGTCGAGGGCAAGACGACGACGAGCGGCGGCTGGCGGTACGCGGTCAGCCCGTCCGATTCATAGGCGCGGCGCTGCGGCTCGGAAACGATGACGCCCTCGCCGGGCACGATCGCCCGCAGCGCCGCCGCGATCTCGTCGCGCCGCGCGATGGTTGCCACGTCGGGGACGGGCATTTGCATGGCCGCGGTTCCGCGACCGAGGGACTCAGCCCTGGCGCGCCTTGAAGCGGGGATTGACCTTGTTGATCACGTAGACTCGGCCCTTGCGCCGCACGACGCGGCAGTTCTTGTCGCGCTTTTTCAATGTCTTCAATGAATTGGTGATTTTCATGACCCGGTCCTTGGCGAGCGCCGGAACATAGGGAGTGCCGGCCGCCAAGTCAATTGCACGCGCGATCCACCGCATATAAGCTAGCTGCCAGCTAGCCCGGAGCACAAGAGAAAGGAAGTCGGAGCGCTCGAGGCAAAAATAAGCTGAGCGCGCTGCTTGATCTTGTGGAGTAAGGCGAAGAAGTGACGATCACCCGGCATAGCCGGGGTTCAGGAAAATGAGTGCATTGGCTCCGAGCATGGCCTCAGCCGCGAACACACGAGCAGTCCCGGCCGATATCCTTGCGGCAATCCACGAGCACGGGTCCCATCCGTTTCTCTCGATACGCATACCGGAGGGGATCGAAAATCGGGTATTATTGTGTTCAACGCAGCTCGAAGGCAAAGATTTTTCCCGAGAACTGGCGTCGATATCGACAGAGCTCGGCGGATCACCTCTGCTCGATGCTATTCGTTTCGTTCTGGAATACGAGCTTTATGATGCAGCTTTCGCCTTCTTTGATTGGATCCATCAGCCGAAGGTCGACGCGAAGGCAATAATTTATCTTTTCGATAGCCAGAACCAGCCGTTTGATGGCTACTGGGGCCATCCCATTATCGATCTCTGCGCCGAAAACGAGCGTACACCCCTCGATCGAGGCGAAGGGTTGGCCCGGCTCTTTGACACGCTGGATGACACAAGCGGAAACGATGAGGCACGGGGTTGGTTCCTGCGCGCACTCGCGTTCGCGCTAAGCCGGCACTTCGGTTCCATCGGAGAATACGATGCTGGTTTGCTCTACGTTGACCGTGCGATTCCCCGGGGCGATCAATTCCGGTATCTCGCTACCTGCAAGCATGTTCTCGGTCTGAAGAAAGCCGGCCACCCCGTACCTAAACGGCTGGAGAAATTTGCCGGGCAAGACCAGCATGCGCTTCGCGATCGCACTTGCCCGCATCCGTATCGAGAATTTCAGGTCCATCCTTCCGGTGAAGTCTACATCTGCTGCGCATCGCTCGTGCCGATAAGCCTCGGCAATGTCGTCGCCGACGATGTGGAAGCGGTCTTGAACAGCGACACAGCTCACAAAATTCGTCGCTCCGTGGTCGACGGATCATTCCGCTACTGCGACCACCTCAATTGCTCCTGGATGGTGAGGGGTCTTCCTGGAAAAAATCAGCCAGAGATCTTGGCCGACCCGGTCATGCGGGCGGCCTTGAAGGAAGAGGTGACCCATGTAGATGCCATCCGGGACTTGACCTTTGCGTATGACTATAGCTGCAACCTCTCCTGTCCGTCATGCCGCCGCGACATCATGGCCCAGAAGGAATCTGCTCATGTGACGGAGCGCAGTGAGATTGCGGATAAATTTCTGCCGCTCCTGCCTAAACTCGATACCTTGTACATGAACCCCGCCGGGGAATTTCTCGCAAGTAGACCGTCGCGACAATTATTGTTGTCGGTTGACGGGGAAGCCTGCACCAATCTGAAGATTAGCCTCATCTCCAATGGCACACTGTTCTCGGAACGCGAATGGCAGAAATTTAGCAATGTACATAAGCTGATCCACAGCGTCCGCATTTCGGCGGATGCCGCATCTGAAACGACTTTCGAGGCAATTCGTCGCGGCGGTAAGTGGTCGATTTTCGCAGAAAACGTGCGGTTTATCGGTCGACTGCGAAACGCGAATCTCATTAAAGAATTCTTATTGGCATTCACATACCAGGTTGGCAACTTTAGAGAGATGAGAATATTCGTAGCGTTCGCAAGGGCGGTTGGCGCTGATTTGGCTACATTCCAAAGACTGGATAAGACGGATGCGATGACGGATGCTGAGTACTTGGAGGCAGCGGTACACCGACGCGAGCATCCGTTGCATGCCGAATTTCTTGAAGTCATCGATCATGAAATCTTCACCCACATCGATGTACAAACCGATTTCGAATATGGTTGGGCGCGCGGTGGCCGTCGGGTAGAAATCGAGCGATCGGCGTCAAACTACGTACAACCGGAACAAGTGTATTGGATAGGGCAAGATGCTGGACAAGCAACCGAACGCATTACGGGTCCGGTCGTTTGCAGTACGAAGGAAGAGAAACTGATCGAACTCGATTTTCGAACGGCATCCGTCGAAAGAATCGTCGAAATCTATTTCGACAATGGCTGCGTGCTACTGCGGAATTTCGCCGAGCCTCCTCGACTTGCCAGCCTCGCGCGGCTGGTTGACAAGCTGTACGAAACGATCGACGACATCCATATCTACCCCGGGGATCTGCGACTGCGGGGCATCCCGCCCTTCCATGACGCTATCTTTGAAACAAAGCATCACGAGCTGCTGGGCCGGATATTCCACACATACTTATGCAGGGTAGCTGAAGAGACGGCGTCGCGCAGGATCGATGTCGGCGATCCAAACGGCCAATGGATGGAGCCATTAGGGCCACATCTGGACGCGTTTTTTCATCCGTTTGAGTTCACAGTCAACTTCTGGGTCCCATTTCGTCAATGCGGCCTCGATGCGCCAAGTCTCGGCGTCGTCCGCAGCCCATTTGAGGACGTTCTGAGGTTCGCCGGTTACCGGGGCGGCCCGGCACCCCACGGCCCCCCAGGCACCTGGAATTTCGCGCGTTTCAGCCCGGAAATGTATGCTTTTGCCATCGATGAGGAACCGCAGGCGGCGGTCGATCGCCTCAGAGAAAGATTCCACGAACGTGTGCTGACACCTAGGTATGCGTTCGGCGACGCGTTGATGCTGTCGAACTGGACGCTCCATTTCACGCACGCTGCGGAAGCGATGACCCGGCGGTGCGGCAACGTGGAGCTGCGGTTCATATCGGATGCAACCCTAACGGATATTTTGGCGCGGCACGGCCGTACGCTCAGCTCTCGCTGATCGGGCTGTAAGGGTGGCCGAGCCGAGGCCTATTTCGCCGCGGCGCGCTCGGCGCGGCGCAGTTCGGGGAGGTCGTTGCGGCCGGCGAGGAAGGTCTTGATATTGCGGGTGGCCTGGCGCAGGCGCTGGTGGTTCTCGACAAGCGCGATGCGCACGAAGCCCTCGCCGTGCTCGCCGAAGCCGACCCCCGGCGCGACCGCGACATTGGCCCGTTCGAGGAGGAGCTTCGAGAAGGCGAGCGTGCCGATGCCGCGGAATTCCGCCGGGATCGGCGCCCAGGCGAACATCGAGGCGGCGGGCGGCGGGATCTCCCAGCCGGCCTGCCGCAACCCGTCGACGAGCACGTCGCGGCGCGCGCGGTAGCGCTCGCGGATCTCGGCGACGCAGTCCTGGGGGCCGTTGAGCGCGGCGGTCGCAGCCACCTGGATCGGGGTGAAGGCCCCGTAGTCGAGATAGGATTTGACCCGGCTCAACGCCGCGATCAGCCGCTGATTGCCGACCGCGAAGCCGATCCGCCAGCCGGCCATCGAATAGGTCTTGCTGAGCGAGGTGAATTCGACCGCGATGTCGCGCGCCCCCGGAACTTCGAGGATCGAGGGCGGCGGGTTGCCGTCGAAATAAACCTCGGCGTAGGCCAGGTCGGACAAGACGATGATGTTGTGGTGGCGGCAGAAATCGACGATCTCACCGTAAAAATCGAGGTCGACCGTCTGCGCCGTCGGGTTGGCCGGGAAGTTGAGGACGATCGCGAGCGGGGCCGGAATGCTGTGCTGCACCGCCTTTTTCAGTTCGCCGAGAAAATCAACGTCCGGGCCGATCGGGACATGACGCACCGCGGCGCCCGCCATGATGAAGCCGAACGCGTGGATCGGATAGCATGGGTTCGGCACCAGCACCGTGTCGCCCGGCGCGGTGATCGCCTGCGCGAGATTGGCCAGGCCCTCTTTCGAGCCGAGCGTGACGATGATCTCGCGTTCGGGGTCGAGCTCGACATGGAAGCGGCGGGCATAATAGCCGGCGCAGGCGCGTCTGAGGCCGGCGATGCCGCGCGAAGTCGAATAGCCGTGGGTCTTGGGGTTCTGCACCGCCTCGATCAGCTTGGCGACGATATGCGGCGGGGTCGGCCCGTCGGGATTGCCCATGCCGAGGTCGATGACATCGCGCCCGGCGGCTCGCGCCTCTGCCTTCAACGCATTGACTTCGGCGAAGACATAGGGCGGCAGGCGTTTGATGCGGTAGAACTCTTCGGGCATGGCGGTCAGCGCGGGCTCTCGGCAAATCGGAACGGGTCTACCTTAGTAGAGCCATTGCGCGGGACCGAGCAATTTGAATCGTCGTCGGGGCCTGGCTAGGCCGACTCGATGACCCGGCTGTTGAACGCGCCGAACGCGAAGCAGGTCAGCGCATTCGGTTTGATGGCGACCGGGATGAAGATCGCGCGGTACTGCTCGATCCGGCCGTCGGCCCGTTCGATCTCGCCCTCCAGCCGTACCGGAATCATCTGCCGCTGCGCCTCGGCGCAGCCGCGCTGAAACAGGTCGACATAGCGCCGCGGCAGCTGGCGCATCATCGGCAGGTCGGTTCGAGGCTGCGCCGGCAAACCAAGCAGCTGCGCGAATTTGGGGCCATAGAGCAAGAGCGCCGAGCGCTCGACCATCGGGTCGACCGAGATGAGGAACCGGTTCGACCACTCCCGGCCGTCGGCTGCCGCGAGATCGAGCCCGGCGATGGTGACGACGCCACCGAGCTCCTCCAGCTTCTTTTCCCAATAGGCCATCAGACGCTCGGCCTCGCGGCGGCCGCGGCCGGTGGGCTCCCCGGCGGGCTCCTTGCGCTCCCACCCCTCGAGCCATGAGATGTCGGAGGGGGCGGATCTGGCCATTGCTACCTCCGCGCTATTCGCTGCCAACGATCGCGCGCACCAATCATATGCAAGGGCGGGCCCCTCTTCAAACTACCCGCGGGCGCCGAGCGCGGCGAGCCGGCGTTGGGAGTCCATGATGGTCGCCTGGGGGGTCGCGGACGGCGTCAGGCGGAAGTCGAATTCGGCGGTGTAGCAAGGTCCCGCAATGCCGAGCCGGCTCGCTTCCGGCGCGGGCGTCTCGTGCCGAACGAAATCGCAGATCAGCGAATCCTTGACCGCGAACACCGCATCGCTCGCGAGGTACGGATCGGTGCGGTCGAAGATGTGCGTCGTCACCGGCTCGTAGCCTTCGGCCGAGACCACGAAATGGATATGCGCCGGCCGCCAGGGATGGCGCCCGGTGGCTTTCAGCATGGCGCCGACCGGACCGTCGGATGGGATCGGGTAGTTGACCGGCTGGACCGTGCGGATCAGGTAGCGGCCCTCGGAGTCGCTCGTGAACTTGCCGCGCATGTGCAGCCCGTCGAGGCTCTGGTCCTGCGAATCGTAGAGCCCGTTGCTCTGGGTTTGCCAGACATCGAGCACCGCGCCGGCGATCGGGCGGCCGTCGAGGTCGAGCACGCGGCCGCTGACCAGGGTCGGAACCCCGGTCGCGTCGCGATGGGCGATGTTGCCGCCCGCCGGCATTTCCGGCGCGCCGAGGCGGTGGAACGGGCCGAAGACGGTGGATTCGGTGGCGCCCTCGGGTTTGCGGTGATCGATGAGATCGACGACCATCGAAACCCCGAGCGTGTCGGAAAAGAGGATGAACTCCTGGCGCTTGTCGCTGCACATCTTGCCGGCTTCGGTGAGGATCTCGATCGCCTGAAACCATTCCGCCTCGGTCAGCTCGACCTCTTTGACAAAGGCGTGGAGATGGCCGATGAGGCTCAGCATGATCTGCCGCAAGCGCGGGTCGGGGGTCGCGGAAAACCGCGCCAGCACCTCCGCGGTGATGTCGTCCTCGTTCTTGTTGCGCGGCAATTCGGTTTGTCCATCGGGCATTTGCTGCCTCCCTGCGCAGCCGGCGCGATCGAGCCGGCCGGTTCAGACCCAGTATATCCTAAGCCGGCGGTCCCGGCTCGTGCGGCGTATTGCGATGGCGGGCAAGCTGCCGCCGCCTAAGACATCGGCGGTTCATCAATCCTTGACGCGTTCGCCCGCATGATGACCGCGTGGCGAGGGGTGATGGGAGAAGCTCTCTCCCTAAAGACCGGCTCCGGTAGCACCTTACAACCTTCTCGCCACACCCCCCGATTGGCCCGGAAGCAGGGCGGCAGCTGCTCGATCGAGACGCGGGCGCGGATCGCCACCAGGCCGCGCCGCCGCCGCCACCGGGTTCGTCAGCGGCTTATTGGCCGCGCCAAAGCCTGGCGCTGCGTGTTTACTCGTGAGGAGCAGGACGGGGGCGAACACTCCAGGGAGAATTGGTATGACCGAGTTTGAGCATGCGACGATCGCCGCGCATTTAGCTGCCGCACTGGTCACGGCGCACGGCCACCTCGCTGCGGCAGGCATCCCTCTCAAGCAGCCGCAGAACCAAAACGCGCCGCGGATTGAAAGCGCGTTGACCCCGCAAGGCGCCGTCGTGCTGTACCGTGGCGTATTGGCCGAGCTGTCTCAAAGGTTGCCCTGACCTGCGCTCCCGCCGGGCGAGTGCCGCCCGCATTCACAGCGCCAGCAGCCGGTCTCGCAGGGCCTGATCGTCGCGCAGTTCGGCGGCGGGGCCGGTGTAGCGGATCGTGCCCTTTTCGAGGATGTAGACGCGATCGGCGAGGGCCAGCGAGAAATCGACCCCCTGCTCGGCCAAGAGGATCGTCACCCCCTGCCCCTTCAGCTCGCGGATATTGACCAGCAACGCCTCGACAACCAGCGGCGCCAGGCCTTCGGAGGGCTCATCGAGCAGCAATAGTTCGGGGTTGCCCATCAGCGTGCGGGCGATCGTCAGCATCTGCTGTTCGCCACCGGACAGAAAGCCGCCCTGGCGGCTGCGCAATTCGTCGAGCTTCGGAAAGAGCCGGTAGACGGCGGCGAGGTCCCAATGGCCGGGCCGGCGCGCGGCGCGCGCGGCGACTTCGAGGTTCTCCCACACCGTCAGCTCGGCGAAGATGCGGCGATCCTCGGGGACGAAGCCGATGCCGGCGCGCGCTACACGGTGCGGCGGCCAGCCGGCGATATCGGCGCCCTTCCACAGGACGCGCCCGCTGGTCGGGCGCAAGAGACCCATGACCGAGCGGATCGTTGTCGTCTTGCCGACGCCGTTGCGGCCCAAGAGGCAGACGCACTCGCCGGCGGCGACGTCGAGCGAGATGCCGAACAGCACCCGGCTGAGGCCGTAGGCGCTGTACAGGTCCTCGACGGCGAGCAATGCGGTCATTGCGCGTGCGCCAGCCCGTGGCCGAGGTACACGCGCCGCACCTCGGCGTCGTTGCGGACGGCATCGGGCTTGCCCTCGGCGATAACGCGGCCCTGGTGCAGCACCGCGATCTTCTGCGCGATGCCGAACACGACCTCCATGTCGTGCTCGGTGAACAACAGCGTCAGGCTGCGCTCGCCGGCGATGCGTTCGAGCAGGCGGATCGTCTCATGCGTCTCGTTGGCCGACATGCCGGCGGTCGGCTCGTCGAGCAGCAGCACCTGCGGGTCGCTCGCCAGAGCGAGGCCGAGTTCGAGCTGCTTCTGGTTGCCGTAGCTCAGCGTGCCGCTGAGCGTCTGCGCCTGCCCGGCGAGGCCGATCGACAGCAGCAGCGCCTCGACCTCGTCGCGGTAAAAAATCTCGGAACGCGACCAGAAATTGCCGCCGCGGCCGTGATGCACGAGAAAGGCGGCCTGCAGATTCTCGAATACGCTGAGCTTCGGGAAGATGTTGGTGCGCTGGAACGAACGGCCGAGGCCCAGGCGGCAGGTCTGGTGCGGCGCGATGCCGGTGATGTCGCGGCCGTCGAGCGAGACGCGGCCGCTATCGGGCTGAAGGTGCCCGGTGATCAGGTTGAACAGCGTCGATTTGCCGGCGCCATTGGGGCCAATCACGGCGGCGATCTGGCGGGTCTCGACGGTCAGCGACACGTCCGACACGGCGACAAACCCGGAGAAGGATTTAGTCAGGCCGGCGATCTCAAGCACCGCGCTGCCCCTTGAGCCGGGTCAGCGCCGCGTCGAGCGCGCCGGGATGCCGCCGGGGAATACGAAGAGCAGCGTCACCAGGATCGTGCCGAGCACGAAGGGCCAGTATTCGGTGTAGGCGGTGATCTGCTGGTTGAGCAGGATCAGCACGAGCGCCCCGACCGCCGGCCCCCAGAAATGCTGGATGCCGCCGAGGATCGTCATGATCATCACGTCGGCCGATTTCGACCAGAACACGAAATCGGCGAAGACGCCGCGGTTGAAGATGCCGAATAGCGCGCCCGACAGCCCGGCGAAACCGCCGGCGATCGTGAACGCGGCCAGCTCGTAAGCGCGCACGTTGACGCCGATGAAGGCGGCGCGCTCCGGGTTCTCGCGGATCGTCGTCAAGACCCGGCCGAACGGCGAGCCGATCAAACGGTGCAACGCCGCCACGCACAGCGCGACCAGCGCCAGGACCAGGAAAAAAAACAATTCGCCGATGCGGAAGCGCCCGAAGCCCGGCAACGCCCCGAGCCAGGCGAGGTCGGGAAACGGCACGTCGGGCAGCCCCTGGTCGCCGCCGGTTACGTCGTTCCACTTGAAGCAGACGGCCCAGACGATCTGCGAGAAGGCCAGGGTCAGCATCGCGAAATAGATCTTGGTCAGCCGCACGCAGAAGAAGCCGAAGACCAGCGAGAACCCCGCCGCCGTCAGCCCCGCCGCCGGAAAGGCGAGCCAGAACGGCACCCCCAAGGTCTTCATCAGAATGCCGCAGGCGTAGGAGCCGATGCCGAAATAGGCGGCATGGCCGAACGAGACGAGCCCTGTCGTGCCAAGCAGCAGGTTAAGGCTCAGCGCAAACAGCGCGTAGATCGCGATCTGGGTGCCGAGAAACGTGTCGTAGCGCGAGCCGACCCACGGCAATGCCAGCATCGCCAGGAACACAATCAAGGTCCACGGCACGCGCCAGCCGGCGTGAGGCGTTATGCCGACGCCGATCTCCGCTTGTTGGCTCATCGGGCAGTCATTTGAGAGGCCGGCCCAGAAGACCCCACGGGCGCAGGACCAGGATCACCGCCATCAGCGCAAACACCGAGAACAGCGAGAAGCCGGGGAAGATCAGGATGCCGAAACTGAGCACCTGGCCGTAGATCACCGAGCCGAGAAAGGTCCCCCAGAACGATCCCAACCCGCCGATCACGACGACGATGAAGGCCTGTACGATGATCTCGACATCCATGCCCGGCACGATGCTCTGGATCGGCGTCACGAGAGCGCCCGACAGCCCGGCCAGGAACGAAGCCAGCGCAAACATGCCGGTGTAGAGCCAGCCGACATTGGCACCGAGCGCCCCGAGCATCTCGCGGTCGAGTGCCGCGGCGCGCAGCATGCGGCCCGGGGTCGTGCGGGTCAGCATCAGCCATACCAGGAGCGCGATCAGCGGCCCCGTCAGCATGATGAACAGGTTGTAGCTGGGCAGCGTGGTGCCGAACACCTCGAAGCCGCCGCCGAGGACCGGCGGGCGCGACACCGAGAGCTGCTGCGTGCCCCAGACGAATTTCGCGGCGTCGCCAAGGATGAGGACAAGGGCATAGGTGAACAGCAGCTGGTAGAGTTCCTCACGGTCGTAGAGAAAGCGGAACAATACCCGTTCGACAATCGCGCCCAACAGCGCGATGCCCAGCGCCGCCGCCAATACCGCCGGCCAGAACCGCTCCGAACTCGGCTGCAGCCACTGCACGACCTGCCAGGCGAGGTAGGCGCCAAGCATGTAGAACGAACCGTGCGCGAAATTGAGCACACGCATGACGCCGAACACCAGCGACAGCCCCGAGGCGATCAGAAACAGAAACATCGCCGTGGTAAGCCCGCCCATGAACTGACTGAAGAGGAACGAGAGGTCCATCAGAGCCGGGGGACCGCTAAGCATCCTTCGACACGGCGGCGGCGCCTGTCCTTGGGCCGGCCGGAGGCCGGACCCGTGGGCGGCCTCCTCGGGGTGAGGCACGTTTTTAACCGCATCGACAAACATTCCTCATCCTGGGGAGCGCCGGAGGGCGCCTCTCGAAGGGGTATCGTGCCCGCGCGGCATCACTTCGCGGGGTCGATGTATTCGGCTTTTTTCATCACCGCGAACGGCGCCTTCGGGTCCTTGACCATCTCGCTCCAGAATTCGCCGGCCTCGGTCTCCTGGGTCTTCGGATTGAAGGTACGCTTGCCGACCGGGGTGTCGAAGGTCATGCCGAGCATCGCCTGCGACACCTTGTCGGAATCGGTGCTGCCGGCCTTCTTCACTCCCTCGGCAATCGCGACGATCGACTGATAACCGACGATCGCCCAGCCCGAGCCGGCCGAGCTCTTCATCGCGGCCTTCAGATGCTCGATATAGGCCTTATGTTCGGCCGGTTCGCCGTCGCCCCAGACCACCGGGTCATAGGCGTCGGAGACGATGCCGTAGGGGTAGTCCGCCCCCAGGGCCTCCGCCTCGTCGACGGTGCCGACCTCCCCGCCATCGACCAGCCGGTTCTTGATCGCCTTGAAATAGCCGAGTGGCGTCGCCTGTTTGACCAAGCTGACGAAATCGCCTCCGAACAGGTTGCACGCCACCGCGTCCGGCTTTTTGCCCATCTGCGCGGTGATGAACGCGGTGAAATCGGGCTCGCCCAGCTTCGGCCATTGCTGATCGACGATCTCAATGTCGGGGCGCAGCTTTTTGATGTTCTCGATAAACGACGCGGCCGCGTCGCGGCCATATGCGTAGTCGGGCGCGATCGTCGCCACCCGCTTCACATCCGTCCATTTCGCCAGGAGGCCGGCGGCGGCGCGGCCTTCGATCGCCGTGTTCGAGGCGACGCGAAAAATGTAGGGATGCAGGTTCTGCGGTGCCGTCAGCAGCATCGTCTTGGCGGTCGGCGCGACGAAAACGACCTTGTTTTCCTTGGCGATCGTCGACACCGCAGGCGCTTCGGCCGAGGTCAGCGTACCGGACAGGAAATCGACGTTGTCCTTGATGATCATCTCGCGCGCTAGGCGCACCGCCTCGTCCGCATTGGCCTTGCTATCGCGCGCGATCAGCTCGAGCTTGCGGCCAAGCACGCCGCCCTTGGCGTTGATGTCGGCGACCGCCAGCTCGGCGCCTTTGGTAATCGGTACGCCGTAAACCGCGGTCGGCCCCGACAGCGGCATCGGGAAGCCGATCTTGATCGCATCAGCTGCCATCGCGGCCGGCGGACAGAGCGCGGCAAGCGCCCAGCACAGCGCTAAGTATCGGCGATAATGCATGCGTCCCCCCTCGCCGCTGCTTTATCTGCGCGGCGGGCGACTATCGTGTGCGCCACCGTGGGCGTCAAGCGCACCGCTCGCGCTCAGGTTGGGCGGGATGTCGGTTTTGGGATTCGGAGGGGCGCTGGTTGACGATCCGCGACATGCCAGCCAGAGCCCGCTAGCATTCACCTCTATGACCATCTTCACCGAAGCGGGCGGCATCTGGGTCATGGCGCCGGACGGCCGGCGCATCGGGATCATCCGGTGGCCGGAACAGGCGGTCAACTTCGCCTTCGGCGGGCCGGATCTGCGGACGCTGTTCTGCTGCGCACACGCTTCGCTCTACACGCTGCGGGTCAAGGCGCCGGGGAACCCGCACCCTGGTATAAGCTGGCGTCCCGGGATGGCGGCGGCGAGTGGTAGGCCCGGCAGGACTCGAACCTGCGACAACGCCGTTATGAGCGGCACGCCGGACTGAATTTCGCTGAACGGCGATGAACGGCGATCCCGCTGAGAAACCCTGAAATCCTCGCATTCTTGAATAACGATCGCCACGCTTGTTCGGTCCGGTTCATGCTAGTACAGTAGAAAGTGCACTTAGGATGCACTTACGGCCCGTCCGCACCGGAGCACGCCGGCTGCACTTACCGGGGAATTCCAGCCATGCAAGGCCTCATCGGCAACGGCCTGATCAAACAGCTCCGTCCCGCCGCCAAGCCGTTTGAGTTGCGCGATACCCGCGTGAAGGGCTTTCTGCTGCGCGTGCAGCCCACCGGCGTGATGACCTATTACGCGGAGTACGGGCGCGGGAAGCGGATCACGCTCGGCCGATCAGAAGTGCTCGCGCCCGACAAAGCGCGCCAGCGCGCGAAGGACATTCTTGCCGGTGCACAGTTCGGCGAGGATCCGATGGAAGAGCGGCGCGTGGCAAAGGCGCACACGCTGCGCAGTTTCATCGAGGAGGAGTATGCGCCCTGGGCCGAGGCCAATATTCGGACCGCGGCGGCGACGGTGGCTCGGCTCAAAACCAGCTTCGCCGAACACCTCGACAAGAAGCTCGGCGACCTGACGCCGTGGATCATCGAGAAGTGGCGTGCTGGCCGGCTCAAGGACGGCGCTAAACCCGCCACGGTCAACCGCGATCTCGATGACCTGAAGTCGTCACTCACGAAGGCCGTCGCCTGGGACGTGATCGAGGCCAATCCCATTGCGGGCGTGAAACGGTCCAAGATCGACGGGTCCCGATCGGCGAGGTTCCTGTCGGCGGATGAGGAGGCGCGGCTGCGGCGAGCGCTCGACGATCGCGAGGAGCGCATCAGGCGGGAGCGCGATTCGGCCAACGCATGGCGCGACGAGCGACAATACGAGCTGCTGTCCGACCTGCGAGCGGACGCCTTCGCCGATTATCTCAAACCGCTGGTGCTCGTATCGCTGCAGCCGGGCATGCGCCGCGGCGAACTGTTCGCGCTAACATGGCAAAGCGTCGACCTTGTGGCAGCCCGCATAACCGTGCACGGCGCGACGGCCAAAAGCGGTACCACGCGACACCTGCCGCTCAACAGCGAGGCGCTGGCGGTGCTGCGCGGCTGGCACGGGCAGGGGGTGGACAAGGCGGGCCTGGTCTTCCCGGGCAAAGATGGTGCCGCGTTCAACAACATCCGCCGGTCATGGGAAGGCGTGCTCGCCGCGGCGCGGATCACGCGGTTCCGCTGGCACGATCTGCGGCACACCTTCGCGTCCAAGCTCGTAATGGCTGGCGTCGACCTGAACACCGTCCGCGAGCTGCTGGGGCACTCGGACTACAAGATGACGCAGCGCTACGCGCACCTCGCGCCTGAGCACAAGGCGGCAGCCGTCGCCAAGCTGGTGAGCACAGCTTCAGCTTCGATCGCGGATGACTTGGCGCCTCACCGCGCAAGCGCGGTGATCGGAATAGACTAATCGCGCGGCGGATAATGGATCGCGACCGAACCGGCCGGTTTCCGCATCGCGCTTCCACCGCGACAATCCTGCGGACCGCCAGCGGAGGCGACATGGACATTTTCGAACTTGACGTTGCTTTTGGCCAAAATCCAGAAGCGCAGCGCGCGCTTGAGGATCTGATTTTTGCGGGCGTGCGAGAGGCCCTCAATGGCTGGATAGAAGATGCACGAGATGCAAAAGCTGCCCTCGACGAAATTAAGCGTGCGGGCTGCGATGGGGGCCCCGGCAACATTGAAAATCAAGAGACCGAATGGATTGAGCGATTACACGATGACACTCGAGAACGGAAAGATCTCCTGCGCCTCTTGGCAGCGCTCGTGGGAAGCTCCGATCCGAACGATTACGCCATTGATTGTGCCGCCATCGAACAGGTCATAAGGGAGCGGCGAGAACGTTTAGCCTTTCTGTACGCGTCGCCTGCATCGCAAGCTCGTCCCGTCGATCTATCTCGCCGCCGCGGTCGGCCTACCCTATATCGGTGGCAAGAATTTGCCGCCGAGATGACACGGCGTTGCGTAGGGGGGCCAATATCGGATCAGGCCGCGCTTGAACGTCACATGATGCAATGGTGCGCAGATAAGTGGGACACCGAGCCGGCGAACTCAACCATTCGCGAGTGGGTATCCCCGACCTTCAGAGCAATTCAGGGAGCAGACTACGCCGATGATTTAGCACCGGATTTATCGGCGAACACCCCGTGAATTTCCGGCCAAATTATCGGCCTGCGCGGTGAATTATCGGCCGACAGCGTGCGCCGCTGGTGTGAATAATCGCGAGCCACCTCACACAAGGAAAGCGCGCGATGGCATCCGCGGAGATCCCCCATACGTCCCAGCCTATGCCGAGCCCCGACGCGGCTCGTTACCTCAACGTGTCCGATTCCTGGTTGCGTCAGACCCGGATGGCAGGGCGCGCCGACGGTCCGCCGTATCGCCGGTTGGGCACGCGCATGATCCGTTATTTGCGCGTCGATCTCGACCGCTGGTTGGAGCAGCGCGTGTGCTCGCCCGGTGGCCGCCCGCAGCCCGGGCCGGCACCAGCCCCCGCGCCGACCAAGCCGAAGCGCAGGCGGAAACCGATGGCCCGCAACGGAGGTAGACGCCGGTCCGCGCGCTGATCGCGGGGGCCGTCGAATGGCTCACCGCGCTTACAATGCACTTGGCGTCCCGCCGGCTCCTGCATGGCAGCAGAGCGACCGGCTAAAACTCTTTGAATTTGCTGTTCATCGAAATAGCAGCCGTGCCGTTCTATACGGTATGCACGCGGGGCGTCGTGCGGGCCGGCGCCACCGCCAAAGCGAAACGCCGCCCCGGGCAAGGGGCGGCGTCAGTCGCAAATGATCGAAACAACGGTCCCCACGGAGATAACCGATCCCGCCCTCCGCTGCCAGTGCATCCGCGCGGCCAATCTCAACCGCCGCCCAAGGTCGCGCGCACAGTGGCGACGCTGACGCTTCGCAGCAATGCGCCGCAACGCGCGGCTATCTGGCTCGGTTTGCCGACGCCGCCCGAGCCATCGCCGGCGCCACGATCTGATCGCGTCACAGAACTCTTGACGGCTCCTCGCGGTCTGGCACCCGCGGCGTTCTGCGATCCGCCGCGTCCGCTCGCGATCGGTATTCGAGCGACGACCGTGCAGCGCATGGCCGCCGATTACCCGTCGTACATCGTCGCAAAGGCGCTGCGGCGAATGGTGCATACGCTCGGACTACCTGCGCGCGCTCGTCGCCGGCGCCGTTCGGGTCGGGCTCGACGGGCGCAATGCGGCGCCGTCACCGAGGGCGAGGCAGAGCATGCGCGTGAGCAGCTGCGCCAGCTAGCCAGACTATCGGCCAGGGGAAAACAATGAGCAGTCGCTTTGCTCGCGTTCCTGTTCAAGCGGCCGGCGCACGCCTACTCGGCGCCCGCGCGCTGCGCGTATTGATCGCGATAGCGGCGCATGCAGACCGCGACGGGCGAGCCTATCCCAGCCTCGCCTGCATAGCCGAGATCACGGGCGTTGCGCGAAGTAAACTACCAGCCGAGATCAGAGCGCTCGCGGCGGCCGGACTCCTGCGTTGCGAGCGTCGCCAGGACCAAGCCGGTGACTCCGCGCCGAACCTCTACACGGTCATGTTTGAGGCGCCGGAGGTGTCCCCTCAGGCGGGAACACCTGTCCCCGCTACAGGTGACACGGTGTCCCCTCAGGCGGGAGCACCGGGTGTTCCCTCACACGGGGACCAAACAGAAAGACTCTTAACAAACCACCTAACAGACACAGCGCGGCACGCCGCGCGTCAGTCTTTTCGGAATTTCGCTCATGATCCTTTCGAGGATTTCTGGCGGGTCTATCCATCACGGGGTGAGCACCCGAACCCGCAGAAGCCAGCACGGCAAAAGTTCGCCGCCCTGCTCGAGCAGGGGGTCGATCCGGCTGCCATTATCGCGGGGGCTGACCGCTATCGGCGCATCACTGAGCGCAACCGCACTGACCAGCGCTTTATTGCGCAAGCCACCACCTTCCTGTCGCAGGAGAGGTTCGACGAGCCGCTGGAGGCGAGCGCGCAAGCGAGGGATGCCGGCGACGCGGTGGCTATCGCCGCTAGGAAACGCATCCGGCAGCTGAGAGCGGCGGTGGCAGTCGATCGAGGTGCGGCATGACCCCGCTGCACGATCTTGACCTTGACCGGGCGCCACAACCGCCTTCGAGCATCGAGGCGGAGCACGCGCTGTTGGGTGCGATCTTGATCAATAACGCCGCCTATAGTCGGGTCGCTGAGTTTCTCGCGCCGGAGTATTTCGGTATTGCGGTGCACGGCCGAATCTACGCTGCGATCGGTAAGCTGATCGAGCGCGGCGAGATTGCCAACCCGGTGATGCTGAAGAGCCTGTTCGATCAGGACGGTGCGCTGGCCGAGATCGGCGGGGCGCAATACCTCGCCAAGCTGGCCGAGAGCGCCGTCACGATCGTCAATGCCGAGCATTACGGCCGCACGATCCAGGATCTCCATCTGCGCCGCGAACTAATCACGGTCGGGCAGGACGTCGTCACCGACGCGTTCTGCCACGACCTCGACGACCCGGCGATCAAGCAGATCGAGCGCGCCGAGCAAAAGCTGTTCGAGCTAGCGATGACCGGTCACGCTCAGGGCGGCTTGCGCCAGCTGAGTATTGCTTCCGCGATCAGCCGCGCCGAGGTGGCATACAAGGGCGATCAAGGCGGATTGGGCCACTGGATTCATCGATCTCGATAACAAGCTCGGCGGTCTCCGCCCCGCGAGCTTGATTGTCCTCGCCGGGCGCCCGTCGATGGGGAAGACGGCGCTCGGTGTGAACATAGCGTTCAACGTCGCAACCGCCGGCAAGGCTGCTGCGATGTTCAGCCTAGAAATGTCTCGTGAAGAGCTTGAAGACCGCATCCTGGCCGAGCAATCCGGCATCCCAAGCGACCGGATCAGGCGGGGTGGTGCACCGGGCACGGCCTTCGAGCGTTTCATCGAGATCGATCGGAGGCTCGCGAGATTACCGCTCTATATCGACGACACGCCGGCGCTCTCGGTTGCCGCGATGCGCACCCGGGCGCGGCACCTGAAGAGGCAACATGGAATTGGACTGATCGTCGTTGATCACCTGCAGTTGATACGGCCGTTGACCGGCAGCCGCGCGATGGAGAGCCGAGTTCAAGAGCTCTCGGCAATCACTGGCGGCCTCAAGGCGCTTGCCAAGGATCTTAATGTTCCAGTGCTGGCGATTTCGCAATTATCGCGCGGCGTCGAGCAGCGGGAGGACAAACGGCCGATGCTCGCCGATCTGCGCGAATCCGGCTCGATCGAGCAGGATGCCGATGTCGTCATGTTCATTTACCGGGAGGAGTATTACCTGTCGCGACGTGATCCCGCCTCTCTATCGCCGGAGCAGGCCGAAACCCTGGCCGAGATCCGCAATGTCGCCGAGGTGATCATCGCAAAAAACAGATCTGGCCCAATCGGCGAAATCGGGCTTTTCTTCGACGCGACGCTGACGCGGTTCGACAACCTCAAAAGGGACGCCCCGAGTTCCGAGGTTGGTGCGAGCGGTTATCGGCCGAGGGCGCACCACGATGACGGGTAAGGTTGCTCACGCGCATGCGCTCGAGCGCGATGGTACAGGCTCTCCGCCACTTTATTCGTCCGCGTGCGCCCGGCCGCGGGCGAGAGCAAGTCGAAATTCGCATACGCCGCTGCGCTCCACGCAGTGACGCGAGATGGGCGACAATGCCGCTCCCGCGGCATGGGGGTATGCCAGGCAAGGCAATTGCGCACAGGGACGCTGCGGCTCATGCTCTATCCGAGATAGTGGGAGAAGCGAGATGCATGACATCGTCATTCGCGGCGGCACCATCCTCGACGGCACCGGCTCGGCAGCCTTTGCCGGCGACGTGGCGATTGATGGCGCGAAGATCGCCCAAGTAGGCGGCAAGGCCGGCCCCGCGAAGCGCGAGATCGATGCGAACGGCTTGCTCGTCACCCCCGGCTGGGTCGATGTCCACACGCATTACGACGGCCAGGCGACCTGGGACCCGGTACTGGCGCCGTCGTCGTGGCATGGCGTCACGACCATCCTGTTCGGCAATTGCGGCGTCGGCTTCGCGCCGGTCCGCCGCGAGCATCGCGCTGGCCTGATCGACCTGATGGAAGCGATCGAGGACATTCCGGGCACCGCTCTCGCCGAGGGCCTCAAATGGGATTGGGAAAGCTTTCCCGAATACCTCGACGCGCTCGACCGTATGCCGCGCACGATCGATATCGGCGCGCAGATCCCGCACCACCCGCTTCGCGTGTTCGTGATGGGCGAACGCGGCATCGATCGCGAAGCCGCGACCGCGGAGGACATCGCTGAGATGCGCCGGCTGACGGAGGAGGCGCTGCGCGCCGGCGCGTTCGGCTTTACGACCTCGCGCACCTATTCGCACAAGACCAATGCGGGCGACCTCGTCCCCGGTCATTTCGCCGAGGAGGCCGAGCTTTACGGCATCGGCCAGGCAATGGCCGCGGTGGGCAGCGGCGCCTTCGGGATGAACGGTGATTTTATCGATGAAGACGCCGAGTTCGCCTGGATGGCGCGGCTGTCGAAGGAAACCGGCCGGCCGGTCTGGTTCCTCTTGACCGACCGCACCCGGGATCCCGCGCGCTGGAAGCGGCTGATGAACGGTGTTCACGCTGCGCGGGCGCAGGGGGCGCAGATTACCGCCCAGGTCGCCGGCCGCCCGATCGGCCTGATCATGGGCATCGCCAGCTCGTTCAACCCCTTCTCGATCCGCCCGAGCTATGTCGCGTTGGACGCGCTGCCGCCGCAGGAGCGATTGCACCGCATGCGCGACCCCGAAATGCGCCGGCAGCTTCTATCCGAAGAGCCGTCGGAGCCCCAGCTCGCCCGGCTGTCGCAGGCGCGGCAGGACATGGTGGGCCGCTGGGACCGCATGTACATCATGGCCGGTGCCACCCCCGATTACGAGCCGATGCCGGAGAAGAGCATCGCCGCGATCGCCGCGCGCGGCAATTCGAGCCCGCAGGAGGTCGTCTACGATTACCTGACCGAGGGGCTCGACAGGTTCCTGTTCTTCCCAATCGTCAACTACGCCGACGGCGACCACGCGACGGTGCGTGAAATGCTGACTGATCCGGGCACGCTTCTCGGGCTCAGCGACGGCGGCGCCCATTGCGGCGCGATCATCGACGCCAGCGTCCCCTCTTTCATGCTGTCCCATTGGGGGCGCGACCGCAGCCGCGGGCCTGGCTTGCCGTTGCCACAACTCGTAAAGATGCAGACCAGCGAAACGGCCGATTTCTTCGGCTTCCGCGACCGCGGTCGCCTGAGGGCCGGGCTGCGCGCCGACATCAACCTGATTGATTTCGACCGGTTGCGGCTGCATCAGCCGGAGGTATTGCACGACCTGCCGGCCGGCGGACGGCGGCTGGTGCAGCGGGTCGACGGCTACCGCACAACCCTCGTCGCCGGCACGCCGGTCTTCGAAGATGGCCAGGACACCGGCGCCCGCCCCGGTCGTCTGGTTCGGGCGAGCGGTTAGCTGCGGCCCACCGGGAGGCCACGACGTGACCCAGACCATTCAGCTCGGCGGCGCCAGCCTCGAGCTGGTCGAGCGCGGTCAGGGGCGGCCGCTGCTGTTTCTCCACGCCGGGGAGGGACTGGCACCCGGGCGGCCATGGCTCGATCTGCTGTCGCGGCACTATCGCGTGGTCGCGCCGTCGCATCCCGGCTATGACGCGTCGCCACTGATCGACAGCGGTGCGGGCGGCATCGACGACCTGGCGTACCTTTACCTCGATCTGGCCCGCGAGCTGGATCTCGAAGACGCCGTGCTGGTCGGCGCCGATCTCGGCGGCTGGATCGCGGCCGAGATGATGGTGCGTTCGACCACGCGCTTCTCCTGCCTCGTTCTGGTCGCGCCGCTCGGCATCAAATTGCGCGGCCGCGACGAGCGCGACATCGCCGACATCCACGCGATGACCCACGCCGAGTATCTGCAGGCCGCCTGGGCCGATCCGGCGAAGGGAGAGGTCGACTACACGGCTCTACCGGACAGCGAGTTGACGGCGGTGGTGCGCGGCCGCGAGGCTTTCGCGCTCTACGGCTGGAAACCCTACATGCACAACCCTCGCCTGAAGCGCTGGCTGCACCGCATCGACCGGCCGACCCTGCTGTTGTGGGGCGCGCAGGACGGCATTGTCACCCCGGACTACGGCGAGGGTTGGCGGCAGGAAATCCCCGGCGCCAGGCTCGACGTCATTCCCGCGGCCGGACATTTCCCGCATTGGGAACAGCCCGAAGCCTTCATCCAGCGCCTGTCGAGGTTCGTCGACGGCCGCAACGCCTAGCCAAGAGGAACCCATGCGAGTCTGGTATTTCTCCGAGATGGCCTATCACCCGGCTTGGGAGGAAGGGCTGAAGCGCGGCTCGCTGCGGGTCGTCCTGCCGAATGCCAATTACGACCCCGAGGTCGGTCATCAGCTGCTCAACCGGTATCTCGACGAGTTCCGGCTGTGCGACGAGGTCGGGCTCGACATCATGGTCAACGAGCACCACAGCACCTCGACCTGCCTGACGATTTCGGTGCCGATGGCGCTGGCGGTCATCGCGCGTGAAACCAAACGGGCACGGCTGTTGTCGCTCGGCACGCCGATCGCCAACCGGCCTGACCCGGTGCGCGTTGCCGAGGAGATGGCTTGGCTCGACGTGTTGTCGGGAGGTCGACTGGAGATGGGGCTCGTCAAGGGCGCTCCGTATGAGATTGCGCCGGCCAACAGCAATCCTGCCAACCTGATGCGCCGCTACTGGGAAGCGCACGATTTGATCCTGAGGGCGATGTCGACGACCGACGGCCCGTTCAGCTGGGAGGGGGAGTTCTTCCATTACCGGAACGTCAACATCTGGCCGCGGCCGTATCAGCAGCCTACGCCGCCGGTGTGGATGACGGGCCTCAGCCCGGAGACCGGCCGGATGGCGGCGGAACGCGGCCATGTCGTCGCCACCCTGCTATCGCTGTCGGCCGCCGGGCCGATGTTCGCCGCCTATCGGAAGCGCGCGCAAGAGCTTGGCTGGACCGCAGGGCCCGACCGTTTCGCCTATGCCGGCGTGGTCGGCGTCGGGACCACGCGCGAGGAGGGGCTGCGGCGCGCCAACCTCGCCGCCGACTATGTTCGGACGTCGGTGGTGGTGGCCGAGCCATTCACCAATCCACCAGGCTACAACTCGCTTGCCGCCAACATTGCGATGCTCAAATCCGGCGGCAAGCGCGGCGGCTTTGTGCGCGACCGCAACGGCAACCCGGTCGACCAGCGGACCGCGACGATCGAGCAGCTGATCGAGAGCGGCACGTGTCTCGCGGGCACGCCGGACGACGTCTACAGCCAGATCAAGGCGCTCCACGACAGCGTCGGCGGCTTCGGCAACCTGTTGATGTTTGGACAGGGCGGCTTCCTCGACCACGCCGACACGGTCGTCAACATCACCTTGTTCGCCGAGGAGGTGTTGCCGCGTCTGCGCGAGCTCAGCCCGTCTCGTGTGGCAACTCAGGTGGCCGCAGCGCAGTAGCGCGGAGAATTCGCGAGCGTCGATGTGATCCTGCGCGGCGGCACCTCGCAGCTCGTCAAGATCCCGTCCCGGCGACCACCCTCCCGAAAGTGACAAGTTTCTTGTCACCGCGTCGCCGCAAAATTTGCGGTGCCGGAACCGGCAGCGTTCGCCATTTCGGCCTTTGTGATCCCGGCTTGGCTCACTCCGCTGAGAATTGAGGTCCGCTGCTGCGTTCCATTATTCCATCAGCGCCTTTTGCCGGTCCATCCACTAATCCGAATGAAATCCTGGTACGCGGCGACGGCGCGGTCGATCAGCATCACCGCCGACGTGTCGCCGTAATCGGCATCAGCCGGCGGCGGAGATCGAGCAGCACGACGACGAGGTCCTGGTCGATGACCCGCGCTCAAACTCGGCGAGGCCACCGAGCACGGTGAGCATCAGCCGGCCGTGGGGCGTCGTGGCAACCATCGCCGTTTGCCGCGTGACCTTCGGTGTCGAGAGCGCCGACCACCCAACGCATCGCCGACCTGGGGTTGTGAAGGTCGCATTGCAGCACTGCATTGCGAGGTAGGGGCATTCGCTTGCGGCGCCGCAGCCGCGTGCCACAGTCATCGGCAGAGACACGGGATGCTCCCAGGGCGACCGCATTCACCGAAGGGAGGGCAAGCCGATGAAGACCACCCGGCGCCGGTACTGGGTTTATTTG
>Ga0182024_10007593_pt1 | contig 23330 bp, 21 predicted proteins | sample P32metaG_FD_120480 | JGI IMG/M metagenome (GOLD analysis project Ga0182024, IMG submission 120480) | Permafrost microbial communities from Stordalen Mire, Sweden - P3-2 metaG (Illumina Assembly) | ecosystem: Environmental > Terrestrial > Soil > Wetlands > Permafrost | place: Sweden: Stordalen... | reverse complement strand
CGGCTTCTCCCTCAAATTCAGAAATTTTTCGCGTTCCTGATCCATACTTCAAATGCCGATGCCGCGCGACTGGCGCACGGACTGCGTTTGCGCCTGTTTAATCACTTCCGTGCCTTCGGCAACGCTGTCGCATCGCTCTGAAAGGGCGCGAATAACTTTGCCCGGATGGTCGTCGGGAAATTGTTCCCATACGATTCTCTGCGCTTTGACTTCGGCGTTACGCGCCATGAATCGCAGCGTGTGCCGCATTTGTCCCATGTATTCGGTCGCCACCTCGCGGGTGCCATTTCCTTTCAGCAAAATCTCGGTGTCGCCGTGGGCTTGCGTGTAGGGGGAAGCTACAAGCCGTTGAATCACCGCCCATTCGTCGCCGTCCGCCTTGCGGCAAAGCAAAATTTCAGTTCGGAAAAGTTTAAGCAGCAGCGCGTGCGCGTTCCATTCACCTTCCGGCGTGGTGACGGAGGCAAAAGCCTTCGGCACGGGTCGTTCCCATTGGACGTGTTCCAACCGGCTCAACGCCTCGCGCACGGGTCTCATGGTTGCAAGATCGCCCTCAATCGTCTGGAAAGCGGCGTTGTAAGCGGCCAGTTGTCCGTCCGTCAGTCGCGCCTCGCTGCCCGGCACTTCGTGTAGTAAATTTTCTTCGCGCTTCTCCATGCCGCTAATCCTTTTTCAACAGCCGGTTCAATTCCTCGTTGGCAATGACAAATTCGCCCGACGGAGAAAGTCCGGCCTGCACGCGCTCGCTTTGAATGAGCGTGCAAAGCGTATAGGCGTCGAGGCCAAGCCTGCGGGCGGCTTTCGGAATTGAAATCGAATCCGTTTCGCTCAACCTGCCGGTCAAAATTGCATCTGGCTCGCTGTCCATAATCAAATCAAATAGCCCAAAATTTTCGTTTGTCCAGTGATAAAAGCAGCGTCACTTCCCCGCGCGCTGTTCCTAAAAGCAAGGGCTTGGCGGCGGCGAAAAAGTCAAGGTGGAGCGCAGAGGGCACAGGGCGAGCAATACCTTGAGTTTTTCGCCGCCGCCATATAATTGCCCGCAGCAACAGCGCGCGACGATTTTCCGCTAATATGTCAATGCCTTGCATGGCAAGAAGAACAGCGTCCTGTAAAAAATCGGTTCGCTTCAAGGTGTCGTCACGCTGACGGCCTTCGTCACGTCCGCCAGTTTGTCGCCGTCCAATACCACACGGCTGAATGAAACTTTGGCCGTCAGGTTGGTTGTCGTAAATGGCTGCGGACTGGTGATGACAAAGTTGAACGTCGCTCCGCCTTTGGGTTCAAGGCCGGTGTGGTTCTCGCCGACAACCCACTTCGTTGACTGCCCTACCATTTTGCCTTGCCCGTCCAGCAGGAAGCACACGGCACGCGCTGACTTCACCGTGTCGGCCAAATCGTTTTTCATCTTTAGCTGCACGACGGCTTTTTGGCCGGTGATTTTCGGCGGTGAAACTGTGACTGCAAGCTGGGCGTGTAATGAAACCGCACAGAAAAGCACACAGAGAAATGCGATTTGATGGAAGAGATTCATTGTTTTGAAATTATACGGTGGCAGTCCACAGAATAGAGGAAAGGCAAATTACTTCTCTAAGCCACTTCCGACTTCGATATGACGGAATAAATCCGGCCAATTACAAATGGACATGGACGCCAACTCATAAATATTAAATGTTAGATGTTAATGGTTACAAAATAAAGGAACTTACTTGTCTGGCGTGTCGAGTTTAGCTGAGCACAACTTTAGAAATCTGTTTCCATGTGTTTAATGCTTCAGTGGGCAATGAAAAGCGAGCCAAGCATTGCTCAAACTCAATATTCGCACTTGTTTTATCCCCGGCTTTGAAATGTCTATCACGTATCGCGTCCAAGTTTCCCGCGATGAGTAAAAAGGATTCAAAGTTGTCTGTGAGCAATGACTCTTTTGGAATCGGCTGAACGGTGCTTATCATTAACACTGCACCTTCTTGGTAAGGTGATTTATTTGTTGCCACACAAATCGGCTCTGCTTCCCAAGCAGCAATTTCATAAAGACCTTTTCCAGACATAAAATTCCAGAGTGGATTTATTTCTGAATTATTGATTTGTAAAAGTCTTTCAATGAACCCGATTTTTGTTGAACCAGGTGGTGACAGTTGAAAATACCCAATGGCAATTCCACTCAGGTTTAGAGTTTGAGCACATGTCAAATAGTTCTCAGGCATATCGGGGAATGCCTTTTTTATTTTGGCAATGCCACTCAAATCACAACCAGGAGACTTCAAAACAATTTTGTCTTTCAAACGAGGGGATTTTTCGCCTCGATAGACTGTGTATTCCTTCAAGGCATTGATGTTGTTAATCATAAATCTTGTTTTATGTTTTATTGGTGCCAGATACCCCAGCCCGGCTGGAGACTGTGAACCGTTTGTGGGAGGGGAATAGCTTGAGGGCCGTAGTCAAGATGGTGGTGAATTAGTGTTTCGTCCATATAATCCGAATGTTCAGGGAAATACTGAATCCATTGGTTGTCCACAACGGGAGACAGTCCTTCTTCCTGTATGTTCGCTAAGTTGGCATCACTCAATGTTTCTGGATAAGTATTCGCCCAGTTGTTCCAGAATTGTTGTGAATTCCTAATTCCGCCGTTCATGGTTATTTCACCAGATGTAAAAGTAGAGGTGTCTATTGCCATTGGACCGTTACCAGTAATCGGATTGATTCTCACAGAATATTCAGCTCCTGATTGTAAAAATGGACTTACTCCTCCATCGGCGGACAATAAATCCGGGGCAAATTCTTCGGTGTCCGTAGCCACAGAAGCCAGAACGGTTGCCGCGCCGACCAGAAACTGCATGTCCTGCTGCGCTTGAACCTGCCAAGTTGTAATCGGAGTTGAAGTCGCTTGCCCGTAATCAGACGGCAAGGCATTTTGACTGACATAGTATTGATACTGGCCGGTTGGCTGGGTGACGACATTGTAAGTCTGCCCATTTACCTGGCTGGGGTCATACATGGCCGTTTGGCCCGGCGGAATGACGGTGCCATCGTTCAAGTAGATGGTCGTTTCGGTGTGCTGCTCCATCACCGGCGCAATGCCCATATACAAATTCTGCGGGGCGTTATCAACGCAACGCCCGTCGGGGTCAACGCCATTGACCGGGTCGCCGCCGCAGAACGTATAGGCATTGGGATCGCGCTCGTTCCAAACGGAATCGTAAGTCAGCCAGCGCCCGGAAACCGGGTCGTAAGGCCGCAGACCGACGCTGTAATAGCCGGTGATGTCAACCCAGCGTCCCCGCCATGCGGATGACAGCGAAATGCTGGCACCGCTGCTGCCCAAGGCCAGAGGCCGGTAGCCCGGCACCGCGCCGTAGCCCGTTGGCCGCGCCGGATTCCACGAAACCACGCCGTTGGTGACGACGCCAAGAATGTTGCCGCGAAAATCGCTGATGACCGGCTCGAACAAATTCAGATAGGGCGACACGGCATCAAAGCCGCCGATGCCGTTCAAGTCGCCATATTTGCCAGTCATGTCCGGCCCGTAAAGTTTCCATTCGGTGGTGTAGCCATAGGAAACACCGAGTTCCAAAAATTCCACCTGCGGGTCAAAATAAGAATTGATGGTGGTCGGCAGGTTGGTGAAGGCCACGCCATTCGTCACCAGAATGCTCGTGGTGGAAATCCGGCGGCTAAAACCGTCATAGATGGCCGTCCAGTTATAGCCGGAATTGCCGGCATCCCGCTCGGTCACGGCATGGAGCCGTCCGCGAGCATCCCAGGAAAGCGTCTGCGTGCGGTTGGTGGTGCCGCTCGCGTTTTTCCAGATGCGGTTGGTGATGTTGCCGGCGTTGTCGAACGTGTCGTTGGCGGTCTGATATGCGATGTTGTTGGTAAAGGTGTTGGTCGCCCAAGCCGTGTAGAAGCCGCTGGGATGCAGCGCGGCGACGGTCAATTGATGGGTGCCGGCTGATAATTCCATCGTGGCCCGCCACTGCGTTGCATTGGTGCCAACGTCGGTCACGGAAACTTGTTTGCTGTCAAGGAATGCGCTCAACGTGGCCTGACCGTTGACGTGGCCGTTGGCGGAATAGGAAACGGTGTTGTTGGTCGCCGTCTTGATGCGGGAAAAGGCATCAGTCACGCCATTCCACAAGGCCGAACCGGTTCCGGCGGACGTGAGGACGCCCGGCCCGGCGGCAACGCCGTTGTCATAGGCGAGCGTGTTTGTCCAAGTGGCGCTCGCGTTCAAGTTCAACTGCTCCTGCGTCAACCGGCGGCTCGCATTCGCGTAGGCATACGCCCGCGAATCGGTGAAGTCGCCCCGGTTCAAGGTGTCGGACGCCAGCAAACCGTCGCCCGACCAGGTGAGCGATTCGCTCAATTGCGACACGGTGTTGACGGTGGTGCTGATGGACAACGGGCGGCCCTCGCCGTCGCGCGACGTGATGCTGGTGGCACGGTTGCCAATGGTTCGTCCCGTCAGGAAACCGGAAGTATCGTAGCTGTAACCGCCGCTGCCGGTTGAATCACTGGCGGCAATCAAAGCGCCATCGGCCTGCCAACCAAAACCATAACTGCCGCCGCCGATGCCCAATTGGTTGCGCCGTCCGGCGGCATCCCAACCCTGGCTGGCGCTGTAAGCGAACGCGCCGCCGCTGACAGATTCGGTCGCCAGTTGGCCGTAAGGGTCAAACGTGCGCTGAACGGTCGTGGTCGGGCCGGTGTTGGTGCTGGCAAATTGTTCGGTGATGCCGATTACAAACCCGCGCGGTTCATACTGCCAGATGGTGGTCAGCTTTTGTTCCGCCAATGCGCCGGTGTAGGCATTGGTGGTTATCCGCAAGCGGTCATCGTAAGAGTTGGTGCAAGTGACGCCGCGCCCGTCGGTCTTGGTTTTCAGCAATCCGGCGAACGGACTGCCGCTGGTGAAATAGGCGTAGGCGTTGGTGCGCGTGCCGGTGCTGCCGCCGTAATTTCTTTCCTGCAACATCTGGCCGGCGTTGTTGAAGCTCGCCTGCCATTGCAAACTGCCCGGCATGGTGCGGTTGGTCAGGTCGTTCAACGGGTCATACGAGTAAGTGGTCGTGGCACCGTCCCGGTCAACTTTTTTGGTGACGCGGTTCAATCCATCATAGGCCAGGCTGGTGGTCGTCCAAGTTGTCACCGTGCCGCCCGCAGAGGAATCATGCTGCACTGTAACCAGGTTCCCGGCGAGGTCGTATTGGTTTAAGGTGAACTCATTGGCGCTGCCCGGATAGGCAACGGACAGCAACGTATGCCCGTCGTTATCCGTCCAAGTCGTGTGGCTGATGGCGCTGGTTCCTGAACCGTCCGTGACGGTGACGCTGTTATGGTCGGCGGAATAGGACAGGTATTGCTCGCGCACGAGCGCGCTTGAACTGCTGTAAATCTTGGTGCTGGTTGGACGGCCCAGTGCATCCATCGTTTTGACGGCGGTTTCGCCCAGCGCATTCACACTCGTCAGGGTGCGCCCGGCAAGGCCATAATAATTAGTGCTGACCTGTTGGAGAACATTGGTGGTGTAGTAAAGCGTCCCGCTGGGCGGATTGCCCGTCTGGTAACTTGTCACCGTAACGATGGCCGGGCCGGCGATGACTTGGGCGCGGTCAAGCCCGTCAAACGCGGTGGTGAAGACGTTGTTGGCCGCGTCGGTTTTCTGGATGACGTTGCCACGGTGGTCTAGCTGGACGGAATTGGTCGCCTCCGCCACGCCCGCCGCCGAATAGAAAATGCGGGTGGTGATGAGGTTGACATCATCATAAGTCGTCTGCCAGTAAGCGCCGTTGCCCTGAATTTCCTTGTTGACGCGGCCATCGAGATAATACCGCCAGCCATTTGTCGAGCCGTCGGGGTTGCTGCGGTATTTCGGCTTGCCGGTGATGGTGTAAAGGTTGGTGGTGATGGCGCCCAAGGCGTTGGTGTAATACTTCACCTGGCCGCCCGGTTCGTAACCGAAGCCTTCAACACTCAAAACTGTGACGCCATTCGTGTCAAGGTGCTGGCGCTTCACCAGCCGGGACAAGGCATCCCATGAGTTGGTGGTCATCGCCCCGCGCGGGTCAACGGCCAGGGTAAGGTTTCCCAGCGGGTCATACTGATAGAAACTTTGGGCGTATTGGTTGTAACCGGCGGGCGCTTCGACTCCGCTGCCGTCGGCCTTGGCTTCCGAACGCCAGTGGATTTCCGTGGTGCGCCTGCCCGCCCCGTCGTAATCGAAAAACACATAGTCTTCGGGGTTGAAACGCGGGCCGTCCACCCAATTCAACTCGCCGTTTTCATTGTAGTAATTAAAGTTCCAAGACAGGGCGTTGCCGTTCTCATCAAAGTTTTCCTGCTCCGTTGGCCGGTCAAGCGCGTCGTAATCGAAGTAGGTGACTGCGCCCAAATCGTCCACCTGATTCACCATCTGGCCGCGTTCGTTATAGTAAAGCGTGTTGGTGACATTCGGGTCGGACGTGCCGCTGTAACGGATGGCTTGTGTGAGGAATCCGTTTCCGCTGTAAATGAAATCGTTCGTGGCCGCGTCGGTTGAACCATAAGCCCAAACCCGGCGGATGGGCAGGCCAAAGGCCAGATTAGTCTGCGTGACGCTGCCATTGATGACGACATTGGTGGCGTTGCCGTAGAATGAATAGGTGGTGCTGACGGGCGTGGCCCCGGAGTAGCGGATGGTTTGCTGCGGCAGGAAATTAAACACCGGGTCATAGACAATCACCGTGCTGTTGCCGGCGGCGTCGGTTCTCTGCGTGGGCAGGCTGTTGGTGTTGTAAGTCGCCGTGTTGGTGGCTGTCTGCGTGGCGATGCCGTCGCCGGTGAGGTCGCCAATGGTGAGGGTGTTGGTGATGTTTCCGTAGGCATCATACTTGAACTGGTTGGTCATGCCGCGCTTGTCCACCACCTGAAACAAGCTGCGCGGATAGCCGGGGGCGTTGGTGGTGTCGGAATACCAGGTCTGCTGGATGGTCTGCCCCAATGGGTCGGTGATTTTGGTGATGAGGCTGTTGGTGTAATCGTAGCGGTTGGTGTGGCTGTTGGCGTCCAGAACGAGCGTGTAGCCGCTGATGCGGTTGGTGAAGGAATTGGTCAGGGCAAAGTTGTTCGCAAAGGTGAAGGTGGCCGTGCGGATGGGAGTCAGGCTCGTTCCGGCGGTGGACAACTGGTTGGTCACGCGCCGCTGGCTGTCATAAGCATTTTGCAGGGCGCGGCCATCCGGCTTGTCTTCCTCAATGATAAGATGCGTCGAGTAAGTTGCCGTGCCGTTGGTAACGGTTTGGGTGCCGTGCTGGTAGATATAGGAGCGGGTGGCGTTGTCGGGCAAGGTCACGCTGGTAAGGTCGCCGTATCCGTCGTAAGTATAGGTCAGGCGACGGCCATCGCCGCTATAGGCGTCAATGATGTGGGCATTGATGTCGTAATCAAAGCCAAGATAATTGCCGTTGCTGCATTGGATTCGTGTCACCTGTCCGAAATTGGGCTGGGTGGCATCGGTTCCAAAAGTGAACGAGTAATAATTTCCACGGCTGTCCGTCCAGGTTTGAAGGTAGGGGCGCGTCTGATTGAGGATGCCGTTGTTGAACGTCATCACTTGAAAATTCCGGGTGCTGCCGTCCGCTCCGTAAAGCGTGTAGTTGGTGGTTGAACCGTTGACCGTCTGCACGATGCGGTCGCGCAACCGGTTGACCAGCCCGCCGACGCCGGCGGTGGTGTTGTTGTCCAACTGCGGATTGGCGGACAGGGTCGGCATCCAGACATTGGTGCTGCTGTTGGTGCGGACATAGGCCAGCACCGCGCCGTCCATGTCGGCGGCATAAATGTTGGTCAGCCCGGTGGTGACGGTCAAATAGGGCATGAGGCTGAATTTCCAGCCGGTGCCGAATCCGTTGTCGGCGAGATTCTGGCTGGAATAGTTCCGGCGCAATGCCAGCGGCAACGGGCCGGGCAACTGCAAGTCCGTTTCATCTATGTAATACTCGCCGGTGAGAAGTTGCACCGGGTCGCCGCCGGAAGAAAATGACTGGTTGACGCCAAACCCGACGTTGCCGGGATTTCCATTTTCTGCGATGGCTGTGTAATCCGCCGCCTCATTTACAGGGTTTAGAGTTGTGGGATAACCTGCCGTTAAAGCTGCCTGCTGGAAATAAGCGGTATCAAAAGTCGTCAGGTCAAACTGGCCGTTCTGGATTCCACTGAGGTTGTTTGAATAGTTGAGCGACGATGCGGTCGTGGGTGCCACCTGGGTGTTGCTGGCGGCCGGGGTCATGGAAATCGAGTAATCATCGTCGTCGCTTAAATCGTAGGCGGTCGTGTCGCCGACGCCCGCCACCGGCTGGCCGAAACCACCGTTCAAACTCTGCGGCGTAATCAACGCCTGCCACTGGTTCCAGCCCAAAATCAGCGCCGCCATGCCCGCGTAAGCCGAATTGGTCATCGGCCCCGGCGTGATGTAAGCGATGGTGTAAGGCGAATTTTGCAGGGCGCTGGTGACTTGTGACCACAAGCCAGCGTCCCAATTTTTCAGGGCCTGGCCTTGATAGACGGCCTGACCTTGGGCGACATAATTATTGAAGTTCAACGGCACGATGCCCGCCCCGCTCGTCTGCGACAACTGCAACAACCGGACGGTGGAAACGGCGTTGGTCTGCTGGTAGAACCGATTGATAATCTGATGTTCCTCGGCGGAATTGTTGACGATGGACAGCAGGTTGAAATTCTGCTGGGCAAGCTGCGATGGCACGCCGGAATCCGGCTGCACGGTGCCGTTGCCCACATACGCCGCCTCGTAAAAGAACATGTCCACGTTGGGCAGCACCGGGGCCACCCCGTTGGTCAGGTTGCCGAAACTGTCCCGCGCCGCGCTGATTTTTGACAGGCCGACCGCCCACGAGGAAAGAATGTTGACCTTGTGCAAGTTCTCGCTGACCTGGTTGAAATCGCTGATTTTTTTGTAATAGGACATGCCCGCCAGATACATGACCGCCCCTTCATACACGTCCGGCGACACGCTGTTGGTCAGCGACGGGTTGAATAGCAGCGCGTTTTCCATCTGCCATATATCCGTCGCGTGAACATTGAGCATGTCCTGCGTCACGCGCCCATAATCCATGCAGATGGCCGCTTGGTCGCCTTTCAACAAGGGTCTTTCCAAATTGATTTCCTCGCTGCCATTGTAGCCGAGAAAAGCAATGCTGGGGTCAATCGGATAGGCCGGGCTTAACGCCTGATGCCGCTGATACGCAAACCGCACGCCCAACTGGTTTTCATTGGTGCCCAAGGTCATGGTCAACACCTCCCGCGACAAAAGATTGGAGTCGTTGGTGTAGGCAAGCTGGCTCGTGATGTTGGTGCGGAACGGCAGCAAAATCAGGCTCAACAACACCTGGTTTGTGTTGTTGGTGCTGACGGTCTGGTTGATGTAAAATTCCCGGTTGTGCAAGTCCACCAGCCGCAGGCTGCCCGTCTGGATGCTGTTGGTCGGATTGATGACGCTGTAAATCTGCACGCTCACCGTGTCGAAAATGTTGGTCAGCGTCGGGCTGATGTTCGTGATGCCGCTGGAAGTCAGGCTTTCCAATGGCGTGCTGACATTCGTTACCCAGGTCGGGGTCGGGAAATCCTGCCAGCGCGAATAGTAATGCTGCCGGTTAAGAATCTGCACGCCGATGTCGTCCACGGAAATGCCGGGATGATTTTGCAGGAGCGTCTGTTTCAAATAAGCGGGAAAGATGACGCTGGGCGTGTTGTCGCCATTGGTGGCGAGCGACAGCAGGCTGGTGTTGCCGTAGATGTAATCCCGCACCCACGGATAGGCGCTGGAATAATTCGTGGGCATATAGTCGTAAAGGTTGAAGCCCTCGGTGATTTCATAGTCTTTCAACCACGGAAAGATATGCACCCAATTGGTGCCGATGTAGGCGGCCACCCACGGATAATTCACGGCAATCATCGTGTTGGTGGTGTAAAGCTGGCCCGCTTCGCTGGCCGCGCCCTGCACCTGAAACTTCAACATCTGGCTCAACCGGGCGTCCAGAATTTGCAGCCCGTTGCGCGGCGCAAATTCATACACGGCGGGAACGCCCGCCTGCCGCAGCAGATAAACCAGCAGGGCGCATTGGTCCACCGCCGAGCCTTGTTTCTCCATGAAGGTTCCCAGCGCGCCCCGGCTGACGCCGCCGGGATTGATGGCCTGTTCGGCAATGTTCCCGCTGTCGCTGTAATCCATCGGGTCGGTCAGGTCAATGTTGTTGATGACATAATTCGCCAGCGCAACGGGGTCGTTGCCCATGCTCGCCACGAAGTTGTCCAGCGTCGGATGCCGGCGCAATTCCGGGCTGTCGTCCAGATTGGTCGCGGCGGATGGGTCAAAAGCCACGGCATTAGTCACCGGCGGGGTGTTGGTCAGCATTTCGGCCAGTGATTTGCCGGCGTAGATGGGCGGCATGGGCGTGCCGGTAAATTGCGGCTGGTCGAGGAAGATGGAACGCCACGGCGGGCGGGCTTCAAATTCCAGCGTGTAAAGCAGCGACGGAGCCACCGCGCCGCTGGCGGTGATGACCATTGCATTGCTGCCCGCCGCCGGATAGCCGGACGCCTCGACCAAATAATAATAGTTGGTGGCCGCGCTGCTGGCGGTGTGCGTCAGCACATAAGCGCCCAATGATGTTGCGCCCCAATTCAGGCTCGGTGAATCCGACAGGGTGGTGCTCAACCCGTAGGCGTTGGTGGTCACTTGAAACCCGTTGGTCGCATAGCTGACCATCGAGTTGGTGTTGAAATAATTGGGCGGAACCACCTTGATGGAACCGGCGAGTTGGTCGTTGGTGCGATAATAAACCTGAATGACAATTTGGGTCGTCGTCAGGAGCGGGTCGCCCGCGTAGATGCCAAAGTTATAGGGCTGGCTGAAATACAGCGGCGTCCCGCCCGTCCGCTCGCCAAAGGCCGCTATCGGATTGTTGAAGGCAATGCGGTTGGCGGTGTTGGTCTGCGGCAGTGAATTCGTCGCGTTGTAATGGTAGAGCGTCTGGCTGCTCCATGCGCCGGATGAAAGACCGGGATATAATGTCGAGGCGTTGCCATTCAGGTTGCTGTAAATCGTTCCGCCCTCGTAATCCAGCGGTATCACCTGCGACCAGTAGGTCGGGTCGCTGCCGCTGCCGCGCCAGTAGCGTCCGGCGGGCGAGGCCACGGAATTGGTCAACGAACTGTTGGGCAGGAGCGTGACGACGGCCTGGGAATTGTAGCCCAAAAAATAGTTGCTGCCGGCGGTCAGGGTCAAAACCACCGTCTGCGCTGTCGTCAACGGGGCGTTGGTCAGCACATAGACCGACAGGTTGGTGCTGGTCTGGTTCGTCGCAAACTGCACCGAGGCCGGCAAGGTTGCATAATTGGTGCCGGCGCTGGCCGTGCCGGTGACGGTGTAATTCAAGGTGAAGGCGTTGGTTCCGCCGGTGCAGGTGATGGTGAACAGGCCGGGGGTCGGGCCAGCGCCGGTGGCGTAAGGGGAAACGGCTTGGACATTCACGAAGGCAAACGGCAGGTTGACCACTCCGTTTGAGACAGTGCTGCTGCCGAAGCCGTTCTTTTGGTTGCTGACATTGACGCCGTTAAAAGCGGGCGTGGTGGCTTGATACAACTGCGCGTCGCCCATGTCCGCGTCGTCGGAGTTGTTCGGGTCGTTGGAGGTGGTGTTGTCATAGGGCAGGAAAGTGATGGTGGCGGTATTGTTGGCTCCGATTTGGTAGGAACCTATCGCGTCAGTATTCAGCGTCAAGGTCAGCGTTTTAGAATAGGCGATGTTATTCAATGTCGAAACGGGAATGTCAACGTAGGTGTCACCCGCGTTAATGGTGACGCTCCCGCTCAATGAAGCCGTATAGTCGCTGCCATTGACGGCATCCCCGGTGACGGTGTAATACACGGTTCGGGTGTTATAGGAATCGGCGCGATAAATGCGGATGTAGGTGGTTTGCTGCGACTCACTTTCGGTCAGTTGCGAACTGCCATTGATTTCAACATTCATCACCGTGTTGGGATTGAGCAGGGTCAGCGTCGCCGAAGTGGAGTAATCATAATAATCATAAACATACTCGCAATCATCATAATAATCGCCTGGATAGTAGGGGTCGGAATCATCCATTGACAAGGTTGCGGTCATGTCAGGCCCAGGACTGCCGCTGTTGGGGATGTTGACGGTGAAATTCTCGCCGCCGCTGTAATTTATCGGCCAATCTATTTCCTGGGTAATCGTGGAGATGCCGGAACCGGAAATTTTGAGGTCGGCAGGAGCATCCTCATAGCCAGTATAATAAACGCCACTGATATAATATCCCATGTGGACAGACCAATCGGTATAGTAGCCATTGATGGTGATGCCTTCATTGTCACCAGAGGCGTCGTAATCATAGTAGTCGTTCTCCGCCACCATGTTCACCGTGCCGGAAACTGACCCGCCGAGAACCGCCGTATAGCTGCCGGAGGTCAGTTGAAAGCCGATGCCCTGGGCGTGACCGGAAATGATGCCGGCTGCCAGAATAACAATGGTCGCCCCGTAGAACGATAGCCCTTTGCGGATGATGGTGAAAAATGTTTTCATGGGATTTCTAAAATTATTGCAGCACCGCTCCGTTGGCCGGACTGTCAATCCAGACGTTCAAAACTCCGGTCGCCTGATTGTTCGGGTCGGCAGCCTCCCACAACGGTATGCTGTTCGTGTCCTGCAACGCCCGGTAGAATCCAGTGTAATACGGCCCCATGTTGACGGTAAAATTGGTCTGCCCGGTGGTGCCGACAGCCACCGCCGTCCACGGATACGCCGGGTTCGCCAGCACCGGTGTCCACCATAGTTCGTAGTTCTCCGGGGAAGTGGGATTGACGATGGTGATTAAAACCTGATTTGTCCCCGTCGGCGCAATCGTCAAGTAAGGCACGCCGCTCGTCAAATCGAACATCGGAGTGCCGCCCCCGGCGGGACTGGCAAGCCCCATCGTTGCCATCATGGGGCTTGCGGTCGTGGCAGCTTCGGTCGCTGCCGCCGTGTAGTCAAAATTCAGGTCGTTCAAAAGATAGAAACCGTTCATCTGCCAGACCGGCTGGCCGTGTATGTCGCCCGGCAACGGCGGCCAGTTGGGATTTTGCAACGAATAAAATGTTCCGCCCTGCCCATTGTCCGGCAGGGCATTGGTGGAAATCTGCGGCGTGGCGGCCAGTTCCCCTAAAAACACTTCCAATTGCGGGTCGGTCAGTTGGTAAAGCTCATGTAAATCTCCCACATTTATAGTAATCGGTGCGTATTGAACCGTCCCGGAAGTGTTCAGGGTCATGCCGGCGAACGGGTCTTGCTCCGAACTGACCCCCGTTTCCAAACTGGCTCCACTTGACGCGGTTTGCGACCAGGTGGTCAACGCCGTGGCAACAATGAGCAAACCGCAGCCGGCAATTACATTCAAGGCAGTCCAGTGTTTTCTCATGGTTTTCATTTTCAGTTAGTGTTGGTTGTTTCCAATGCGGTCGGGTGGCAGTCCGGTGACAAAATGGTGAAGCTTCCGGGGTTTCCAAAGGGTGATGGCGGACAAAAATTACGCACTTTGAAATTTATTGAGGCCGGGGTTCCCTGCCAGCCGGTCAAATGCGGCTTCACATTGGGCAAAAACCTCTTTTTGCACAAGCTAACATCGTTTATTTGATAAACTAATTTAGGCACCCGCATACAAGTATCTGGCAAAGCCCCCCGGTGTTGGCAAGGCAAATTTTTGAAATAATACCAACTGGTAGTTGGTAGCATGGTTTCGCTGTTCTGCTTTGATGTTGGTTTGTGCAAGCATCGTCGCGCAGAATCTACCGCGTTTTGGGGGAAGCCGTCCGCGCCAAGCGGAAGAAATCCCGTTTGAGCCAGGAGCAACTGGCGGAAAAAGCCGACTTGACGCGAAATTATATTGGCGACATTGAGCGGGCCGAAAAAAAAGTCACCCTCGAAACGCTGGCCAAAATTGCCAAAGCCCTGAAATGCCGCGTGCGAGAACTCACCTGGGAAATTTAATTTCATTTTTAACGGCAAACGGTCTGGTTCATGCAAGATAAAATCCGCGATGTGAAATCCTGCGTGTCAAATGGCTTCTCAATGAAATCCGCCGCACCAAGGTCAAGGCCGCGCTGCTGATTTTCAATACTTGCATTTCCTGCCACAAATACAATTGGTGTTTCCGCGAGGCGGGGGATTTGCCTCAAACGCGTGAACAGGTCGAACCCACTGCCGTCGGGCATTTCAAGGTCAAGGGTGATTAAATCGAACACTTCCGTTTGAGCCAGTCGCAGGGCTTTCTCGGCACTCAAAGCTCCTTGCGTTTCGCAACCGGCTCGTGCCAGCAGAAATCTTATCATTGCAGCCACGGCCATTTGGTCGTCCACCACCAGAATTTTTGCTTTAGCTGTCATAAACCCGTGTCGTGAAGATTTGTTATCAGTTTCCAAATCGAAGTCAACACTGTTCTCTTAAAAGAACAGAAGTTTCCGGCACTGACCTAGCCTTTAATCTGGATGACTGCTCCGCTCAATCTCGTCGGCCCCCAGGTGCGGCGATTTCGCATCAAGAAACATTGCACGCAGGAAGCACTGGCGGCCAAGCTGCAAGTCGAGGGCTGGGATGTCAGCCGCGAATCGCTGGCCAAGCTGGAATCGCAATTCCGCCGGGTGCCGGATTGCGAATTGCTGTTTTTGGCCAAAGTTCTCGGCGTCGAGGTCATGGATTTATTTCCCGCCAAACTGGATTTGAAAAAACTCGATCCGGCGTTGCGCCTGAAAGTGTCCACCAAGTTTCCCCGCCGTAAGCTCCACCGCTCGTAGGCGATGATTTTTTTGGTCCCGATTTCTCCCCGGAAAAATATTTTCCCTGCGCGCATTTGGCTGGCGCGGCTGCGCTCCTGAAAACAAGAATGTTTTCAGAAGCGTTGGGTTCGCGTGGGAAAAAGATGCGACAAACTATTTTGCCGGGTCGTTGGTGGCTTGCGCCTGATTATCGCCGTCCGGCAGCAAGTGCCGGATTTGTTTTTGGGAGACGCTGCTGCGGAAGAAAATGCAGCCGTTGTTTTGTCCGTTGACCTGGCGCATATCAGCCGCATAAGCGCCTTCAATCACCAGCACAAATCCCGGTGGACTGACAAAGCTGTCATTTTGCGTCGGCAACACTTTGATGGGAATTTTGGCAACCGCCAGCGTGTGAAACGCCGCCTGATTGAATTGCATGACCTGCGCCATGTCATCAATTTGGATGGCCATTTTGCGGTCGTAGCGGGCAGTAAGCTCCAAGCAAATCAGGCAGGCAATGAGAATGGCCGCGCCAATGCTCCAAAACAAGCTGGTTGTCCAAGCGGTTTTCCAAATCCGTTTTGTCCATTCGGACTTGGCTTCGTCGGCGGCATCCTGAATTTTCTCCAGCGTTGGCATGACTTTCCAAGCCAGATCGTTGGTGTGCTGCACGAATGGCGCGATGATTTTCTGGTTGATGCCGGATTGAATCGAGTTTTGAACGCCCTGCACGATGGCCTTGGTGTCCACCTGTGCGCCAAGATTTTTCACGGTCAATTCAATGGCCGCAATGGTCTCATTGCATTTTTCCTGGGTTGCACGGCAAAGCTCGTCGGTCTTTTCGGCGTGATCCGTGATGTTGGCATCGCGGGTTTCAATCGTTTTGGCGAGTGAGCTAATTTCTTCGCGCAGTTCCTGAAGGGTCGCCAGCGAATCGGCGTTGGCCGAAATCATCCGGGCGGGGATGCGCTCGGCATAATGGGCATACACGTCCAGCACGAGAAAAAGCTGGCTGAAAAACTGCGTGCTGTCGCCGTCAGCGAAGCGATAATAAACTGCCCGCGCCAGCTCCCGCTTTTCAGCGGGATAGGCGGCGAGCATTTCTTCAAATAAATCGGATTCGGGCATAACGTCTCCTTTCAATTCGTGAGATTCACTTTCGCACCGCGCTTGGCAGTCAGCGGTTCGCCGATGGGCGGCGCGGTTTTGGGTTTGATGGTGGCCGCTTCAACGGCGGGCAACAGCTTGGCGGCAATCTGGTCGTATTGATTGAACATGGTCGCGAGCCAGTCCTGCAACACGCCCCGCGCCATGATGTCGAGGCCGAGCGAGTCGTTGCCGATGGCTTCATTGAACGGGATGCCGCGCTGCTGCTCGGCTTCAAGTTTTGCCAACCGGAGTTTCACAAATTCCGACAGCACCGGCACGGTAATGGTGACTGCGCCGCAATCGAGCAGTTCCTTTTCCAGCGGGCTGTTGTCAAACATCCGGTTCTTGGACGCCCGCGCCGGGTTGCGGACGATGACATAATCCACCTGTCTGCCACAGAACTGGCAGACGGCAGCAAGGTTGGTCATCACGTCCAGATCATCAAAGGGAAATACCATGAGCGTGATGCCGATGTTCTGTGCGCTGGCGATTTCAAAGAAATGCGTGGCGGCAAGCGCCTTCATCAGTTGCGCGTCCAGATGCGCCCGTGGGTCAATCAGGGTGACGGGTTGGGCAGTTGTCTTTCGCAGAATCAAAATGAGTTCGTCCAGGTCTTCGGCCTGTCCGCTCAAGGGTGTCAGCTTCACTTGGCCGGGGAACAATCGGGACAAGGTGCGGTTGTCGCCGTCCAGATCAAATCCCTGCCACGGGATGCCACGTTGGTTAAGCCAGCACGCGCGGGCGGCGGCTTCGATGCTTTTGCCCATGTTTCCTTTGGCCTGCATGGGCAGAATCAGGCGATGTTTGTTTGTTTTCATATTTCGAGGTTGAACTGATATTTGTTCGTTGTTTTCTTTGCTGCCTGCGCCGGCGTCGGTGCCGATGCAGACGGTTTCACCGTGGCCGGCTGCGCCATTGCCGCTTCGCTTTCCCAATATGACCGCGCCTGACGTTTCAGGTAGCGCCGGTAAAACTGGTGCAAACCCTGAAACGTGATGACGCAATCCTTTTCGGTGCGAAGCCGGGCGGCGATTTCCTGCCACGTCCGGCGCTGGCGGCGCTGCTCGCGGATGAATTCCGTGAACGACTCAAGGCGGCTGCGATAAGCGCGTCCGCCGCCACGCCGTTTATTTTTGGTTTCCGAATCCATTCGCCACCAGTTTAGGCCAGCGAATGCAGATTGCGTTAGCGAGTAGTGGGGGAGTTAAGCGGGAAAGTGGGCGAGTTAAACGCGATAGCGTTTTTACCTGTTGAAAGGCGTTGAATCGCCGCGTTGAAACCTGTTGAACGGTGTTGAACCGTGACGTTGAAATGTGTTGAATCGCGTTGAATTCATCAACGCTTTTCAACGCAATTTTTCATTTCACACGGCGCATAGCCGAGAACCTACGATTTTTCGTAGGGGTAGGGCGTCCACCTTTTAAGCTGACGAATAGGAAGCTAAACAATTGATTAAATACCGGCGATTAGCGTTTAATCACAATGTAGCAAATGGATTACCACCATGATGAATTTCAGTCGGATGCAACTGGACTGGATAATTTTTGAGTCACGTTTGGAAGGATTGAAGCGGCCTACGTTTCAAACCGATGGCGATTTCTTAACGGGAGTTGGCGGTGACCTTTCAACCAGCAATGTCATTGATCACAGCCAGCACTGGATGGGCGATGGGGAAATCGAAGCGGCACGGAACGGCTGTGCAGTGAAGCGCGGTTTACCGCTGCCACATCCATTTCTCGCCCGCCTTCGCGGCCAAGACTGGTTTCAATTACTACGACCTCGACAACTTTCTGTTTTCCTTGCAGCACATGTTTGACGACGACCACGCCGCTGGCCGGCATCTGCGGCTCGTCGGATTGGTGGACTTCCAGCACGCTTCCAGTCTCGGAAACGCACCCACGCACAAGCTGTTTGATTTGGTGAAGGTGGAAGGTGTCGTCGAGTCTAAGGATGGCAAAAACGTGTTCAAGTCCAGCGGCAGCGAATTTCCACGCAGCCTTTCCGACTACTCTGGTGAAGCCCCCAGCGGTGATTTGCACGTCAAGGACGCAAAGGTGCTACCGGGCAAGAACGGCGAAGGAATGGCTGTCGTCCAAGCACGGCGGCTCGTTTGGGAAATTCCTGAAGCGAAGTAAATAAACGCAAACTGGCAATCGGTCTGAACATCGGCTACATATAAAACCATGAGTGCGAAAGAAATTCTGTTGGAAGTGGCGGAAAAGCTGCCGCCGGACGCCACGCTCGTTGATGCCATTTACGAGCTGGAATTCCGGCAGGCGGTGGAGGAGGGACTGGCCTCGCTGGATCGCGGCGGGCGGATTCCGTTGGAAGAGGCCCGCAAACGCATCCCGCAATGGATTTCCAAGTATTCCTCTCCGACGACGCGTTGAGCGATTTGGAGCGCATTGTCGCTTACATTGCGCCCCACAATCCCGTTGCCGCCGAGCGCCTGAGCACGCCGATCTGCGGGGTTACGAAGTGGTGCAGGGTGTGAAGGTGCTGCGGGCGTTGCCGGTTTTTTCCGACCGGCTCGGATTGTCCGGCAAGTGTGACATCGTGGAGCAGCGGCCCGACGGAACGCTTTTCCCAGTGGAGTTCAAAGTCGGCAAACGCCGGCAGTGGGAAAACGACGACGCCCAGCTTTGCGCCCAGGCGTTGTGTCTGGAGGAAATGTTTCACGTCGCCATTCCTCGCGGCGCGGTTTTTCATGCGGACAGCAAACGCCGCCGGGAAATTGAATTCACGCCGGCACTGCGGACGCTGACGGAAAAGACCATTGCGGAGCTGCACGCGTTGCTTGAGACAACGGCGATTCCGCGCGCAGAATTCCGCGAGGCGTGCGAGGAATGTTCGCTTTACGAAATCTGTCTGCCCAAGGCCACCGGCATTGGCAGCCGGGCAGCACAACTAACGGGACAACTTTTCAAAACCTGATGCCGGAAATTCAACAAAACACGCTTTATCTCACGACGCCCGGCAGCTATGTCGCGCGGGATCATCTGACGTTGCAGGTGGAGGTGCCGGTATTTCCGGATAATTTGCCGGCGCAGGAACGCGTCCGCGACAACGCCGCCGACTGGCGCAAGCTGTCCATCCCGATTCATCATCTCGAATCCATTTGCGTGTTTGGCGCCAGCACCATCAGCCCGCCCGCGCTGGATTTGTGCTGGGAACACGGCGTGGCCGTCAATTTCCACAGCCAGTTCGGCTATTTGCAGGCCCGGTTGACCGGCGTGGCCGATACGAGCGTGACGTTGCGGCGCGCCCAATTTCGCGTGGCGGACGAACCCGCGAAATGCGCGGCCATCGCCCGGCAGATCATCGCCGGGAAAATCCAGAATTCCCGCAACAGCCTGTTGCGCGCCGCCCGGGAAAACGACAATGCCGCCGAATGCGAAAAATTAGCGGACGTCATCGAAGCCTTGGCCCGGCAACTGCAATCGCTGGCCGGTCAGGCCGACATTGAAAAAGTGCGCGGCGCGGAAGGCCTGGCAGCGCAGCTTTATTTTTCCGTGTTCTCGTTCATGCTCAAACAGCAGCGGGAATTTTTCACTTTTGGCATTCGCAGCCGCCGCCCGCCCCGCGACCGCGTGAACTGTCTGCTTTCATTTCTTTATGCGCTGGTGCGGCATGACTGCGTGGCGGCGCTCACGAGCATCGGCCTGGATCCGTTCGTCGGCTTTCTCCATGTGGACCGACCAAACCGGCCATCGCTGGCATTGGATTTGATGGAGGAATTTCGCCCGTGGCTGGCCGACCGCCTGGCGGTAACGCTGATTAACCGGCAGCAAATCGGACAGGAACATTTTGTAGAACGCGAAGGCGGCGCAGTGGAATTCAGTGACGCCGGACGAAAACTGGTCATCAAAGCCTATCAGGAGCGCAAACAGGAGACCTTGAAGCATCCCCTGTTGGATCAGAATTTGCGCCTTGCCCAGATGCCTTATATTCAGGCGCGCATTCTGGCGCGACATTTGCGCGGCGACATTGCCGAATACGTTCCGCTCGTGCCCAAATAATGTTACCATGCTGATACTCGTTACCTATGATGTTTCCACCGTCGAGAAACCCGGACTCCGCCGGTTGCGCCGGGTCGCGCGGGCGTGCGAAGATTATGGCGTCCGCGTTCAGAAAAGCGTGTTTGAATGCCAGGTCGGCCAGACTGAATGGGTGCAGCTAAAAGACCGGCTCCTGCGGGAAATCAAGAACGACGAGGACTCGTTGCGGTTCTATTACCTTGATGAAACCGCCAAACAGCGAATTGAACATCATGGTGTGGACAAGCCAATTGATTTGGCCGAGCCGCTAATTTTATGACTCCGCTTCCGCGAACCATGAGTGCCGGCTGGCAGGCCGTGGTTTCGCGCCAGAACGCAAACCCAATGTTGGTGCATGATTTCCATCGTTCTTTGACATCTCACAAATCCAAAGTGCAAGAAATGCTGGCGGGTTTGCGGAAATGGGTTACAAAGTCTTTGCGGCTTGGCTTGTTAGGCAGGTCGCTGTCGCCCCGGTCGAGTGACCGGGGCGCGGATTGAAACCGCCAGGCGGCGTGAGATAGGCAAGCTAGGTGCGTCGCCCCGGTCGAGTGACCGGGGCGCGGATTGAAACTTCAAAACAATTCCCATGCAAGCGCAGTCGCGGTGTCGCCCCGGTCGAGTGACCGGGGCGCGGATTGAAACATCCATCCATTTTTAGGATGGAATGCCCACCAGGTCGCCCCGGTCGAGTGACCGGGGCGCGGATTGAAACAGCGAAAGCCAGCGGATTGAAGAAATTGACATCAGTCGCCCCGGTCGAGTGACCGGGGCGCGGATTGAAACTTGACCTGCCGGCGAACACTCGGCACCTGATACGGTCGCCCCGGTCGAGTGACCGGGGCGCGGATTGAAACAAAACCAAAGCCGGTGACGGCGAGAGGATCACGGTGTCGCCCCGGTCGAGTGACCGGGGCGCGGATTGAAACTTGTGCAAAACTGCGACCTTTACGGAAACCTTGGTCGCCCCGGTCGAGTGACCGGGGCGCGGATTGAAACAAGATCCGCGGGGCTCGCGCCACCCAGCGGTCGTGTCGCCCCGGTCGAGTGACCGGGGCGCGGATTGAAACGCTTTCGACAGCACTTTGCAGAATCTGGACCTGGTCGCCCCGGTCGAGTGACCGGGGCGCGGATTGAAACGGCATTGCCGACGCCAGACAGCCCTAAAGATAGGTCGCCCCGGTCGAGTGACCGGGGCGCGGATTGAAACACCACATTCCTTCCGGCGGTTGATCCGCCTTTGGTCGCCCCGGTCGAGTGACCGGGGCGCGGATTGAAACCTTCTGATTGGGGTTACCACCGTGATGAATTTCAGTCGGATGCAACTGAACGAATGTTTTATGAATCACGTTTGGGAACGATTAACCGGACATACATTTCAAAACCGATGGTGATTTCTTAACGGGAATTGGCGATGAAAATTCAACCTGCAACCGGCATTGATTACCGTCAGCACTGAATGGGCGTTTCTGAAACCGGAGCGTAACGAAACGGCTGTGAAATGGAGCGGGGTTTTTGGAAACGACCATTGAGTGCGTTACCGGATAGGTTTGAATGAGACGGCGTTTAGTCTGTCCGGTTTTCGAGTGCCCGGAGAAAAGCCGGGTAGTCTAAACGCCTTGTCCGGTGACTGTGAATTTTATGGGGCAAGATTCTGATAATTGGGGCTGGCAACTGCAAAATTAATTCAGAGGTATAGTTTGAGCTTGGGGACACGTTTAAGTGTTTGGTTCTCTGGGCGGAAATGGCAAGTGGAGGACATTTTTCAAAGACGAAATCTTGTCAACTATATGTCATTTTGTTTCAGCCTTCTTCTTGTCCGGCTTTTTTTTCGCGGCTTTGGCTATTTCCACCACCCATTTTTTGAATTCCTCCAAGGATTCAGCCGGGATGATGATGGTGCTGAGGCGGCCCTCTTTTTCCTGAATGATGCGCATGAACCGGCCCCGCTCATTTTGCTTGAGCTGAAGGGTGAAGGTGCGGATTCCCGCCAGCACCTGTCCGTTCTTGAGCACGTGTTCCGTGGGCGGCGTCAAAGGGGGTGTTACCGACCCGGTGCCGGCGTTCAAGAACTGACCGTCCGCGGCCGCGACCATTTCATCCAGCAGATGCTTGAACGCTTCCAAACCGCCGGCCGGGATGATGAGAACATTGGACTGCCCGGTGGCCCGTTCGATGATGCGCAGATAGCGGCCATCCCGGTCCTGTTCCAACACGAAGTCAAAGTGTTTGCGCTCAATCTGCAACTTCTGGGTTCTGAGGAGATTACCGGCGGCGGTGTTCGCCACGGGCGCGGTGCCTGTGACCACTTGAAACACTTGTTGGAAAGCGGACAGCCCGGTGGCCGGTATGATGATGGAGCTAAAGGCCGCCTGGCTCTTTTCCGTGATGCGCAAAAAACGTCCGCGCGGGTTGGCCTTGATCTGGAACAAAAAGGACGAGTCGCCAATCTCCACCTGTCCGCTTTTGAGCGTGTCTTCCCGCACCGGCAGACGGGGTGGCATCAGTGGCCGTTGGCCATAGGGCGACGGTCGTTCGTTTGAAATCATAAAAAGCGTTCCCAATCATTTTTTCAAATCCAGTGCTGCACCCAAATGCGATTGTCGAAAAGTTCCGGGCAATTGCAATGCAATAAATTTAACCCCCGGCACGCCGGTCATGGATTTGACAAAATCGGGGCAGTCATTTTGACCGGCCTTTGAAAGTGATACTGGTTGAAATGGGCGGGTGATTTCAAATATCACCTGGCAAGGGATTCTGAGGGGTTTACCCGACTGGAACGGTGACAATCAATTGGCCCAGTTCGTTCTTATCGGTCGGCAGCACCGGCAAGTCACGTCGCGCCGGACCATCGGTCACATGACCGCTTGAATCGAAGGTTGAACCGTGACACTTGCAGTAAAACGAACGATCCGGTTCGGCATTCAATTTGCATTTTCGATGCGTGCAAATGGCCGAAAGGGCGGACAGTTGGTTGCCCCGGCGAATGATGAAAAATCCCTGGTCACGAAAATTACTGTAAACTCCGTCCGCAGCGTAGGTGCTGACCGGCCCGGCGTTGACCGTGTGGGTTTGGCCAGCGGTAAAAGTCTGGTCATCATTCATCTGGCATCCGGCAGCCAGTCCCGCCGTCAGCAGCAAAAATTGTCGGCGGCTGATGATCATGCTTTTATGAAACTCATCTGGTTTCAATACTCAAACACGAGGCTGGTAACAACCCCACAGTGAACGTCCGCCCGCGCGTCGTTGTTCATCGGAAAAATATATCCGAGCCCAAGACGAGGCTGCACCCGGCCAATCGCCTTGAGATTGAGCCGGAAACAGGCGTTGCCAATCAGGCTG
>Ga0182024_10007592_pt1 | contig 23330 bp, 23 predicted proteins | sample P32metaG_FD_120480 | JGI IMG/M metagenome (GOLD analysis project Ga0182024, IMG submission 120480) | Permafrost microbial communities from Stordalen Mire, Sweden - P3-2 metaG (Illumina Assembly) | ecosystem: Environmental > Terrestrial > Soil > Wetlands > Permafrost | place: Sweden: Stordalen... | reverse complement strand
TCGAGATGTACATGTACTCGAACGAGCTGGCGAAGAAGCGGCGCGAGGACCCACGCGACGATATCGTCACCGCGCTGCTCAAAGCGGACCTCGACGGCGACAAGCTCTCGGAAATGGACTTCAACGTGTTCTTCCTGCTGCTGGCGGTGGCCGGCAACGAGACGACACGCAACGCGATGTCGCACGGGATGCATGCCCTGATCGAGCATCCCGAGCAGTTCGCGATGCTCGCCGACAATCCGGCGCTGGTGCCGTCCGCCACCGAGGAAATCCTGCGCTGGGCGTCGCCGGTGATGTTCTTCCGCCGCAACGTCACGCGCGACACGGAGCTGCGCGGCCAGAAATTCAAGCCGGGTGACAAGGTCAGCATCTGGTACATCTCGGCGAATCGCGACGAAGAGATTTTCCCCAATCCGTTCGCCTTCGACATCACGCGCACGCCAAACCAGCACGTCGCGTTCGGCGGCGGTGGGCCGCACTTCTGCCTTGGCGCCAGCCTGGCGCGGATGGAGATGAGCATCCTGTTCGAGGAGCTGGTAAAGCGGGTCGCGTCGGTCGAACGCACCGGCCCGGTCAAGCGCTTGCGCTCCAACTTCATAAACGGGCTGAAGCATCTGCCGGTGCGGCTGACGCCAAGCGCGCGCAAAGCTGCCTAAGCAGGGTTCGGAAATAATTGTCTGTGGAGGGTTCCACGATGCTCGATCATATCGGCATTCCGGTTTCTGACGTCGCCCGCAGCAAGCAGTTTTTCGTCGCCGCGCTGGCGCCACTCGGCTACAAAGTGATTTTCGATCTCGGCGAGGCCGTCGGGATGGGCGCTGAGACCGGCCCCGACTTCTGGATCGGCAAAGGGCAGCCCGGCAGCTCTTTGCACATCGCGTTTTCTGCGTTCGAGCGTGGTCTCGTCGATGCGTTCTATCGGGCCGCGATCTCGGCCGGCGGCCGTGACAACGGAAAGCCTGGCATTCGAGCGCAGTACCACCCGAATTACTACGGCGCATTTGTGTACGATCCCGACGGTAACAACCTCGAGGTCGTGTGCCGTAAGGGCTAAAGACTCCGTTCATCACCCCTGAGCAAAGTCGGGGGCGAGGTGTCCAAATGGTCTTGGATTCGGAGCGTCCGCTGGCGGGCATTCGCGTGATCGATCAGGCGGACGAGAACGGCGAGCTGTGCGGCCGGCTGCTCGCCGACCTCGGCGCAGAAGTCATCCGCGTCGAGCCGCCCGGGGGCGCAGCGTCGCGCCGCATACCACCTCTTCATAACGACACCGGTTTGTATTTCGTGGTCCGCAATCTCGGCAAGAAGAGCATCACGCTCGACCTGGATTCTGGTGAAGGGCGGCCTCGACTCGACGGTCTGCTGGACGCGGCTGACGTGTGGCTCGAGTCGCATCGCGCGGACGATCTCAACCGGCGCGACGTACTCGAGCGTCATCCCGCTCTCATCATCACGTCGCTCACGCCTTTCGGGCTGACGGGGCCCTATCGCGACTACGTAGCCACCGACGCAGTCCTCGTCGCGATGTCGGGGTTGCTCTTTCGATCGGGCTTGCCGGGCAAGCCGCCGTTGTTGGCGCCGGGCGCGATCGCCTGCGACATAGCGGGCACTACCGCGGCGTTCGCCACAGTCGCGGCGTTGTGGGATCGCGCGAAGACCGGGCGCGGGCAGCATCTCGATGTGTCGGTGATGGAGGCGGCCGCGCAGACTTCTGATTGGGCACTGCCGAATTTCAGCGCGACGAAAGCGCGCGGCGGCTCATACTACGAGATTCGTAGCGGCTCGGCGCCGATCTATACGATGTACCCGTGCGCCGACGGCTACGTCCGCCTGATCATTCTGAATTCGCGACAGTGGCGGGCGATGCGTGCGTGGCTCGGCGAGCCGAACGTCCTGCAAGCCGAGCACTTCGACCATCTGCTCGGGCGAATGTCGATCCAGGCGGACATCCTCGATCCGATGTTCGCGGAATTCTTCAAGGACAAAAGCAAGCTCGAGCTGGCGCGCGAGGCGCAGCGACGCGGCCTCGCGATGACGCCGGTGCTGAGCCCCGACGAAGTGCTCGCCGCAGATCATTTCGCCGACCGTAAAACCTTTCGCGACGCCGAAGTGGCGGATGGAGTGAACGGTCGAGCCGCCGACGGTTTCTTCGTTCTCGACGGACGCCGCCTCGGCTTTACCGGTCGCGCACCCGCGGTCGGCGAACACAATCGCGACACGCTCGTGCCCATCGCGAAGGCGACGCCGGCTGAGAACTCTGCGCGACGCCGACATCCATTCGCCGGGCTGCGCGTGCTGGATTTCGGAATCGGCGGCGTCGGCGTCGAAGCGGGCCGATTGTTTGCCGAATACGGGGCCGACGTAATCAAAATCGAGACGCGCGCACATCCCGATTTCATCCGCGCGATATATGGCACTGAGATGAACCCTTCATTTGCCTCGTCAAGCCGATGCAAGCGGAGCTTCGGCATCAATCTGCGCACCGGGCGCGGACTCGAGATCATCAAGCGGCTGATCGCCGTATCAGACGTGGTCATCGAGAACAGTTCCACCGGCACGATGGAAAAAATGGGCCTGGGCTTCCAGCAGATGCGCGAGATTAATCCGCGCATCGTGCTCGCCTCGAGTCAGCTCATGGGCGCGAGTGGGCCGTGGAAAGACTGGATCGGATTCGGACCGAATAGCCGCACCGCCGGCGCGATGACCTGGCTGTGGAATTTCCCTGAGGGCGGGATGCCACCTGGTTCGGGCGCGATTCATCCCGATCACCTGGCCGGCCGTATGCTGGCTCTGGGAGCGGTCGCCACGCTGCTCGCACGCGAGCGCCGCAGCGCCGGCGGTCATCTCGAAGTGGCACAGGTCGAAGTGATCATAGGGCTGCTCGCCGATCTGATTCTCAAGGCGTCGCTCGAGCCGGGCTCCGTTGTCCCGCAGGGGAATCAGAGTACTCGCGGTGCGCCTTGGGGTGTGTATCCGTGTGCTGGAAGCGAGCGATGGTGCGCGATCACGATTCGCGACGACGACGAATGGCGCCGCTTTCGCGCCGCTATCGGTGATCCGGACTGGGCGCGTGCGCGCGAATATGAAACTGCTCGCGGGCGAATCGAAGCTCGCGCGGCGCTCGATCGACGCGTGACCGAGTGGACCTCCGCGCACACCGATCGCGAAGTAACGGAAATACTGCAACGTGCCGGCGTGCCGGCCGGCTTCATGATGTACGCGAGCGACATGCCGGCCGACCCGCATCTGCTCGCACGCGACTACCCTCAGCAGGTGAAGCAGCCGGGAGTCGGCGCGATGATATTCGAAGGGCCGGCCTTTCGTGCGACGTCGATTCCCGCACCGATGGTCGCACCGGCGCCTGCTCTCGGCGAGCATACGCGCGAAATCTGCCGCGCCATTCTTGAGATGGGAGACGCGGAAGTGTCACAGCTCGTCGCCGACGGCGTGCTCGAAGAGTGACCGCGTGCCGCCTGCCGATCTCTCATCATGAAGGAGCTTGAAGTCAGACGGCATTGCCCGCGCACCAGCCGCTCGACCATGCCCACTGGAAATTGTAGCCGCCCAGCCATCCTGTCACGTCCACCGCTTCGCCGATCGCAAACAGACCGGGCACGGCGCGCGCCTCCATCGTCTTCGAAGACAGCGCGGCGGTGTCGATTCCGCAGACCGTTACCTCGGCTTTGGGCCATCCCTCGGAGCCGGCCGGTTTGAGCTGCCATCGCTTCAGCCGATTCGCCAGTTCCGACAGATCGCGGTCAGGCACGTTGGCAATCGAAAGATTGGACGCGGCACCAGCGAGCGCATGGGCCAGACGAGTCGGAAGTACTTCTGCGAGAATGGTTTTGAGTTCCGCCTTGGGCCTCGTGCGCTTTCGGTCCGCCAGAAAGTTTTCAACATCCAATGAAGGCGCGAGATTGAGCGACAGCGTGTCGCCTTCGCGCCAGTACGATGAAATCTGCAAGATCGCAGGACCTGACAGGCCGCGATGGGTGAATAGAATGTTTTCGCGGAAGCTGGCGCGGCCGCATGAAGCGATCGCGTCCACCGACACGCCGGCCAGAGTCTGGCAAAGTTCGAGCGTCTCGCCCGTCACCTTCAACGGCACCAGGCCGGCCCGCGGCTCGATCACTGCAAGATCGAAGCGCCGCGCAATATCGTACGCGAAGCCGGTGGCACCCGTTTTCGGAATTGAAAGGCCGCCAGTCGCAATCACCAACGCCGGCGCGTCGAAGCTGCCCTTGTTGGTCTCGATGCGAAAGCGATCGGCGCGCGTGATCTCCGTGACGCTGTGCCCGTCGCGCAAATCGACGCCGGCGGCGGCGCACTCCGCCAGCAGCATCGCAAGGATCCCGCGCGCCGATCCGTCGCAAAACAGCTGGCCGAGCGTTTTCTCGTGATAGCGAATGCGATGGCGCTCGACCAGCGCGATAAAATCCTGCTGAGTGTAACGGCTGAGCGCCGATTTGCAGAAATGCGGATTGGCGGAAAGAAAGCGCTCCGGCGCGATTTCAAGATTGGTGAAATTGCAGCGGCCACCGCCCGAAATGAGAATCTTGGCGCCCGCCTGATCGCTATGCTCCAGCAGCAGCACGCGCCGCCCGCGCTGACCGGCCGTCATCGCGCACATCAGGCCGGCCGCTCCGGCTCCCACTATCACAACGTCAAACGATTCCATCGCTGCAAGCGCATTATGCCAAACGTCATGCGATTCGCTACAACGATTTCAGGAGAATCCTGATGTCAGTTGAATATCGCGCGGAAGTGATCGGTTCGATGCTGCGGCCTGACTATCTCAAGGACGCGCGCAAGCGATGGGAAGCGGGAAAGCTCGGCACGCCGGATTTCAAGCGGGTCGAGGATCGCGCGGTTGACGAGATGATCGCGCTGCAGGAGCGATGCGGTGTCGACGTCGTGACTGACGGCGAGATGCGGCGTACGCATTTCATCGCGCCGCTGACCGACGTGATTTCGGGCGTCAAGCCGATTCCCGCATTCACGCGCGTCTGGCGCCGGCCTCACGAGAAGAATCAGAAGGCGGAGCAAACGGATATCCAGGTGCAATACGCGGTGGTGGATCGGATTCATCGACTCAGATCGCTCACCAATGAAGAATTTGCGTACGCGCGAGGCCGGGCGAAGAAACCGCTGAAGGTAACGTTGCCGAGTCCGTTGATGATGACGCTGCGATGGTCGCCGGAACATTCGCGCGAGGCATATCCCGATCCATTTTCGCTGTTCCGGGACGCCGCTGAGATCGTGCGCGCCGAAGCGCGCGAACTTGCAGCGCTCGGCTGCGAGTATATCCAGATAGACGCGCCGGAACTCGGGATGCTTTGCGATCCGGAGCGGCGGCGCGAAGACTTTGCCGATCGCGGGATGGATCCCGAGCGGCTACTGACAGAGGGCATCGACATCATCAATTCGGTCGCGGAGGTCAGCGGCGTCACCTTCGCGCTCCATCTGTGCCGCGGCAACAACAAGGGCTACTACGTTGGCGAGGGCGGATACGAGTCGATCGCGAAACAGGTCTTTCAGCGCGCCGGCAACTTCGCGCGGTTCCTGCTCGAGTATGACGATTGGCGTTCCGGTTCCTTCGAGCCGATCCGCGAAATTCCGCACGATAAAAGCGTGGTGCTCGGGTTGATCTCGACCAAACGCGTCGAGCTCGAATCGGCGGATGGAGTCGTCGAGCGGATCGATGAGGCGAGCAAATATTTTCCGCGCGAGAAAATGGCGCTGTCCACGCAGTGCGGTTTCGGCACGGTCTGGGAAGGCAATCCAATCCCCGAAGCGACGCAGGAAGCGAAACTGCGGCTGGTGGCCGAAATCGCGCATCGCGTGTGGCGCTGAGGCTTGAACGGCTGGAGAAAATCGCGAAGGTGGATTAAAGCTCAGCAATAACGATGATGGAGGAGTACCCGTGACTTCGAGAAAACAACGAATTCCGTTCCGCGACTTTTCAACTTTAAGCGCCGAAGACCGCGAGATGGGCGAGCGCAACAAGGTCAACGGCGCGGTCGTCAACATCTTCAGGGTGCTGATGCAGAATCCAAAACTGGCGCGCAGCTGGTCGCGCTTCGCCGGCTACATTTTGGGCGGTCAATCGCTGCCGGCGCGCGACCGCGAGGTTTTGATTCTGCGCATCGGCTGGCTCAACCAGGCGGCCTACGAATGGGAGCAGCACGTGCGAATCGGCAAGGCTGCCGGACTCACCGACGACGAGATCGATCGGATCAGCAAGGGTCCGAAGGCCGGCTGGGACAAACACGATGCGGCGCTGATCCAGGCGGCCGACGATTTGCGCGAGAAGTCCGTCGTCTCGGAAGAAACCTGGAAGCAGTTGTCCGAGCGCTACAGCATCGAGCAGATGATGGACGCGGTTTTCACGATCGGGCAGTACAACCTGGTCTCGTGGGCGCTCAACAGTTTCGGCGTGCCGCTCGACGACTATCTGCCGGGCGCGCAGAAGAACGCATAGCGTTATGTGACGATGCTGAGTCGAGGCGAAACAATTCATCCCAGGAACAGAACCAGGAAGAATCAAAGACTGGTGAAATAAAACATGGATCTTCAACTGAAAGGGAAAACGGCGCTTATTCTGGGGGGCAGCAAGGGACTCGGGCGCGGGGTGGCCGACGCACTCGCGGCTGAAGGCGTCGCAGTCGCGCTGGTTGCGCGCGGGCAGGAGGCGCTCGATCGCGCGGTCTCCGAAATCTCGTCGCGGGGTGCCAAGGCAGCAGGATTCGCGGCGGACCTTGCGAATTGGCCGAGCGTCGAAGATGCTGCCAACGCGGCGCGCAAACAGTTGGGGGCCATCGACATCCTGCTCAACAATTCCGGCGGGCCGCCGCCCTCAGGCGTTGTCGGCGTGTCCGCCAAAGTCTGGGAGGAACAGTTCCACGCGATGGTAATGCCGCTGTTTCGAATCACCGACTTGCTTATAGGCGACATGCGCGCGCGAAAGTGGGGACGCATCCTGAACATCGCATCGACCAGCGTGGTCGAGCCGCTCGCCGCGATCGGAGTGTCGAATACGCTGCGCAGTGCGGTTGTCGGGTGGGCCAAGACGCTCGCGACGGAGACCGCGCGCGACGGCATTACAGTCAACACTCTTTTGCCCGGCGCGATTACCACCGATCGTACCATGCAACTCAGTCGCACGACCGCCGAACGTCAGAAAATTTCCGTCGAGGAAGCAGTGCAGCGGAGCGCACAAGCGATTCCGGTTGGACGTTTCGGCACGCCCGCGGAATTCGGCGCGGTCGCGGCATTCCTGGCGAGTCCGCTCGCGGCCTACGTGACGGGTTCGTTAATCCGCATCGACGGCGGCGCGCTTCGCTCGGTTTGAAACATGAATAACCTGCTGCCGCTGAATTCCAAAATTCGCTTCGGTGCGATGACCACGGCCGCCGATCGCGAGCACGCGCTCAAGACCGTCAACACGCTGTCGGAGTGGGGTTACGAAGGTATCTGGACCGGAGACCACGTCGCATTCACGGGACCGATCGACGATTCGCTGACTCAATTGACCTACCTGTCCGCGCTGAACCCGAGCCTCATTTTCGGCACCAGCATTTACCTGCTGCCGCTGCGTCATCCCACGACAGTCGCGAAAATGGTAGCGACGGTGGACCGCTTGATGGGCGCGGGACATTTCATTTTCGGCATCGGAGTTGGCGGTGAATTTCCGCGCGAGTACGAAGCGTGCGGCGTCCCGCTCAAACAACGTGGCGGACGCGCGAATGAGTCAATCGAAATAATCAAACGTCTCTGGACCGGGGAACCGGTCGAGTATCACGGCAAGTATTTCGACTTCAATAAAGTCACGATGTTGCCGAAACCGCGCACGCCGGGCGGACCTCCGATTTGGGTCGGCGGACGCGCTGAAGCCGCGCTCAAGCGTGCCGCGCTGCTGGGCGACGGATGGATGCCCTACGTGGTAACGCCCAAGCGAGTCGGCGACGGACTCGAGTTCATCGCGCGCGAGGCGGAAAAGGCCGGCCGCAAGTTCGAGCACTTCGGCACGGCTCTGCACTTATTCGTGACGCTTGGGCCGAGCTATGAAGCCGCGCTCGACGTCGCGGCAACTCATCTGAGCAAGCGTTATGCGATGGACTTTCGCGAGCCCGCAAAGCGGTATGCCGCTGTCGGGAAGCCCGCCGACGTCGCCGCGCGGATCGATGAGTTCATCAAGGCGGGAATTCGCGACGTCAACGTGGATATCATCTCCGCGCCGGCCGAGCGCGATGCACAGCACGAGCAGTTCGCGAGAGAGGTGATTCCGCTACTGCGACGATAAGGCTATCGCCAGGTCAGCTTGTCCTTGACCCCGACCACGCCTTTCGTGTTCAACGCGATCGTTTCCGCCTGCCGGGCTTGATCGGCTGATCCCACCACACCGCTCAACTGTATGGTTCCGTGGTCGCAATCGACTTCCACCGGGTATCGATCGGAGATACCACGTTCGGCCAGCGAACTCTTCACCTCGGTTATGAGCAGGTCGTCGTTGGCGCGTTCGGCGGGAGAATTGTAACGGTGCTCGGCTGAAGTCTGCACCTTGTCATTCTCTAACGTGATCGATCGATCGGCAGTTGTGGCCGGAGCATTGGCGGTTACTCCCTGCTGGCCATGCGAACTCGAAACCGGGAGTGCGACAGTCGCAAGACCACATAGCAACATCACGCTTGCAAATTTTACTTTAATGAGTTTCATGCGAACATCCACACGGGCACGGAAAAACTGCGACGTCTCTCCGTGCCCATGTTCAGGTAGTTAGTTGGTTTCCTGGTAAGTCTTCTTCTGGAACGTCGTGGTGGATTCTTCCTGTGGCGGAACAGGCGCCATCGGGGTCACGGTCGACGACTGACTGTGATAGGCACTCGAGCTCTCGCTGGTTGCGTTGTTGCCCATGTCGGTTGAATTCGAATTGCTCTTCTCCTCGGTCGTTGTCACCGTGCTCGGCGGCGGTACCATCACTGGCGCCGGCTGAACAACAACTTCCGTCGGAGGAGCAGGTACGTAGGTCGTCGAGCTGCTGCTCTCTTTGACACGCTCGGTGGACGTGGACGAACCGCAGCCGCCGAGGAACGGAATGGCGGCAAGAGTCATCAGTGAAATTGCGATTGTTGCGGACTTCTTCATGACATGAACCTCCTGGGTTTCGAGCATACGAAAAACGGATTGCTACGAGCGGTTAGAAGTGAGTAATTGAAAATCCAACTTCAGATATATTTTGCGCAAAGATGCGACTGCCTACTCGAGAGCGATTTTCCACGGAACTTCGCTATTGGCTATCTGCAAATCGGCGATGCTATCGGCGACGAACAACGCGCGTTCTGCCTCGTCCCACGTATCGGCTTTGCCCGGTATCGTGACAACGCCGTGATCGGTGTGCACTTTAACGACGCTTCGCACGACGGGACGCGAGTTATCGGCTGTCGCTCGATATTGCATGCTGGAAGAAGGATTCAGGCAAAATGCGGTGCCAACAATCGCCAAGGTCGCGCCTACCGTCGTCAGCAGAGACCATTGTATTTCGCGTTTCATATGCCTTCTCCTTGGCCCCGTTGGGCTTTGTGAATACAGCAAGGGCCATACCATCGGTCGACGACGGAGCAACGCAGGGATTCAGCAAATAGGTGCGTGTAGTATTTTCCGCGTTCCGACGAGACGTTCTGATCCCGGTATAAAATACTCAGTCGGCAGGATCGGCCATTCGCTCTGATATGCCGGGCCGCTGTAGCACGTACACACGCGATTCGGGAGCGGCGCGCGATAACTCGTCGGTGAACTTCCAGCCGGTCTCGCTGATAAACGACGAGTCACACAGGATGTGATCGAAATTTTGGTTAGATTGAAGCAGTCGCAATCCGGCGGCGGGGGACGCCGCGACTACCACGGTGCATCCGCTACGCTCGAGGCTTTCTTTGATCGCGCTATTTTCTCCCGATGAATCAGTGATCAAGAGTGCTGTGTGAGCTTTGTGATTATCGGCGCTGAAAGCGTTGGACCGGCTTTTCTCGCGGTCGGGTCGCATTGAGGCGACCAACTCCTCCGCGCGCGCGTAATCGTCCAAACGGCGTACGCGCTGCGTGGCCCTCTCGACCAGGCCGGCAAGTCGAGCGATCTCGGCCTCGAATGCAGATGCCTCAACCTGGTGCTGCAGGAGCGAAATGCGCAACCCGATCGCGTTCAGGAGGTCGTTGAGCTCGCTCGCGGCAGTATGAACTGCAAGAACAATTGGATTTGGCTTGCGCGCTTGCGATTTCGCCATGTCGGAATCTCCTACCGACACCACCGAGCATCAAACCTGCGACCAAGACCGCATCCTAAATAGATGGGTGCGCAAAAAACTCACCGCGGATGTGGCATCCGTAATCCGATCGGCGAGCGAGATCACAATTCATTCAAATTGCTCCGCAATGTCTGATTTCTTCACGGCCGATGCCGCGACTACCACTAAGGGGAGCAAATATAGGGCCATTTGGAGAACTCATTATCCCACAAGACTTTTCTGCGTATCTCCGGGGTAATTCCTTCACGATTCCGGAAAGAACAAAAAGTCGCCGACCACGATTTGTTACTTCGGGTACAACAGATTGCAAAAGACAATGCGCGGCTGACGGCGCACGGCTATGGTGTGGACGGGATTGTCGACTCCGCGAGCTTCGGCAATGGCGCAAACAACGTCGACGCCTTGGTCGCAAGACTGATCGCTGCGACGCTGTCGCGATCTGCCAGCGCCTTCTTGGCTTCCTGCAATAATTTCTGCGCCAGGATGTCCCGCTGAGAATCGTCAGCCGACAAATTTTTGCGATCGATCCGCCTCTCCATGCTATCGACGTCCTGAATCAGTTTCGCCGCCTTCGATGGATTGGATTCTCCCGACGGACTTGGCGATTCCAGCCCTGGCGTGTTCAGAGCCGGACTTATCCTCGGCGCGGGCGAGCGGCTGGGATCTGACATCGCGAGTGACGGACTGGATAGGGGAGTCGCGCGATTTCTGGTGGTGCTCGCGGGAGTGCTCACTGCCGTCGTGGCCGGATTGCTCTCCAGGCTCACGTCGGCGTTTGACGGACCGGTTCCTTCGATCCGATTGGCAACGCTCGCCGCCTGCTTGGAGGCCAGCGCTGCCGCGGCAGATGCGTTGGCGGCCTCTTTCGAGGCGATGGCAGCATTCTCCGACGCGGCACGCGCCTGCCTGGCGGTTTTCCTGCCGGCATGTCCCGTCGTTTCTTCCGCGACTGGAGTCGCAATCGGCGAGGGCGTCGGTGCTGCGGTTGGCGCAGCGCTCGGACTTGGCGTCGGGTATGGCGTGCCAAAGAGATCTCCGAGCCGCGTCGTGCCCGGCGTTCCGCTGGCACATCCGGCGAGAAGAATCAGCGATAGCGCGAGCACGCCAGCGAGCTGCCGGGTTAATAGCCGATCGATTCGCTTAAGCCGCGCTAGAGACCGCTGGTTTCGCAAGCGCATTGGATGCAATCGGAATCGTAATCTTGCACACCGTACCTTGGCCGACTTCTGAATCTATCGCTATCTTTCCACCGTTGAGTTCGATCGCGCGCATCGCGAACGGCAGCCCAAGACCACTCCCGCCAGCTTTGGTTGTGTAGTACAAGTCGAAGATCCGATCCAGTTGCTCCTTGGCGATTCCGGGACCGCGATCGGCAATCGCAAGCTCGACCGCCGTCCCCTGCAACTTGCTGGAAAGTGTCAACTCTCCCCCATCCGGCATTGCTTGCTCGGCGTTGGTTATCAAATTCGAGAGTGCTTCGTAGATCAATCCGCGATCGCATTGGACCGAAGGCAGCGCTGGATCGAGCTGGTACTCGACTTTGATCTTTTCGGGATTGACCCGCGCGCCAAGTTCCTTGAGCAACTCGTTCAGATCGAAATCGCTCAGCTTCAATTGCTCAGGCCGCATGAACCTCAGCAGCGCCTCGACCGCTTCGTCGAGCCGGGTCACTTCACGCCGCAATTTATCGATGTGCTTTGCGCCGGCCTCGCCGGCTTCGCGGCGCAGCAGCTCGAGCCTCATGTTCATTCCGTTCAGCGGGCTGCGCAGCTGATGAGCCAGCCCGGAAATCAGCGTCCCCAGGCGCGCCAGCCGATTCGACGAATCGAGCGCGGTCTCCAGTTCGATGACCGGTTTCAAGTCTCTCAGCACGATCAGCAGACCGGCCGGTACTCGTTCGCGCCCCAAGCGGAAGAATGAGACCAGGTAGGTTCCGCCCGCCGGCAGCGCCAGCGGAACATCGTGCGCTTCGGTGCCGGCCACGGTCGATTGCACCAGCGCCAGCAGTGGATGCTCCGGGTCGAGCGCCGAGGTGAGCGAGGCGCCTTCGAGCGGATTGTGCTTCGGCGCGAGGCGTTCCTGCGCTTCTTTGTTGGCGAACAACACGACGCCATTGGCGTCGAGCAGGACGACGGCGTCCTGGATCGAACGGACCACGTCGAACAGATGAGACTGGTCGCTGTCCAATCGCGAGCGATCGGCCCTGACTTGCCGCGACAGTTCATTGAACTTCTCGGCGAGGGTGCTCAGCTCGCCGGCGCCCGAGACCTCCACTTCCGAAGGACTCTTGCCGGCGACCAGTTGTTCGAATCCGCTGTTAAGAGTGGCGAGTTGTTCGAGAATCCGGTTGGCGATCAGCAACACCGCGAGCATCGCGGCCGCGATCACGAGTCCCGCGGTGGCGACGATCACGACCAGCAGATGGCGAGCCTGGTCCGCGATCAGCGCCGTCGTCACGCCGACCGAAATCGTCGCCGACGGTTTACCGTTGATATCCACCCGGCGCTGCGCCTCGTAAACCTTCGCCGTCAGGAGACTGGGCAGGGAGGTGAACAGCAGCCATCGCGAAGCCTGCTCGTCCAGTTCCCTGACCGACGGCAGGTTGAGCGCGGGCTTGCCCTCGCCGTCGCCGTTGGCCGCAACGATCACGGTGCCGTCCTGCGCGACGATCGACGCCGCCACCACCGCCGGACCGAAGGCAACCGTCGAATCAAGCAGCTTGCGCACCGGTTCACTGGCGCGAAGCGCGGCCGGGACGTCGTCGCCGCCTTGCGAGATAGCGAGGCGCACCTCTTCGAAGATCTGCGCGATCATGAAGTCGGTCGATCGCGACATGTCGTCGATCATGGCGCCGATGCGGGAGTCGATCGAGATGATGCTGAGGACAATAGTGGGAACGAGCATCAGCAGGAGAGCCATCAGGGCCAGTCTTGCTCGCAGATGCATAGTTTCCTCGCGCGATGAACGCGCAATCGGACCTCTACCGATTTGCGTTCAACTCGTTTCGATTTACGCGCGTTCGGCGCCGAAGCGCTCGAGCTTGTTGTACAAAGTCTTGGCGCTGACCCCGAGAATTTCGGCGGCGCGGGTCTTGTTGCCGGCAGTGAACTCGATGGTGCGCGTGATCATCTCTTTCTCGACGTCGTCGAGCGAGGTGCCCAACGGTATTTTGATGAACCCGCCGTCTCCGCCGCTACCCGCCGCACGAAAATCGTCGGGCAGGTCTGGCTTGCGGATGGTGCGGCCCTCGCACACGATCAGCGCGCGCTCGATTACGTTGCGCAACTGGCGCACGTTGCCGGGCCACGGATGCGCCTGCAGCGCCTTCATGCATTCCTCGTCGACGCCGGTCACGTCCTTCTTGTTTTGCTCCGCGTAGTGTTTGACGAACATCTGCGTGAGCTGCGGCAGGTCGTCGATACGCTCGCGCAATGGCGGCAATACGATCGTGAACACGTTTAACCGGTAGAACAGGTCCGAGCGCAGCTTGCCCTCCCGCACCGCCTGCTCGATGTCGCGATTCGACGAGGCCAGCACCCTCACGTCCAGCGGTATCTCGGCAGTGCCGCCCACCCGGCGTAGCCGCTGCTCCTCGATCACGCGCAACAGCTTTGGCTGCAGCTCGGCCTTCATCTCGGTCAACTCGTCGAGCAGCAAGGTGCCGCCGTTGGCGACTTCGAAACATCCTTCCTTGCGACGGTCGGCGCCGGTGAACGAGCCGCGCTCGTGCCCGAACAGCTCGCTCTCCATCAGCGTCTCGGGAATCGCCGCGCAGTTGACCGGCACGTAAGCCGCATCGCGCCGCGGTGACAGCTCGTGAATCGTGCGCGCCACCAGCTCTTTGCCGGTGCCGCTCTCGCCCGTGATCACCACCGACGCTGACGACTGCGCCAGCCGCTCGATCGCCGTGATCACTTTGCGCATCGGTAGCGACCGCCCAAACAGCGGCCCCAGCTCGCCGACTTCGGCCAAGCGCCGGCGCAGGGTGGAGTTCTCCTCGCGGATACTGATGTTGTCGGCGAGGTTGCGCAGCACGCGCTGCAGATGCGTAGGGTCAACCGGCTTGCGCATATAATCGATCGCGCCCTGCTTGAGCGCTTCGACCGCGTCGGGTATCTCGCCCTGCCCCGAAATCATGATAGTCGGCAGATGAATCCCGAGCTCGCGAATGTCGTGCAAAAGTTCGATCCCGCCCTTGCGTGGCATCCTCAGGTCCGAGAGCAGTATGTGAGGGTCGAAGCTACGAATCAGCTCCAGCGCGCGCACCCCGTCCTCGGCGATCTCGCCGCGAAAACCCCACGCCGCAAGTGACTCGCGCCATTCCTCGTGCGTGTTGACGTCGTCCTCGGCAATCAGAACTCGAATTTCATTTGACATTAGATTTTCCAACGGAGCGGAGTAGCGTACGTTTCGTCACGCCGATGGATTGCAACAACCGTGCGAAACATTGGTTGAGCAGAAATACTATGACTTATCTAGGTTTTATGCACAAATCTTCGCGGACAGATGATGAGTCGGTAATTCTTACTCTATAGTTCTTACCGACATCCACACGCCCAAGGTAAAAGCGAGGACCAGCAAAGCCGATGCGCCGACGCCTGTACCCCGTCTGCGCAACATCCCAATACTAAGCCGCCCGGGGCGCCTGATCGGAGCTCGGAGTCGAGGAGTGCTCGGCGATGGTGGACTCTCGGCGCGTTTCGAGTTGATAGAGGGTCGGATCGGCGCGGATCGTCTTCCACCAGTACCGGATCGTGCTGCCTGACCAATTGTTGGTGATGCGGCCGGCGTCGTTTTTGTACCAGCTCTTTCCGGTGGACGCCCACACTCTCTGCTGCAGCTCCTTTTGCTGATTGGCGTCGAACTCGTCCATCACTTCGCGGCGCAGATCGATGACGGAAGCGCCGCCCTCGTCCATCCCTCTCAGGCAATTGAGTATGTAGTTCGCCTGGCATTCGATCATAAAGATGATCGAGTTGTGGCCGAGATTGGTGTTCGGGCCGTACATCAGGAACAGATTCGGGAATCCCGCGACGCTGATGCCCAGGTAGGCCTTCGCGCCGCCCGCCCATTCGTCTTGCAGCAGGCGTCCCTCGCGCCCTCGAATCGCCATCGGCGCGAGGAAGGCCGTCGATTCAAATCCGGTCGCATAAATCAGGACATCTACCGGGATCGTGCGGCCATCGGTTGTCGTGACGTCGTTCTCATCGAGATGATCGATGCCGCTGGTCACGACCTCGACGTTTTCGCGATTGAGCGTTGCGTAGTAGTCGTCGGAAATCAGGATGCGTTTGCCGCCGATCGGATAATCGGGAATCAACGCCTCCTGCAGCTTCGGGTCGGTGACGGTCGTGCGCATGTAGGTGTCGGCGAGCTGCGCCATCCGTCGCGACAGAAAGGAAACTCGTCGGAACACCGGCCAGTTCATCTCGTGCTGGAAATAGATCAGCCAGCGGTAGAGCCGGGTCAGCATGGGATTGCCAGCGAACCGGCGCTTTTGATCTTCGGTGTAGGCGAGGTCGTTGCGCGGCACCATCCAGTTCGCGCTGCGCTGGAAGATATAGACTTTGCCGGCCTTGGGCGCGATCTGCGGGATGAACTGGATCGCGCTGGCTGCGTTGCCGACGACGCCGACGGTCTTGCCGGTCAAATCGAGGTCGTGACGCCATCGCGCCGAATGAAACGAGACGTTCTTGAAATTCTCGGCACCGCGAAGCTTCGGCATGTTGGGCCGGTTCAACTGGCCGACGCCCGCCACCAGCACTTCAGCCAGGACTTCTTCACCCTTGACGGTGCGGATTTTCCACACCGCCGCGGCTTCGTCCCAAGTCGCGCCGGCTATCTCAGTGCCGAAGCGGATGTGCCGGGTAAGGTCGTACTTCGTCGCGCACTGTTCCATGTAATCGAGGATCTCAGACTGCGGCGCCCACTTTCGCGACCAATCAGTCTTCTGCTCGAACGAGAAGCAATACGAGAACGACGGTACGTCGCACGCTGCGCCGGGATATGTATTCTCGCGCCAGGTGCCTCCGAGCCGATCGGCCTTTTCGAAGATCGTAAAAGAATCGATCCCAAGCCTTTTGAGCTGGATGCCGAGGCAGAGGCCTGAAAAGCCGGAACCGATGATCGCAATCCGGCGCGATGCGCGGGAATTCAGAGGCATTGTGCAACCCTCCCTGACGTGGCTCTTAATCGTTTCTAGAATCGATCCGATGGGATCTGTTTGTCGACAAGTCTTTAAGAAACTCTGCTTCCCTCGCCAGCGCTGGCGCGTCGTTCATCCCGTTCTCGCTAACGCCTCCCGCACAGCCTCGACCTCCTTGCGAACCGCACGACGGACGACCGCTTCCAGACGCGCCCCCTGGATATATTCGCGCAGTGCGGCGTTGATCATGGACTGGTAATTTCCACCGCCCGCGCGATCGACAATGTTCTGGAAATGCTCGATGACATCGTTGTCGAGACGAATAGTTATTCGCGTTTTTCCCGGTGCAGGAGGCACAACCGCGCCGCGCTTGGCCTTGCTGAAATCGTATTCCCTTTTCATCTGTGTTTTCTCTCGTATTGTGATCGTTCCCGCCGTGTGGCCTTGCGCGCAGAAATGATTCTGATTCTAGCGTCGCGAACTGCGTAAATTACCACGAGAATTCTCCCAAGCGAGTCCATGCCGAGGGCTACGAAGCGCTCTTCGTGGCTATCGTCGTCCGGCATACTCAGCGCTGCATGGTCCTCAAGGACGGCCACAGCCTCAGCAAAGCGGACTCCATGCTTCCGAAGATTGCTTGCCGCTTTGTTCGGATCCCACTCAAATTCCAGCACCATCTCGTCCTGTGCATATTTGTACACCAGATTCGACCGCGCGTCCATCGGCACCTCAGTCGCGACAGCGCGCGATTCGGGCAGTTCAATCGTTGCGCTTTATTGAGGACGCCGGCTCGGTGCGCTACGACCGGGATACCTGTAAAATGCTTTCGGAGAAGCCAACATGAAGCGGTTGAAAGTTAGCGACGTGATGACGGCGGATCCCACCACCCTAAAGCGCAACGATAAGCTTGCGCTGGCCGACGACATCATGCGGCTGGGCCGGGTTCGCCATCTGCCCGTTCTTGATGATGACGGTCAGCGCCTGGTCGGTATCGTGACTCAGCGCGATCTCTTTCGCGACGCGCTCGCCCAGGCGCTCGGCTACGGCAAGCACGCTCAGCGGAAAGTCCTCGACACTCTATCAGTCAAAGACGTGATGACCACCGAGGTCGTCACCGTAATACCGGACGCCTCGCTGGTCTATGCGGCGCGGGTTTTAACCGAGCGCAAGATCGGCTGTCTGCCGGTCGTCGAGAATGGGCGCCTGGTCGGTATCCTGACGGAGGGCGATTTCGTCGCGCTGATTGCGCGCGACAAGCTAGCTGTATAGCCGCGCAATTCTCGGGTCTTTTAATTGGCGAAACTGGCGCGCGGAAAATCGTCGACCGCCGTCAATTAGCCGCGGCCGACTTCATTTGCAGCCGATACTCCGCTACCGAAATGATTCGCTGAGCTCGGGTGTCCCAAAGAATGTATTTCAAGGCTTCGTGAATTTGAACTAACTTCACGCGGGTCACATCCGAAAAGAGATCGCGATATTCGTTGTGGCACGCGATCAAGCGATAGTTTGGAATCTTGGCGGATAGATGGTGAACGTGGTGATAGGCAATGTTGGCGGTGAACCAGTTCAGCCAGCGTGGCAAGATCAGGAAACTCGATCCCTCAATTGCGCCGATCTCGTAATCCCAGTGTTGGCCGTCGCTCGCATAAGAGTGCTCGAAATTGTGCTGAACGGTGAACAAAATGATTCCCGCGGCGCCGGCGAGCGATGCGCTGATTAAATAAATCGTAAAAAACAGCGCCGTACCGACCGTCCAGCACATCACCGCCCAGATGCTGAGCAGCACGACATTATTCCAGAACATGTGCCAGTACTCTCTGCGCGATTTCCAATAGGGCGTTTCAAAACTGGCGGCATGCGCCTTGATCGACAGGTTGGGCTGCGCAACTTTCCCTTTAACAATATGGCCCAGCAGCTCGATACTGCCCTTGAGCCACGTAAAGCGCGGGTTGAAAATCACGTATATAAGGCCGGCAAAAGGAGCGGTCGCGATGCTGCACTTGGCTCTATATAAGCGCTGCTGCGCGTCGCTCATCGCCGCATACTCCTCGACTGACAGCGTCGTATAGAGTCCGCGGTATTTTTCCCAGTTGCCGTTGTTGGCGTGGTGAAAATTATGATGCTGCGACCACACGTACTGCGGCATGCCGGAGAGCACGCCCAGCAGAAAACCGAACGCGCGATTGAGCGACTGGGTGCGGAACAAGCTGCGATGACCGCATTCGTGCATCAGCACAAAAGCGCGCAAGGTAAACAAGCTGATGAGCAGCATCGCGGCTGCGGTGAGCCAGTAGGAAACGTGGACACTCAACACCGCCGCCCACCAACAGAGCGCAAGTGCCGCCAATGTCGTCAGAACTTGCGTCCATGCCCTAAAATCATCGGCCTGCGAATGCCGACTGATAATGTCATGCTTCAGTTCCTTTATGCGGCTGATCGACGACACGAACGGGCACCTCGGTTACGAGTTATTCTTGGGAGCCGCAGAGAACAGGTCGAGCGAACCAGGTATCAGCGCGGTACCAAGAGGGTGACACATCATTTACGCCGGAACAAACCGTCAGGCAAACCGTCAACTGACGTCATTCGCCGGACTGAACTTTGTCTTCCTGCCAGGCCGGTTCTTTGAGCTAGCTTTAGGTGTCAAGGACATGCGCTTAGCGAAGATCGATATGCGCGATATGCGCTTACCTGCAACTTTCAACTGGCGGCGTCTTTGATGCGATGCTTGCCGAGTTTGTAGGAAAGATCGCTCCGCGACATTCCGAGACGGCGCGCGACCTCCGCTTGCGCGCCATCGGTTGCTTTCAGCGCGCGTTGAATGACGGCTTTTTCGAGCGAGGCCAGGAAGTCGCGGAGATTGTGCGTCTCCGGAATCATCTCGGCGAGCTGATCGGGAGTGAGCTCGGCGGAACTTCGGGGCGCGACGCCGTTTGCGCTGCGCGGCGCTGACACGGGGAAGTTCTCCGGAGTGATTTCCTCGCCGGCCGACAGGATGCACGCGCGCTCGATAAGGTTGCGGAGTTCGCGGATATTTCCGGGGAAATCGTAGCTGAGCAGCGTGTGAATCGCCTCGACGCTGATTCGGCGAGGCGAGGTTTTCAGATCGCGCGCCACTTGCGCCAGGAAGAGCGCGCAAAGCTCCGGGATATCTTCCCGATGATCGCGCAGAGGAGGAACCGTAAGCGGAACCACTGCCAGCCGATAGTACAGGTCCTCGCGAAAGCGGCCCTCGTGCACGCGCTTTTTCAGATCGCGGTTGGTTGCAACCAGCAATCGCACATCAGTATGCCGGGGCTTGGTCGATCCGAGCCGCGTGATCAGCCCGTCAGTCAGCACTCGCAGCAGTTTGGCCTGCGCGGGCAGAGACATTTCGGAAGCTTCGTCGAGAAAGAGCGTACCTTCGTGTGCGGCCTCGAAAACGCCTTCGCGCGCGCGGTCGGCGCCGGTGAACGCTCCACGCTCGTGACCGAACAGCTCGCTTTCGAGCAGGGTTTCGGTGAACGCCGCGCAGTTGATCGCAAGCAGGGGCTGCTCGGCGCGGAGGCTGCTGCGATGAATCGCGCGTGCAACGAGTTCCTTGCCGGTGCCGGTTTCTCCAGTGACGAGAACTGTAGCGTTGGTCGGTGCGACGCGCGCGATCTGATCGCGCAGTTGGTGAATCGCGACGCTGCGTCCCGTGATTTCCGACGAGCCTTCAAGCCGCACCACGGTGTCGCGAAGCCGGATATTCTCACGCACCAGCCGCGTATGTTCCATCGCGCGCATTGTTGATGCGAGCAGGACTTCTGGAATGAACGGCTTGGTAATGAAGTCAAATGCGCCGCGCCGCATACTCTCGACTGCAAGTTCAATCGTGGCGAACGCGGTCAGAAAAACCACGGACAGGCTCGGATCGGCTTCACGCGCCGCCGCCAGGACGTCCAGTCCTTCACCGTCGGCCATCTTCTGATCTGTGATCACAGCGTCGAACGTATGCTCGCTGAGCGCGCCCCGCGCCTCGTTGACGCCGGCAGCCTCGACCACCTCGTGACGTTCCTGTTTCAGATTGGAGATCAGTATCCGCCGCAAATGCGGTTCGTCATCTACAATCAGTATGTGCCCCATGATCTGTCCCCTGTCTGAGAGATTGGATCAGGCATGTGCCGGTATCTCGATGGAAAAGCACACCCTCCGCGGTTCGTTGATTCTCAATATGATATCGCTGCCGTGCGCGCGTGCGATATTCCGCGCGATCGCCAGGCCGAGTCCGTTGCCGCCCTGCTTGGTAGTAAACAGCGGCTCGAAAATGTGCGCTACAGTTTCGGCAGGAATCGGCCCAGCCGGATCGATTACATCGATTCTGATCGAGCCGTTGCCGTTGGTCTGAGCGTTGAGTTTCACCAGATCGCCCCGATGGCACGCATCGATCGCGTTCAAGACCAGGTTCAGAAGCGCCTGATGCATCTGGTTCGCGTCGAATTCGCCCTCGAGCGCGCTGTTCACCGCGACGTCGATCGTCACTCCTTCATTGGCCGCGTGTGCGCGAGCGAGGGTGGCGACGTAGTTCAGCGTGTCACCGACGTTAACCGGCGCCGCCTGTACCGCGTGCGGACGTGCGTAGATCAGGAAGTCGGTGGTCAGCCGCTCGAGACGCTGGGCTTCTTTCGCGGCGATCGCGAACATTTCTTCTCGTTCCGCTTCGTTTTGCCCCGGCCGCGTGGCGGTAGCCAGAGAGCTGGATATCATAGCAACAGGATTTCGAATCTCGTGGGCGATTGCCCTGGACAGTTGTCCGATTGCGGCGAGCTTCTCGTCAGCGAGCAGTTGCTGACGGGTGCGCTCGAGTTCCTGCAGATTGCGTACAAAGCTTGCCTCTCGCGAGCGAAGATTGTTGACCAGCAGCCAGACCAACGCTCCCATCACGCTGTAAATTACCGACATCGCGCCCGCTTCGATGTATTCGCCGAACTTCAAGCCAAAGGCGCCTATGAAGGTGATTGTATCCGCGAGTATGACCACCGTGATCGTAGCGCGAAGGTCGAGCCGGAAAGACGCTTCCAGGATGGGCAGCAGCATCAGCGCGTAGTAGGCGGTGTCTCCTCTGATCGTCAATAACGTGAGAACCAGTGCCAGTGTCGTGTTGAAGCCGAGTGACCAGTACGTGAGGAACCGCCGTTTGCCGAGCGAACTTGTAGCGCTCCTCCGGCGGAGCCAGACGAGGTGAACGGCCTGGATGGTGAAGCCTACAGCCAGAACGATGATGACCGCGGCGGCAGGTTTGCCGCTGACATACTTCGAAAGCACCTGCAGCGCTAGCAGCGCACCAATCAACAGAAGATTGAGTGTGGCGAAGACGATTTCCTGCCGACGAAAAGACTCCTGATCATTTGCTGCGAAGTCGGCGGCTCCTTCACCGATAGCGGCTGCGAAGCTGCTAAGCGCCCAGAGATTCTTGGTCGGTGTATGCTCAGTCATTGAACGAAACACGCTTAGAGCAAACGCGATGCCGCGATTCCAGATTAAAATTTGTTAATAAAGACTCGAAGTTAGTCATTCTGAGCTCACTAAGTTCAAAAGTTTGAACGTCGGCTTTTTCTCGTGTTCAAATTTTGAAACAACTGCCGCCTCGCCGAAGAGCATAGATTGCGTAGCTTCACACTTTGTCTGTTGACTCTAGCGTAGAGCGATGGCAGCGGGCTTGCTAGGGTCGTATACCCGTTTTGCTGCACCCGCTTGACATCGAGGACACCGCCTCTCCGCGCGGACCAAGAAAGCGAGTCGTAACAAATCCCGATTAGCGAGGAGGACACGTTGAGGCATCAGTCTCCGGACACGAAGTACCCGGTGTCGCGATCGATCGGTCGCGCGCTTCCAACCAACTATTATCCGCAGGAAATTCTCTCGAACGCGCTTTGGAACGAGTGGAGCGGCAAAATCGAGGACAGCGGGTCTAGTGCACAGATCGATCTAAGTCGGCGGGTTTCTCCGCGTGAGTTCCCGGAGCTTATGGATGGTGACTGTAGTTATGAGGATTTCCGTGACTGCCTGCGCAGTCTGGAAAAAGTGAATCGCTGGCTGTTAGGCTATCGGCCGACGCTGGCGTGGCTGGAGCGGCTACCGCGCGGCTTGCGTGAGCCGATGCACATCGTCGACGTCGGCTGCGGCGGTGGAGATCTACTGCGGCAGATTGCAGGCTGGGCACGGAGACGGGGCATCGCCGTGCAGTTAACGGGAATCGACTTGAATCCTTATGCGGCGCGCGCGGCAGCGGAGTCCACGCCGAAGGAGCTCGGAATTACATGGGTGACCGGCGATGCCAGGGAGTATCGGCCGGAGAAGCCGATGGATATCGTCGTTAGTTCGCTGCTGGCACATCATCTAGAAGACGAAGAGATCGTCGCGCTGCTGCGGCGGATGGAAGCGACCGTGCAGTTGGGTTGGTTTATCAACGATTTGGAACGGGCGGAGTGGAGTTGTCGGATGTTTGGGTTGGTCCGGTGGCACCCGATTGTGAGGCATGATGGGCGGGTGTCGTTCCGGCGAGCCTTCCGGAAGGAGGATTGGATACGCCTGTTGGCTGCGGCTGATATTCCGCGGGAGGTGGCGACGGTAGAACGTTGGCGGCCGGGACGCTTGTGCGTGGGGCGGTGGAAGTGAGGTCGGTGATTGTGAAGCGTCTCGTTAGACTAAGAGATGTGAAGCATATCGCCCGGGCCGCCCTCGTGGCGCACCTCATCACGTCTAACGATCTGAGAGGCGAATAATGGCATCTTTCACCCTGCCTACACTCAGAGCCAGCCGTCCCAGATTCAAAGCCGTTCTCTGGATCTTTCTTGGTGTCACGACGCTCTTTGTCTTCATCACGTCAGAGGTCCTTCTCGTCACCGATTACCCCATGTACCATGC
>Ga0182024_10007591_pt1 | contig 23332 bp, 19 predicted proteins | sample P32metaG_FD_120480 | JGI IMG/M metagenome (GOLD analysis project Ga0182024, IMG submission 120480) | Permafrost microbial communities from Stordalen Mire, Sweden - P3-2 metaG (Illumina Assembly) | ecosystem: Environmental > Terrestrial > Soil > Wetlands > Permafrost | place: Sweden: Stordalen... | reverse complement strand
GGATCGGCTCCACCAGATCGGCATGGATGACGATCGCCTTGGCGCCGGAATTCTCGAAGACGTAGCGCGCCTCGTCGGGGGCCGAATGCCAGTTGACCGGCGTCGGGTAGGCGCCGAGCAGGCCGGCGGCGAAGCTGGCCTCGAAGAACGCCAGGTCGTTGCGCAGGTATAGCGCCACCAGATCGCCCGGGCCGACGCCTAGGGTCGACAGCCCTGTGGCGGCGCGAGCGGCCCTGGCCTCCAGCGCCGCCGTATCGAGGCGCCGCTCGCCGCTGATGACCTCGCCCATTCTCCGCTTGCCTCGTCGCCTAGATTTCGTCCGCTGTCACTTATAGACGCAGGCCCGCCGCCCATCGATTCTTAGTCCGGCTGGATCTCCAATAGGGAGGAGGTTGCCCGGGGCGGCGGCCGCATGAGCAGGGCGAGCGGAACCAGGGCGATGGTGGCCAGCGCCATCCAGGCGAAGATGGCGGTGTATCCGAGCATGGAGGCCTGGCGGGAGACAAAGCCATCGAGGATCGCCAAACCGCCGGGCGTGGCCGGATCCATGATCGGCGGCAGGACGCTGCGCAGCACCGGGTCGCCGCCGACGATCCGCTCGGCCAGGCGCGCGTGGGCCAGGGCGATGTCGCCGATGAGGCTCGCCTGAAGGAGCGAAATACCCAGGGAGGATCCAAGACTTCGGGCCATGGTGTTGACCACCGTCGCCTCGGTTCGGTGGATCGGCGGCAGGGTGGCATAGGCGAGCGTGTTCAGCGGCGCGAAGAGCAGACCGACTCCCAGCCCCTGGATCACCCCGGAGGTCATGATCGGACCGGCGGTCATGGAAAGATCGAAGTGGGCCATGCGCCAGAGGGCATAGGCGTTGAGAACGACGCCCATGAAGAGCACGCGCCTGGGCCCCGCCGCCTTGATGAGGAACGGCACCAGGAGGAAGGCGACGAGCGAGCCGACGCCGCGCGGCATGCTGGCCCAACCGCTCTGGAGGGCCGAGTAGCCGAGCAGGTTCTGCATGAACGAGGGCAGCACCGCCGTGGTCGAAAAGAGCAGGGCCCCGACCAGCAGGCCAAAGAGGGTGCAGGTGACGAAGTTGCGATCCTTGGCCAGATCGCGATGGAAAAACGGATTCTTGGCGGTGAGGGTCTGGACGATGAACACCCATAGGCCGACCAGCGCGATCACCCCTTCGGTCCAGATCTCCGAGGAGCCGAACCAGTCCTGGCTCGGGCCGCGGTCCATCATCAGCTGGAAGGCGCCGACGAAGGTCACCAGGGCGCCAAATCCGAGGAAATCGAAGGGTCTTTGGCGACCGCCAGGGTCGCGGGCCATGTAGATGAAGATGCCCAGGAAGGCGAGGATGCCGATCGGCAGGTTGATGTAGAAGACGTAGCGCCAGGAGAAGTTCTCGGTCAGCCAGCCGCCCAGCGCCGGACCGACGATCGGGCCCATGATCACCGCCGCGCTCCAGATCGACATCACCGTGGGGATCAACCGCTGCGGATAGATGTCGAGCATCACCGTCTGCGACAGCGGCATCATCGATGCGCCGGCCATCCCCTGGACGAGGCGGAAGAACACGATCTCGGGCAGGCTGGTGGCCGCGCCGCAGGCCATGGAGGCGACGGTGAAGGCGAAGATCGAGGCCAGGAACATCGGCTTGCGGCCGATCTTCAGCGACAGCCAGCCGGCGAGCGGCGTCATGATGGCGGTGGCGATGATGTAGGAGGTGAGGACCCAGCTGATCTGATCCTGGGCGGCGCTCAGCGATCCCTGCATGTGGGGCAGGGCGACATTGGCGATGGTGCTGTCCAGGGTGTTCATCAGCGTCGCCAGCATCAGGGCGGCGGTGATCGGCACCCGATTGGCGATGTCTCCGCCCGTGGCCATCCGTCGACGGTAGGTCGCCCGCCGCGGAGGCGCAACACGCACGGGGCGGGGCGGCGGCCGACCGGGGAGGCACAGGTTTCCCGAGGGGCGACACGCTACGATTTCGCTTGCGAGTTGTAGCGCGTTACGCTACGCCATCTCCGTGATCCAGAGCTGGAAAGGCAAAGAAGCCCAGACGATCCATCAGGGGCGCACGCCGCGCGGTGTCTCCGCTGACATCGCTAAGGCGGCCAAACGCAGGATCGATCAACTGGACGCGGCCACACGGCTAGATGACATGCGGTCGCCCCCTGGCAACCGTCTCCATCAGGTTGGCGGCGTCTGGTCGGTAAGCGTGAACATGCAATATCGAGTCACTTTCGTGTGGGGAACGAATGGCCCGGAGGAGGTTTGGTTTGGCGACTATCACTAAAGGAGCAGGGCAAATGGCCGGACGCGATTACAGCCAATTCATCAGCCCATCCTCGCATCCCGGCGAGCACCTGCGGGAGGATTATCTTCCCCAGTACCGACTCACCGCCGGCGCCCTGGCCAAGGCCATGGGCTTGAGGGACCGTACGCGCATCGAGCGCCTCATACGCGAAAAGCAGCCGGTGACGGCTGACACCGCGCTGCGCCTGGCGGCCGTGTTCGGCACCAGCGCTCAGTTCTGGCTCAACCTTCAGACCGCCCATGACCTGTCGAAAGCGGCGATCGCGCAGCGGGATATCATCGCGGCGATCAAGCCGTTACCGCTTCCAGAGATGGCTTAGGTGGAGACGGAGCCTTCCCTTGCAGGCATCCGAGGTTACGCGTGCGGTGGCCGCGGCCATGTCGACCGCCTCGGCGCTTGACCTGACAGTCGGCGACGCGGTCGTTCTTCAGAACTCGAACAGGCTCGCGGTGCGCCTGCTGCCTTGCGACGTCCTTGCCCGAGTGGCGCCTCTGGCAGGGCAGGTGGCGCGGTTCGAAATCGAGCTTGCTCAACGGCTCGCCCAGACCGAGAGCCCTGTGGCTGCTCTCGAGCCTCGAGTGGAGCCGCGCGCCTACGAGCGTGGCGGCTTCGTGGTCACGCTGTGGACCTACTACTCATCGGTGACGCCTCGCGAAGTCGCGCCAGCCGACTACGCGGATGCGCTCACGCGGCTGCACGCCGGCATGCGGAAGCTCGATGTCACGACGCCCCACTTCACGGATCGAGTCGCGGAGGCTCAACAACTCGTGGCGAGCCGCGACCTAACTCCGGCGCTCGCCGACGCCGACCGCGAGCTTCTCGGCGCCACGTTGAGAAGCCTAAGGCGAACGATCGCCGACCGCGGCGCGGCGGAACAGCTGCTGCACGGCGAACCGCACCTAGGCAACGTGCTCAGCACGAAGAACGGGCCCCTGTTCATCGACCTCGAGACCTGTTGCCGAGGGCCAGTCGAATTCGACCTGGCTCACGCGCCCGAAGAGGTCATCGAGCACTGTCCAGACGCTGACCGGGAACTACTCGGCGAGTGCCGGGGCCTCGTTCTGGCGATGGTCGCGGCGTGGCGCTGGGATGCGGGCGACGAGTTCCCGAACGGGCTCCGAGCAGCCCGAGAACTCGTCAGCACCCTACGCAAGGGGCCACCGTGGCCAGCGCTCGGGCTTTTATGCGGCGATTGGGTTGGTCCGTAGGCGACCCGTCAGCGCTTCGAGGCGTGGGGCGCGATCGGCGCGCCCGAATCGCGCTCGGCGACCGCCTGCTTGAAGCCGACCTCCTGGGCGTGCTCGCGAAACCAGATGCCCTCGGGGGTGTGGCGGGCGACGCCGTCGAAGAAGGTGGCGAGCATCTGGGTGGTCGCCAGACCCATGTTCTCGTAGGCCTGGTTGACGACCATCTTGGTCATCATCAGCTGGTTGCGCGGGACGCCGCGCAGGCGGGCCGTCAGCGCTTCCACGGCGCCGTCCAGGTCGGATTCGGCTACCGCCTCCAGAGCCAGGCCCATGCGCGCGGCCTCCTCGCCGTCGATGAGGTCGCCGGTCATCATCAGGCGCTTGGCCGCCTGCGGTCCAAGGCGATAGACCCACATCGCCGGGGTCGGCACGCCCCAGACCCTGGCCGGCGGGTAGCCGATCCGCGCCGTCCTGGCCATGATCAGGAAATCGCAGCAAAGAGCGATATCCGAACCGCCGGCGATGGCGGCGCCATGGACCTGGGCGATGGTCGGCTTGCGCGAGCGCCAGAGGGACATGAAGTCCTGGGTGTTGCGCCACATGCCGGCGAAATCGACGGTCGGGTCCCATGGCATGGTCTGCTCGCCGCGCGCATCGCCATCGGCGAGCTCGGCGAACTTCTTGAGGTCGTAGCCGCCGCAGAAGCCGGGGCCCGCGCCTTTGACGATGATCACGTGAACATCGCTGTCGGCGTCGGCCAACTCGACGGCGGCGCGGATCTCGCGCGGCATGCGCCGCTCGATGGCGTTGTAGCGTTCGGGGCGGTTGAGGGTGATCGTCGCGACGCGGTCGGCCACGTCGTAGAGCAGGGTCTCGAAGGTCATGGCGTTCTCCACGCCGGGCCGTGCGGAAAGGCGTATTCGGCGCGGCTCTCGGCCTTCATCTCGACGCTGAAGCCCGGCGCCCGGGGGGCCAGGTAGCGGCCACGCTCGATGCGGATCGGATCGACGAAGTGTTCGTGCAGATGGGCCGAGTGCTCGATCATCCGCCCCTCGTCGCTCTGCCTGACGCAAGCGGCGTCGAAGAAGGCGAGATGCTGGACGTATTCGCACAGGCCCACGCCGCCGGCATGGGGGCAGACGGGCTTGTCGAACACCGCCGCCAGCAACAGCACCGCCAGGACCTCGTTGACCCCGCCCAGGCGGCAGGCGTCGATCTGGACCACGTCGATGGCGCCCGCCTGCAGGAACTGCTTGAACATGATCCGGTTGTGGCAGTGCTCGCCGGTGGCGACGAGGACCGGCGCCACGCCCTGGCGGACGCTGGCGTGACCGAGGATGTCGTCGGGACTCACCGGCTCCTCGATCCAGTAGGGATCGGCGTCCCTGAGCGCGTTCACCCAGCCGATCGCCTGATCGATCTCCCAGACCTGGTTGGCGTCGGTCATGAGCTTGCGCTCCGGCCCCAGGATCTCCCGAAGCAGTCCGGCCCGCCGGAGATCCTCGGCGAGCGAGGCGCCGACCTTCATCTTGATCGCCCCCCACCCCTCGGCCACGGCCGCGCTGGCGAGGTCGCGAATCTTGTCGTCGGAATAGCCGAGCCAGCCGGCCGAGGTGGTGTAGGCCGCGTGACCGTCCCGCTCGAGAGCGGCGATCCGCGCCGCCTTTCCCGCCTCTCGGGAGGCGAGGATCTCTAGCGCCCTCTCCAGGGTCAGGGCATCGGTGATGTGGCGAAAGTCGATCGCCGCGACCACCTGCGCCGGCGACAGGGCCGCCAGATATCGCCACAGCGGCAATCCGGCCTGTCTGGAGAGAAGGTCCCAGACCGCGTTGATGAGGGCCGCGGCGGCCATGTGGATGATGCCCTTCTCGGGGCCCAGCCAGCGCAGCTGACCGTCGCCGACCATGCCCCGCCAGAAGCCGCCGAGATCCGCTTTGATCCCTTCGAGCGAGCGACCGACGAGCTTGGGCGCGAGGGTCTCGATGGCGTGGACGCACAGCTCGGTGCCGCGCCCCAGCGTGAACGCAAGCCCGTGGCCGGCGAGTCCGTCGTGGCTGGTCTCGACGATGCAATAGGCGGCCGAATAGTCCGGATCGGGATTCATCGCATCCGAGCCGTCGAGAAATCGCGAGGTGGGGAAGCGCACGTCGAACGCGCGAACCGCCGTGATCGTCGCCGCCATGCCCGTGGGCGCCTGGCTTCAGCCGGCCCCTAGGGAATGACGCCGCAGGCGATCCGGGGGCCGCCGCCTCCCAGCGGGGCGGGCTGGTCGGAGTAGTTGTCGCCGCCGGCATGGAGCATCAGGGCGCGGCCGCGAAGCTCGGCGACCGAAGCGATGCGGGGCGCGACGAGCGTTTGGTCGGCCGTTCCGTCGGTGGCGACGGTGACGAAGGGAAGATCGCCCAGGTGGCCGTTTTCCATGGGCCCCATATGCATTCCGGTCTTGGCCGGGTCGAGATGGCCGCCCGCGCCGCCGGCCGCAGTCACCTTGCCATCGGCGGCGGTCGCCGGGGCGCACGAGGGATTCTGGTGGACGTGAAAGCCGTGCGGGCCTGGCGGCAGGCCGTGGAGTTGGACGTGGAACCGGGCGCCACCTGCGCCGTCGGAGATTATCACCTCGCCGATCGGGGCGCCCGGACCGGCGGGCGTCGCCAGAGCCATGGGCGCGATGATGGTTTCGGCGGCCGCGGGCTTGGCGCCCAGGGCCAAAGCGAGAGCCACGAAGGCGAGGTTCAGGGTTGCGGTGCGCATCGCCGCCTCCTCCAAGGAAGACTAAAGAGACCGGACATCACCTTGGGCGGTGTTGTCAAATTTGGCTTCTTTAGGGAGAGGCGCCCAGATGCTGCTCGAAGGTCTCAAGGTCGTGGAACTCGCCACCTGGGTCGCGGGGCCCGGCTGCGCCATGATCATGGGCGAGTGGGGCGCCGACGTCGTCAAGGTCGAAAGTCCGGCGGGCGATGCGATGCGCGGCTTCTTCGCCGACACGCCAGAGAGTCCGGGCAATCCGGTCTTTTCCATGGAGAACCGCGGCAAGCGGTCGGTCGTGCTCGACACCGGGACGCCCGGCGGCCGGGGCGCCTTGATCGCCATCCTCGAGCGCGCCGACGTTTTCATCACCAATGTGCGCCCCGGCGCCCTTGCTCGCGCCCGCCTCGATTACGAGTCGATCAAGACCGAGCTTCCGCGACTGATCTACGCCAGCGTCTCGGGCTATGGGCTGCGGGGCGCCGAGGCCGACAAGCCGGCCTTCGACCTCACCGGCTTTTGGACGCGAACCGGGGTGGCCTCGGCCACCATTCCACCCGACCAGCAGCCCTTCCCGTGCCGGCCGGGTTTCGGCGACCATGTCACCGCTCTGGCGACCCTTTCGGGAGTGCTGGCGGCGCTCCATGAACGCGGCCGGACCGGGGCCGGGCGCCTGGTCGAAACATCGCTCATCAGGGCCGGGGTCTATGCGCTGGGGTGGGACATGTCGGTGCAGCTGCGGTATGGCGCGGCCGCGACCGCCCTCCCGCGCCATGACCGCCCCGGCGCGATGTCCGGGTATTTTCGCACCGCCGACCATCGCTGGTTCTGCCTGGTTCCCCGGGGACCAAAATGCTTCCCGGCCCTGATGGAGGCGATCGGCCGTCGCGAACTCGCCGACGAGGCCCGTTATGCGCCTCCGATAGCCGACCTGGAGAGCGTGCGCGAACTGAGAGCCATTCTCGACGCCGCGTTCGAGCGCCTGACCCTCGCCGAAGTCGGCGAGCGCCTCACCCGCGCCGATCTCATCTGGGCGCCGATGGCGACCCTGGCCGAAGTCGCCTCCGACCCCCAGGCGCTGGCGGCGGGGTGTTTCGTGGAAACGCCCGATCTTTGGGGTGGATCTTTCCGGGCCCCCGCCCCGCCGGTCCGGTTCCCCGGTGAAGCGCTCGCTCCGCGCGGACCGGCCCCGAGCCTCGGCGCCCACACGCTGGAGGTCCTGCGCGAGGCCGGTCTTGGCGCGGACGCCATCGAGGCGGTCATGAGAACCGGGGTTGCAAATTGACGCTGGCGATTCGACACAGCTTGAGCAGACGGGCTAGGATCGCCCGCAGGTTGAGGAGGGATTCCACGATGAAGAAGCTTCTGTTGTGCGGCGCGCTCATGGGCGCGATCGGCCTGACCAGTGAGGCCAGAGCCGACAGCGTCAAGATCGGCACCCTTTCGTGCAACGAGGCCGGCGGCTGGGGACTCATCTTCGGCGCCTCGCACGCGATTCGCTGCACCTATGCCGGCAACGGCCGAGTCGAGCATTATGACGGATCGATTTCCAAGTATGGCGTCGACATCGGCTATCAACAGTCCGGCGTTCTGGTCTGGACCGTCTTCGCGCCGACCAACGACCCCGGGCCCGGCGCGCTGGCCGGCCACTACGGCGGCCTGACCGCGGGGGCGACGGTCGGGGTAGGTCTGGCGGCCAACGCCCTGGTGGGCGGCTCCAACAACACCATCGCCCTGCAACCCCTCAGCATCGAAGGCACCACGGGTTTGAACGTCGCCGCCGGCGTCGGCGACCTGTCGCTGCATTTCCATCCCCGGGACTAAGCTCCTCCGACCAACATGACTGACCGCGTCGACGCCGCGATCATCGGCGCCGGCGCGGCCGGTTTGGCGGCGGCGGTTCGGCTCGCGGGGGCCGGCGTCGATGTCCTCGCGCTGGAAGCCCGCGACCGGGTCGGCGGTCGCGCTGATACGGTTATGGCCGGCGGGTTCCCGGTCGACCTGGGCTGCGGCTGGCTTCATTCGGCCGACATCAACCCGTTCGGCAGGATCGCCCGGGATCTCGGCGCGGCGATCGACAAGACGCCGCCGCATTGGACGAGGCAGGACGGCGCCCCGAATTTCCCTGCCGCCGACCAGAGATCCTTCCGCCAGGCCCTGGCCGACCTCGAAGTCCGCATCGAGGAGGCGGCCTCGCACGGTCGTGACCAGGCTGTCTCGCAACTCATGGATGCCGACGATCGGTGGTTCCCGCTCCTGAACGCCTTCAGCGCCTACTACAACGGCGCCGAGTTCGATCAGATCTCGACCCTTGACTACGCCGCCTATCGCGACACCGAAGTCAACTGGCGGGCGCCGGATGGCTACGGAGCCCTCATTGGCCGCTTCGGGGCCGAAGCTCCGGTTGTTCTGGAGTGTCCGGTGCGCCGCGTCGATCACCGGAGCGGCTTGGCGCGCCTGGAGACGCCTCGGGGAACTCTCGAGGCGCGGGTGGTCATCGTCACCGCCCCCCCGCCTCTGATCGCCGGCGGCGCGATCGCCTTCATTCCCGACATCCCCGCGGCGCGCGAAGCCGCGGCGGGTTTGCCGCTGGGGCTGGCGGACAAGATCTTCCTCGGGGTCGTCCAAGCCGAGGACCTGCCGGTCGACAGCCATCTCTTCGGCGCGCCGTCGCGGACCGAGACCGGAAGCTATCACCTGCGGCCGTTTGGTCGGCCGATCATCGAGGTCTTCCTGGGCGGACGGCATGCCCGCCGCCTGGAAGCCGAAGGCGAGGGCGCGAGCGCGGCCTTCGCCATCGAGGAGCTGACCCAGATCCTGGGTTCCGACATCCGCGCGCGCCTGACACCGCTGGCGTCCACGGCATGGGCGGCCGACCCGTGGTCGCTGGGCGCCTACTCCCATGCGGCGCCCGGGTGCGCCGGAGCGCGAGCCGTGCTGAGGCAAGTTGTGGATGAGCGGATCATCTTCGCCGGCGAAGCCACCTCGCCGGACTTCTTCTCCACCGCCCACGGGGCGGCGCTCAGCGGGGTGGCGGCGGCCGACCGGGCGCTCGCCCTGCTGGGGGATTTTCGCATGACCGCTCCGCGGCGCGGGTCACGTGAATTTCCGGCGGTCCGCTGACAAAGCGGCCGACGATGCGTGCGGAGGCGAAGCCGGCGTTGCGGCAAAGGGCCAGGATATCCTCGGCCGAGTCCGGCGCGGCGGCGACGAGGAGGCCGCCGCTGGTCTGCGGATCGAGCAGGATGTCCCTGCGCCACTCGGGCATATCGGCCTCGAGGCGCACCGAAGCTCCATAGCTCGCCCAGTTGCGCGCCGCCGCGCCGGTTCGCACCGAGGCCCTCGCCAGGATCTCGGCGGCTTCGAGCAATGCCGGGGCATCGGCGCATATTTCCGCTCCCAGGCCAGCGCCCCTGCACATCTCGAGCGCGTGACCGAGGAGGCCAAAGCCGGTGACGTCGGTCATCGCATGGACGCCGGCGCGCGCCGCCAGCGCGGGCCCGACGTCGTTGAGCTGAGTGGTCGCGGCCATGAGGCCTTGGTATCCGCCGGGCGGAAGGCGCCGCTGCTTGAAGGCGGCGCTGAGGACGCCGATCCCTAGCGCCTTGGTCAGGATCATCACGTCGCCGGCCTCCGCGCCCTTGTTGGTGAGCACATGATCGGGATGGACCAGTCCGATCACCGCCAATCCGTAGATCGGCTCGAGGCTGTCGATGGAGTGGCCGCCGGCGACGGGAATTCCGGCCACCGAACACGCCGCCGCCCCGCCGGCCAGGATTTCGCCGATGGTCGAGGCGGGCAGTTTGTCCACCGGCATGCCGACGATGGCGAGGGCGAAGATCGGCTGGCCTCCCATGGCGTAGATGTCCGAGAGAGCGTTGGTCGCGGCGATGCGGCCGAAGTCGAAGGGATCATCGACGATCGGCATGAAGAAGTCGGTGGTCGCCACCACCGCCTGCTCGGCGTTGAGCCGCCAGACGGCGGCGTCGTCGCCGGTTTCAGTCCCGACCAGCAGATCGGCGAAAGGCCCCGTCGCCGGCGTGTTTCGCAGGATCTCGGCGAGCACGGCGGGAGAGAGCTTGCAGCCGCAGCCGCCGCCGTGGGCCAGGGTGGTCAGTGGCGGTGAGTCGGGCAATTCGTAGAAGCCAGTATTGAGGTTAGGGATGCGCCTCTTAAGGCGGGCGCCGGGCGCTTCATACAGGATTGGCTCGCGCATGCGAGCGATCGAGGCTTCAGAGAGTCTTCGAAGGGCTGTTAGATTAATTGGCAAGGGAGGCTTGTGGTTTCCTCACCCGGCCGCTTGAACACGGCCTTCGCGTGGCCAAATCTGGTGCGCCAGCCACCGGAGAATCGTCCCATGACCCTGAAGCTGAACGATGTCGCTCCCGATTTCACGCAGGACTCCAGCGACGGGCCGATCCATTTCCATGAGTGGGCGGACGGCAAATGGGTCGTGCTCTTCTCTCACCCCAAGGATTTCACGCCGGTCTGCACCACCGAGCTCGGCGCGGTCGCCAAGCTGAAGCCGGAGTTCGACAAGCGCGGCGTCAAGGTCATCGGCCTGTCGGTCGATCCGGCCGACAACCATGCGAAATGGGCGGCCGACATCGCCGAAACCCAAGGCGCCGCGCCCAACTTCCCGATCATCGCCGATACCGACCTGAAGGTCTCCAAGCTCTACGGCATGCTGCCGGCCGACACGCCGGGCGGCTCGGACGGTCGGACGGCGGCCAACAACGCGACGGTGCGCAACGTCTTCGTCATCGGACCGGACAAGCTGATCAAGCTCATCCTGGTCTATCCGATGAGCACCGGGCGCAACTTCGATGAGATCCTGCGGGCCATCGATTCCATGCAGCTCACGACCAGGCACCGCGTCGCAACGCCCGCCGACTGGAAGCAGGGCGAGGACGTCATCATCGCTCCGGCGGTCAGCGATGAGGAAGCCAAGGGCCTCTTCCCCGGCTTCAAGACCCACAAGCCCTACCTGCGGACGACCAAGCAGCCGGCTTAGGGAGCGGGGGACCCTCGCGATCTCGCCCGGGAACCCCCTTCCGAGCGTCATTGCCGGGCGACGTCCCGGCGATCCCCATTCAGCGCTGAAACCATGCGTGGCCGCGCGCCACGCGCGGCCATTGCGGTGGATCGCGCCGGATGGATGGCCGGGACGAGGGCCCGGCCATGACGTTCATGGGTGGGGGTCTGGCCACCGGAAGCGCGTTGGGAAAGGCCATAGAGGGGGTTAATCGGCGATAAGAAATCCTGGACGCCCATGGGCGCGGACATCGGCCGCCCGGACACACGGGTTCGAGAAGCTAGAAAACCTGGCGGTGGACGTTAGTTTTCTTGATACACGGCGCCGCGCGCGCGCCAGATTTGCGCGGGTTTCGAGAGGGGCGATGACCTCATGAGATTTCTCGCGGCGGTCTTGGTCATCCTTGCCACCGGCGTCGGCGTGGCGTTCGGCGCGCCGGCGGAGGGACCGGCGCGGACCTTCCAGCCCATCGACCTCTTCGCCCTTCAGTACGCCAGCGATCCGCAGATTCGTCCCGATGGCGGCGCCATCGCCTATGTGCGCAACGCCTACGACATCATGGTCGACCGCGCCCAACGGACGATATGGCTGGTCGACCCGGCTACCGGCGTGCAGACGCCGCTCGGCGGCGTCGGCAGCCAGAGCCAGCCGCGGTGGTCGCCGGACGGCAAGCGGCTGGCCTATGTGTGCGGGGCCGAGGGCTCGAAGCCTCAGCTCTGCGTTCGCTGGATGGCGAACGGTCAGACCGCCCATATCGTCAGCCTGCCGCAGGCGCCCAGGTCTCTGGCCTGGTCGCCGGACGGACGCTCCATCGCCTTTTCGATGTTCGTCGCCGATGAGCCGATAAAGCTCGGCGCGCCGATCGAGAAGCCGGAGGGCGCCAAATGGGCCGACCCGCTGCAGATCATCTCGGCGGTGACCTACAGGCATGACGACGAGGGCTACGCGAAACCTGGGTTCTTTCACCTGTTCGTGGTCGCCTCCGACGGCGGAGGGGCCCGTCAGCTCACCTTCGGGGCCTTCGACGACCGGGGCGGACTGTCGTGGAGCGCCGACAGCCGGTTCGTCGTGTTCAGCGCCAACCGGAGCGCGAACTGGGAGCGCGAACCGCGAGAGTCCGATGTCTTCCGGGTCGGACTGGCCGACGGGACCCTGACCCAGCTCACCCACCGCTACGGCCCCAACGGCCAGCCCCAGGTGTCGCCCGATGGCCGCTTGATAGCCTATGTCGGCTTCAACGACCGCCATCGCGGCTACGAGAACGTCCAGCTCTATGTGATGAACTCCGACGGGACCAACTCCCGCTCGCTGACCGAGGGCCTCGACCGTTCGGTCGGCGCCCCGCGCTGGTCGGCCGACGGCAAGAGCATCCTTGTCAGCTATGTCGACAAGGGCGTGAGCCGGATCGCCCGAGTCGGGCTCACTGGCGCCATCACCCAGGTCGCCGAGGGAATGAACGGGATGGAGCCCGACCGACCCTACACCGGCGGCGAATATTCGCTCGCCGCCAACGGCCTGGTGGCCTTCACCCAGGGCGCCCCGGACGAGGCCGGCGACATCGCCATCGCCATCGGTGGCAAGACGACCCGACTCACGCGGCTCAACGAAGTGCTGCTCTTCGGCAAGACCCTGGCCAGGGTCGAACCGATGGCGGTGACCTCATCGGTCGACGGCCTGCCGATCGACGCCTGGCTGATGACGCCGCCGGGGTTCGACCCGGCGAGGAAGTATCCGCTGATCCTGGAGATCCACGGCGGTCCCTATGCCAGCTACGGCCCGGTGTTCGGATCCGAACTGCAGCTCTACGCCGCGGCCGGATATGTGGTCGTCTATGCAAATCCGCGCGGCTCGACCTCCTACGGCTTCGCTTTCGCCGACCAGATCAACGACAACTATCCGAGCCACGACTACGACGATCTGATGAGCGTCGTCGATGCGGCCATCGCCAAGGGTTTCGTCGACAAGGACAACCTCTTCGTCACCGGCGGCTCGGGCGGCGGACTTCTGACCGCCTGGATTGTCGGCAAGACGGCGCGCTTCAGGGCGGCGGTGGCCCAAAAGCCGGTGATCAACTGGACCAGCGAGGTTCTGACCGTCGATGAATACATCGGCCAGGCGGTCGAGTGGTTCGGCAAGGCCCCCTGGGAGGACTACGAACAATACTGGCGACGATCGCCCCTTTCTTTGGTGGGCAATGTCAGCACGCCGACGATGCTGATGGTGGGGACCGAGGACCGGCGGACGCCCGGCAGCGAGGCCGAGCAGTTCTACCAGGCCCTGCAGATGCGCAAAGTTCCCACCCTGCTGGTCCGCGTGCCGGGCGCCTCGCACCACGCCCTGGCCGAGCGGCCGTCGCAGGAAGCGGCCGAAACGGAGGCGACCCTGGCCTGGTTCGGCCGCTACCGGAGTCCGCCGCCGGCGTCGTGAACCCCATGGGCGATGTCGGCCGTGTTTCCAGGCCGACACATGCCGGCGCCCTTTGTCTGCGCATTCCCCAACCCTTCCATCGACCTTCCCGGTCTGATTAAAGCTCGCCGGCGCGCGGAGCAGCGAGGTGCGAGGACATGCCGGTTCGGCGCCGGTTCCATTGGGGATTCTTGGTCCTGGCCGCCGTGGCCGTCGCCCTGGTCGCCTGGGTGATCTTCCACAAGAAGCCCGCGAAGGCCGCACCGCCTCCCCGCGTGCCGGTGACGGTGGTCAAGGCCGCCGTCCAGGATGTGCCGGTGTCGATTTCCGCCCTGGGCGCTGCGCAGGCGTGGCAGAGCGACACCATTCTCGCCCAGGTCACCGGCACCCTGCTTCGGGTCAATTTCGTCGAAGGAACGGATGTGAGGGCCGGCCAGATTCTCGCCGAGGTCGATCCCGCGCCCTATAGAGCCGCTCTCACCCAGGCGCAGGGGTCGCTCAAACGCGACCAGGCGTTGCTGGCGGGCGCCCGCATCGATCTGGCGCGCTACCAGCTGTTGCTTCGCCAGGATTCGATCGCCCGCCAGACGGTCGACGATCAGGCGGCCCTGGTGAACCAGGACGAGGGAACCGTGCTGCTCGATGAGGGCAACGTCGCAGCCGCCCAAGTCAATCTCAAGCGATGTACGATCACCTCGCCGATTTCCGGGCGAGCCGGGGTGCGGCTGGTCGATCCCGGCAATCTGGTCAGCGGCAGCGGCTCGATCAGCAGCACGCCGAACACCTCTTCGGCGACCAGCTCGGCCTCGCCGGCGGGTTCGAGCACCACGAGCAGCACCCCCTCCTCCGGGAGCGCGGCGAGCAGCGCCTCCAGCGGGGGCACCGGCATCGTCATCATCAATCAGATCGAGCCGATCGCCGTGACGTTCACCGTGCCTCAGGGCGACTTCCAGCGCCTGTCCGATCTCTCCGACAACTTTCGCAAACCGCTGGCGACCGTCGCGACCAGCCAGGAGACCGGCGCGCAGCTCGGAAACGGCGAACTGAGCATCGCCGACAACCGGGTCGATGCGACCACCGGCTCGGTCGAGCTGAAAGCCCGTTTCGAAAACCCCGGCCGCCGGCTTTGGCCGGGCCAGTTCGTCAACGTCACCCTGACGCTGCAAACCCTTCCCCACGTCACGACGATCCCGGCCACGGCCGTGAACCAGGGACCAAACGGGGCCTTTGCCTATGTGGTCGGGCCAGGCGCCAAGGCTGTCATGCGGCCGATCAAGGTGGCCTGGACAGAGGGCTCGACCGCGGTGATCCAGAGCGGCGTCCAGCCCGGTGACGTTGTCGTCACCGACGGGCAAATGACCTTGAAGGCCGGATCGCTGGTCAGGATCATTCAGCCGGCCACCCCGGGACGGCCCGCTTCTTGAGCATCTCAAGCATCTTCATCCGCCGGCCGGTGGCGACCGCGCTCATCGCTCTCGCCTTCCTGCTGGTGGGGATCGTCGGCTACCTCAGCCTGCCGGTGGCGGCACTGCCCAACGTCGACTTCCCGACGGTGCAGATCAGCACTTCCCTGCCCGGCGCGAGTCCCGAGACCATGGCCTCGAACGTCGCCACGCCGCTTGAGCGGCAGTTCTCGCTCATTCCGGGGATCATGCAGATGACCTCGGTGAGCTCGCTCGGCTCGACCTCCATCACTTTGCAGTTCGAACTCACCCAGAACATCACCACCGATTTCGAACAGGTCCAGGCGGCGATCAACGCGGCGAGCGCCCAGCTGCCCACCAATCTGCCGGCCCAGCCGACCATCCGCCAGGTCAACCCCGCCGACGCGCCGATCATGATCGTGGCGCTCACTTCCGACACGTTGCCGTTGGCCACGGTCGACAACTACGCCGACGTCATCCTCTCCCAGCAGGTCTCGCGGATCGACGGCGTCGGCCTGGTGACCATCGGCGGCGCCCAGAAGCCGGCCGTGCGAATTCGTCTGGATCCGCGCAAGGTCGCGGCGCGCGGCCTGCAGCTGGACAATGTCCGCGCCACGATCGTCGGATCCACCGTCAATGCTCCCAAGGGGGCCATAAGCGGGGCCCACCAGAACCTCACCGTCTACGCCAACGACCAGATTCTCGACGCCGGGCCGTGGAACGATCTCGTCGTCGGCTACAGCAACGGCGCGGCGGTTCGCCTCAAGGATCTGGGAGACGCGATCGCCAGCGTCGAGAACAACCAAATCGGGGCCTGGGCCTTCCCGGGAAAGGCCAACACCGACCCCGCCTTCAAGGGCGGCCGGGCCATTCTGTTGGTCATCTTCAAGATCCCCGGCGCCAACGTCATCGAGACGGTGCGGAAGATCCGCGCCGCCCTGCCCGGCCTGCAGGCCAACATTCCACCCAGCATCGCCCTCCATGTCCTGATGGATCGAACCCAGACCATCAGCGCCTCGGTCAGGGACGTGAAGATCACCCTGATGATTACCGTCGTTTTGGTGTTGATCGTCATCTTCCTCTTCCTGCGCGACGTGCGGGCGACGCTGATCCCCAGCTCGGTGATCCCGCTGGCCCTGCTGGCGGCCACGGCGGTGATGCTGGCTCTGAAGTTCAGCCTCGACAATCTGTCGCTGATGGCCCTGACCATCGCCGTCGGCTTCGTCGTCGACGACGCCATCGTCATGGTCGAGGTGATCTGGCAACGCCTCGAGCGCGGCGAACCGCCGAGGGAGGCGGCGCTGAACGGCTCGGGCGAAATCAACTTCACCATCCTGTCGATCTCGATCTCGCTGGTGGCGGTGTTCACGCCGCTGATGTTCATGGGTGGGGTGGTGGGCCTGCTCATGCGGGAGTTCGCGATCACCCTCAGCGCCGCGGTGCTGCTCTCCCTGGTCCTCACCCTCACCCTGACGCCGATGCTCTGCAGCCAGTTCCTGAGAGCACCCAAGCCGCCCTCGAACTGGTTCACGCGCGGGCTGGAGAGAGGTTTCCACAATCTCGAGAGGAGCTACGCCAGCGCCCTCGATGTCGTCCTGCGATTCAAGTTCATCACCCTCCTGGTGTTCCTGGCGACCATGGTGGCGGCCGGAATCCTCTACGCGACGGCTCACACCGGCTTCTTCCCCCAGCAGGATACCGGCTTCCTCAGCGGCGTGATGCTGACATCCCAGGACGCCTCCTTCGCCAAGACCTCGCAGAAGGTCCAGGAAGTCGCCAGCGTCGTCGCCAGCGACCCCGCCGTCGCCGGATTCGGCATGTTCGCCGGCTCGTCGGGCGTCAACGCAGCCAACATGTACATCGCGCTCAAGCCCAAGGATGCCGGCCGCACGGCCAGCGCCGACCAGGTCATCACCCGCCTGCGGCCCAAGCTCGCCAGGCTGGTGGGCGTGCAGGCCTTTCTCCAGGCGTCGCAGGACATCAACGTCGGGGGCCGCGCCGGACAGGCGCAATACCAGTACACCCTGTCGGATGCCGACCTGACCGAGCTGGATACCTGGGCGCCCAAGATGCTGGCGCTGCTCAAGACCCTGCCGGAGCTGAAGGACGTGAGCTCCGACCAGCAGTCTCAGGCGGGCGCGGTCAATCTGGTCATCGACCGCGCGGCGGCCGCCCGCTTCGGCATCACGCCGGCCAATATAGACACGGCGGTCTACGATCTGCTCGGCCAGGCCGAGGTCACCCAATACTTCACTCAGCAGAACAGCTATCACGTGGTCGTCGAGGGGACGCCGAACCTCCAGGAGACGCCGGATATCTTCAACTACGTCTACATCCTCTCGCCGATCACCGGAAAAACCGTGCCGCTGTCGATGTTCGTCAGGGTCGATCCCAGCGGGACCAGCAGCCTCACGGTCAGCCATCAGGGCGAGTTCCCGGCCGCGACCTTGTCCTTCAATCTCTCGCCGGGCGTGTCGCTCAGCCAGGCGACGCAGGCGGTCGAGGAGGCGCGCGCCAAGCTGGACGCGCCCGCGACCCTCACCGGCGCCTTCCAGGGAACGGCGCAGGCCTTCCAGCAGTCCCTCTCCAGCGAGCCGGTTCTGATCGGAGCGGCGCTCATCGCCGTCTACGTCATCCTGGGTGTGCTCTACGAGAGCTTCATCCACCCCCTGACGATCCTCTCGACCCTCCCCTCGGCGGGCGTTGGGGCGCTCCTGGCTCTCAAGGCGGTCGGCCAGGATCTCAACGTCATCGGCATCATCGCCATCATCCTGCTCATTGGCATCGTCAAGAAGAACGGCATCATGATCGTCGATGTCGCCCTGCGTCTCGAGCGCGAGGAGAACCTCGAGCCGGAGGAGGCGGTACGACGAGCGTCCCACCAGCGGCTCCGGCCCATCCTGATGACCACCGCCTGCGCGGCCCTGGGCGGGGTGCCGATGATCCTGATGAACGGCACCGGCTCGGAGTTCCGCCACCCTCTGGGGTGGGCGATCGTCGGCGGCCTGGCCGTGTCGCAGGCCCTGACGCTGTTCACGACGCCGGTGGTCTACATCTATCTCGACGGCCTGCGCCGCCGCTTCGAACGCCAAAACCCCGAGCCGGATTCGCCCGCGCTGGCCACCTACGAGGGCCGCTAGGGACGCCGGCGCGGCGTCCTCGCGAGTTCAAAGCAGAAGCGCGGCGAGCGCGGCGAGAAGCGCCGCGGGCATGGCCAGGAGTCCCAGTTTGAGGAACCGCCAGAAGCTCACATCCTGGCCCTCGCGGCGGATGGCGGCCAACCAGAGGATCGTGGCGAGCGATCCGGTGATCGAGAGATTGGGCCCAAGATCGATGCCGACGAGGGCGGCATCGGTGATCTTTCTGGCCGCGTGTGCATGGACGAGGGCGGAGTTGGCGATGAGGCCGGCGGGAAGGTTGTTCATGAGGTTCGAGGCGACGGCGAGCGAGCCGGCGACGGCGAGCGCCGCGCCGGTTTCGGATTGGTGGGCCGCCCAATTGAGGCCGCCCGCCAGGAGCACCGTGAGGCCGGTGCGGTCGAGGGCCTCGACGAGCACGAAAAGGCCCCCGACCAGGGGCAGCACGGCCCAGGACACCCCGGCCAGCAGGGGCAAGGGCGAGGCTCGCTTCCAGATGAGGACGAAGGCCGCCGTCAAGGCGCCCACGATGAATGTCGGCAGTCCAAGCTGAACATCGAGAGCCGAAGCGGTCGGTAGAGCCACGGCGGCGAGGCCGACGCCGGCCAAGGCGGCCCAGCCGCCGGGGGAAAGCTCCGGCTGGTCGACATCGCGCGCGCAGGCGCCGGCCAGCTTCGAGCCTTCGACCCACCGCAGAACTGCGTAGGTCGCCGCGATGGCGAGGACCGATGGCATGGCGAAGCTGGCGATCCAGGCCGACAGCGGCGGGGTGTGATCGCCATAGAGCACCAGGTTGGCCGGATTGGAGATGGGCAGCACGAAACTCGCCGCGTTGGCGATGAAGGCGCAGATGAAGAGGTACGGGAGCGGGTCGGCGTCCGCCTTCTTGGAGACGGCGTAGACCGCCGGGGTCAGCACCACGGCGGTGGCGTCGTTGGAAAGGAAGGTGGTGACCACCGCGCCCACCCCATAGACCAGAAGGAAGAGCCGCCTGGGCGAGCCCTTGGCGCGATTGACGGCCGCCGCCGCGACCCAGTCGAAGAGACCCTCCCGCCGGGCCGTCTCGGATAGCAGCATCATGCCGGTGAGAAACAGATAGACATCGCCGCCCCTGGCGAGGCCACGCCAGGCGAGCGCCGGGGGCAGGAGACCCAGGACCACGACCAGGGCCGCGCCGGTGACCGCCCAGACCGCCTCGGGCAGGCGGAATGGGCGCACGACCACGCCGGCCGCGGCCAGCGCCGCTATGGCCCAGGCCAGTTCCCTCGTCTGGGCAAGTCCGCTCACGGCGGCGCCCCGCGGCTAGGCGCGCGCCGGCGCGCCCTCGCCGGAGCGCGGGCGGGCCTTGAGTATCATCGGGAGGCCCCCTGGGGGAATGCAGCGGCGCCCGGGGCCCCCCGCGCTCCCTCGCCCTCATTCAGCGATCTCAGCCAGTCGACGGCGGCGACGATCCAGGCGCGATCCCTGGCCAGCGGCGAGACGTGGGTGGCGCCGAGGGCGTCGAGGATCCACGACCGGCGGGCGCGCTGGGCCGGGACGATCTCGGCGGCGCGCCAGGCCTTCGAGGAGAAGATATCCGGTCTGGTCGTCCCCACGATCACCACGGTGGGGATGGCGGGCGGCGAGCCGCCCACCTCGCGGGTCACGGTAAGTCCCGGAACGATGGCGCGATCCTCGTCGCGGGCGACCCGGAGGCTGCGCAGATCGGTAAGGGCGGCGACCTTGCGCGCCGCGGCCTCGCCTTGCAGGCCCTCGGCTTTGACCATTGCCGAGGCGCCCAAGGGCGCGAGCCCGAGGTCGGCGGCGTCCACCGCCAGGTCGGAGAGGCGGCGTTCGTCGGCGAGGTAGCGCAGCAGCGCCGGGTCATCGAGATCGTTGCTGGTGACGCCGTTGACGTAGACGAGGCCGGCCACGCGGTTCGGCCACAAGGCGGCGAATGTCTCTATGTAGAGTGCGCCGTTGGAATGGCCGACGAGGATCACCGGCCCGGTCTCGCCCAACCTGTCCAGGAGGCCGGCCAGCTCGTGGGCGATGGCGGTGACGCTCTGATCACCGGCGCGCGGGGGGGAGGCCCCTACCCCGCCGCGATCGTAGGCGCAGACGCGACCGCCCTTCGCGAGGTCGGCGAGGACAAAATCCCAGTCCGCCGAGGTTCCAAAGGCGCCGGATTCGAGGATGACGGTGGGCGAAGCGGCGGCTTGGCCGCGGCAATCGACGTAGAGACCAAGCGGGCTCGTGGTCGTCGCCACCGGCGATGGCGGCAGGCTCGCGCACGCCGCCAAGCCGCAAAGCAGGCAGGCGGTGGCCGCCCTGGTCAGCAATTTGGGGCGCGCGGCCCATGAAACAAAGATCACCGCGCCGCCCCGGTCGCCGCCGGAGTCCGCAGGACGGCGCAGCTATGGTCGAGGAGATCCTCGCCCGATGCCGCATCGACCCGCAGCAGATCGGCGCCGTCACTCAACACAACGAACCCCGGCTGGCCGCCGGCGAACGTTTCGCCGACAACGACCAGGGTCTCGGCCCCCATGTCGCCGCGGGCGTTCGGATTGCCCTGGGCCAGCAATCGAAAGGGGTCGCGCGAGCCAAGCTCTTGGCCCATGACCCGAATGGCCTTGTATGGGTGTCCACCAATTCCACCAGGAAAGTCAGCCCATCGATAGCCGATGGCGTGCTCGTGGGCCTCGAGGGCGTCGCGCACATCTTGGCGCACGCAGTCGATATGGATGTGAAGCTGCCTCTGGGTGCGGGCGTAGCGCGAATTGATCGCCAGGGCGATATCATCGCGCGGGACCGCGACGCCGGTTCGCCGCTCGAAGAACCCGCGGGAGTTCCAGGCATCGTCGAAGTAGTTGGGTGAAGCCGGCTCGAGAAGCCGCGGACTCTCGATGCCGGCTAGACGAACGGTGGGCACCAGCAGGATCTGCGTCGCCCCGCGGAGGTCCTTGAGAATCGCGTAGCCGCCCTGAAGGTTTACCGCCAGGCACGGGGCCGGCTCGCGGCGCAGCTTCATGTCGGTGACGCACAGATCGTGGACGACGCGCCACAGCGCGTTGGAGTCGGCGGCGCGGGCCGGCGCGAGGGTCATTCGGCCGGCGATGGCGATCAGGGCCGCAACCAAGCCGATGACGAACACCGCCGCGGTTCGCCGAAGACGCACGGTGGGATTGCGCATTCACCGCACTCCGCGGACGAAAAGGGCGATCGTGAGGCCAAGTCCCAGCACGATGACGAAACCGCGGATAAGCCGCTCGTCGACCAGCTTCAACAGCCAGGCGCCGCCGTAGCCGCCCACCACGGCGCCGACCGCTAGCACCGCGACCCTCGGCCAGACGATCCCAGGGGTGAAGATGAAGATCGCCACGGCGCCGGCGTTCATCACGGAGGCCAGGACGTTCTTGGTGGCGCCGGCCGCGCGCACGGCGCTGCCGGCGGCGGTGAGGGCGGCCAACATCAAGAAGCCGATGCCGCCCCCGAAGTAGCCGCCGTAGATGGCGATCAGGAATTGCGCCGCGCCGGCCAGACGAGGGCTCGGGCCAGAATGACGCTCGTCGGTTCTATGGAAGAAACTCCCCCAGACGAAAAGGGCGGTGGCGAAGAGCACGAGCCAGGGGACCAGGCGAGCGAAGAAGCTGGAAGGGGTCAGCAGCAGCAGCGCCGCGCCGACGATCCCTCCGGCGAGGCTGATCAGGACCAGGGCGCGAAATGTCAGGCCGGCGGCGCCCCCGACCATGCGCCGCCCGACCCAGCCGGTCGTCACCTGGCCTGGAAACAGCGCCAGGGTCGAGGCGATGTTGGCCGCGCGGGCGTCGAGGCCGCTCAGCATCAGCGCCGGCAGGGTGACGAAGGATCCACCGCCGGCCAGGGCGTTCTGCGCGCCCGCCCAGAGGGCGACGACAAAGAGCACGATCAGCATGTGCGCACCTAGCGCCCGGAAAGGCGTTGGTCACCACCGGCCTGCCTTGGATTGACGCGGTCGTCTTGCTCTGGAACAGGAACCACGGGCGGGAAGGACGGTGCGGGCATGACCACCAGGGCGCTGGTGCTGAGCGGCGGCGGCCCGGTGGGAATTGCCTGGGAGTGCGGCCTCGTTGCGGGGCTTGCCGAGGCGGGAGTCGATTCTCTCGGCCGCCGACTTCATCCTCGGCACCTCGGCGGGCGCGTTCGTCGGCGCGCGGCTGGCCATGGGCGCGAGCCCTGCCGACTTGGCGGCCCCGTTCCTGGTCATGGACCAGAGCAAGCCCCTGCCGCGGGCCTCGGGATCGTCCGCCGCGGCGCCGGCCAAGGCGCCCGACCTTGCCCCCCTCATGCGCATGATGGTGGAGGCGTCGTCCGGGACGCGGCCGGCCCAGGAAGTGCGGGCCGAGATAGGCGCCTGGGCCCTGGCCGCCGAGACCATGACCGAGGAGGCGTTCATCACCAGCTTCGGCCGGGCCCTCAGCGAGCTCCCCGCCGATGCGTGGCCGAAGCGCGGTTATGCCTGCACGGCGGTCGACGCCGGCGACGGCGCGTTCAAGCTGTGGACCAGGGAGTCGCGGGTCGGCCTCGCCCGCGCGGTGGCCTCGAGTTGCAGCGTGCCGGGGATCTATCCGCCGATCACCATCGATTGCCGCCACTACATCGATGGCGGCATGCGCTCGGGGACCAACGCCGACATGGCCAAGGGCTACGATCTTGTGGTCGTGGTGGCGATCCGCGCCGCCGCGCCCGGCGGGCTGGCGGCCGAGCGTGCTCTAATGACCCTCGAGGGCGAACTGGAGACCCTGCGCGCCGCCGGCGCGCGCGTGGAGCTCATCGTTCCGGACGCCGCCAGCCTGGAGGCGCTCGGGACCAACCTCATGGACGCCCGCCGCCGGCCCGGCGCCGCCGCCGCCGGCTACGCCCTGGGAAAGAGCGGACCCGGCCCGGAGGCGCTGCGGGCTGTCTGGGCGGGGTAGGCTCCAACCCGCCTGGCCACCGGAGGGCCACCCGCTGGCCACTTCTTGGCAACATCTTGGCCACAAATGGCAACATTTTGGCCACTTCCTGGCCTCTGATTGGCACCTAGATGGCCTCTGGAAGGCCGCTTATGGCCACTGTTT
>Ga0182024_10007590_pt1 | contig 23332 bp, 20 predicted proteins | sample P32metaG_FD_120480 | JGI IMG/M metagenome (GOLD analysis project Ga0182024, IMG submission 120480) | Permafrost microbial communities from Stordalen Mire, Sweden - P3-2 metaG (Illumina Assembly) | ecosystem: Environmental > Terrestrial > Soil > Wetlands > Permafrost | place: Sweden: Stordalen... | reverse complement strand
TCCACCCGCCGTTTCCCCCCGCACGCCTCCTCGCACATCCTCTTGCATTCCCGCGCCGCCGCCTCGTTCCCCGCATAATTGATCGCCAGGTCATGCCCGCCCGCCCGCGCAAGCTCCAGCGCAATCCCCCTTCCAATGCCGCGGGACGCTCCGGTAATCAATGCCAGGGGGGACATGGTTCGATAGATAATCTTTTCCCGCCAGCCTCCGCAAGCACCTCTCCCGGATTTAATAGCACAAACTCACCATCCCGCGATTGCGCCCCTTCTTCATGCTGATCCGGTTACTTCCTGTGCACCGGCGGCCGAATCTGCTTTTTTGGGTCCCTCTCCCGAGCATACCCATTTTATGGCCGAAGTAAGCACCCCCGCCCCGCCTCCGGACGAATCCTTCACCAGCTCCCACACCAGCAATTTCCCCGGTTTGCTGCGCGAGCTCGGCATCTCGCTGGTCATCTCCACCTACCAGGCCGGCAAGCTCATCCTCCTCCGTGCCCAGGGCGATGCCCTCAATACCCACTTCCGCGCCTTCTTCAGCCCCATGGGCGTCGCCTATCAACCCGCCACCGGCCGCCTCGCCGTCGGCGCCAAGCACGAAGTCTGCGAATTCCGCAACCAGCCCGACGTCGCCCCCAAGCTCGATCCCCCGGGCGAGTGCGACGCCGCCTTCCTCCCCCGCGCCACCCATCACAGCGGCGATATCCGCATCCACGAGATCGCCTGGCTCGGCCGCGAGCTCTGGGCCGTCAATACCCGCTTCTCCTGCATCTGCACCTTCGATATCGATCACAGCTTCGTCCCCCGCTGGCGCCCCCCCTTCATCACCGCCCTCTCCCCGGACGACCGCTGCCACCTCAACGGCATGGCCGTCGTCGATGACCGCATCAAGCTCGTCACCTGCCTCGGCGCCACCGATGCCCCCGGCGGCTGGCGCGACAACAAGCGCGACGGCGGCCTCCTCCTCGACTACCCCAGCGGCGAGCCCCTGGTCCGCGGCCTCTCGATGCCACACTCCCCGCGCGAATACGCCGGCCGCATCTGGCTCCTCGAGTCCGGCCACGGCACCCTCTCCATCGCCCACCTCAAGACCGGCAAGACCGATATCGTCGCCAAACTCCCCGGCTTCACCCGCGGCCTCGATTTCTTCAAAAACTTCGCCTTCGTCGGCCTCTCCCAGGTCCGCGAGACCGCCGTCTTCAGCGGCATCCCCCTCGTCGAGCAATTGACCGAGGCCGAGCGCACCTGCGGCGTCTACGTCATCGACATCCGCACCGGCCACACCGTCGCCTTCCTCCGTTTCGAAGGCATCGTCCAGGAAATCTTCGCCATCCAGGTCCTCCCCAACATTCTCTTCCCCGATCTCATCAACGAGCCCGGCGAAACCCTCGACTCCTCCTTCGTCCTCCCCGACGACGCCCTCCGCGACGTCCCCCAGGAGCTTCGCTCCCCAACCACCTCCGCCCCCTAGCCATCGCACCCACCCGCAAAGCCCACATTAAATGATCTGCGCAAATCTGTGGTTAAAAACCCACCCGTCGATTCAAGATTGATCCCCTCTCCCACCCGCCCCACGATTACCCCCGCATGCAAGTCCCCCTCCTCGACCTCAAGAAACAATACGAACCCCTGCGCGACCTCATCCGCGCCAAGTTCAACGAGGTCGCCGACTCCCAGCACTTCATCCTCGGGCCCGAGGTCGAATCCCTCGAACGCGAAATCTGCGCCTACACCTGCGCCAATCACGCCATCGGCGTCTCCTCCGGCACCGATGCCGAGCTAGCCATCCTCATGGCCATGGGCGTCGGCCCCGGCGATTCCATCGTCACGACCCCCTACACCTTCTTCGCCACAGCCGGCGGCATCGCACGCCTCGGCGCGCGCATCCTCTTTGCCGATATCGAGCCCGATACCTATAATATCTCCCCCGCCCGCCTCCGCGAGGTCCTCGAGGCCCATCGCCACGGCCGCCTCCGCGCCATCATCCCAGTACACCTCTTCGGCCAGAGCGCCCGCATGGACGAGATCCGCGCCCTCGCCGCCGAGTTCGAGGTCCCCTTGATCGAGGACGCCGCCCAGGCCCTCGGCGCCGAATATCCCGACCACGACGGCCCCAAAAAATGCGGCTCCATCACCGAGTTCGGCTTCTACTCGTTCTTCCCCTCGAAGAACCTCGGCGCCTTCGGCGATGGCGGCATGATCGTCTGCCGCGACGAAGCCATGGCCCACAAGATCCGCGCCATCCGCAATCACGGCATGGAGACCCGCTACCATCACCACAGCGTCGGCGGCAACTTCCGCCTCGATGCCCTCCAGGCCGCCTTCCTCCGCATCAAACTCCCCTACCTCGACCAATGGTCCGCAATGCGCCGCGCCAACGCAGCCCGCTACCGCGAGGAGTTCGCACGCGCCGGCCTCGATTCCGTCACCCTCCCCGTCGAGTCCTACGCCGCCCAGGCCCCCTCGGTCCCCAATCACCACATCTACAATCAATTCATCATCCGCGCCCCGCGCCGCGATGAGCTCCTCACCCATCTCGCCGCCACCGGCATCGGACACGCCGTGTACTATCCCATCCCTCTCCATCTCCAGGAGTGCTTCGCCCCCCTCGGCTACAAGCCCGGCGATTTCCCCGAGTCCGAGCGCGCCGCCTGCGAGACCATAGCCCTCCCCATCTTCCCAGAGCTCACCCCCGGCCAGCAACAGGCCGTAGTCGCCTCCATCGCCGCCTTTTACAAGCCCTGATCCGCCCAGTCAGCCCCGCGGCCTCAGTGCACCCAGATCCCCCGGTAAACCTGCCGGTCCCCCGGCGGCGGCCCGTAATAGTCGTACGGCACCGGAGGCCGGATCACCACATGCCGCGCCGGCAACAGGTTCATATCCGCGAGCGTATCCATATCCAGCCGCCCCGTCGGCGATAGCTCCGCGTCCCGCTGGTACGCCACCAGCGCCCGGCTCAGCGTATCGTCCAGCTCCCCATCCGCCATCCCGCGGTAGAATCCTTCCCGCGCCAGCCGCTCCTGCGCCCGCTCCACCGTGCTCCGCTGCACCACAGGCGGCGCCGTCTCATATGGCGTCTTCCGGAAAAATCGGCTGTAATCCGCCGGCAACGATTGCCCTGCGTCCGCCTGCTCCGGCGGAGGCTGCTGCACCGGCTCCGCCGGCTCTACGCGAGTCGCCGGTTGCGGCGCTGCATCAACATCCGCCGGCGGCGGCGGCACTGGCATCGTCGCGGGATGCCGGGCCAGGAATTCCTTGTCGCTCTGCACCACCGCCTTCGGCGCCGGCGTATCCTGCTGCGTCGCCGGCTGCGAGTCCGCCGTCTCCCGGCCCCCCTGCGGCACCGCCTCCAGTGTCGTCTTGTTCCCGCTGTGCGTTCCGATATTCAGCGAGTCCAGCGTCGGCTCATCCATCTTCCCCGTCACATCCAGCCCCTGCCGGATCTGGTACCGCCGCACCGCCGCGTCCGTCTCCGGCCCCGGCTGGCCATCCACCTGCCCATAATAGAAGCCCTGGTCCTTCAGCGCCTGCTGGACCGCCTGAGTTGGGTCATCTGCCCGGGCCCGCGCCACCGCCGCGGCCACCATCAACAACAGCAAAAAGAGACGTTTCATCGGTATCCGCATTCTACGACGCGGCAATGCCCCGCGCCATTCAATCGTGACTCAATTCTCCTGCCATCGATGTACTCGCAAGGTGCGGCGCCGGCATCGGGCGCATCGTCTGCACATACGCCAGGATGCCCGTCGCGATCCCCTGCGCGATCCGGTCCCGGTACCCGTCATTCCGCAGCATCTGGTTCTCGATCTTGTTGCTCAGGAAGCCTCCCTCCACCAGCACCGCGGGCATCCGCGTATGCCGCACCACAAAGAGCGACCGGCTCTTGATCCCCCGGTTCGTAACCAGCATTTGCGCCACCAGCGCGTTCTGGATATCCGCCGCCAGGTTCTCCCCCTTGTCCAGTTGATTGTCCTCCGGATGGCTGAAGAAACCGATCCACGTCCAGTCCGACGCCGGCGGGATCTTCTGGTCAGCATAATACGTCTCAATCCCGTCCACGCCCTCCTCCGCCGCCTGGTTGAAATGGATCGACACAAAAATCACGTTCCTGTTCCCCTCCCCCAGCCGGTTCGCGATTTCCACCCGGTCCGGCAGCGAGACATACACGTCATCGTGCCGCGTCAGCACCGTATCCACACGGCTCTGCTTGAGCGCCCGCTCCAGCCGCTGCGCCACATCCAGCGTCACATCCTTCTCCGCCAGGCCGAAGTACTTTGTCCCCTCGTCGATTCCCCCATGCCCCGGGTCGATCACCACCAGCGGCTGCCCGCTCGGCGGCAGCACCTGGGGCGAGCCCGCGGACCCATGCGGCACCGGGGCAAAATTATCCTCCGGCGCGATGAGAAACGTGAAGCACCCCATGAAGACGAGCAGCCCCACACACGGCATCCCATGCCGCAGCGCCTTCCCCGCAAGGAGCGCCAAAATCCTGAACCTGCTCCTGTTCATCATCTTGTTGACGGGACCGGATCCCGTTTTGTTCATCCTAAGTATCGTGCGCCGAGGGGCTGCCAGCCCTTTAGATTCGCACGGGAACCCCCGAAAGAAAGGCGAAATGGTGCCAGGGGGGAGAGTTGAACTCCCGACCAAGGGCTTATGAGTCCCCTGCTCTACCCCTGAGCTACCCTGGCGAAATTGGGGCAGGAACGCTAATTCAGCCGCCCAGCCATTGCAAGAAATTCACATGCCGCCCCCGCCGCCCAGCCCCCATCGCACCGGCCCGGGCCGCCCGCAGGGCCGGTGTAGCGCGTGAACTTGCCCACTGCGCCGCCCACCCGCCCCGCCCGGCGCAGAATGGCAGGTTTCTGCCAATGGTTTCCGATATGCCTTTACCTTCAGTCACCGAAATGCGTAGCTTTTCCCGGAAGGAGGAGCGTTGCGTGTTTCTTCAGGAAACAAAAACCAAACGAGGCGGCAAAACGTACATTTCGTACCTGGTGCGGGAGTCTTTCCGCACCGCGAATGGTCCCCGGGGCCGCACAATCTGCAACCTCACGCATCTACCCAAGGAGGTGCGCGACATGGTCGGCCGCGCCTTGAAGGGCGAGACGCTCGTCCCGCTGAGCCGGCTGGAGTTGAACGAAATCCACTCCTTCGGCGCCTGCCTGGTAATGAACGACGCCGCCGAGCGCTTCGGCCTTCCCTCCCTGCTCGCCCCCCTCTCCCCGCGCAACGCCTCCCTCGTCCGCGCGATGATCTTCGGCGGCCTGCTCTTCCCCCCATCCGTCGCCCCCTTCCTCCTCGAGTCCCGGCGGGTCCGCCTCGCGATGTATTGCGGCCTCGATGCCGACCAGGAGGCCTTCGGGGTCATGGATCTCATGGGCGCCCTCCGCGAGCTCGACGAGCGCTGGGCCGAGATTCGCACCCTCATGACCTACTCCCCGCACGGCGAGGTCCACGCCATCGCTTTATATACAAGCGTCCGCAAGGATGGAGAGCCCGAGATGGGCATGGTCGGCATGGATGCCGAGGGCATCCCCGTCCCCCTCGCCCAGGAGGAAGAGGATCCCCACGAGACAAGCCTCCCCGCCTTTCTCCAGCAGATGGCCCGGCGCCCGCGCACCGGCGCCGCATTGCTCGCGCTCGATGAGGACATCGCCGCCGGCCTCCAGCTCGAGAGCAGCGGCGAGCAGCCCTTCGTCATCGAGCTCGGCCAGGCTACCCTCGCCGGCGTCCTCCGGCACCTCAGCCAGGGCCAGCTCTCCACCTTCCGCTCCGGCGCCTTGGTCGAGGTCCGTCTCCGTGGCGAGCGCCACATCATCGAGCCCGTCGCCGATGCCGCCGGCGGGACCTCCGCCCCCGCGATGAGAATGGGCAGCCTCAACGAGCTCACCTCCATGACCTCCGGCAAGAGCGGCGCCCCGGCCCCCCGCGGCTCGCGCCCTGTCACCGCCCCGCCCCAGGCCCTCCGCGGCGTCCGCACCAATGTCCCCCCCGAGCGCCTCCCCGGCCCCGTCGCCCTCGAGTGGGCAAGGCGCGCCGCCGGCACCCGCGCCGCCTTCTCCCCGGTCAAGATCATCATCGGCGCCGCCGGCCCCGGCGAGGAAGTCAACGCCTGGCGCAACCACCAGCATCTCCGTTTCCTCACCCACTGGCTCCGCTCCCAGCTCGCAGGCGAGTGGCACGAAAAAGGCGAATCCCGCGAGGTCGAGGAAATCCTGCGCGACCTCCAGGAGGTTCACCGTGCAACCCTCTCCATCGCCGGCGTACCCATAGCCCACCTCGCCACCCATCCTCCCGACCCCATATCCCAGCTCCTCACAAACCTGGACCTCTGGCCCCTGTTCGAGTCGCACGAGGAGGGCAAAAAGGAGAGGAGAGGGTGAGGGTCCAGCGCGTTAAGCCAATCGCGCTTCCGTCCGGTAAAAGAAACTCTATAAAGGGGAGCTTGCTGCCTGCAACGGAAGCCCGCTCCGGGGAGAGCCTATGAATCCCGAACCTGTTATTAAGCCATGAAGACTCCGCTTTTGATCGCCGCCGCGCTAGGTTTCGCGGCACCACGCCTCCTTTCCCAAGCTTTCGGCAACATCAACGTCACCGGCACCGCCAATGTCAACGCGCTGGATGTCAGCGGCGTGATCGGGATTGGCGCCGATCCCAGTACCGAGGACGTGATCTCATTTCCCGAGGCTCCCCTCTTCATCGCCAAGCCCGAAATCGCGAGCATCCGGTTATTAACCACGCGGGTGAATAACAGTTATACAAATTCCGCCGAGACCATCGACCTTGCCGACGGCCCCGGCAATGAACTCATCGGGGAAATCGCCGGATTGAACGCGGATTTTCCCTCCGGCGGCGGTCTCTATCAACCGAAGCAGCTCACGATCTGGAGCGGTCAAGCCGGCGGACTATTGTTCTTGGCGCGCAACTGGCCCGGGGCCGCCGGACCCATCATCTTCGCCGATGGTGACTATTTCACCGGAGAGGTGATGCGGATTACAACCACGCATCAGGTGGGCGTCGGCGGGGAAAGTGCGCCAGCGAGCCTCGTGTCGATGAAGGGCAATGCGTCGGTCGGCAGCGACTATAGCGAGACCCCTGCGCCGCCGGATGGATTGATCATCCAGGGCAATGTCGGCATTGGCACGGCAACGCCCCAGGCGCAACTGGAGGTGAAAGGAGACGCGCAATTCGATGGGGCTCTGTTTATCGAACCGCAGGGCGACGTGACCATGGGCATCTTTACGGTCAAACAAGTCCATGTGGCGGACGATGCCGCGAGGTTTGCACTGACCCCGGACCAGGTAAAATTGAATGACGTCGTCGTAGTCGGGACTGCGCCGCCACTCTACTACCAGGTAATCAACCGGGGAAGACTCCAGACGCCGGCCGGTTACAAGGCATTGCAAGCGCCGTAAGGGATCAATTCGCGGGGCGTAAGAGTAAATACAATCCATCCAATGATGCGCAATCGACTCTCCCGCGGGCGGACGTTCCTTTGGCTGATGTGTCCTCTGCTGATCGCCGCGGCGGCAATGTTTCCCCTGTGCTCGCTGGCCGGGTCCCCCATTTGGTGGAAAACGGAATCCGTATTGAACAGGCATCCTCCCAATGATTATGCCGTCGCGAATATCGGGCAGGCAAAGTACTTCACCCTGGCCGCCATCCGGGCACTCAATCACTACCTTGCCCCATTGGGCGGATCTGGCCCGGCGCTCCGCCGCATGGCGGCTGGACTGCGCGCCGCGCCTACTGCCCAGACGAATGATTATGCGCCCGTCACGATCGGACAACTGAAGACCCTGGTTGCCCCGGTTTATGATCGGTTGCTGAAGCTCGGTTACTACGGGCAGCCCCTTGCCTCCGGCACTTATCCATGGATCGGCTCGCCCTTCCCGGCCAACGATTATGCCGTGGCGAATATCGGGCAGTTGAAGAATCTGTTCGGCTTCGATTTTAGCTATACGACATTTCTCGCACCTCCAGCCCGGCGGGATTTCGCGAGCGCCCCGGAAGTTGCCTACAACGCAAACCCCGGCACCATCACCCTCCAACCGTCCGCGCCTCTTCTCCCTCCGATTCCTCCGAGATAACCCCTACGGCTGGTCTTTCGCCCGCTCCCGCGCCTGATCGAGCACCTCATGCGTCCGGTCCAGCGGCGCCTTGAGAAAATCCGTACCCGGAGTGTAGGCCGGCGCGGACGCCTGCGGAGCGGGCGCCTTGTGAGCAACAACGAGCCAGGTGCCGCCGGCAACGAGCATAACCATGAGGTATTTCATGGCAGCCGAAAAGAGCATACACCCTGCCAGGGAATAGGATGGAATTTCTCTTACGCTCGGGATGCAGACCGTCAGGCCTTCGGGCAACTCTTCGGCGGATTGAATTTTTTGAGCTATGCAAGCGCCAAGACGGGAACATACGTTGTTCGGGAGACTCTGACGCAATCAATGGGCTCCGGGTTTCCCTGACCCCGCCGGAAAACAACGATCCCCCTCTTTCTCCCTATGGAAGTTCTTGACCTGCCTCAAACCGTCGACACCGGAGCGATGCATGCCCTGCTCGGCGCTTATCATGGCGATCCCTTCTCCGTCCTCGGCATGCAATCCGTCGGCGATCGCCTCGCCGTCCGCGTACTCCGCCCGGATGCCCGCGCGATCACCGTCATCCGCCTCAAGGACGGCAAGCGTTTCCCCGCCAGGCGTTTGCACGAGCACGGCTTCTTCGAGGCGATCCTCCCCGTGGGCGAGACGGAGCGCTTCACCTACGAGCTCGAGGCCACCGCGCACGATGGCCACCTCTGGCGCTTCCGCGATCCCTATTCCTTCGGCCAGATCCTCGGCTCGATGGATCTCCACCTCTTCTCCGAGGGCAATCACTACGAGATTTACCGCAAGATGGGCGCCCACCTCGCCGAGATCGACGGCGTCAAGGGATGCAGCTTCGCCGTCTGGGCGCCCAATGCCCAGCGCCTCAGCGTCATCGCCGATTTCAACGGCTGGGACGGCCGCTACCACCCCATGCGCAAGCTCCTCGGCGGCGGCGTTTGGGAGATCTTCATCCCGGATGTAACCGAGGGCGCGCACTACAAGTTCGAGATCAAGGCCTCCCACGGCGGCCTCCTCCTCAAGAGCGATCCCTACGAGTTTTACGGCCAGCACGGCCGCGAGACCGCATCCATGGTCTGGGATCTCAACCGCTACAAATGGGACGACGCAGCCTGGCTGGAAAAGCGCGACAAAACCGTCTGGCACCAGACCGCCGTCGCAATCTACGAGGTCCACCCCGGCTCCTGGGCCCGCCACTTCGAGCAGGGCAACCGCTACCTCAGTTACATCGAGCTCGCCGATGCCCTCATCAACTACGTCGTCGATATGGGCTACACCCACATCGAGCTCATGGGCATCGCCGAGCATCCCTTCGATGGCTCCTGGGGCTACCAGGTCACCGGCTATTACGCCCCCACCAGCAGGTATGGCAATCCCGACGAGTTCCGCCATTTTGTCGACCGCTGCCACCAGCGCGGCATCGGCGTCATCATCGATTGGGTCCCCGGCCACTTCCCCAAGGATGCCCACGGCCTCGCCGAGTTCGATGGCACCGACCTCTACGAGCACCAGGATCCGCGCAAGGGCGAGCACATGGACTGGGGCACCCTCATCTTCAATTATGGCCGCAACGAGGTCCGCAATTTCCTCATCGGCAACGCCCTCTTCTGGATGGACGAGTACCACATCGATGGCGTCCGCGTCGACGCCGTCGCATCGATGCTTTACCTCGATTATTCCCGCAAACCCGGCGAGTGGGTGCCCAATGAATACGGCGGACGCGAGAACCTTGAGGCCATCTACTTCCTCAAGCGCTTCAACGAGGTCTGCTACGAGCGCTTCCCCGGCATCATGACCATCGCCGAGGAGTCCACCGCATGGCCCGGCGTATCCCGCCCTACCTACCTCGGCGGCCTCGGCTTCGGCTTCAAGTGGAACATGGGCTGGATGCACGATTTCATCTCCTACATGAGCAAGGAGCCCGTCCACCGCCGCTATCACCAGGGCGATATCACTTTCTCCCTCATCTACGCCTTCCATGAGCACTTCATGCTCGTCCTCTCCCACGATGAGGTCGTCCACGGCAAGGGCTCGCTCCTCACCAAGATGCCCGGCGATTGGTGGCAGAAGTTCGCCAACCTCCGCCTCTTCTACGGCTGGATGTACGCCCACCCGGGCAAGAAGCTCCTCTTCATGGGCGGCGAGTTCGGCCAGAGTTCGGAGTGGAGCCATGAGCAGAGCCTCGAGTGGTCGCTCCTCGATTACCCGGAGCATGCCGGCGTCCGCCGCCTCGTCCAGCATCTCAACTGGCTCTACAAAAACGAGCCTGCCCTCTGGGATCTCGATGACTCCTACGAGGGCTTCGAGTGGATCGACTTCCACGACGCCGATAACTCGGTAGTCGCCTTCATGCGCAAGGCCCGCTCCGGCCAGCCCCTCGTCTTCGTGGTCAATGCGACTCCCGTCGTGCGCGAGGGCTACCGCGTCGGCGTCCCTGGCGAAGGTTTTTATCAGGAGGTCCTCAATACCGACGCCGCCCATTACTCCGGCAGCAATGTGGGCAACTACGGCGGCATGCACGCGGAGCCCATCTCATGGCAGGGGCAGTCCCATTCCATCATACTCCGCCTCCCCCCCCTCGCCATCACCGGGTTCAAGAAGATTCCCTACCAGCAGCCCGAGCCAGCTGCGCCTGTTCTGAAATAATTTGATTTGCGGCTCGTCGAGCCCTATTTTTACCAGTCCCAACCTGCTCAGGATTCAACATTCCACCCTCTCTCCAAAATGAATAGACCCAGAACACAAAAAGGTTTCACCCTCATCGAACTTCTCGTCGTGATCGGCATTATCGCCCTTCTCGCCAGCATCGCGGTACCGGCATTTACCGGCGTCCAAATCCGCGCCGCGCAGACGAAATCCCTGAGCAACGCAAAGCAGATCGGCCTTTGCTGCAAGCAGTTCGCCATCGATAACAACGGCCAGTACCCCAGCTACGTCGTCCAGAGCGGCAATAACGGCAGCACCACCAACGGCTCAGGCAGCACCCCCACCCCGGTGCAGGATGCGAACAGCGCCTTCGCCCAGCTTTTCCCCACCTATATCTCGACGATCCAGATTTTCTTTCAGCCCAAGTCCGCCTGGACCCCCGCCCAGTTGCAGGATCCGAACATGGCGAACGCCTCGACCCAGACCGCTCCCTGGCCCCTCAACAAGGGCGCCAATGAATGGGCTTACGTCGTGGGCCTCTATGACACTTCCAATTCCTCCTTCCCGCTCATCGCGAACGGCTTCGTCTCCGGTGGCCAGCAGTCCCACCAGTACACCAACATTGAGACCCTCCCCGGCGGCGTCTGGAAGGGCCAGCAGGCCATCGTCGTTTTCTGCGATGACAGCGCCAAGGTCATCCGCTGCAACACCCAGTACATGGTGCCCGGCGGCCCCGATAACCAGGACCTCTTTGAAACCAGCCAGGCCCAGGCCGGCTGGCTCAGCAATACGCAAACGGTCGTCAATCCTCTCTAAGCGCCCACCGTACCTTCCCCCGAGAAAGCCCTCGTCCCCCCCAAAGGACCTGGGCTTTTTCGTTCCTGGCCGAGGGCCCGTTCGCCGTGACGCCTCGCGGAAAGCCGCAAAGCAAGAAAAGGAATCCGGACCAGGTCCCGCAACCTCCGAACGAGTACAAGCTGCCGCCGGCCGCCCCGGGAGCGCCAATCTCCCGATTGACATCGTCCACGGCCGCCGGAGGCGACATTCTTTCTCAACCGATCGAGGATCTCCACGTCCCAGCCGTCACTCCCTCGCCCTCCAACTACACAACCTTCGAGTCAAAAGTCCCGTCAGCCAGCCGCGTCCGCACCTTCTCCCCACGCCGAACTCCAGCGACCCTGCGAACAACCGCCCCAGCCGAGTCCAGCGTGATCGAATACCCCCGGTTCATAATCGCAACCGGCGACAGCAGCCGCAGCGCCCCTTCCAGCCGGGCGACATCGCCGAATTTCCGCGTCAACTCCGTCCGCATCGCCGTACGCAGCTTTTCCGCGCAGCCATCCAGCGCGAGCCTGCGGAGCTTGACGACCTGATCCGGCCGATGCTGCCGCAGCACCGCGCCGAGGCCGGCCATCTTCTCCCGTCGCGCGCGGACCGCACTCCCCGCGTGCGACTCGATGGCCCCGGACAGATGATCCAGCCGTTGCGCACGCTCCTGGAGAATGCGCTCCGGGAACCGGAACGGAATGGCCCGGGCTAGCCCCTCCAGCGCGCGACGGTGCTCGAGCAAGTGCCCGCGCAAGGCACGGTGCAGCCTGGAGCCCGCCTGGCCGACATGGCGCAAAAGCGCCGCTCGGTCCGGCAGCGCCAGCTCCGCCGCCGCGCTCGGTGTCGGAGCCCGCAGATCCGCAACGAAATCCGCGATGGTAAAGTCGATCTCGTGCCCGACCGCCGAGATGACCGGCAGCGCCGATGCCGCGATCGCCCGCGCCACGATCTCCTCATTGAACGCCCACAGATCCTCCACGCTTCCGCCCCCTCGGCAGACAACAATCATATCCACCTGCCCCGCGAGCGCCGGGCTGTTGAACTCGCGAATCGCCGCCGCGATCGCCGCCGCCGCCCCCACCCCCTGGACCCTCACGGGATTGATGACCATGCGAACCCACGGCGCCCGCCGCCGCGCGATATTGAGAAAATCCTGCAGCGCCGCCCCCGTCGGAGATGTGACAATGCCGATGCCCGACGGATCGGACGGGATCGCCCGCTTGCGCGCCGGGTCAAACAGCCCCTCCGCCTCCAGCTTCCGCTTCAGCGCCTCGAACCGCGCCTGCAGCAGCCCCGCCCCCGCAGGCTGGATGAGATTGACCGTCATCTGGTACTGCCCCCGCACCTCGTACACCGTGATCCGCCCCCGCGCCTGCACGAGCATCCCCTCCGCCAGCGCAAGCTGCACCGGCACGGAGGACCGGAAGAGCACGCACGAGAGCAGCGCCCGCTCATCCTTCAGCCCAAAGTAAACATGCCCGGACGATTGCCGCCGCAAGTTGCAAATCTCCCCCTCCACCCACACCTCGCCCAGGCTCGACTCCAGCAGCGTGCGGATCGAGCGCGTCAGCTCCGCCACCGACCACACCCGCGGCTCCGCCGCGAGCTCGCGCTCAGCCTTCTTGCGAGGCGCGGGCTGGGAGAAGAGGTCGAGTTCCATTGCGCCGCCTAGAATTCTAGGAAACCGAACCGCGCGCAATCGTGGAAAGTATTCAGCCGCGTCGGCGACCACGCCGAGAGCTCCCGCCGCGCTCCCGCAGGCCGGTCGATCCGGAGAAAATTCGCGCGCCATACCGAACCCTTCCCGGGCGGCACCGGCAGGATGGCAGCGAACGGTATCCGCAGCGCCGCCGACCACCCGGTCCCGGAGACTGCGACCGAAGTCTCCAGCCCCTCGCACACCCAATCCATATCCTTCCGCCACCCCTTCCCCACCCGCCGCAGCATCAGGTCCAGCACCGCGTTCAGCGGGTTCACCTCGATCTCGAAGTAGCACGCGAGATCCCCAAACGGATCAAAGAACACCTCGACCGTCTCCTCCTGGTACAGCGGCCCCTTGCGCCGCGTAATGGTCGCCCACGGCTGCTCGTCCTCGCATTCGAAGAGCACCCCCAGATGCCGCGCCTCCCGGGCCAGCGTGACCCGCGTCGGCTGCCGCGGCGGCGCGCCCGTCAGATTGTCAAGCAGCTCCAGCGTCACGCCGGGCGCCCCAGCGGCGGGGACGCGGATGCGAGGGAGAGGCGATGGCTCCAACCGGGGGGAAGCCGCCGCCCTATTGCGGCGGCTGCAACTGGAGGATAAGGACCACCGCCGCGAGGAACGCGAGGATGGAAACGCCCGCGAAAGCCATGATGCCCGTCGCGATCGGATCTTTCTTCCGGACCTTCGTTTTGAACGGCGAGGCGTTCGTGAAATCCTCCGGCTTCGCGCTGCTGCTCGCGGGCACGGCCAGCGCTACCGCCTCATGCTGCGGCAGCGGCCGGGCATTCGCCGGGTTCTCCGAGGCGTACACCGTATGCACATTGCCAAAGCTGATCCGGTCGCCGTCGTGCAGATTCCCCTTCGTAAACCCGTGGTCGTTCACGCGCGTCCCATTCGTGGAATCGAGATCGGTCAGAAAGTGCTGGCCGCTGGATAAAGTGATCTCCGCGTGATGGCTCGAGACGGACGCATCGTCGATCTGGATCACATTGTCCGAGATGCGGCCAATGGTCACCACGTCCTCGGTCAGTTCATGGGATATGTCGGTCCCATCGGGCATTGTAACGATGATTTTTGGCATGGAGGGGATGTGCGCTCACCAGCGTATCAGCGCCCCGCGCTCTCTTCAATCAGTTTGCGAAACTGCCCGAAAAAGTACGTGGCGTCGTGCGGCCCCGGTGCCGCCTCCGGGTGGTACTGCACGCTGAAGACCTGCGCCTCCCGATGCCGCATCCCCTCCACCGTCCCGTCGTTCAGGTTGATGTGCGTGACCTCGACATTCGAGGGCAGCGACTCCGGATCGACCGCGAACCCGTGATTCTGCGCCGTGATGGTGACCCTCCCCGTCGCCAGATCCTTGACCGGCTGATTCCCACCGTGATGCCCAAACTTCAGCTTGTAGGTCTTCCCCCCATACGCATACCCCAGCACCTGGTGCCCGAGGCAGATGCCAAAGATCGGTGTCCGCCCCACGAGCCCGCGCACGGTCTCATGCGCATATTGCAGCGCCGCCGGATCGCCCGGCCCGTTCGCCAGGAAAACACCGTCCGGTCTCATCGCCAGCACCTCCGTGGCCGTAGTCCCCGCGGGCACAACCGTCACCCCGAAACCCTCCTGCCGCAGATGCCGCAGGATGTTATGCTTGATCCCAAAATCGAACGCGACGATGCGATGCGCGACCGGCGGGAGCTTGCGAAATACCTCCCCGTTCGGATCGATCTCCACCCCCTCCCCGTTCTCCCCTTTGACAATCGTCCATACCCTCGATTCCTTGTCCTCCGGGTCCCACTGGTAAGGCTGCCGCGCCGTCACCTCCTTCACGAAATCCATCCCCACCATCCCCGGCCCCGATTGCGCAAGCCGCACCGCATCCACCTCCGACTCCCCGGCCGTGATGCACGCCCGCATCGCCCCCCGCTCCCGCAGGTGCCGCGTCAGCGCGCGCGTATCGATCCCCTGGATCCCCGGGATATTCCACCGCACAAGGTAATCGTTGAGCGAAGACTCCGAGCGCCAGTTGCTCGCGATATCGCTTAGCTCCTCGATCACGAACCCCCGCACATGCGGCGCCGCGCTCTCCGCATCCAGCGCATTGACCCCGTAGTTCCCGATCTGCGGACACGTCATCGCGACGATCTGCCCGCGGTACGACGGATCAGTAATCACCTCCTGGTATCCCGTCATCGAAGTATTGAACACCATCTCCCCCAGCGCATCGGCAGGCGCCCCAAACCGCTGCCCGTGGAAGCAGCGCCCGTCTTCAAGTGCAAGGATCGCGTTCATGTTTCGGCGGAGAAGGAGTTCTTTGAAATTACAGTTTTCCGCGAGCTAACGGAACAATTCTCTCTCAAGGCCGCATTGGCGAATGATCGCAGTCCGGCCAGAAGCATTGCGATATTTCTGATGGCTCCCTTTTTGCGATACCAGCAAAAAGCTGTTGCTCATCGGGATTCGCGCCACTTTGTCAGAACTCAGCCGCCCAGGCATTGACGACGCTTTCGCCCAGCAGCACTTCGTCCACTGTGCGGTAGTCGGCCGCCGGCTCATCCTCGAAACGGAGTTCCACGGCTTCCTTCAAATTCGCAATCGCTTCATCGACCGTCTCGCCGAAGCTCGAGACATCCACGTTCAGACATTGAGACACGAAATAGGGGGCCTCCTTGTACACGCAGTATTTGATGGCTGGCATCCACCTACCATGCTTCATGCGTACAGCCCCGGCAACCGGGAAAACCAGCCGCCTCCGTAGAATAAAAAAGGCGCTCTGGTCAGATCTCAGTGATCAGTATTCCAAAGCGCCTTTTTTACCCCACCTTTGCCGTTGAGGCGAAGCTCCCGTTCCCTATGGAAACGGGCGGATAACCGTCGCAACGCCGCTGACTTCCAACTAAGGCATGTCATAAAGCGCGGCGACCAAGCCTCCTAATGGTCGATATATATCGGTCCGGGATTTCCGCCTGGTACTCGTACAATGCAGGGTAAAGTTTATGGTGGCCGGCGACGACGGGCCGCAAAAAAATTCGAATATCAAAATCGATATTTCAAATGCCCCGGAGCGCATTCTGTAATGCGCGCCGCGCACGGACCGGTCGAGGTCTTGCCAACCTGAAATTTCAAAGAGCTACTCGCGGAAGCTCACGTTCAGCGCCGCCTTCAATCGCTCTTTCAAGCGGGCGTGCGCCGCGTTTACTTCCTCGGTGATCAGTGTCCTATCCTCGGCGCGGAATGTCAATGAATAAGCCAGCGATTTGCGATCCGCGGGAATGCGTACACCCGCGGGATCGGAGAAAAGATCGAAGAGCTCGATGCCTGCGAGCAGCGGCTCATTCGCCGAGCGCAACACCTGCTCGATGCTCGCGTGCGGCAGGGCCGCATCCGCGATGATCGCGATGTCCCGCGTCACCGCCGGATAGCGCGGGATCGGCGCGATGTGCGAGGGGATGGGATGCAGCCGCACCCCCGTCAGGTCGAGCTCGAAGAGCGACACCGCGTTCGGGCAATCAAGCGCGCGCAGCCGCGCAAGTGACAGTTGCCCCAGCGATCCCGCCCTCTTCCCCGCAAGGGTGATTTCCATCGCCGGCAGAAGCCCATCCATCGACGCGGGCGCGAAGCCCAGCCCCTCCAGCCCCAGCAACTCGAGGCAGCCCTTCAGATCGAACAGCCCGGTCTTGCGCGGAGCCGGGTCGCGCCACGAAGCCATCTGCGTATCGCCCGTGAGGATCGCCGCAAGATGCACCCGCTCCTCGCCCGCGAGATAGACGCGCCCGAGTTCGAAGAGCCGGATCGATTTCGCCCCGCCCCGCAGGTTGCGCTCCAGCGCCGCCAGCAGCCCCGGCACCAAGGATGGCCGCAGCACCGCCTGATCCTCGATCAGCGGATTGCGAATCCGCGTGAGTACCGCCGGATCCGCCGCCGCGGTTTGCGCCGCCCGCTCCGCGATGAGCGAGAACGTCCGCCCCTCGAAGAACCCTTCCCCCGCAAGCCGCCGCCGCAATTCCATCTGAAAGTCATGCACCGCATCCGCCACGCTCGCCGGAGCCGGCCGCCCCCGCACCGAGCCCGGGATATTCTCAATTCCAAACGCGCGCGTAACCTCCTCGATCAAATCCGCCTCGCGCGTCAGATCCTGCCGGAACGACGGAACAAGCCAGCTCGAGCCGCCCTGCTTCCTGAGCCCGAAGCCGGTGAGGATGGAATCGATCCGCGACTCCGCGACATCGACCCCCAGAAGCCCGGAGCAACGCGCCGGCCGCAACGCGACGATGCGCTCCGCATCCGGGAGCCGCCCCGCCGTCTCGATCTCCGGCTCCGCGACACCTCCCGCGACCCGCAGGATCAACTCCGTCGCGCGATCCGACGCCGCGAGCACCGTGGCCGCATCAATCCCGCGCTCGAACCGGTAACTCGAGTCGCTCGCGAGCCCCAGCCGCCGCGACGTCCGGCGGATCGATTGCGCATTGAACAGCGCGCTCTCGAGCAGCAAATCAACGGTCCCTTCCGTGACTCCGCTCAGCTCTCCCCCCATCACGCCCGCGATCGCCGCCGCGCACCGCGCATCCGCGATCACCAGGTCGGCCGGCGTGAGCGCATAAATCTTCCCGTCGAGCGCGTGGAACGGCTTCCCCTCCGCCGCATGCCGCACATGGATCTCTCCCAGCGCCAGCCGCGCTTCGTCAAACGCATGGAGCGGCTGCCCCATCTCCATCATGACGTAATTGGTCACATCGACGACATTATTGATCGACCGCAGCCCGATCGCCTCCAGCCGCGTCCGGAGCCACTCCGGGCTCGGCCCCACCTTGATCCCCCGGATCCGCCGCGCAGAGTAAAACGGACAAAGGTCGCTAGCCTCGATGCGGACGCGCGCCCCGCCGGAAATCACAGGGCTCGTCTGCCGGAACGGCGCCGGCTGAAGAGCCGCGGAGCTCAGCGCCGCGATCTCCCGCGCAATCCCGTAATGCGAGAGCAGGTCCGGCCGATTCGGCGTGATCTCGAGATCGAGGATGACATCCGCCGGAAAGAGCTCCGCGAGCGGCCGCCCCACCGGCGCATCCGCCGGCAGAATCAGCAGCCCCTCGTGCCCTTCGCCCAGCCCCAGCTCCTTCGCGCTGCACATCATCCCGTGGCTGTCCACCCCGCGCAGCTTCCCCACCTTGATCTTGAAATCCCCCGGCAGCACCGCCCCCGGCAGCGCGAGTGGCACCTTGTCCCCCACGCGATAATTCTTCGCGCCGCACACGATCTGGATCGGCTCCCCCGTCCCCCCGTCCACTTTGCAAACGCTCAGCCGGTCCGCGTTCGGATGCTGCACCGACTCGAGGATCCGCGCCACCACCACCTGCGGGATATCCGCCCCGCGCTGGTGCACGCCCTCGACCTCCACGCCCGCGAGGGTGAGGAGATCAACGAGCTGCTGGGTGGTGGCAGGCAGGGCCGCAAACTCGCGCAGCCAGGCTAATGAAGTTTTCATGGGCTAGCGGAATTGCTCCAGGAATCGGAGGTCATTCTCGATGAAGGATCGGATATCCGGCACCGACGAGATAATCATCGCCAGCCGCTCCAGCCCGAAGCCGAACGCCCACCCGCTCACGCGCTCCGGGTCGTAAGCCTTGTCCCCGCGCCGGCCGTTGATCGCCTCGAATACCGCCGGATCCACCATCCCGCATCCCGCCAGCTCCAGCCACCGGTCGCCCCCGAGCGCCGGCGCCTTGATGTCGATCTCGAAGCTCGGCTCCGTGAACGGAAAAAAATGCGGCCGGAACCGCACCTGCGCCGCCCCCCCCAGCAACTCGCGAAAGAAAAATTCCACCGTCCCCTTCAGATCCGCGAGCGTCACCCCTTCATCCACATAAAGCCCCTCCATCTGCGTAAACTGCGCCAGATGCGTCGCGTCGATCTCATCCCGCCGGTACGCCGATCCCGGCCCGATGATGCGCACCGGCGGCGCCTGCGCCTCCATCGTCCGCACCTGGATGGTCGATGTCTGCGAGCGCAGCAGCCGCCCGTCCGGCAGGTAAAACGTATCCTGCTCATTCCGCGCCGGATGATCCGCCGGCGTATTGAGCGCGTCGAAGCAATGCCACTCCGTCTCGATGTCCGGCCCATCCGCGATCGCAAACCCCATCCGCCGGAAAATCTGCACCGCGCGATCCTGCAGCAGCGTCATCGGATGCAGCGCCCCGCGCCACGCGGCAATCCCCGGCAGCGTCCCATCGATCCCCGCGAACGCCGCCGCGTCCCGCATCTCCTGCAGCGCCGCCTTGCGCGCCTCAATCGCCCCCGTGAGCTGCGACCGCACCTCGTTCAGCAGCTTCCCAATCCGCGGCCTCTCCTCCTTGCTCAGCGTTTTCATCCCCTCGCTCAGCAGCGAGATCGACCCCGCCCGCCCAAGGTACTTCACCCGCACCGCCTCCACCGCCTGCTCATCGGCAGCCGCCGCGACCTCCGCCAGCGATGCGGAGCGCAGTTGCTCGAGGGTTTCGTCCATTGAATTCAGGTTCTAATGCGTGGGAAAGAGGGAGGGGATCTGCCCCCGTTCGGACCGGGCGGTTTAAACAGAAAAACGGTGGGCGGAGTTTTTCCCCGTCTCACCGTTTTCCGTTGGATTTTTTTGGCTGGAACCGGCGCCTGGGTGGCCTACGCCGCCGCCTTTTCCGACTTGGCCGCTTTGTCCTTCAGCGCCTTTGTCACGGTGTCGAGGATCGATTGGAACGCGGCCTCATCCGTCACGACGATATCCGCCAGGACCTTCCGGTCCAGCGCGATGCCCGCTGCGGCGAGGCCTTCCATAAATCGGCTGTACGTCAGCCCGTTCGCCCGGGCCGCCGCGTTGATGCGCGCGATCCAGAGGTAGCGGAACGTCCGCTTCCGCGTCTTCCGGTCCCGATACGACCAGTACTCGGCTTTCATCACCGCGTTCTTCGCGTAACGAAACAGTTTCGAACGGCGTCCGCGGAATCCCTTGGCCTTCTCCAGCGTGCGCTTGCGGCGCTCGCGGGAAGCGGGAGAATTGGTGGCTCTTGGCATTTGGTTGCCCGGGGCTTGGTCCCGGTCCTCTTTTCAGCGAGTTGTTCGTGTTGTTAAAGGTCCATCCAGACTCACTCGCTGAATTTACCGGCTCTCTCTTGACCGCCGGCAGACGGATGGACTCGGGGTGCGTCAGCCGGGGGCTGCGCAATAGATGCTAGTGGCTGAAAGGCAGGTTCTTAATGATCCGCGCCATATCCGTCGGATGCACCAGGGCGCTTTTGGCCAGGTGGCGCTTGCGCTTGGCGCTCTTCGATGCCAGCAGGTGCCTGCGCGATGCGTGGGCCCGCAGGATCTTGCCCGTGCCAGTGATTTTGAATCGCTTGGCCACGGCTTTTTTCGTCTTGCTGCGTGCAATAGGTTTCGGCATGGGAGGGAGGAAGGTAAAGGGGCCCGCGAAAATGGCAATTACTTTTTAAAGGGGGGAGAAAGAGGGCTTTTTATACCATCCCGCCCCCGTTCAGCGTAAACACGCACCGGTAAAGCCCAGACGCATGCGCCTCCTCCCGATGGACCGCCGCCCCCAGCACCCGGGTAAACAGCTCCGCCTCCAGCCGCGCGACAATCGGAAACGCCTTCAGCAAATCGCGGATCGGGCAGTGGTGCTCCACGATCCGGATGCAAGCCGCCTCGTGCTCGCACTCCGCCATGCACCCCTCCGAGTCCCGCACCCGGGTCAGTTTTCCCGCCCGCTCCGCGATCGTCTCCCCGCGGACCTTGGTCTTATACGTCTCCGCCTTCTTCTGGAACACGCTGAACAACAGCTTCTCAGCCGCCGCCGGCCCATAAAGCGCCTTCGCATTCTCCAGCAGCGCAATCGTCATCCCATTGCTCGCCACGGGAAAGAGGTCGTGCGCCCGTTCCGTCAGCCGGTAGAGCAGCTCCGGCCGCCCGATCCCCTTCGACCGCCGCCACGTATCCAGGTACCCCTCCGTCTCCAGGTCCACGCAATGCTGCTTCACCCCCATGTAGCTCATCTCCAGTTGTTCCGCAAGCTCTCCCACCGAGAGCCCCTGCGTGCGCTTCAGTTTATTGATGATTTCCAGGCGCTGGCTTTTGCCGATTTCGGCTATGAGCTTCTGGTTCATCGAGGGTTCGCAGCAATACCAGCCCCCGCGTTTATTGTCCGGCTTAATCGTAAAAATTGTGCGGCTGCCCACCGGATGAAGTCTGGCATTAACCCGGAAAAGGGAATGGAGAGACGCTTCTCCGCCCGGAGTCCTATCTCCGGCGTTCTCGCGCGAACAGACGCGGCAGATGACGTGCTCCATGGACCCGTAGAGGATGCGAATTGCGTCGGGTGCGGCCTCGTAAAAGACCAGATAGTTATGGAAACCGCCTACCGGGAGCATCCGTACGCCTTCCATTTGCGGATTGCGTGTCGGGTAAAGGACGCCGCTCCGCCAGCGCCTGCTCCAGCGTGCCCGCAACGCAATCGGATTCCACCAGGCTCAGGAGGTATTCTTCCTTCGAACGCGCCCCCGATGCCTTCACTCGCTCCGCCAGCGTGGCATCGAGCAGCTCTGGCAAATGGATGGTGAGCGTCGACATATACCGAATGTGCCGCGATGCCGCGCCGTTGCCAAGCGCGCCCAGCCGGTTCCCAATCCCGATGCCACATGCGCCGGACCGCACAAAGCAAAACGGCCGGTGCCTTATTCAGACACCGGCCGCCCAACCAAGGAGAGTGGGGGTTACTATTTCGCTCCAGGCCGCTACGGCTTATCCGAGCTGCCCCCGGTATCCAGCAGCGCCCGGTTCTTTTCACCATCGCGGGTGAATAAAAGCGTCGGCCCGCTCGCGCCGCGATGCGCCGCCAGCAGTTCGACACAGGAGGCCCCGTCCGCAACCGGCTTCCCGTCGACCGAAGTAATAATATCGCCCGCGTGGAGATGCGCCCGCCCCGCTGGGCTGTCGGAGAGCACCGCCGTGATCGCCACGCCAGCGTTCAGCTTGTCCCTCACCGGCTCGGTCTGCCCCGCCGCCTTTGGAGAAAATTCGAGCCCGTAGTTCGTGTTGTCGCCCGGGTGCGTCCGCGCATGCGAGTGCGCCTCGGCGACCTTGGTCAGGTCCGCTGGCAGCAGATCCGTGACGATTGCGATTTCGAACGTCTTCCCGCCCCGCCACACGCTCAGGTCCACCGATTGGTTCACTTTCTTGTGCAAGATCTCCCGCTGCAGATCGTGCGCCGTGAGCACCGGCACCCCATCCACCTTCGTAATCACATCCATCGGCCGCAGGTCGCTTTTGTAAGCCGGCGCGTTCGCCTCGATGGTCTCCACGCACACCCCATTCTCCAACCCGCGAAAGTGGTCCGTCGCCGCCGGCTCATCCTCCACCTCCTCCGCCAGCCCCCGCACCGTGATGCCCAGCCACGGATGCGAGACCTTCCCCGTCGCGATCAGGTCCCCGCCCACGTCCCGCAGCATGTTCGACGGGATCGCGAACGAAAGCCCCCGCCCCAGCCCGTTGATCAAGGTATTCATCCCCATCACCCGCCCGTCGATGTCGAACAGCGGCCCCCCCGAGTTGCCCGGGTTGATGAACGCATCCGTCTGGATGTAATCCTCGTACATCGGCTTGGTCGCGGAGCTGGTGAGATTCCCCCGCCCCTTCCCGCTCACCACCCCTCGGCAAAAGGAGTAATCCAGGTTGTACGGGATCCCGATCGCAAAGCACATCTGCCCCACCCGCACCGAGTCGCTGTCGAGCAGCGCGACCGCCGGGAGATTCGTCGCATCGATCTTGATGACCGCGATATCCGTGCGCTCATCCACCCCGATCAGCTTCGCCGTAAACCGCCGGTTATCCCGCAGCTTGACCTCGATCTTCTCCGCGTCCTCGATCACGTGAAAGTTCGTATAGATATACCCGTCCGGCCGCACGATGAACCCCGACCCCTCGCTCCGCACCGCCGGCTCCGGCATGTGCGGATGATTCCCCTCCCCTCCCTCCGGCGAGTGGAAGTAAAAGTCGAAATTCTGGTCCTGCTCGTCCCCCGAGGGCTTCTTGTCCGCCTCGATCACCACC
>Ga0182024_10007589_pt1 | contig 23333 bp, 19 predicted proteins | sample P32metaG_FD_120480 | JGI IMG/M metagenome (GOLD analysis project Ga0182024, IMG submission 120480) | Permafrost microbial communities from Stordalen Mire, Sweden - P3-2 metaG (Illumina Assembly) | ecosystem: Environmental > Terrestrial > Soil > Wetlands > Permafrost | place: Sweden: Stordalen... | reverse complement strand
GCGCTTGCTCAGGTCGAACTTCTGTATCGTCTCCGGAAGGTCACCTTCCGTGGCTACCATGGGGCCTTCGGCGAGGAACAGGATTCCTGATTTCCCTGTCAGCAGATTGTTGTAATTCTTGGCAGGAATGGGCAAAGCTAGAATGCGCTGGCTGATGCCTTCGACATCAATCTTGACGACGACGGGCTCTTCTTTTTTTTCTTTGTCTTTGTCTTTATGCTTGCCTTTGTCTTTGTCTCTATTGTCTTTGGTGTCCTTGTTCTCATCTTTGTCTTTGTCTTTGTCGGAAGCCGTTTTGTCGGCGGCTTTATCTTTGTCTTTATCTTTGTCTTTGTCTTTGTCTTTATCTTTTTCCTTATCGGCATCGCTTTTTTCTTCGTCGCTTTCTGGGGCGAGCGGAGAAAGCGAATACTGGCCCAACACCGCGACGTAGACGCTGCGCGATACGCGGTGCTCCTCGCTCGACATGTCGAGTCCAGCGGTGGAAAGCGCGACGTCCGTCGACGCCGTGAAGTAAAGATACTTTCCGTTCTTGTCAAAGGCGGGATACAGCGCGTCGCTCATGCCATCCGTGATTTGAAACGCCTTCCCTTGATCGAGTGAATATACGAACACAGCGTGCAGGCCGCTGAGCAGTTGGCGCGTATAGGCGATCCATTTATTGTCCGGAGCCCAAGTCTGGTTGAGTTGCGTGGGGCCGAAGCCTCCGAAGTAATCGGTGTCGATCAGCTTTGGCTTCGCACTATCAAGATCGACATACCACAAGTTCAACCGCTTGTCGGAGTACGCGATCTTTTTGCTGTCGGGCGACCACGTGGGCGTGTAAAAAAACGACGGCGGATTTCCGAGATTGATATGGCGGACCTCGCCTAAGCCGTTCTGTCCGCGAATGCACAATTCATATTCGCCCGATTCATCGGAAAAATATGCGATCGACTTTCCGTCCGGAGACCACGCCGGGTCGCGATCCGCCACGGCCGGACTATGCGTGAGATTGCGAATATCTCCTTTGTCGGTGGGCACCGTGAAGATCTCTCCCCAAGCCTCGAATACGGCGCGCGCGCCCGTGGGCGAGATGCCGAAATTCTGGATGCGCTTGGGTTCGACCTTGGCAAAATGCGGCCGCACCGCGTCGATATCGCCGCTGACGTGAATCGAAATATTCTTTGCCTGGTGCGTCTTGAGGTCATAGAGCTTGATGGCGCCGAACTGCTCGATGACGATGGCATCCGGCCCTGCCGACGCAGTTTTGAAATCGAGGCCATCGCTGTGCAGCGCCTCCGACACTTGTTTGCTCTGAGTGTCATACGCAAACAAACTCACCGGACCGTTGCGGTCGGAAAGAAAATAAATCGTGCCGCCCACCCACATGGGAAAGTGGTCATTCGAGTTTTCGCGGGGAATCTTGATGACGCTGGAATCTTTCAGGTCGGCGATCCAGATGGGAGTCGTCTGGCCGCCATGGTAGCGCTTCCATGCCGCTTGCCATTGCATATGCGGCAGGTAGGCCAGGTGCGTTCCGTCGGGCGAGAACTGCGCTTCTTCAGCAATGGGGAGCGGCAATTTCGTGGGAAATCCGCCCTCGACGGGCACGGTATAGAGCTGGTCTTCAAAATGCCGGAAACTGCTGCCCCAGGACGCGAACAAAATGTTTTTACCATCAGGCGTCCAACCGAGAACTTCTTCATCTGCGGGATGGAACGTGAGCCGCCGCGGCACGCCTCCGGTCGCCGCGACTACGAATACGTCACGATTGCCGTCATACTCGCCGGTGAAGGCAATCATGGTTCCGTCGGGCGAAAAGCTGGGCAGAGTCTCAACGCCGACTCCGGAAGTGAGTCGGCGCGCGTCGCCGCCTTCGCGGTTGACGATCCAGAGGTCACCGGCGTAGTTGAAAACGATCTGCGTCTTGCTCACCGTGGGAAAACGCAGCAGCAGCGGTGGATCACTTTGGGCTGAGGTAGTGGGTGAGAAGAGCGAGACTAGAGACAGAGAAAGAGCGGCTAGGGCAAGGATTCCCCGAAGGCGGTTGCGCATTTTGCGAGCTCCTGCTAATGGCTGAACGGTGACGGGAAATCTTAGTGTGGCAGAGGCAGTGTGGTCAAATGTGCGGCAGTCTCTCGCGCTACTCCGGCTTCGTCTTGCCTGGAAGTCCGGTTGGATTTTCGTGCGTGCGCTCGCGGAAAGTTCCGCGCATTCCGGTGGCGAGCTTGACGCTTGCTTCCCCGAACTTGTCGCGCAGGCGATCGGCGGCGGCCAGCGCATCTTTCCAGCGTTGCTGCCGGCCGCCTTCGAGCAAATTAATTTGTTCTGGCTGCGCCTCGAATGAGGATGCTTGCACTCCCAGCAGCCGCACTTGCCTGCCCGGCTTCCAGTTCTTGCGAAACAGCGCGCGCGCCTGCTCAAAGATATCGCCGTCGAGCTGTGTGGGCGCCGGCAAAGTGTGAGCGCGCGTGATCGTGGTGAAGTCTTTGTACCGCAGTTTAAGTTGGATGGTGCGGGCGTGCAGTTTTGCTTCGCGCAAGCGCCGGGCCACCATCTCAGAGAGCCGCATCAGCGTGGCTTCTAGCTGGGTCGCATCGGCGGTGTCTTCGTTGTAAGTATGTTCGTGGCTGATCGATTTCGCTTCGGTATCGGCGCCGACTTCCGTGTCGAACCACCCGCCGGAATCTTCTCCGCGCGCTTTGCCTGCGAGGGCGAGACCCCATTTGCCGAATCGTTCTTTGAGATCGGACTCCTCCAGCCGCGCCAGGTCCCCTACTTTCTTGATGCCAAGTTCGTGAAGATGGCTCTCCATCACTTTGCCAACGCCGGGAATCGCGCGCACATCGAGCGGCGCGAGGAATTGGGATTCTTGTCCGGGCACAATCCACAGCACGCCGTTGGGCTTGGCTTGCGCGGAGGAAACTTTCGCGATCAAGCGCGATGAGCCAATGCCGATCGAGCAATTCAGCTGCGTGTCTTCTTTCATCCGCTGATGCAGTTTGTGCGCAGCTTTTAACGGCGGCCCGTGCAACCGCGCGGTGCCGGTCATGTCGAGGTAGGCTTCGTCGATCGAAGCCATTTCCACTTGCGGAGAGAACGCCGTCAGCACCTTGAAGACTTTTTCCGAGCACTCGCGGTAACGCTCGGGATGGCCGTCGACGAAGATGGCGTGCGGGCAAAGCTTGGCGGCGGTGCGCAACGGGAGCGCCGAATGCACTCCGAACCTGCGCGCTTCGTACGAGGCCGCGGAGACTACGCCGCGCTCGTTGCGCTGACCTCCGACGACTACGGGTTTGCCTTTCAGCGCGGGATCATAGAGTTCTTCCACGGAGACGAAGAAGGCGTCCATGTCGACGTGGAAGATGGTTCGGGCGAAAGCCGGCAACTGGGATGTGACGGCCATTAGCGGATTGTAGCAGCCGGAGGAAGATGTTCTCTCGCGAAGTGTCATCCCGAGCGAAGCGAGGGACCTTGGTTCTTGCTTGCGCCATCACATCTTGCTGACACAGGCAGAAACCAAGATCCCTCACTCCGCTCGGGATGACAAGGGTTTAACTTGTCGCGATGATGCTAAACCAACACCTTCTCTTGCACAGCGGCTGTGCTGCGTATCTGTTTCACGCGTTCGTAAATCTTGCCGTATTCGCGCGCGGAAGCGTTCCAGGAAAAATCTTTGTTCATGCCATTACGCATGAGCACCTGCCACGACGTCTGATCGCGGAAGGCCGTCAGAGCCTGTTTGATGGTCAGCAGCAGAGACTCGCCATTGTACTCGGTGAACTTGAAACCGGTGCCTCTGCCGGAGCGCGCGTCCCAGGGCTCGATTGTGTCGTCGAGGCCGCCTGTGGCGCGAACGATTGGCACCGTGCCGTACTTCAAGCTGTAGATCTGGTTCAGGCCGCAAGGCTCGTATCTCGAGGGCATCAGGAACATGTCGGACCCAGCCTCGATCTTGTGCGCGATGGCATTGTCGTAGGCGACCTTCAGCGCGATCTTGTTGGGAAATTGCTTATTGAGGCGCGCGAACATTTCTTCATACTGCTTGTCGCCGGAGCCGAGAACGACCATGATCATCTCTTCGCGGGCCAGCCGGTCCATAATTTGCGCGATTAGGTCGAAGCCCTTCTGCGCGGCGAAGCGGGAGACGATGCCGATCACTGGAATCTTCGGATCCGCATTCTTCACGCCAAATGTCGCCAGCAGATCCTGTTTACATACAGCTTTGCCAGCAAGATCCTGCGGCGAATATTTCGCTGCGATAAATTTGTCGGCCTGCGGGCTCCATTCGTCATAGTCTACGCCGTTCAAAATGCCTGTGACCGTGGCGGCACGGTCGCGGAGCACGCCTTCCAGGCCGAATCCATATTCGGCGGTCTGAATTTCCTGGCTGTATTTCTTGCTCACGGTCGTGATGTAGTCAGAATAGGTAAGTGCGCCTTTCAGAAAGTTCACCTGCCCGAAGAATTCCATCTTCGACATGGTGAACAGATCCCAGGGAAGCATAAGCAGCGGCAGAGTCTCCGGAGGGAACAATCCCTGATAGCCCATATTGTGGATGGTAAAAACTGTGCCCGCGTCGCGGAAGGCGGGGTCTTCCGCATAAATCGTACGCAACAGCACGGGCACGAGCGCTGACTGCCAGTCATGGCAATGGAAAATGTTCGGCACGCCCAGAATCTTTGTCGCTTCCAACACCGCGCGGGAGAACAGCGCGTAACGCTCCGCGTTATCGGGATAATCCCCGGCTGGCGTTCCGTAGAGCGCGTCGCGATCGAAGTACTCGGGACACTCGACAAAATAAAATCGCACTCCCGAATGGGTTCCACTCGTTACCACCGAGGCGAAACGATATTTGTCGTCGAAAGGAATCGTGATGCTGCGCACCACCGTTGCCGGATCGGTTAGTTTGGTCTGCTTGTAACGAGGCAGGAACACGCTCACTTGGTGGCCCAGCGAAGCCAGAGCGCGCGGCAGTGCGCCCACCACGTCTGCCAAGCCACCGGTTTTTGAAAACGGAACGCCTTCCGAAGCCGCAAACGCAATATGCATGAAGCCCTCCCGGTGAGACCCCGCTTTTCACGGGCGCACGATATGATGGATAGCTGTTGCGGGAGCTTTGCTCCCGCGCGCAAAATAAGCGGGCCGTATAGCCAGTCTATAGGCCCGACGAAATGAGGGTCAACGTGCCGAAGGTCGTGTCGACTCGACGTCCGCAACATAAACCCAAGCTGGGACAGCATTTTCTTGCCAGCGACAGTTTCGCCTTACAAATTGTCGACGCCCTCGGCGACGTTTCGCAAAATACCGTGCTCGAAATCGGTCCGGGACGCGGCGTCCTCACTTCCCTGCTCGCCAAACGAGTTCGCCGCCTGATCGCCGTGGAACTTGACCGCGTGCTCGCCGCACAGCTTCGGCTACGCTTCGGCATGTTCCCCAATGTTGAGGTTATCGAGGCCGACATTCTCTCCGTCGATCTCGATTCGCTGTTCGGACCCAAGCCCGGCCTGCACCGTCCGGGAATCGAATTCCGGCCCGAGCCGGTCAAGGTTGTTGGCAATCTTCCCTACTACATCACCTCCGATATTCTTCTTCGCCTGTTCGATTACTCGAAATATTTTGAGAGCATCGTGATTCTCGTGCAGCGCGAAGTAGCAGATCGCATTGCCGCCGAACCCGGGAGCCGCGACTATGGACTGCTCTCGGCCACCGCGCAACTCTACGCGCGCGTGGAGAAACTTTTCACATTGCCGCCGGGAGCGTTTGCGCCGCCGCCCAAAGTTCACTCCACGGCACTGCGGCTCACCATCGCTCCGCGACTGAATGAGCTTGGACTCGATGGCGACGCTGATGCCAAGGACGGGTTTATCGATTTCTTAAAACTTTCCTTTGGACAGAAGCGCAAGACTCTGTGGAACAATCTGAAGTCTAATTATCCAGAGTTTGATTTGCGCGCCGCTTTGGCCGAGGCACGCGTGAAACTCGCGGCACGGGCTGAAACCCTAAGTCTGGAAGAAAGCGCTGCGCTGTTTCGCGCCTTGCGAAATCACCGAGACGGCTTGTAGCATTATTGCTTGAGGGACGCGACGAGCTTTTCGTTGGAGCGTTTATGACCGTCACCACCGTTCGCCATCCAGCGGTCGCAGGGCGCTTCTATCCAAGTGATGAACAATCTCTACGCGAAGAGGTTGTTACATATCTCGCCCGTGCGTCCGAGGAAAAGCCTGTTCGCGCTTTGGGATGCATCGTTCCGCACGCTGGCTATATGTACTCTGGCCACGTCGCCGGCGCCGTGTTTGCCGAGTTGGAGATTCCCAAGCTTTGCCTGGTACTGTGTCCCAATCACACTGGCATGGGCCGCGCCCTGGCGATTATGAGTGAAGGAGCATGGGAGACTCCACTGGGTAGCGCCGCGATCGACGGTGCGTTCGCGGGGGCGCTCAAGCAACGGTGTTCGCTTCTGCAGGAAGACTCTGCCGCTCATCGCGGTGAGCACGCCGCAGAGGTCGAGTTGCCTTTTCTGCAAGTGCGCCAGCCTGAACTCAGGTTTGTTCCCATCGCGCTGGGAACTGGCCAGTTCGAAGCTCTCACAGAACTTGGAGACGCGGTTGCCGATGTAATTGCTGCGCAGAGCGAACCCATCCTGATCGTTGCCTCCAGCGATATGAATCATTACGAGTCCGACGCGATCACGCGAATTAAAGATCATACCGCCATCGAACAAATTCTTCGTCTCGACGCGCGCGCTCTGTTTGACGTGGTCACCCAGCAGCACATCACGATGTGTGGATTCGGACCCGCCGTCACGATGCTGACTGCTGCGAAGAAGCTCGGCGCAACCTCCGCGGAGTTGGTGAAATATGCGACCTCAGGAGATGTTTCCAGCGACCGCGATCTGGTCGTGGGCTACGCTGGTGTAGTAATTCGTTAGCGGCTGAAGCGAAAATTCATTTCGGCGCGTTGTTCCCCATCTCGATCAATTGCTTCGCCCGAACCCGTACTCCATTAAGTACCGATGAATCCTCAACAATTTCCTGCAGCGCGGGCGCTACCGCTTGTAGCTCGCTGATCTCGGAGCTTTTCGCCTGCGCTTCCATGTGCTTCAGTTCGTCATCCAGCGCGAGCTTCTGATAGCGGTGGTAGTACGAAAGGCGGCTTCCATATTCGAGCGTGCCCGCGATGTTCTGGAAAAGCGCTGTCAACTGCTGCACCGCCGCGAGATTGGAATAGTTGTATCGCGCCGTGAAAGAACGCTGGCCATCCTGATAGCTCAGGATCTTCGTGCCGGCGAATGCCGCCTTGCGATTGCCGGAGTCAAGTTTGCCGGCGAAATATTGCGCCTGCTTCGCCCACTCGAAGATCCGCTTGCGGTTGGCCGGCGAAATCTCGAACTCGGATTTGTAAACCTGTTCCTCCGAATTCTCCGCGATCTTTTCGGTGCACTCATAACCGGAGTGTCCCGTCGCGTCGACCGAGATCGAGTAGTGCTCGGGATTGGATTGGGGAAAGTCGAAGGTAAACGTAACTACTGCGAGTGAAGTCGTCGTGCCGTCAGCCGTCTGCTGTGATAACAAGAGCGCAGACGCTGCGGTGAGCCCGAGTACCGCCATGCCAACTCGGATCGAAAAAGCCCGAGTCATCACCGTGCCGCAGCCTTTTGCCGTTCAAGCGTGCCCGCGGTATGCAAATGGCAGATGGCGATGGCCAGCGCGTCGGAAGCATCCATCGGCTCTGGAGGCTCGGCCAACCCCAGCAAGCGCGTTACCATGTGCTGTACCTGCTGCTTCTCCGCGCGCCCATATCCCACCACCGACGACTTGATTGACAGCGGCGAATACTCCGCGACCTCGAGCCCGGCCGCGGCCGCAGCCAGCATGGCCACTCCCCGCACCTGCCCCAACTTCAACGCCGACTTCACATTCAACGCATAGAAAATTCCTTCGATCGCGACTTCATCGGGATGATGCTCTCCAATGAGCACGCCGAGTCCGTCATAAATGCGCGCCAACCGCCGCGCCAGCGGTTCCCGCGGTGAAAGCTTGATCGCCCCGCAGGTCAGGCACACCAACCGCCCACCGGAGTGCATCTCGACCACGCCGTAGCCGGTGTATTCTCCGCCGCAATCGATACCCAGAACTCGCATGTGAGTGCAGTCTATCGCGGAAGGCGCTCAGTTCCTAGCGAGGAGATTCAGCAAGTTAACAACGAGCCCGCTAACAGCACTTCGGCCGCCGCATTTTCGTGTCCTCGAATTCGTGACGGAACGCTGCATAAGCTTCACTCGACGAAGCCATCCCTGCGCGGCTCAGAAATCGCGCGTAGGCAGCCTCATCGAAAATCTCCCGCAGCATCGCGACGGCAGTCGATGCGAGATCGACAATCATCTTTCGCATTCGATTCATCCTTGCTCCTCGACCAATCGCGTCCTCACGAATGGCGATTCCTTCACCCGCGCTTCTTTCGCGCCATTCAGAATTCCCATCCACTGCCGCAACGATTCCACAAGAACCAGCGTCACCATCACCACCAACGCTCCCGTGACCGCAGCATCCAGCCGGTTGTTAAAAATAAGCTGCGCCGTCGCGCCCGATATTGGAACGGGGCTCGCGGCAAGTACCCGAGCTTGCGCCAGAAATTCTACTCGCGGATTCGAATCGAATATTTTGTGCCAGGACGCCGTAAACGTCACCGCCACCAGCCATGCCAGCGGCACCAGGGTCACGACGGCATACTTCGCGCGATGCATCTTGATGATGATGGTCGTGGCCACGCACAAAGCCACCGTCGCCAGCAATTGATTGGAAATGCCGAACAGAGGCCACAGCGAATTAATCCCGCCTAGCGGATCTTTCACTCCCTGCCACAGGAAATATCCCCACGCCGCGACGATGAGCACGCTGGTCGCAAGAATCGATGGATACCAACTTGTTCGCCCCAACGGCTTGTAAACATGACCGAGCGCATCCTGCACCATGAAGCGCGCCACTCGCGTGCCGGCATCGAGCACGGTCAATATAAATAGAGCCTCGAACATCAGGGCGAAGTGATACCACAGCGCCATCAACGTGTCGCCGCCCAGGCTGTGTGAAAAGATGTGCGCCATACCCACGGCAAAGGCAGGCGCTCCGCCAGTGCGGTTGTAGAGCGTGAGTTCGCCGACCGCGTGCGCCAGCGCCTGCATGTCGGCCGCGGTGACCGGGAACCCCCAACTGGAAATCGTCGCCGCGGCGGCTGCCGGCGACTGCCCGATGACGCCCGCGGGACTGTTAATTGCAAAATAAATTCCCGGCTGCATCACGCACGCCGCGATAATCGCCATCACCGCGACCGCGGATTCGGCCATCATCGCGCCGTAGCCCACCATGCGCGTCTGCGTCTCGCGCGCAATCAGTTTCGGCGTCGTTCCGCTTGAGATGAGGGCGTGAAATCCGCTGATCGCTCCGCAGGCGATGGTGATGAAAGCGAAAGGAAATATCTTGCCCGCAAACACTGGACCGGTACCGTCGACGAATCGCGTTAGCGCAGGCATGTGGAGCGTGGGATGAAGCGCCACGATTCCCACACCTAAGAGCGCGATCGTCCCGAGTTTCACGAACGTGCTCAGATAATCGCGCGGCGCCAGCAGCAGCCACACCGGCAACGCGGAAGCGGCAAACCCGTAAATCGTAATAAGAACCGCCAGCGTGGGCGCGCTGAACGTAAACAGCCCCGCCAGCGCCGGATTCTGCGATACATACTGCCCGCCCCAGATCGCCGCCAGCACCAGCACAAATCCCAAGGCCGAAACTTCCAACACTTTCCCCGGACGAATCCGCCGCAGGTACACTCCCATCAGCAACGCGATCGGCATGGTCATCGCGATCGTGAACGTACCCCACGGGCTCGATTTCAAAGCATTCACCACGATCAGCGCGCACACGCCCAGCAGGATAATCAGAATCGCGATCACCGCGACGTAGGCGACGAACCCACCGACGGGACCGATCTCGTCCTTGGCCATCGCGGTTAGCGACTTGCCGTCGCGACGCACCGAGAACAGAAGAATCACAAAATCCTGCACACAGCCCGCGAACACCGCGCCGGCCAACACCCACATCGTCCCAGGAAGATAGCCGAACTGTGCCGCCAGCACCGGCCCCACCAGCGGACCAGGTCCCGCGATCGCAGCGAAGTGATGCCCGAACACGACCCACTTATTGGTGACGACAAAATCACGGCCGTTCTCCAGTCGCTCCGCCGGGGTCGCGCGCAATCCATCGAGCGCAAGAATCTTTACCGCGATGAACTTACTGTAGAAACGGTAGCCGAGTGCATAGCAGCAGGTCGCCGCCGCGACCAACCAAAGTGCATTGATCGGCTCGCCGCGCTGCATAGCCACTGTGCCCACCGCCGCGGTTCCCAGCAGCGCAACCGTTCCCCATCCCACAATCGCGAGAGTCTTATTCATTGAACTTGTTTATATTCATTACGAGTATTCATTGTTTATTCATTGCTCTTCAATCCAGTGGAGCATTGTGCCGAAACTTGGGCGGCGGCGCAACGAGCCATGTTCCTTGGTGTGTTCGTGCTTCTTCAATTCTCTTTTTCGCACCAACTCTGCTGCGATAATAGGAGAATGGCTGGTTTTTTTCTTGATGAACGTTGGCTCCCGAAGTCTGTCCTCTGTCTGCGGGACTACAACGCCAATAAATTCCTGCACGATCTCGTAGCGGGCATCACCGTAGGCCTGGTCGCGCTGCCTCTGGCCATGGCTTTTTCCATTGCGTCCGGGCTAACTCCGCAGGCTGGAATTTACTGCGCCATCGTCACCGGCTTCCTGATTTCTTTGCTCGGCGGTTCGAAAACCCAGATTGGCGGTCCTACCGGCGCCTTCGTGGTAGTCATCGCTGGCATCGTCGCAGTGCATGGCATCGATGGCCTATTCATGTGCACAGTGATGGCCGGTGTGTTGCTGATGATCATGGGCATCGCCGGCATGGGCACGGCAGTAAAGTTTATTCCGCGGCCTGTCGTTATCGGATTCACCAATGGCATCGCGATTCTGATCGCCAGCACTCAGATTAAGGATTTCTTCGGCCTGCAACTCGCAAAAGGTCCCGGCGTCTTCTGGCAGCGCATGGAAGCTCTAGCCGGCAACTTCCACACACTTTCTTATACTTCGACCGCGCTCGCTGTGGGCACGGTGCTCGTGATGATTCTCTGCCGCATTCTTTCGAATCGCATTCCAGGCGCGATCGTCGCGTTTGTGCTCGGAACGGCTGCTGTCATTCTGTTTAAACTGCCGGTGGAAACCATCGGCTCGCGCTTCGGAGGAATTCCTGCCGGTCTGCCTCACTTTGTGATTCCACGGTTTCGCGCCGATCTCATCCACGGATTGCTCGGCCCGGCGCTCACGGTTGCCGTGCTGGGCGCGATCGAATCGCTTATGTCGGCAGTCGTTTCTGATCGAATGAGCAATGATCATCACAATCCAAATGTTGAGTTGATTGGGCAGGGCGTTGCGAACATTGTCTCTCCGATGTTCGGCGGGCTGCCAGCGACGGGCGCCATCGCCCGCACTGCTACCAACATTCGCGCCGGCGCTCAGTCTCCGGTCGCGGGCATGATTCATGCGCTTACTCTGCTCTGCATTCTGCTCTTCGCCGCGCCTCTGGTGCGCCATGTGCCACTCGCCGTGCTTGCAGGAATTCTCATGGTCGTCGCCTACAACATGGGCGAGTGGCGCGAGATTCCGCAACTGCTCAAGCTCACCAGGACGGACATCAGCGTGTGGCTGGTGACGTTCGCTCTCACGGTCTTTGCCGACCTCACGGTCGCGGTCGAAGTCGGCATGATTCTCGCCGCGCTGTTGTTCATCAGCCGCGTCGCCGCTACCACCACGGTTTTGCAGGTTACCGACGAATATGTCGAAGACGGTCGCATGCACATCCTGCAAGACAAAGATATTCCTTACTACGCCACCATCTTCCGCATCCACGGTCCGTTCCTGTTCGGCGCAACCGATAAAATCAACGCCGTCACTGAAGACCTGCACACGCTGCCGCCCGTGGTTATTCTTCGCCTGCGCAATATGACCGCGCTCGACGCCACAGGACTCTTCGCAATTGAGGAAGTCGCCCGCCAACTGCACGCCAGCAATCGAACCTTGATTCTCTGCGGCGCGCGCGAGCAGCCTGCCAAGCTGATTCATCAGGCAGAGTTCGAAGAAGTGGTCGGCGCGGAAAATATCTGCGACAACGTGCAGTCCGCGCTGCGGCGCGCTGAACAGGTCCACGATCAACTGGACAGCGCAGCTATCGGGCTCAGCTGTGCCAGCGGCGCAAGAATCCGACGTCAGAAGGACTATCCCGCTTCGCTGGTCATAATAAACAGCGGCTTCATCTCGAAGCTCTTGTAGTGAGGACGCAGACGGTCGATGTTGTAGTGTTCCTTCACGTTGACAACTTTCTTCGACGCCGTAACGGTGTCGATGGGCATGTTGTCGTAACGGCCATTCCTCAACACCACGAGCCGTCCGTGAATCCTTCCCAGCAGCAGATCCAAGGCCAAGTTGCCATACGCCATGGGAACGATGGAGTCAATCGCATCGGGATCGCCGCAGCGAACGAGGTAGCCTAGTTTCTGAGTGATGGTGTTGATCGCTTTGCCATGGTTGTACTTCGGCGAAAGCTCCTTCAGTTTCTCCGACACCAGGTCTCCGATGCCGCCGAGTTTTTTGTGGCCGAAGGCATCAGTAGTTTCCTTTTCGAAAACCATTTCGCCACCCTTGAACATCGCTCCCTCAGAAACCAGGACGACGGAGTAGTGACTGGGATTCTTCTGGCGGTCAGCAACCAACAACTCTGTCAGCCGCTCGATGTCGAATTGATACTCAGGAATCACGCAGCGGTGCGCGGCTCCGGCCATGGTGGGCAGCATCGCAGTGAATCCCGCGTACCGGCCGAAAACTTCGAGCACCATGAAGCGTTCGTGCGACCCGGCGCTGGTGCGCAGGCTGTTGGTCATGGAAATAGTTCGCGTTACGCAGGTGCTGAAGCCGATGCAGTAGTCGGTGCCGGGGACGTCGTTGTCCATGGTCTTCGGAATCGCGACCACCTTCACGCCTTCCTGATAAAGGCGCACGCCGTAGCTCAGCGTGTCATCGCCACCGATCGGGATGAGGTAATCGATGCCGAGCCAATCCAGATTCTTCAAGACTTCCGGGGTGAGGTCGTTCTTTTCGGCAGCATAAGTGTCGCGCAGATGAGGCGGCACGCGAGACTTCTCCACCCGGCTCGGATTCGTGCGCGAGGTGTGCAGAAACGTGCCGCCGGTACGGCCTGTGCGGCTGACGAGATCCTCGGTCAGCGTCTGAAAGTTCTCACTGTTGTCATAATCTTTTTCGCGGACCAGATCGACCAGCCCAGCCCACCCCCGGCGAATGCCAATCACCTGGCAGCCCTCGCGCAGCGCGCGGATAGTGACGGCGCGGATGGCCGGGTTCAATCCCGGCACATCGCCGCCACCGGTCAGAATTCCGATCACACCTTTTTTTGCTTTCACGTTACCCCTTATCGTTGATCTTGATTTTCGCGGAACCTTCGCGACGTCATTTTCGCGGACATCGCGTGATCGTGCTTCACATCCGATTCGACCGCAAGCAGATCGCGCTGCCACTTCTATTTATAAGGCAATTCACCAAGAGAATCGAACGGCACTTTGATGATAATCTGGTTTCTTCGCGTAAAGTAATCCCGGCCTCGTCTCGCGATGCAAACCCTTTACCTGCGGCTCGCTCCGTTTCTAGTAACGATAATCGAAGCGTTTTTCGTAATCGCCGCGGCGGCGCTGCTCTTTTTCTCCCGCAATGCGAGTAGCCGCCGTCAACCCGTCGTCTTAATCCGCTTGGAGCGCGGCTTCGCCCGCCTGGCGAGGCGAAAGCAACTCTCCGTGCTTCTAGTCGGCCTCGGCGTAATTGTAGTAAGAGCTGGGCTGATTCCGATTCTCGGGATACCCGAGCCGCGCTGGAACGACGAATTCAGCTACCTGCTCGCCGCCGACACTTTCGCCCACGGAAAACTGACGAACCCTACGCACCCTATGTGGGTACATTTCGAAAGTTTTCACATCATCGAGCGCCCCACATACATGTCGATGTATCCGCCCGCGCAAGGTCTGTTTCTCGCCTTTGGCCAGCGCATGGGGCGACCATGGATCGGCCAGTTGCTCGTGACAGCGCTGATGTGTTCCGCAATCTGCTGGATGCTGCAAGCTTGGCTGCCGCCGCCGTGGGCCTTGCTGGGCGGCTTGCTGGCGGCGCTGCGCCTGGGAATTCTCAGCTATTGGGTGAATGGATACTGGAGCGCCTCGGTGGTCGCCCTGGGCGGCGCGTTGTTGCTCGGAGCTCTGCCTCGGCTCAAGAAACATGCACGAGCGCGCGATGCAATTCTCATGGCCGTGGGCATCGCCCTACTCGCCAACAGCCGTCCTTACGAGGGACTTCTCCTCAGCATCCCGGTAGCCGCGAGTACGGTCGTGTGGTTATTTCGCGAACGATTCAGCCGCCGCATCCTGACCAACGTCCTGCTCCCGCTCATCCTGCTGTTGAGCGCATTCGCCGTGGCCACGGGCTATTACTATTCGCAAGTCACCGGCAGCCCATTTCGCATGACCTACCAGGTAAACCGTGAAACTTATGCGACGGCGCCGTACTTCCTTTGGCAGAAGCCGCGCCCAGAGCCGGTCTACAACCACAAGGTCATGCGGGATTTCTACCGTTGGGAACTAACGCAGTTCGAGGAAAACCGCACTGTCGCCGGAGCCCTGCGGCGCACTCGCGACAAACTCGTTTCAGCCTGGCAATTCTATCTTGGTCCCGCATTAAGCTTGCCCCTGCTGGCTTTCCCTTGGATACTCCGCGACCGCCGCATGCGTTTTCCGTTGACGGCCCTCGCTGTATTCATAGCGGGGCTCACTCCGCAGACCTGGACCCTGCCGCACTACTTCGCGCCCGCGACGGCGCTGCTCTATCTGGTGCTGCTCCAATGTATGCGCCACATGCGTTTGTGGAAGGGACGTCACTCTGCTCAGGGAGCCGCCGCGGTCCGCATGGTCGTGATGGTCTGCTGCGCCATGTTCATCTTGCGCATCGCAGCTGCCATCACTCACACGGCGATCGAACCTGCGTGGCCGCGCGGAAATCTGGATCGCGCCGCAATCATCCGCCAACTCAACCATCAATCCGGAAACCATCTGATCATCGTTCGCTATCAGCCGAGTTATGGCGTGCAGCACGATGTAGATCACGAATGGGTTTACAACGCGGCCGATATCGACGCCGCCAAAATTGTCTGGGCGCGAGATATGGGAGCGGCGCAGAATCAGGAGCTGCTGAATTATTTTCACAACCGCCATATCTGGCTGCTCAACGGGGACCAGCCCTCGCCTCGGTTAGAACCCTACAACCTTGCGCCTTCGCCAAACTGAACCGGCTTCTTACTCACGCGGGTTATCATGGCAGATCCGTGACAACACAGATTCAGCCGACAAATTGGCTTACCGCCCGCCGCGTGCGCGCGCACGGCCTCATCCTCGCGCTCTGCCTCTGGTCCGTCTATGTATGGAATATCTCTGCTCCCGGGCTGCTTGATCGCGCGGGCAATCTCAAGGGGACGGACTTTCTGCATTTCTATACTCTGGGCTCGCTCGCTATCGCTCACCGTGGCGCGGATCTCTACAACATGCAAGCGCAATCGCAACTCGCTGCTCAGCGCGTCCCCGCGGCCGTCCGCATCCGCTATCTGCCGCTTTATCCGCCGCAAGTTTCTATCTTCTTTGCGTCGTTTGCTCGCATAGTTTACGCGTGCGCACTTATTTTCTGGCTAACTTTGAGCGCGCTCATTTACGGCGCATGCTGTTATGCCTTTTGGCGCGCCTGCCCAACCCTGCGCAAGCAGCAATTCACGGTTGTGGTTCTCGCTCTCGCCTTCCCTGCATTCTGGCACCTCATCGCCTGGGGCCAAACTTCCGCTCTGGCTCTAGCCTGTTTCACCGCAGCGTTCTTCGCATTGCGCGCCCAACGTCAATTCCTAACCGGCCTGGCCCTCGGATGTCTCATCTTCAAACCCCAACTGGCCTTGGCCGCTGCTCTCATCTTCATCATCACCCTCAACTGGAAAGTAATCGCCGGAGCATTTCTCTCAGGCGCGGCGCAGATCGCCGCGGCGTGCCTGCACTACGGCCCCGGTCCGCTACACGAATGGATTCGCACACTATCAGACGTACCCAGCTTACTCCCGCTGCTCGAGCCCAGACTTTACCAAACCCACTCACTGCGCACCTTCTGGACAATGCTCATCCCCTGGCCAGCAGCTTCTCTCGCGCTCTACCTCGCAACGGCGCTCCTAATATTGATCCTGACCGTAGCGTGCTGGCGCAGCCGTCTCGCATTGTCGTTGCGGTATTCAGCGGTGCTGCTCGCAACAGTTCTGCTCGCTCCGCATCTCACGGTCTATGACCTCGTCATTCTCGCGCCCGCATTCCTGCTACTCTCCGACTGGATCATTTCTCAGCCCGATCATCCCGCGACGCGTCGCTTCAAACTCCTCCTCTATCTCGCGTTCGTACTTCCGCTGATCGGCCCACTCGCGCGCTGGACACACGTCCAGCTCTCCGTCCCCGTGATGGCCGCTCTCTTGTTTGGAATCTGGCGTTTTGGTAGGAAATCAGTTTCGGCCGCAAATTCAGATTGCGAAGTCTGATCGTGAATTCTGTCTCGAATTTCTCGTCCGCGTAAATCTATGAACCGTACAAGAACCGCAGCGCCTCAGGAAATCGTTCTGCCCACGCTGCCTCGTTGTGTCCGGCTCCATCCTTCACTACCAGTCGCAACCGGCTCTCACTCAACACCGCCCGCCGCATGATCGCTGCCAGTTCGCGTACATCGTCTACCACGGTCCGGCTCCGCTCCGCGCTTCCCGCCTCGGAACTCCCCACCGCCAAAAACATTCGCTCCGGCCAAATCCTCACCGACCTGCTCTCCTTAACAAGCTGCCGCCCAGACGCCCACAGCGACGGACTCTCCAGCAGCAACCGCCCAATCGTTCCGGGCCGCGCGATCGCGGTATACAGCGCAATCAGCCCACCCAAAGACGAGCCGCCGAGCCCAGTATTTTCAGGCCCAGTGGCGACACGGTAATTGCGCTCCACAAACGGCATCACTTCTTTCATCAGGAAATCCGGATAATAACGCCCCTGCACCCGCAGCATTCTCGGATGCATCGACCGAAACGGCATGTACTCGCGAATCCGTTCTTTGCCGGTGTTGTCCATGCCCACAAAAATCATGGGCGGCACCGCGCCCTCGCGAATCAGGCGGTCCGCCGTCTCATCCACTTGCCACTCGACTCCGGCGAATGCCGTCGATGACTCGAAAAGATTCTGCCCGTCGTTGAGATACAGCACAGGGTAGTGCCGGCCCGCGTTGCCGGCGTCGTCATATCCCGGAGGAAGCCATATCCGCAGATAGCGTATGTTTCGGAAAACGCGGCTCGGAAATTCATGGATCCGCAGATCGCCAGTCGCTCCGCCGGCACGGATTGCCGCGGAATCCACTTCCACCTTTTTTGTTTTCTGGATTCTTCCCATCAGGAGACTATCTTGGACTCTCGTTCCCTCAGAACGGTTGCTGGCCGGATGAAAGGGAGCAACTTTCAGCCGCGCCGTGCAATTGCTTTTGGGTGTCGCAGCGCTTCAGCGCCGCGGTAAAGGCAAAAAACGGACACGGACTTTTAGCCCCAGATAATGGAAGACGCTACGCACGCGCCTTCACTACTCCCGCCAGGACTGTGATTAAGGCAATCAGCCCCAAAGAACTCAAACACAAAATGCACCACGTACCGAGCACGAAACCCTCAACATACGTCAGATAGAGAGCAAAAACCAATCCCGCCGCAGCCGCCGCCAACAAGCGCAACGGAGTCTCGACCCGCGATCGATAAACCACCGCCAGCAAAAACAAAACTCCATACCCGACAATGCCAATCCCCGCCACGGGAATTCCCATGACGCTTGAATACTCGCTCCGGTTCACGATGTCGCAATTGAATTTTTCCCCGAACTGGCAGAACGTGGACTCCGACTTCCCATAGTGCCGCTGCAGCGATATCGCCGAAACGACCATCCCTGCAATCGCCAGAACGGCGACCGCCAAAAACAACACCCGATTATTCCGCGTGGGAACGTCCTTCACGGAAATTGCGTTTGCGCCGGCCGGTTCATTTCCAGTTGCACTCACGGCAAACTGCACCCAGTCTTATCGCTCAGCTCCTGCAGCGGAAACTTTCCTTCCACCAGGGGCCCCGTCCCGAACTGCCACGTGGGAAAATGTTCCACGTTAGCCGCCTTACAGGCGGGCGTCATTTCGCGCGAGCCTTTAATCGCACACTCGACATAATTCACATACTGGAATGATTTTCCGAACTCTTCTTTTTGCTCAGCGCAGTGCGGACACCAGTACGCGCCATACATCTTCGCCTGCTTTGCCGTCAGGCACTTCGCAAAGTCGTCATAGCGGTGGTTCGAGTAATACCACCATCCGGCATAAACCGCGATAATCAGCACCGCAATTCCGCCCCAGACCAGCTTCTTTCGCGATGGAGGATTGGGACCAACCTCTGGCGCGCCCACGCGTTCCTCCCGCCGCTTTCGCCTCGTTTCAGACATGTTTCTTTTTATATCACGGGCTCAGGCCACTACGTCTAACGCTGCCGGCAAAACATCCAACTCCTCACATTGCAGCGTCAGCACTTCCCCATCCACCATCAGGTCGACAGGAGCATCAAGATCAAACTCAACCCGCCTCACCGCTTCTCGTTCGGCCATGGGATGCTCAATGTGCGTGCCGTCATAAAGTTTTGGCAAATTCCGAATCAGCCCCAGTCGCCCGATCGCGCCCCAACGGACGTATTCAATCAGTCCGCTATTGACCTCGGCCTTGGGAGCAATCATCATCGTCCCGCCGGTAAACTTGCTGTTATTGAAGGTGAGAAATAAACAGCGCCGCCGGTCAAATTCTGTTTCACCATCCACTCGCACCGGAAACGGACGCCGGTGCAACCGCGCCAACCCCAGAAAAATCGAGATAACGTATCCCAATTGTCCGTAGCTGCTGAAACGCCGCGCCCGCAACGTGGCCACATCCGCCGCAAACCCTACGCTCAACAGATTGATGTAGTGAATTACTCCGCCGCGATGCCGCAAACGCAGCACGTCGCAAGGTTGCGCGCGTCCCGCAATCACCGATTCGATGGCATGCTCGACCCCACGATCGCTAAAATCGCGCAGAAAAGAATTCCCGGTTCCCAACGGCAGGAAACCCAGCGTGGGACGCTCGCCAGCAATCGCCTCGGGAAAAAGTCCGTTCACCACTTCATACGAAGTCCCATCGCCGCCCACCGCAATGAAATGCCGCTGTCCGTGCCGGTAGGCCTCGCTCGCAATTCGAGTGGCGTCGCCTGCCGCCTGCGTCTCCGTAACCTCAACCGTGATGCCGCCAGCTCGCAACCGCTCTAATGCCGAAACCAGCATCTTGCGTCCGCGCCCGCCGCCCGCCGCAGGATTCACGATGGCAAGATACGATCCCGGGGCATTCACAGCCCCACCACCACACCTCGATCGAGCGTCTTTCCGATTTCCTCCGCCAGCGCCTGCCGCTTGATCTTCATCGACGCGGTCCGCGGAAAATCCCTCTCCCAGATCACATATCCGCCCACGCGTTTGAAATCCGGCAACCGCCGATTACGGTTTAGGACCTCACCCTGCAGTGCGCTATCGAACCGCTGATTCTGCTCCAGTCGCAGCACGATAATCAGCATTTCCCGTCCCGATTCTTTCTGCGGCCACACATAGTTTGCTGCAAACACGCAGTATTCTTTCACTGGAAGACCGTCGAAAGCGGTCTCAATATCCTCCGGATATATATTCTTCCCACCCTCCGTGACGATCATGTTCTTCTTTCGCCCGAAGAGTTGCAGATGCCCGCTGTTATCAAACCGCCCCAAATCGCCCGTCAGTAGCCATCCGTCGACGATCGTCTCAACAGTAAGCGCAGGATCATCCAGATAATGCGACATCACTGTTTTGCTTCGCGCCGCAATTTCTCCAATCCCTTCCTCATTCGGACTAAGCACCCGCAGTTCCACTCCCGGCAAAGGTTTGCCCACAGTATCGGCGCGAAAAGGTTTTAAATCATTCAAGGTCAGCGCCGTCCCCGCCTCCGTCAACCCGTAACCGTTAACAACAGGAATTCCGAGGTCATAGAAAAACTCCATGGTCGAAGGCTCCATGAATGCGCCGCCTGTGATTAGCACTAGTAAGTCGCCGCCGAAGGCCCTGTGGACGAGGGGCAGCAGGGCGCGGCTCACTTTTATTCGCGGCTTGTTGCGCGTCAACAATTTGTTGAGTGCGATCATTCGATTCAAGATCGCGCGCTTCCACCCTGGCAGTTCGTCGAACTTCGCCCGCAACCCGCGCTCGAGATTCTTGACGATCATCGGCACCAGCGACACATATGTGATCCGATAGCGCACAAAAGCGTCGCGCACAAATTCCGGACGCAGCGTCCGCAAGTGCACCACGCAGGCCCCGCACACAAACGGACCGATGAATCCCACCATGAAATCGATCGCATGGTTGGTCGGCAGAATACTCAAATACCGCACCCCTGGCCAGAATGGATACCACGCGGTCAATGCGCGGCACTGCTCCAGATAATTCTCATGCGTCAGCACGCATCCTTTGGGCCTGCCGCCAGTGCCCGACGAATAAACGATGCAAGCCACATCTTCGCGCTGCCGCATCACAAACTCGGGCGCGCCTTTACGCTTGAAATCTTCCCAGCGGAATCCTCCGGCCAGATCGGCGCCCGGCGGCGCTTCTGTCACCAGCGCCAGTCTCGTCTTGATGTTGCGAAAGTCCGGCGATTGCGTGATCGCGAGCCACAGGTAATATTCCACCACCAGCACCTTGGCCTTTGAGTGCTCCAGCAGTTGCAACTGTTCGGCGGCCGTAAGCTTGTAATCCAGTGGGACCAGCACGCCCCCGCTGTAGAAAATCGCGTAAGCAGAAATCAGCCACTTCGACTGATTCGTCATGAGGATCGCAGCGCGATCCCCGGCATCGAAGTCTGCATCCTCAAGCGCTCGCGCCAGGGGCAAACTGATTTCCTTGAAATCGGAGTAAGTGAGGCGCGTCTTCTCCCGATCGCGATCGGCCTCAATCAGGCACGTTTCGCCGGAAAAGCGATCCAGTGCATCGCGCAGTGCCGCGCCCAGACAGCTGTATTTTTGGAGATCGAGCATAAGAGAATTGCTGATTGTAGATTGATGATTGTTGATTAACAACCTCAGCCCTGAGCAACGTTACAATCATCAATCACAAATCAGCATCGAACAATTGGTGAGCTAGAGTCGAGCCTGAATCTTCCCCGCCAGGGTGCGAAAGTCGGAAACTCCCTGCAACTCATAATCCGGAAGTTCGACGTGAAAATGATTTTCCAGCTTCGTCAGAAGATCGAGCGTCTGCAGGCTGTCGATTCCCAAAGTCTTGAAGAAGTCGGCGTCAGGGGACAACTTTTCCCGCGGCACCTTGAAGTGCACCGCGGCCAGAGTCAATATTTCGTCCAACGTTTGTTCAGCAGTCGGCATTCTTTCCTCGGCTAAGATTCTCGCCCTTCCCAACCAGGCCAAAGCCTGACGAGGAATGTGATCACTTTCGATTCTCGGAACCAGTAACCCGCCGCTACCTATGGTAGATAGGGCTGCGCGTCCGTACTCTCCACAAACTTCCGCAATCCAACCTGTACCGCGGGGCGCGCAAACAATTCACAGAAAATGTCGATTTCACGCCGCAACTCCTCATGAGGAATATGTTTGATAAATTTCTTAGCGGCTACAGCCGTGGTGTGATCGAACTTTTTCAACTGCGCGGCCGTGGCACGTGCTGCCCGCAAGGCCTCACCCTCGCCCACGACTTGGCTCACCAGCCCGATCTGCTGCGCTTTAGTCGCATTGATGCTGCGCCCTGTCAACAACAGATCTCTCACCACACCATTGCCCAAATCGCGCTTCAAGCGCGGAATGCCACCGAAACCCGGAATCAATCCCAATCGCAGCTCGGGAAAACAGAACCGCGCCATCTTGTCCGCGATAATCAGATCGCAAGCCAGCGCCAGCTCGAATCCTCCGCCAAACGTCACACCATGGACCGCAGCAATCGTAGTCAAAGGCGCGGCATCAATCAGATTCAGGACGCGATGAATGCGCTCCAGAAAATCTCGCACGCCCTTCACGGCTTCGGCTTTGTCCATGGTTTCGGACCGCCGATACAATTCGCGCAAATCAGCGCCCGCGCAAAACCCCGGTTTCAACTCGCTATAAATAATGAGAGAGTGCGCCTCATCCTGCATAAGCTGCAAAGCCGTAGCGAATTTCTCAAGTTCCTCTAGCGAGGCCGATCCCAGTTCATTACAGGGCCCGCGATGCAGGGCCAATTCAATCACACCGTCGACAAGCTTCCACGACAAGGCGCTTTCCGCCGAAGTCGCAGAGTGAAACTCCGCGTTCCCTCCGTGGACCTTACTGTCTTTCGTAGTCTCCAACGCTCTCCGCCCTCACTAGACAGCCTGTTTCACGCGGTACATATCTTCGATCTCATTCTTCATGCTCGCGGCAATCACATCGCGCTTTAACTTTCCGTTCACCGTCAGCATGCCACTTTCGATCGAAAGTGCTTCTCCGCGCACAAAAAATGCCCGCACTTGTTTGTAATGTGGAAAGTCAGGATTCACAATATCCAGCGCAGCTTGCACGTGTTCGGACGTGACGCTTCCGGTGACAATCGCCGTCAAGTAGCCGCGTCCGTTTCCTATAACCACCACCTGCTGCGCATGTGGCAGGTTCTTAATGATCGCACCTTCAATCGGTTCCGGCGAAATCTTGTGCCCCGATCCCAGCACAATCAAGTTCTTAATCCGCCCCGCGATTCGCCAGTTCCCCGCGGCGTTTACTTCGCCCTGATCGCCGGTATGAAACCATCCGTCGCGCAGCGCCTCAATCGTTTGTTCGGGCCGGTTCCAGTAACCCGGAACAATATTCGGTCCGCGCACTAGGATCTCGTCATGGTCTCCCAGTTTCATTTCCATGCCTGGAATCGCCGGCCCTACGCGCCCGATTTCAACGCGGTTCGGATCGTCCATCGTGCAAATCGCGGTCGTCTCCGTGAGACCGTAAACCTGCAGCACTCGAATTCCGAGCATCATGAAATAAAGCTGCGTTTCAGCACTGAGCGGCGCTGACCCGCAAATCAACGCCTTC
>Ga0182024_10007588_pt1 | contig 23336 bp, 18 predicted proteins | sample P32metaG_FD_120480 | JGI IMG/M metagenome (GOLD analysis project Ga0182024, IMG submission 120480) | Permafrost microbial communities from Stordalen Mire, Sweden - P3-2 metaG (Illumina Assembly) | ecosystem: Environmental > Terrestrial > Soil > Wetlands > Permafrost | place: Sweden: Stordalen... | reverse complement strand
GGTCAGTGCGGAGAGATCGGGCAGCCCGTACACATAACCAGACCGATTTACTTCCTTCAGCCCCTCGTCGGGCAGATCGGAGATTCTGCGCGTGTTGAGCAGCCACTCCAGATCACGCCGCACAGCGCGCTTCAGCAACCGCTCCGATTGCGACCGGCTAGGGGGATTTTCCGATTGGTTCCCCGGCTCCAGATCAATGAGACGATCCAACACGGGGATGGTGACGGTCGTTTCGCCGAGGTTCCTTGCCATCGCTTACCCCACGCTCAATGCCTGGACAGGGTCGAGGCGGCAGATGCGTTCAAACATTTTTTGCTTATCGCTGGAACTGCCCTGAATCTTCTTGCTGTTGCGCATCAGCGTCAGCAGATCACTCGCAACCTGTTCAGGGTCTTCCCAGGCGTCGAGTTTGTGGTTCTCGATCATGGCCGTCACATCGTCGAGCAAAGGTTGGGCGATGGCATCTTTCCCTGAGCTCACCACCAGCTCAATCAACTGCATGGTGCGGCGGAATCGTCCTCGTCCGGAACGCTGCCGGCCGATCTCGGCGCGCATAATGGCGAACGCCTTGTCCTCATGTCCGGCTGCCAGGGCCTCCTTAGCCATCACGTAGGCATCGGCGGACTGGGTCAGCCACGACGGCGTTCCATTGCGGCTGGCAGGCGCCGGCGAATCCGTTTCGTCGACCACGGCGGACGACGGAGGATCCTGCAGATGCCGTAGCCACGCCTTCGTCTCTGGATTCGCAGCCGGCGTGTCGTCCAGCAACGTTGCTTCCAGCAACTCGGGAAGATCATTCAGCAATGCCCGCAGTTCTGACTGTATAGCGGTGGCGATCGGCTGGTACTCGCTACCGAGGGCGGAGCAGGCAGCGACAGAGAACCGCTGCAAATCAAGCCAGGCGCGGCTGCAAGGTAGCGCCATCGCGTCTTCGCAGGCATCGAGTAAATCGCTCCACCGGTTTCCCAGCGCTAACCGTTTTACTTTTTGGCGGAGCTCGGTGGGCGGCGCTTCGAGCAGTGTGCTATCACTCAGGCGCGATACGGTGCGCAACTCTCCCCAGCGCAAACCTCGCAAGATGAGATAGGGTGCGGGGCTAAGCGGCTCTCGCTTGCGCAGGAAGGCTGCCCCAGCGGCGATGCTGGCGACTGCCTGGCGTAGATCCCCGGGCTCCGCCATCAACACCGCGCCAAGCGGTGCAACCGAGCCGGGTGCAGTGCCCTCTTCCTGGGTCGCCGCTTCCGCTTGCACAGCCTCAACCACCGGCACCTCTTCGACCGGATCAGGTTCCTTTTCGCGCTTCTTTTCGAGCAGGGACTGGACTGTGTGCCGCACGTCCGTCAGTGCAGTCTTGAGTTTGCCCAAGGGCGGCGCATCGTCCTCGAAGTGCTCATCACAGAACTTCTCCAGGCTCTCCAACGCCTCGAGACATTTGTCGAGGTTTTTTTCCGCCTTGAGATAGAAAGCCTTGGGCGTATCAGCAAAGGCCTTGTCGAACACTTCCGGTGCAATCTTGCCGTCCGCGATCAACTTCGCCCGCGTCTTGCGATCCTTGTCGGTTTTTGCCTGGTCCTCAAAACCGACCACCCGCGAATCCTTATAAGCGAACCAGGAGTATCCTTCGCTCACCAGGGGTGCGGAACGCACAGGCAAATCGAGCATGGAGCCCATCCAGGAGAGCGGCTTGGCCCGGAGCTCGCGATCGCCATCTTCAATGAGCGGATAAACCGTTTCCCAGAAATTCGCCAGTAGGTCTTTGCACAGCATAAGTCCCTGGCAAAGACCGGAGTATTGCTCCGTCGCCAGCATGGCTTCGGTCAACCAGGCGGCGAGTTGGAGATCTTTGGAGACGGTTGCAAGCGTGTCCTGGGCCAGCTTGATGACCGCCGGGTAACTCGCGATCTTTCGTTCGCTTTGCCAGTCGCCTTGCGCCAGGCCATCATCCTGGCGGCGCGCTTCTCGTATTTTGTCGTAGATCAGTAGCTTGGTGTCGTAACGAAGATCAATGCCGCTGGGATTCTCACCGGCGATCGGAGCCAGGATGTCTTCGCGAAGCAGCATAGTGGCACCAATCTGAACTACGACGAGCTTTCCTGCTCAGACGGCGCAAGCACCGGTTGGGCAAATTCGATCGACCGCACTTCGAGGAAGGGCACTTCCTCGCCGTCGACCAGTAGCATCTTCTGGCCCGATGGATATTCCCGGCCCTCGTCGTCAGCCGCCCAATCCGTCATTCTGCCCAGCCAGACTGCTTCGTCCGCGTGCTTCCAGGAGAATGGATAAATTGCCGGAATCAGCACTTCTCCCAGGTCCATGCCTTGGAACGATGGCGCAGCCTGCACCAGCGCCGGTGCCCATAGCGTGTCCCGCAACCGTTGCGGAGGTCTCATTTCGACCGAGGCGATGTGCTCGAAAGGAATCCAGACATAGGCCCCGGCGGCGAATACTTCGAGCCGCGAGCCTATATCCGGATCCGCATCGCGCAATTCGGTGAAAGCTTTCCCATTCAGCTCGCCTCTGGGGGAGGTCGCAGGTTGCGCCGGGAAGGTCTGCTTTTCAAAAAGCTCGTGCCGGGTCTTCTCCGCATGCAGCGCTGCGTAGTAGACGATGGCTCCAGTTTCCGCTTCAGCATTTTTTCCGGCAAGAACGCTGAGCTGCTTTTCCGCGCGGGCATACTCGCCCGCGAAGCAAAGCAGCTCAAACAGGAAAACACGTTGCGCCGTGTCGGCCGGGTGCTCGCGCAAATGTGCCGTGAGCCACTTTTCCGCTTCCCGCACCTTGCCTGTAGCAAACAGCTCTTTGGCGGTTACTGGCACCTTATCTCCGCTCGCCCGTGATTACCACGGCTTGAGCTTGAGTACGTCGAAGCCCTTGTCGATAAAGCCCTTCAGAGAGCCACCCTCTTCGGGGTTATAGCTGACTTTCACCTTACTGCAGGCAAAGCTGATCGATTCCACAGGGTTCTCACTCGAACCCGAGAGTTGGATCGATGTGATCAGCGCATCCTCCATGTGAATCTTGAAATAATCCTCCTGGTTGTCGCCCATCGGCTTGTCGTAGATAACGTCAACCTTCGTCAGGTAATTTCCGGTGACGCAATCGTCGAAGAGCAACGGAGATGTCTTGTCCAACACCTTCATGATGGTGACATCGCTGACGTTGGCTCGGCCTGCCCTTGCCTCGCCTCCCGAGGAACCAGCGCCAATGACCGCCGACATGCTGGCGCCGAAGCTGAATGAAAGAATGTCGATCGCGTCCTTTTTGCTGGTGCTGGGTCCTGGACGGCCATCGATTACAAGATAAGCATTGACTGCCATTTTCTTCTCCTTACCAAAGTCTTATGTTTGGCCCCGGCATTGAAAGCTACAGAACATCAGGTTCTGTCCAGGATCGGCTGCGTTTAGATTTATCCCTTGCCCGCGGGCAGCTCAGCTACCAGCCGGAGAGAAACAGTCAATTCATCAAGTTGGAAGTGCGGACGAAGGAAAGCCACCGCGCGATAAACGCCAGGCTTGCCCGGTACCTCCGACACGTCGATCCGCGCTTCGCGCAGAGGACGCTCAGCCTTGGCTGCGGGGGAAGCCGAATCATCCGGAGTCACATACTTTGTGATCCAGCGGTTCAGGAATCTCTCCGCCTCTTCACGCGACATAAAGCTGCCAATCTTATCGCGCATCATCGCCTTGAGATAGTGGGCGAAGCGCGAAACGGCCATGATGTAAGGCAGTTGTGTAGACAAGCGGGCATTCGCGTTGGCCGAATCGGTGTCGTAGGTCTTTGCTTTCTGGCAGGTTTGCACGCTGAAGAAAGCCGCGTAATCGGTGCCCTTGCAGTGCACCAGGGGCACAAAGCCGAGGTCCGCCAGTTCCTTTTCACGACGGTCCGTGATCGGTACCTCGGTAGGGCACTTCAATGCGATGTCACCCTCGTCGGTAGCGAAATTATGTGTCGGTAGACCCTCCACCAACCCGCCACCCTCGACACCCCGCATGGCTACGCACATGCCATACAGAGCGTAAGACTGTGTCATCCTGGTACCCAGCGCATAGGCGGCATTCATCCACAGGTACTTCGAGTGGTCGGTGCCGTCCACCTGCTCTTCATACTTGAATTCGTCGATTGGCTTGGTCTCCTCGCCATAGGGAAGACGCGCCAATGTCCGTGGAAGCGTAAGCGCGACATAGCGGGAATCCTCGCTCTGCCGGAATGACTTCCATTTCGCGTACTCGGTGCTGTCGAAGACTTTTGCCAGATCGCGAGGGGCGTCGAGTTGGGTATAGCTTTCCAGATTAAAGAGATCGGACGAAGCAGCGCTCACGAACGGCGCGTGCGCCTGGGCCGCGATATGAGAGACGCCCTCAAGTAAGGCCATGTCTTCAGGATGTTTGCCGAACTCGTAGTCGCCAACCAGCGCTCCGAAGGGAGCCCCACCGAAAACGCCGTACTCCTCCTCGTAAATCTTCTTGAAGAGAGCACTCTGGTCGAACTCCGGAGCTTTCTCGATGTCGCGCAGCAATTCTTTTTTCGTAGCATTGAAGACGCGGATCTTCAGCCCCACGCCGGTCTCGGTGTTGTCCATCATGTACTTCAACCCGCGCCATGAGCCTTCCAGCTTTTGGAACTGGGCGTTGTGCATGATCTCGTTCAACTGCAGCGAAAGCAGGTGATCGAGTTGCGCAATGCGCGCATTGATCATCATTTCCGCGTCTTTGGCGACGGTCATCGAGCCATCGAGTACCTGGGCTACAAATTCCTTCACCAGGTCTTTGCCGCGTTCGCGAGACGCAACCTCTTTGCCGAACCGGCCCTGCTCGACGATCTGATCGAGCAGACTCGATTCCTCGGTTGCAACCGCGGGCGCCGATCCCTTCTGAGCGGCAGCTTCAGCCATTGGAGCCTCCGTCTTTTACGCCGATTTCGCCTTTCAGCTTTTCCAGCTTCTCGGTATTGCCCACTGCTTCGAGAAGCAACTCCTCAAGCTTGTCGTTGCCTTGGAGCGAGCTGCGAAGGTTCGCCAGTCTGCTCCGCAAATCGAGCATTTCCTTGAGCGGCTTCACCTGTTTCGCTACGTTGCCCGGCTCGAAGTCTTCGAACTTACGAAACTTCAGGTCGACCTTCAATTTCGGAGCGTCGGGATCGTCGCTCAACTTGTTCTCAACGGCGAAGGAAAGATGGGGCTTCATCCCTTCCAGCACAGTGTCGAAATTGTCCGGATTCACCTCGACGAATTTGCGATCCTTCAATTTCGGCAAAGGCTGCTCGGGGTTGCCGGTGAAATCACCCAATACTCCTACGACGAAAGGGAGTTCCTTGATCTCAATGGCGCCGCCTACTTCTACGTCGTATGTAATTTGCACGCGGGGAGGGCGCACCCGGTCTAGCTTGTGCTGCGCGCTTTGTCTAGCCATATTGCTTCCTTCCACTGAATAGGGATATTGGGTGCTTGTTCGTTTCAGCGAATCTTACACGAAAAGGGGCGCTCAGGACCGGGCCGAGAAAATACCTTACATCTCTTCGGATCCATCCAGGGGCGCTAATGTTGATATCACGCGGTCCTGGACCGGTCAATTAAAAAACACCATCCACACTTACCGCTTAGTTTTGAGTGCTCTTTCCGATGTTAAGGTTTAAAGCGCATGCTTAAACCTTTATCCGTCGATGGATCTCTTCGGCTTCGTTCCTGGTTTGAGGAAACAGGTTATACCGAAGTAAACCTGCTCAGGTACCTTGGTGCAGCCGAGTTACCTTCCCGGCATTTGCGCAACGAACCCCGACTGCTTGATCGCACCCGCGAAGTTACGCTGCTTAATACTTTGCTGCGCTGGTTTTGGCTGGGGCATTCCCAATCGGACGACGCCCACACCAGCACCGTGCCGGATGGGCTTCTTGAATTGCTGTTGGAATCAGGTCTGTTGAAGCAGGAAGGAAAACTGCTGAAGGCAACAGCCATGTTGTTGCCAATGGAGAACTTCCTCGTGGCTTCAGATCATCCCGCGTCGATCGAGGCCGGCGATTCGGAGATGGTGCTGTGGCCGAATCCGACGAGCAAGTTCCTTGCCAGATTCGCGGTCAGGCGACACTCACACGCCACCCTGGATCTTGGTACCGGCAGCGGCATCCTAAGCTTGGGAGCGGCCAGGCACAGCGACGTGGTGATTGCCACCGATGTGAACCCACGGGTGCCGTCGTTCGTAGCCTTTAACGCCCGCCTGAACGGAGTAGAAAACATCGAGTTCCGCATGGGCGACGGGTTTGCACCGGTCGCGGGGCAAAGGTTTGATCTGATCCTTTCCAATCCGCCTTTCTTCATCACGCCCAAAAGCGACTATTTATTTTGCGACAACCAAATGGAGCTGGACCAGCTCTGCCGCCTGTTGGTGCAACAAGCGCCCGCCCATCTCAATGAAGGCGGCTATATGGAAATGCTATGCGAATGGGCACAAGTGGGAGACCAACCATGGGAGGAGCGAATCGCCGAATGGCTCGATAGCTCCGGCTGTGATGCCTGGGTGATGAAAGGGCTGACCCAATACCCCGAGGAATATGCGCAACTCCGCATTCGCGAGACCACGCGAGACACCGGACGTGACCAGGAGCTCTACGAAGGCTATATGGAGTACTACCGGAGCCGCGGTGTTCAGGCCATCCACGACGGCCTGATCGTGATGCGGCGGCGGAGCGGAAAAAACTGGGTGCGCATTGAAGAAGTGCCCAAGACACCAATCGGCGACCTCGGCGAGATGATTCTCTCCACCTTTGCTGCGCATGATCTATTGCTCGAAATGGAGAGCGATGAAAAGCTGCTTGCCATCAAACCCAGGCTCGCGGCTCATGTGAGGCTGGAGCAGGTTTGCAACCAGTCCGGCAACAGCTGGCACGCAGAATCGCTTACGCTGCGGCTCACAAGCGGTTTTCCTTTCCACTGGAAAGTTCAGCCCCTGGTGGCGGAATTCTTAGCGACCTGTGACGGTACGCGCAGCGCCCGCCAAGCCGTTGAGGCACTCGCAGAAAGTGCGAACGCGCCCGTCGACACCGTGAGGCGCGAATGCCTGGCCATGATGCGCAAACTAATCGAGCGTGGGTTTGTGGTCGTCGACTCCGACTAACCCGGGTATGAAAAGATAGGCTATGAAGCGAACTACGGCGGAAGGAGCGGAGCATGGCGAAGGTCACCGGCACCATCCGGATTAACGCAAATCCAGGGTCGTCAGCAACCGCGGGTCATTTTGAGGTCGTGTTCGTTCCCTATGCCGGCCGGCTCAACACCAAGCCGGTGAAGGTAAGCAATCTCGACGACCTGGTCACCCTGCTCATGAACCTGAAGATCAGCGAAGATGAAGCCACCCGTTGGGCCGGCAAGGCCCGCACGCAAGGAGTGGTCCTGATTTCCGGGGTAGAGCGGACAGAATCACAACTACAGGAAAACGGCCTCCTGGGCTGAAGTCCCTATCTCGCGCCGAAGAGGGCTAAGACTGTAATTCATCCGCTCACCTCGCTGCGATTACCGTGATTTAAGCAAGAACACCACCAGAACAATCAGAACCACCAGCAAAAACGCATTCAGAACCAACAACATCGGCATCATCTGCTGGAGCTTGCTCTGAGGCGGGTCCGCGCTCGCCACAACCTGAGGCGCTGGTATCGGAGGAGTCTGAAGCTTGGGAACTGCGACCGCGGGAACCGCAGGTGCGGAGAAAACCGGGGCGACCGGCAAAGGAGCGACGGGAATGGGAAAGACCGCTGGCGCCGGGACCGCAACCTTCTCCGCTGAACCGCCCTGACGGGCGGGGGCACCCGCCGAGCTCCCCGACATGATGCGGGTAAACTCCCCCGGCTCCGAAACCCCCGCCGGCTCAGGCCAACTGGCTGGCAGCGGCGAAGAAGCTGCGGATGATTGCTCCTCGGTTAACCTTTGGATCAACATGGTAACGCTTCCGGGCGCGCTCGAAGACGGCACCCCCGGCTGCGGGCTCTGTTCCCCGAAGCGATTGCCAGGGGCTTCGTTCTCGGGCGAGAGCGCTCGAAACAACTGAGTAACCCCTGCTGACTCCATCGCATCCTTGCTCGGGGGTGAATCCAGGTTCGAGGACCACACCGCCTCTGTCCCGTTGCCCGAAGGGGTAAACGGCCGAACAGGCGCCACCGGCGCGGGAGCAGCCGTCTGAAAAAGCTGGGTAAAGCTACCTTCCGCCGATGCTGAGTCCGACACACCAGGTGCAGAAAAGCCTTTCAGCCGGGGTGGAGCAGGCGGAGCAAACGCAGCCGGGTCGGAAGCCGCGGGCATCGGCCGTTGCGGCATCGACGCAGTCGCTCTCACAAACATACGCGTGAAATCACCCGGCTCCTGGCGAGATATCTCCGGAGATGGACGGGCTTCCGGCGCCGAGCTTACCGGCGCAGAGGGAGCAAATTCCAGCTTGTGAAACATCTGTGTAAATTCGCCAGGTACAGGCTTGCCCTCGCCCAGGGATGGTCTGGCCGCCGAAAAGGGTACCGACGGCGCATTTAACGGTTGTCCCCACGGTCCGCCTAATTTGGCCCCGCCCAATTTTGCCTCGCCCAGGGCTGCCCCGCCGTCATCTTCGGGGGCAAACCACTTGCCGGCACTTTCGTCTTCCTGCTCTACGGGCTGGTCTGGCTGGGTCTGGAAGGCATTCAGGAACATTCCCGTGGCAGATAGGGGATCGGGCTGGCCGGCGCCCTCTGCTCCGCGCTTCTTACCATCGTCTGTCATCAGGATTGGCCCCATTCATGGTCGCGACTTCCTATGTGCGAAGGTTACACTTCCCTGGTTGACCCCGTAAAGATTACAAAGACTGTAGTCCAGCACTTTGCTTACAACTAAAGAATGAGTGCCCTGCCGCGGACAGGAAGTTTTTCTCTTGCCGCCAGCCGGTTGAGGTATTCTCAGCGTGGTTCAAATTGAGTCCATTCTGGTTTGCCGTGCTGCGGTCATCGCATTGCGGCCATTGCGCTATGCATCGGAACACAATCGTTCGCCGGGGAATACTCGCATGAATGATCTCGCACTGCGTACCTACAGCCTGGCCTCCTGCTACGAAAACTCCTTTACCACCATCCTGCGGCTGGGCTCACGGCAACAGGCAATTCAGGAGTCACAGGTATTTCGTAACAATATGAGGTCGGCTTTGAAGGCCGCGATGGAGCAAGCCAAGAGTTGGGGGTACAGCGGCGAGATGATCCAATTCTCGGTCTTTGCCCTGGTCGCATTTCTGGACGAAAGCGTGCTGAAACTGCAAAGCCCCATCTTTGCGGATTGGTCGCAGCGGCCTTTGCAGGAAGAGCTCTTCGGTCACCACCGCGCAGGTGAGATCTTCTTCGAAAACCTCCACGGTTTGCTCGCGCGCCAGGACGCCCAGGACGTCGCCGACTGCCTCGAGGTCTATTGCTTGTGCCTTCTACTCGGGTTTCGCGGCCGTTATGCATTCGGGAGAGGGGGAGAGATCGATGCCTTCATCCGCCAGATCCGCGACAAGATCGGTCGCATTCGTGGCCAGGTCCTCCTTTTTCGGCCTACCGCGCCTCCGGCCGTGGTCAAGCGGGTTGCGGCAATCGATCGCTGGAGCCGCGGTCTGGGTATCTTCGCGTTCTGCATGTTCCTGGCAATGTTGCTGGCTTTTGGCGCTTTCTGGTTCAACCTGGGCGCGGGAATTTCCCCATTGGGTTGACGGCCACCGCCGGGAGGGTTCTTGCTCGCCTATCTGCTCGCTCTCGTAGTGCTCCTGGTCGCCGGGCTCCTGGCCTTTTTCGCCGGAACCTTTCTGCATTTACACGGCACGCCCCTGATCGTGCTTACGGCTCTCATCGTGCTTGCCGGATTGATTGCCGCAGTGGTGATCCTGGTCATTCACTACCGCGCCCGGAAGCGTCAGGCCGCGAACGGCGAATTGCCCGGCGGTGGTCCTAACTCGGAAGTCGACGTTTTGCTGACCGACGCGAATCGCAAGTTGCGGAATGCGAAGCAGCAAGGCGCTAAGCCGCTCGATGGGCTTCCTTTGCTCTATCTGCTTGGGGAGGCGGGCTCGGCAAAGACCAGCCTGGTCATGCGCTCGGGATTGGATCCGGAGCTGATCGCGGGGAGCGCGCCGCGAGAGGGCGATGTCTCACCCACCCCCGTTCTGAATCTCTGGTTCACCCGGCAGGCAGCCATCCTCGAAGCCGGAGAAACGGTACGACAGGCCCCTGGTGCGCTGCAGCGGATGATTGCGCGTACCCGCCCCAAGGCTTACCGTTCCACCTTTGGCTCTGGCGCGCCGGCTCGGGCTGCCGTGGTTTGTGTGAGCGTGGAGCAGTTTTTGGCGGCCGACGCTGCTACGTCGTCCGTCACCTCCGCCCGCACCATCGCCGCGCAGTTGCGCGAGATCAGCCGCTTGCTGGGCGCAGCCTTGCCCGTCTACGTGATCTTCACCAAGCTCGATCGCATCCCTCATTTCGCGGAGTACGTCCGCAACCTTTCGAACGATGAGATACGGCAGGTCCTGGGCAACGTTTTGCCTGCGAACCAAACCTCGGCAGGCGTCTATGCCGACAAGATGTCGCAGGAATTGGCGAGCGCGCTCGATCTGCTCACCTACTCCCTGTGCGAATTTCGCGTCGAGGTGCTCAATCGGGAAACCGAGCCCCAAAACGCGCCCGGCGTCTATGAGTTTCCCCGCGAGTTCGGCAAGCTGCGCAGGAACATCAACCAGTACCTGGTAGAGCTGTGCAAGCCCAGCCAGCTCAGTGCGAACCCGTACCTGCGCGGCTTTTTCTTCACCGGCTTGCGCGCTCAGATTCTGGAGCAGCGGGCCGCCGCGCAGGCCGCACCGGTGATCAGCCCCGCCGCGGAACTCGGCGCCACGCGCATGTTCTCCGCGCAGGAGTTTCAGGCGGCTAACCGCCCCGCGGCTCAGCAGATGGTGGCCACCCGCGCCCCGCAATGGACATTTCTTCCCCGGCTCTTTCCGGAGATGATTCTTGGTGACCGGAGTGCACTCTCGGCGTCGCAACAGACAGCACCCGCCCGCCTCTTCCGCAGAATTCTCTTCGCCTCGCTGGCCTTCGTCTTTGCTGCTTACACCGGGCTGCTCGTGGTCTCCTATCTGAACAACGCAGCGCTCGAACACAACATCGAGAGTGCGGCCCAGGCGTTGCCTGTTGCCGGCGCGGCCACTGCAACCGCGCCTGGTCTGGCCGACTTGCAGGCCCTCGACCGGCTGCGTCAGAGCCTCCTTCAGTTAGAGGGCTACGCCCAGAACGGACCTCCCTGGACCTACCGCTTTGGGTTGTACCAGGGAGACAAACTGACCGTGCCCGCACGGCGAATCTACTTCGATCGATTTCGCGTGATGATGCTGAATCCCACCCAGGCCAACTTCACCAGTTATCTGCGGGGTCTACCAGTTTCGCCGGCGCCGGGCGCTGACTACACCGCCGCCTACAACCCGCTCAAGGCCTACCTGATTACCACCAGCAACCCTGAGAAAAGCCAGGCGCAATTTCTCACCCCTGTCTTTTTGCAATATTGGATGGGATCCAACATCAGGGATCTCGCGCAACAACAACTGGCTCGACAGCAGATCGATTTTTACGCTGGAGAACTCCTTCGCCAGAACCCCTACTCGATTGCTCCGGATGGCGCGGCGGTGGGTAAGGCCAGGACCTACCTCTCGAACTTCGGAGCGGTGCCGCGCATTTACCAGGACATGCTTGCACTAGCGGACAAGACCAGCCCGGGCGTCGACTTCAACCGCCTTTATCCCAATGCCGCCAGTTCCGTAGTCGAGTCGCACCTGGTCCGTGGCGCATTTACCCGGGCAGGATTAGCGTTTATGCAGGGCGCCATGCAGCACCCGGAGCACTACTTCCAGGGGGAAACCTGGGTCCTGGGTGACCAAGCCGCGCGTTCGCTGGATACCGCCGGTGTTGCCAAGCAGTTGGCGGCGATGTACTCCGCTGACTTTCTGCGAGAGTGGCACGCCTTTCTGAATGATGGGCACTTTACCGGTTGCGGTCCGATACGCGATCTGCCGAACAAACTGAACACACTTGCGGGGCCCGATTCGCCGCTGCTGGAGTTCTTCGGCACCGCCTCGTACAACACCGCGGTGAATGATCCGCAGATCAAGTCCATTTTCCAGCCGACACAGGCCCTGGTCGATCCCAATTCGACCGCTCGCTTTATTGGACCGGGTAACACCGCTTATGTAAATGCGCTGTTAGCTCTCTCCAGCGCGGTCACCCAGTTCAACCAGAACCCTCAGACCTCCGGAGACATGCTGGGCGCGGCAGTGTCGACTGCCGGCATTGCCGTGCAGCAGACTGCCCAACCTTTCAATATCGATCCCCAGATGCACACCGAGAAGACGGTGCTTGCGCTCTTGGAGGCGCCCATCCATTGCGCTGTCCCGCCGCCCCCGCCCCCCCCTCCGGGTGCGCCTGGCGCCATGTGTTCCCTTCTGGGCAAGTTCCCCTTTCAGCCCTTGTCCAAAGCGCAGGCTGGCCGAGATCTAACCCCTGCCGATCAGGCTGGTCTGGCGGAGGTGAATGCTGTCTTTGCGCCGGGAACGGGAAGTCTCTGGACCTATTACAATGCCAGCCTCAAGCCGTGGCTGCCTCAGCAGGGGACGCAGTATGTTCTTGCTCCTAACGCGGCAGGACACGTAGGACCCGTCTTCGCACAATTCTTCAATCGCGCGGCAACGATCTCCGCGGTTCTTTATTCCTCCGGAGGGACCAATCCCGCCTTTACGTTCACGCTTCGCTCCGTGCCCAGCAAGGGAATCGAGAATGCGACCTTGGTGGTCGACGGACAGAGAATCCCAGCCGGGGCTACGTCGCAACCATTTACCTGGAATGGCGCCAGCGCACATCAGGCCTCGCTGGCCTACAACTCAGCCGAAGCATTGCAGTTTCAAGGACCGTGGGCACTGTTTCAGCTGGTTGCCACGGCCCAGGTAACCCGCGTCGGCGGAACCTTGCAGCTCGAGTTCCCCCTGGAAGTCTCCGGTCGCCAGCTGAGGCTGCCGGATGGCACTCCGGAAGTCGTCCGCTTTGAAATTTCGGGTCCGGGAGCTGCGGTACTGGCGCCCCTGGGACTATACGGAGGCACCTGCGTTAACCCAGTCACCAAGTGAGGTTTTGGATCTGTCTTGACTACGAACCCTGGGTGCCCCACATCTCGCTCGTTTTTCGCGAGATGTGGGATGCCACTGCGCTATCCTCGCAACTTCGGAGTTTGCCTCGTCCTTGAAGGCGAACGGTCAAGACTCGTGGAATCCCACATCTCGCGAAAAACGAGCGAGATGTGGGGCACCCAGGGTTCGTGGTCAAGACAGATCCAAGCTTGGAAATGGAGCTTCTCACACACGCTCTTTAGCCCTGAGGTATGTCTTTTCTATCGTCTGTCGCGAATTCAAGCGCGGAAAATCCCTATTGATCACCTGCTGACCCCGAGGCCGGCCCCATCGTGGCACGCAAAACAATGCACGTAATATTGTCCGCTCCGCCCCGCTGCTTGGCACACTCCACAAATTCCTTACAAATCACCGGCAGCTCAACGCCGACCAATGCGATCGAGGCTATTTCCGCCGGCGTCAAATAACGGGTGAGACCGTCCGAGGCCAGCAGCAGCATATCTTCCGGCTGCAGTGTGGCGCCGAAAAAATCGGGCTGCACCTTGTCCGCCATGCCGATGGCCCGGGTGATGACCGACCGCAAACTGGAGTTCTCCGCCATCTCCTGTGTCAGCATCCCGTTTTGCACCTGCTCCTCGACCAGGGAGTGGTCCTGGGTGATTTGGAAGCAGGCGCCGTCGCGTATCAAATACGCCCGGCTGTCGCCCACATTGCCGATCACCGCACGAGCTCCGTCGATACAGGCGCATACCAGGGTTGTACCCATATGGCTGAACTGTTCGTTGTTCGTGGAGAGATCGCGCACCGTGCGATTGGCCTCCTCGATGGAATGCAGCAATCTGCTCTCGATCGGCGATTCCCGCTCCCGCGTTTGCGCTTCGAAGGATTCAATAAAGGTGCGCACCGCGGTGTTGCTGGCCACCTCGCCCGCCAAGGCACCGCCCACGCCATCGCAGACGACGTAGAGATGGGGGTCAGTGTTATAGCCAAAACTATCCTCGTTATTTGCCCGCTTGCAGCCGGTGTCGGTTGCCGCCGCAAACGCCAGGGACAGTGTGGCTAATTGAGTCATGGTGTGAATTGTACTGGCGGACCAAAATTAACAGGAAGCCGGCCCTTTTGCATGGGAAATCGACCCCGCAGAGAACCAGCGCAGACGAGCGTTGGCCTAGGGTATCTGGACGGTGACCTCACCGGCATCGACGAAGGTAATCACTCCGGCCCACATACACATCAGCTGCGAGACGTTATCGAGTGAGGGAAAGTTTCCCAACAGCACCGTGGGTGCACCAGCGACCCACGGCGCCGGCGTTGCCGGGATGCAGGGCATGGGTGTGAGTACGCCCAGGGCAGCCGCCGTGGCCGCAGCTACTGTTGGGTTGGCGATCGACGTGCACATCCCGAAAGGCATGATATTGACCATCGGAATGTGGTCCATGATGTTCGCGTCCGGCACCATGTTGGTCATCACCCTGTTGGTAGGCAATACCACCAGCGAACTGGGCGCCACGCCGAAGCTGCATTGCATCATCGCTCCCATACAGACCTGCAGAGGCATGATCCGGCTCCTTCATAGACGGCTCTGAAATATCCATTAGAGTCTACGCTCGAACTTCGGTCGGTAGAATCCAGCCTGAACCGGGGAGAGAGCTGGCAGTATTATCGATCGATGACGTTTGAGGGCGGCCAGGTAGTCGGGGAATACAAGATTGTGCGCGTGCTGGGCCGGGGCGGCCTGGGCGCGGTTTACGAAGCGGTCCATCTGATCTCGCAACGCGCGGAAGCCATGAAAGTGATGTTGCCGGAACAGACCGGCACCCCGGACATGAAGGAGCGTTTTCGCCGCGAGATCCAGCTACTCGCGAGCCTCAATCATCCCAACATCGCCGGCCTGCACAACGCCTTCTACTTTCAAGACCAGCTCATCATGATCATGGAACTGGTGGAAGGGGAGGATCTGCGCACCCGCAGCCGGAATGCGCGCATTCCGCTCCCCCAATTGATGAATTTTGCTCAGCAAGTGCTGGCGGCCCTCGACTATGCGCATGCCCGAGGCGTGGTGCACCGCGACATAAAGCCCGCCAACATCATGGTCTCCCCGGCCGGCCTGGTGAAAGTGCTGGACTTCGGCATCGCCATCTCCGAGGGCTCTGTGGAGCTCACCAAGGCGGGCTCTTTGATCGGCTCCCCGTTGCACATGTCGCCGGAACAAATCCGCGGTGAAAAGGCCACTCAGCAGTCCGACATCTACTCCCTCGGCGTCACTCTGTACGAGCTCATCGCCGGGCGCCCGCCCCTGAGCGGCACCACGACCTATGAGCTGATGATGGCTCATCTCAACCGGACGCCCACCCCTCTCGCCGAGTTGCGGCCCGACATTCCAGCAAAGCTGTCGGACATCATCGCCAGGGCGCTGGAGAAGGAACCGGCAAGGCGCTTCGCGACCGCAGCGGAGTTTCTCGAAGCGCTCCGCTCGCAGAGCATGCCGGACCTTGCCGAGGCGACGACCACCCTCACCCCAACACGCGCAGTACAGGAAGTGACCACCGGCAAGGTCAGCCAACCCGTCACCGGACCTCTACCTCCACCGGTCGACCAGCTGGTGAGGCACCTGGCTTCATTTATTGGGCCGATCGCAAAGGTAGTCGTGACGCGGCTGACCAAGCAGTACACCGATCTCGACCGCCTCTACCTGGAAGCGTCCAAGCAAATTGAGAAGGACGCGGACCGGAGGAAATTCCTGGCCACTCGGCCGCGCGCCTAACCCATCTTCATCCGTTCAGCAGATCGATCGCCTTCTTCAAACTGGTGTGCATTCGGTGGAAAGAACGGGTTACCTGTGCGACCTCGTCATTGCCGCTGACAGGGAGCTGCTCCAGGTCCATCTCGCCCTGGCTGATGCGATCCGCATAGTGCGAGATCTTGCCTAACCGGCGGATGACGATGAAATACAGCCCGATATCGATCAAGAGGATAGCGGCCAGGAAAATCAGGGACAGATTGATCAGCAACCGAGTCAGTCCTTGCTGCGCCAACTTGAGGGGGACTGAAGTGGGAATCGAAATGACCTGGGCGCCAATGACCTCATCCAGGGTCCAGCCGAACCCATTCTGACTGCCGTAATGCTTGATGAGCGCCCTGGGGGCGGCTCCTGGCGTGCTATGACACTGAAGGCATCCGCTCTCCACCCGAATTGGGTGAGCCAGCGCAAGAGTGGGTCCGGTCGCTCCCTCCCGCAGCCGCACTAATTCGGTTTCCTTGGGGGAATTGCGGAAGAAGTTAATCATATCCGCCTCCCAATCCGTGGCGCGATCACGCAGATTGGTCGGGTTCAGCGCGGCTTCCTTGTAGGTGTAATCCGGATAAGTCTGCCGGATTTGATCAAAGGTAGTGGTCGATGCAAAGAAAGGAATTGCCTGCGGTAGGAAAGTTGTTGTGTGCTCTGTCGTTTTCTCGATGATGGGCGTGATGTAGTGTTCGGTGTAGTTTCGAGTGGCTGACGCGCTGGCTGCCATCAAACCCGCCTGGCGAAGCACTTCAGCCTGCGCCTGCTCTTGTAGAAAGCCTCGCGCCTGATAGGCAATCACGAAAAGCCCCAGACCAAAAACCACAATCAACAGGAGATTGAACTTTACCAGCAGCTTCAAATCGAATACTCCTTGGCGAACCTGGAACTAGGGCAGAAACGCCCGCAAAATGACCATCATGGTTATAGCGCAGAACTGCGTTATCATCCACCTGCAAAACGTCTTGCGTAAAAGGAGAGGCCGCCAATGCATTCAACCCTCAAACGAGTTCTTTTCCTGTGGATGGCTGCAGCCGCAATGGTCCCCGCCGTAGTGGCACAGATGGCGAGCGGCATTCCTCCGCATGGCAAGCTAGTCCACCTGTTCAACGGCAAGGACTTTACCGGCTTCGACATACTGCTGCAGTCGAAAGGCTTGAATCACGACACCGAAAAGATCTTCCAGGTCGAGAAGGGAATCATCCACGTATCCGGAAATGACTTCGGCGGCATCGTGACCCAGAAGGAATACGAGAACTACTACTTGCGTGCCCAGTTCAAGTGGGGAGAAAAAACCTGGCAGGACCGAGTGGGCAAGGCCCGCGACTGCGGAATTCTGTACAACATCGACGGCCCCCTGCTTGCTCCGCCCAAAGGAGTCTGGCCTCGCTCCTTCGAGTTCCAGATCATTGAAGGTGGCACTGGTGACATCTGGCTGGTCAAGGGCGCCAGCCTCAAAGTGAAGGGGCAGCTCATTACCAGCGAAGCAGAAGAAGGTCCGCACGAGTATGTGAAGTCACGTCGCTTCGGTTCAGGACCCTGGGAGAATGTAACCGGCTATCGTGACCCGGTGAACGACGTAGAAAAACCGCACGGAGAATGGAACCAGCTGGAACTAGTGGTCGACCATGATCACGTGAAATATTTTGTGAACGGCAAACTCGTGAACGAGGCCACCGACCTTAGCGCGACCAAGGGGAAGATTCTCTTTCAAACCGAGGGTGCCGAAACCTTCTATCGCAATCTGGAGCTTGCTCCGCTTAAGTAGGGCGACGACCGGGGTGTGTACCACGCGCGGCAGAATCCTCCGGTGCGAAGCCTCAAGGTCGCACCGCCCAGGCAAGCCCATCGATGTTTATCATGCATAGTGATGAGCAAGAGAGATGTGACCTTGTAAAGGACAGGTGAAATGGGACAGAAGGAAAACGATCAGAAAGCATCGGAGGTCGCGAGTACCTGCTTTTCTCCGGACCGGAGAGAGTTTGTCAAACTGGCTGTCGGAGGCGCGCTGAGCGCAGCCGGCGTTTTTGCCTCGCCGCGAACGGCCTCAGCAACTGTGCACCAGAGCGCCCCCGGCATCAAGCTGTGCGCTCAAGCTACAGCCAAACCCACGGACGATGATCTCCTTTTTCTCAATCAGATGGGCGCCGAGTACGTCAGCGTGGGTTCGACTCCCGACCTGAGGACTGCGGATGGCTTTCTGCAAATCAAGAAGCGTTACGCGGATGCCGGCATCACGGTCTGGAATATCGGCAACACCAGCGTGCATAACATGCCTGAGGTCACACTCAATCTCCCCGGCCGGGACGAGAAGATTGAAGAGTACAAACAATACATCCGCAACCTGGGCAAGGCGGGCATTTACTACACCACCTATGCCCACATGGGCAACGGCATCTGGAATAGTGGCAGGGCCACTATTCGCGGAGCGTCCGCCAGGGAGTTCGATATGGCAAGCCCCAACAAGGTGGGCGTGTGGGATGATAAGACTTTCCATGAGCCTCTCTCTCACGGACGCGAGTTTTCAAAGGATGAGATCTGGGAGAACTACACCTATTTCATTAAGCAGGTCGCGCCGGTTGCGGAAGAGAACAGTGTCCGCATTGGAATTCACCCGGACGATCCGCCAGAACCGATTCTCGCCGGTGTGCCGCGTTGCATCTTCGCCAATTTCGAAGGCTACAAGCGGGCGATGGAAATCGCCAACAGTCCCAACGTTGGCATCTGTTTGTGCTGTGGCTGCTGGAACGAAGGCGGTCCTGCGCTCATGCACAAAGACCCGGCGGAGATGATCCGCTATTTCGGTCCGGAAAAAATCTGGAAGATCCATTTCCGCAATGTGAGCGCCCCCCTTCCGCACTTTGTCGAAACCTTCATGGACAATGGCTATTACGATATGTCCAAGATCATGACCGCCCTGGTTGAGGTCAAGTATGACGGCATCGTCATTCTCGATCACACGCCAACCGTCGTGGGCGGCCATTTTCCTGAACAAGCCTACGGTTTCGCCTATATGAAGGCACTGAAAAATCGAGCCCAGGCCGAAGCCAAAGCATAATGCCGGAGCTGGCATGACAAAGGCTTTTGCATCTACGGCACTGGGTCTCAGCTTGTTCAGCGTAGCCGCATCCGGCGCAGGTCCAGCTGCGCCGGCTCCACAGCTCGATTGGCCCGTCTACGGAGGCCAGGGAGCGCAGGATCACTACTCCACCATTTCCCAGATCAATCGCACCAACGTGAAAGATCTGGTAGTGGCCTGGAAGTATGACACCGCGGAACAGGGCGGGGACCTGGAGGCCACGCCCATTGTTGTGGGCAACGTCCTCTACACCTTGACCCCCAGCCATGGTGTGATCGCGCTTGATGCAGCTTCGGGCAAGCTGCTATGGAAGTTTGAAGCTGACGTCCCCGGCTTCGCGCGATCACGCGGCGTCTCCTACTGGACCGATGGCCATGAGAGCCGCATCTTCGCCGCGGTGCGCAACGAACTCTTTGCCCTGGACGCAAGCACCGGCAAGATCATCCCGGGCTTTGGGGAGAACGGCCACCTCGATCTGCGCAAAGGTCTGCGGGAACCTTACCAGGCGCAGTCGGTTCAGCTCACCACACCGGGGACCGTTTACAAAGATTTGATCATCGTGGGCGGGCAAAATCCCGAGACGCATCCCGCACCCCCTGGAGATATTCGCGCCTTCGACGTGCGTACCGGTGCGCTGCGCTGGACGTTTCATACCATCCCCCATCCGGGCGAGTTTGGTTATGACACCTGGCCGAAAGACGCATGGAGGAACGCCGGCGCAGCGAACAACTGGGCGGGGATGGCAGTGGATGCCAAACGAGGCGTTGTCTACGTGCCGACCGGGTCCGCAGTTTTTGACTTCTATGGCGGCGACCGTGTCGGTGACGATTTATTTGCCGATTCGCTCATCGCGCTGGATGCCGAAACCGGCAAGCGTTTATGGCACTTCCAGGGCGTTCATCACGATTTGTGGGACCGCGACTTTCCTGCGCCTCCCGCGCTGCTTACCGTCACGCACGATGGAAAACGAATCGACGCCATCGCCCAGACCACCAAGTCCGGGTACGTCTTCGTTCTCGACCGTACTACGGGTAAGCCTCTTTTCCCTGTGAAGGAGTCACCGTATCCGGCCAGCAATGTCCCGGGCGAAGTGACATCACGCATCCAGTGGCTGCCCACGTTGCCTGAGCCCTATGTTCAGCAGAGCGTGAGTGAAGATACGCTGACCAACCGAACTCCGGAGGCGCATGCGTGGGCCTTGAAGCAATTCAAGACCTTTATCGCCGGTGGCCAATTTCTTCCGCCCAGCGTCGATAAGCTGACCATTGACATGCCGGGTTTTGCCGGAGGCGGCGAATGGGGTGGCCCAGCGGTCGACCCAGCCACTGGAGTCTTTTACGTCAACTCCAACAACACCGCCTGGCTGGTTGGCCTGACGATTCCTCCGCCGCCAGGTAGCGTAGGCGAGAAGATCTACCAGAACCAATGCAGCATGTGCCACGGCATCAACCGTGCCGGCTCTCCTCCCTCCATTCCTGCCTTGCGCGGGATCGAGGGTACCCTCACCGACCAGGAGATCGCCGCCACCATCCGTCAGGGAAAGGGACGGATGCCTTCTTTCAACGGCCTCAGTGACCAGGAGGTTGAGTCGCTGGTGCACTACCTGACCCGCGCTCCGCAACAGCAACAGCGACGCCCTGCAGGCGACAACCAGCCGGCCGCTTCTGACGCCCAGAATGACATGCCCTACAAGACAATCGGATTTCGTCGTTTTCTGGACCCGGAAGATTACCCGGCAACTGCGCCGCCGTGGGGCGCCTTGAGTGCGATCGATCTGAACACGGGCAAATATCTATGGAAGATCCCATTCGGGGAATACCCGGAGTTGGTGGCCAAGGGCATGGGCAATACCGGATCGGACAACTACGGAGGCCCCGTGGTCACCGCGGGAGGTTTGCTTTTCATCGGCGCCACGGTTTTCGATCAGAAGTTTCACGCCTATGACAGCCAGACGGGAAAGCTGCTGTGGGAAACAGAGCTGCCCTTCTCTGGCCTCGCCACACCCGCAACCTACATGGTGAACGGGAAGCAATATGTCGTGATCGCCGCCAGCGGCGGCCAAACCAGCAAGAAGCCTTCAGGCGGTGTGTACATCGCCTTCGCACTCCCTTAACAGAGCGTAGCGTAGAGGAGAGATTTGCGGTTTCTTTTTCCTGTTCTCGTGCGGACGCTTGGCGTCCGAGGTCAAGTACATCGAATCTATAAGGTGATCGCATTGTTTCTATTCCTGACCGCCCTGCTCTTGTCCGCAGCAATCGCTTCACCCGTCGAAGCAGCTCAAACCGCCGAGAACAACGGGGCGGAAGACGCCTCCACCCCGTGCGCTGCTTCGATCGCCGCCGATTTCCCCAAGGCCGTACTTTCGAACGGAACCGTGCAAGCCGTTGTTTATCTACCGGACCCTCAGAAGGGCTACTACCGCTCGACGCGCTTCGATTGGTCGGGAGTTGTCCCGTGCCTGACTTTCAAAGGCCACACCTACTTTGGGGTCTGGTTCAAGCGCTATGACCCCTCGATAAACGATTCCATCACCGGGCCGGTCGAAGAATTCCGTTCGAGCGACGGTCTCAGCTCGATCAACTATGAAGAGGCAAAACCCGGAGGCCTGTTCTTAAAACCGGGCGTCGGTGTTCTCCGCAAGGTAGATGACTCGCCCTACAAGTTCGGCTTTGCTTACCCGATCGTCGACGGAGGAAAATGGACGGTTCGCACCAAGCGAACGGAGGTAGTCTTCACCCATCATCTCCAGTCGACGCTAGGCTACGCCTATGTCTACGCCAAGACATTGAAGCTCGACAAACACCAACCGGTGCTCATCCTCGAACATCGGCTGAAGAACACAGGTACCAAGCCCATCGACACTCAAGTCTATGACCACGACTTCTTCATGCTCGATGCTGTTCCCACCGGACCTGGTATGGAGGTTCACTTCCCCTTTGAGCCTCAAGCCAAACGCCCGCTCGCGCCGCACGCCAAAATCGACGGCAAGAGCATCGTCTATCTGGAAGAGCTAACCTCCGGGCCAAGACAGTCTGCGACCAGCTACCTGACCGGATATTCCAGTAGCCCTACAGACTATGACTTCACGGTTGAGAATCGGACGACCGGAGTAGGCGTCGAGCAGACCTCCGATTCTCCCATCGCCCAGTTGAATTTCTGGTCCATCCACACCACCATTTGTCCCGAAGCCTACATCCACATAATTGTGCAGCCTGGCGAAACCAAGAGCTGGACCATTCGCTACCGCTTCTTCGCAAAGTAAGCGAACGTCCATCAAATCGAGGGGGTAACGCGGAACTACCTCGCTACTTGCACCCTTAAGATTATGGTCGGAAACTTACCACGGGAGGAGCGCGTCCAATCCACAAGGCTGTCGTGGGCCGGTTCCGGATACACCCGAGCAAATGAAGAAAACAAAGTACTTGCTGGTTATCATCGCGCTCTTGGCGGGTGTCCTCATCACCCCGACGGTGGTCCTTGCGCAAAGGCCGGCCGCCGCTCTGCAAGGCAGGGTATTGGATCCCAGCGGTGCGGTGATCCCCCAGGCACAGGTCACAGTCACTTCGGCCTCGGGAACGACTGCCACCGCAGTGTCCGATGGCACCGGCTTTTACCAGTTGCGAGGTCTGGCTCCCGGAGACTACACGGTGAATGCCACCTCCGCGGGGTTCGCCCCCTTTTCCTCTACCGTGGCGCTGGCGGCCGGCCAATCTAAAACGCTGAATATCGCCTTACAGATCGAGATCGAGAAGCAGCAGGTCCAGGTGGAGGCCGAAGCGAATACGGTCGATACCAGCCCCGATTCCAATGCCAACGCCGTCGTGCTCAAAGGCAAAGATCTTGATGCGCTTTCCGATGATCCCGACGAACTGGAGAATCAACTGCAAGCCCTCGCCGGCCCGGCTGCCGGCCCGAATGGTGGGGAGATTTACATTGACGGGTTTACCGGCGGTCAGATGCCGCCCAAGTCTTCGATTCGCGAGATACGCGTCAATCAGAACCCGTTCTCCGCTGAGTTCGATCGTCTGGGCTATGGGCGCATAGAAATACTCACCAAGCCGGGCACGGACAAACTGCACGGCCAGATCGAAGCGCGCGGCAACGATTCCGCTTTTAACTCTCGTAATCCGATCCTGCAAGAGGCGGAGCCGCCCTACTACTCTTACAACCTGCAGGGCAGTGTAGGCGGCCCAATCAACAAAAATGCGTCCTATTTTGTCAGCTTCTTCGGCCGCAACACGCAAAACATAAGCGTAATCGATGCCATTGACCCAGCCAGCGTTACCCCGGCCAACCCAAACGGCACATTCCTGAATGAAGCGTATCCCAACCCCAG
>Ga0182024_10007587_pt1 | contig 23338 bp, 21 predicted proteins | sample P32metaG_FD_120480 | JGI IMG/M metagenome (GOLD analysis project Ga0182024, IMG submission 120480) | Permafrost microbial communities from Stordalen Mire, Sweden - P3-2 metaG (Illumina Assembly) | ecosystem: Environmental > Terrestrial > Soil > Wetlands > Permafrost | place: Sweden: Stordalen... | reverse complement strand
GGCGACGATCCGGAGGCGGTCGTGCATTGCGCGCGCATCGCCACCGAATTCCGCCAGCTGTTTCACAAGGATGTCGTCATCGACATGTTCTGCTACCGGCGCTTCGGCCACAACGAAACCGACGAACCGGCCTTCACCCAGCCTTCCATGTATCGCGCGATCAAGGAGCATCCGACGACGCTGGCGCTTTACGCGGCGCGGCTCGTTGCGGAACATACGCTTGTCGAAGGCGACGTGCAGGCGATGCTGCGCGAATTCAACGGGCGGCTCGACGTGGAGCTGGACGCGGCGAAATCGCACAAGCCCCAGCGGGCCGATTGGCTCGACGGGCGGTGGACCGGCATGGAGGTCGCACCCGATGGCGACCGCCGCGGCGAAACCGCCGTGCCGCTTGAGACGCTCAAATCGGTCGGCCGCGCGCTCACCATCGTGCCGCAATCGTTTCACCTGCACAAAACCATCGCTCGCCAGCTCGAAGCGAAAGCGCGGATGTTCGAGACGGGTGCTGGCATCGACTGGTCGACCGCCGAGGCGCTCGCCTTCGGCACATTGCTCGAGGAAGGCTTTCCCGTTCGCCTCTCGGGCCAAGATTCCTCACGTGGCACCTTTTCGCAGCGCCATTCCGTGCTCGTCGATCAGGAAAACGAAACGCGCTATGTGCCCCTCTGCCATGTGCGCGAGGGCCAAGCCGCGTTCGAGGCTGTCGACTCGCTGCTCTCGGAGCAGGCGGTGCTCGGCTTCGAATACGGATTCAGTTCGGCGGAGCCGCGGGCGCTCGCGCTCTGGGAAGCGCAGTTCGGCGATTTCGCCAATGGTGCGCAGGTCGTGATCGACCAGTTCATCGCTTCGGGCGAGATGAAATGGCTGCGCATGTGCGGCCTCGTGCTGCTGCTGCCGCACGGTTATGAAGGCCAGGGGCCCGAGCATTCGTCGGCGCGGCTCGAACGCTTCCTGCAGCTCAGCGCGCAGGACAACATCCAGGTCGCCAACTGCACCACGCCCGCGAACTATTTCCACATCCTGCGCCGCCAGTTGCACCGGCCGTTTCGCAAGCCGCTGGTGCTGATGACGCCGAAATCGCTGCTGCGCCACAAGCGCGTCGTCTCGGATCTCGCGGACATGGCGCCGGGCTCGGGCTTCCACCGGATTCTGTGGGATACAGCGCAGGCGCATACCGGCTCGACGCTCGCGCTCGCGCCCGATGGAGCTATCGCGCGCGTCGTTCTGTGCTCCGGCAAGGTCTATTACGATCTCCTCGACGAGCGCGAGAAGCGCGGCGAGAAACGCATTCAATTGCTGCGCATCGAGCAGCTCTATCCGTTCCCGCAGAACGCATTGGCTGCTGAACTCGCGCGCTTCCCGAAAGCGGAGATCGTCTGGTGCCAGGAAGAGCCGAAGAACCAGGGCGCGTGGACGTTCGTTGCGCCGCGCATCCAGGCGGCAATCGGAGGATCACGCGGATGGCCGCGCTACATCGGCCGCCCGGATTACGCCTCCACCGCGACCGGCCTCCTCAGCCACCACAACACCGAGCTCCACGCCTTCCTCGCTGAGGCCCTGACGCTATGAGCGCCGCCTGCCCCCTCCGGCGCTTCGCGCCACCTCCCCCACGCTTCGCGCGAGGGAGGAAAATCTTGTTCGAAGCGACTCTCGCTTTTCCTCCCTCGCGCGAAGCGTGGGGGAGGTGCCCGCGAAGCGGGCGGAGGGGGCGCGGCGGCAAACACGCACTCAACCCAGGGCGGCACGACTCATGAGCATCGAAATCAAGGTTCCGGCGATGGGCGAATCCGTCACGGAAGCGACCGTCGGGCGCTGGTTCAAGAAAGTCGGCGACGCGGTTGCCCGCGACGAGCCGCTGCTCGAACTCGAGACCGACAAGGTGACCGTCGAAGTGCCCGCGCCGGCGGACGGCGCGATCGAATCCATCGCGGTGAACCAGGGCGCAACGGTTGGGGTGGGAACTGTGCTTGGCGCGATTGCCGAAGGTGCTGCAGCGAAGAGCGCGACGTCCCCGTCCGCGCGCAGCGAAACGCCTCCAGCTCCGCCGTCACCAAAGCCGCCGGCACCGCCGCCCCCTGCGGCCGCTCTGCAACCGGCGAAGACGACGGCATCCGAAGAGCTGATGCCGTCCGTGCGACGCATCGCGGAGGAAACCGGAATCCGTCCTTCCGAAATCTCCGGCACCGGCAAGGACGGCCGCGTCATGAAGGGCGACATGTTGGCCGCGCTCGAAGCGCGCGCGGCGGAACGCGCGGCCCAGCCCGTAGCAATTGCGCCCGCAGCCAAACGCCCACGCGCCGACCGCGAGGAGCGCGTGCCCATGTCGCGGCTGCGGCGCACCGTCGCGCTCCGCCTCAAGGAATCGCAGAACACCGCCGCCCAGCTCACCACCTTCAACGAAGTGGACATGAGCCACGTGATGGCGCTGCGCACCGAGTACAAGGAAAGTTTCGAGAAGAAGCATCATGTGCGCCTCGGCTTCATGGGCTTTTTCGTCAAGGCCTGCATCGCCGCGCTGAAGGAATTGCCGAGCGTCAATGGCGAGATCGAAGGCAATGACATCATCTACAAGAATTATTACGACATCGGCGTCGCGGTCTCGACCGAACGCGGGTTGATCGTTCCCGTCGTGCGCGACGCGGACCGCCTCAGCCTCGCTCAGATCGAATCCGCAATCGCGGATTTCGGCACGCGCGCGCGCGATTCCACGCTGAAGCTCGAAGAGCTGCAGGGCGGCACCTTCACCATCTCGAACGGCGGCGTCTTCGGCTCGCTGATGTCGACGCCGATCCTCAACGCGCCGCAGTCCGGCATCCTTGGCATGCACAAGATTCAGCCGCGGCCTGTAGCCATCGATGACCGCGTCGAGATCCGCCCGATGATGTATCTGGCGCTCTCCTACGATCACCGTATGGTCGACGGCCGCGAAGCGGTGACCTTCCTCGTGCGCGTGAAAGAGAATCTCGAAGACCCGCAGAGATTGCTGCTCGATGTCTGAGAACTTTCCCTTGAACGCAACAATTGAGCTGCACAACACCAAAGCGTGTCATCCCCGCGAAAGCGGGGACCCAGCGTCCGCAGCGACGAAAATGTGAATTCGGCGGCGCGCAAACCCTTCGTCGCTTTACGAACTGGGTTCCCGCTTTCGCGGGAATGACACGGAAGAAAGGGAGCGCGCGTGTCCGATCAATTCGACGTCGTCGTCATTGGCGGTGGACCGGGCGGCTACAACGCCGCCATCCGCGCCGGCCAGCTCGGGCTCTCTTCGGCCTGCGTCGACAGCCGTGGCACCTTCGGCGGCACCTGCCTCAACATCGGCTGCATTCCGTCGAAGGCGCTGCTCTATACGAGCGAGATGTACGAGGACGCGACGAAGCATTTCGCGCCAATCGGCATCAGGGCGAGCGTGTCGCTCGATCTGCCGGCGATGATGGCGCACAAGACGAAGGTGGTGGGCGAACTGACGCGCGGCGTCGAGTTCCTGTTCCGGAAATACAAGGCCGAGGGAATCGTGGGCCAAGCGCGCATCGCGGCACCTGGCAGAGTTGAGGTGAAGCTCCGCGACGGCAATACGCGAACACTCGAGGCGAAACACATCGTCATCGCCACCGGCTCCGACGTCACGCCGCTTCCGGGCGTCGCGATCCACGAGAAGCGCATCGTCTCCTCGACCGGCGCGCTCGCGCTCGACAGCGTGCCGAAGCGGCTCGTCGTGGTGGGCGCGGGCTATATCGGCCTCGAGCTCGGCTCCGTGTGGAGAAGGCTTGGCAGCGAAGTGACCGTCGTCGAATTTCTCGACCGTATCACGCCCGGTCTCGACGGCGAGATCGCCAAGCAGTTCCAGCGCATCCTGCAGCGCCAGGGCATGAAGTTTCTGCTCTCGAGCAAGGTCGCAGGAATCGAAGATCGCGGCGACGGTTTGAGCGTGCAGGTGGAGGGCGCAAACGGCGACAAACAGACGCTCGACGCCGACATCGTGCTCGTCGCCATCGGCCGCCGTCCGTACACGGACGGGTTGGGCCTCGATGGGCTGGGCGTTGCGCGCGATCCGCGCGGCCGCGTGATCACCGACGCGGAGTTTCGCACCAATGTCGCCGGCATCCGCGCCATCGGCGACTGCCGCGACGGGCCGATGCTCGCCCACAAGGCGGAAGACGAGGCGGTCGCCTGCATCGAGCGCATCGCGGGGCGCGCGGGCCATGTCGGCTACGATGCGATTCCCGCCGTCGTCTACACCGCGCCACAGGTCGCGAGCGTCGGCAAGACCGAAGAAGAGCTGAAGGCCGCGGGCATTGCCTACAAGATCGGCAAGTTTCCCTTCACCGCCAATCCGCGCGCGAAAACCATCGCCGCGACCGAAGGTTTCGTGAAGATTCTCGCCGATGCGAAGACCGATCGCGTTCTCGGCGTGCACATCCTCGGCGCCGAAGCGGGCGATCTGATCGCCGAAGCCTCGCTCGCGATCGAGTTCGGCGCTTCGTCGGAAGATATCGCCCGCACCAGCCACGCGCACCCGACGCTCGGTGAAGCGGTTCGCCAAGCCGCCATGGGCGTCGAAGGCTGGACGATGCAGATGTGATTGGCGAGTCGCGGAACTCTATGCAGAACCTTACCCGCGTTGCCCGTCGCGTGTCGCCAGTTGCGGACGCAGTTTTGGCCGACTGCATGTGGTAATGGATTAACCGTCCTCGTATTCCAAATTCGGCAAGCGCGTCGTTACTCTTGGCGCCTGGACGCCGCCGCCCGGCGGCTATGCCGGCGGCAAAATTGCGTACAACCGGATACCCTCGGCGGAGGATTTCTGGTGACATGGCTCGAAAACACCAGCCTCCGCGACCTCGACGACTCCGTGATCATTGAGGCGACGTGCATGCGCTGCCTCTACACATGGCTGCAAAGCCCGGTGCACCTTCTGATCAAGGTTGATCACCGCGACGTGCACATGGACGAAGTAGCGAAGAACCTCGCCTGCCCAAAGCGCGACTGCCGGCATGTTGGTGCGCGACTGACGCTGATAAAGAACGAGGATACGAGTGGGTTCGTGGGAGGAATGCCATAATACTGGCCTGGTGGTGAGTTGATCATAACGTTGGAGAAGTAAAATGGTGACACATCCTGAATTGCCCGAATTGGCAGGAAAGTTCTTTGTGCGCTTCTCGCGTTTTGAGAGCGCACTAAAGCAAAGCGGTTTTTGCAAACAGGAACGAAACGACGGCGTAGCAGCCGACTGGAATGCATTTGCGCATTGCCCTGAGATTGACAACCTCTTTCCTGTCTTCGAAGCGAACCCCGTCACCGTCTACATAATCGACTTCCCGCCGAAAAAGCGTATCATGGTCAATGGCGCGTTGGGTTGGCGAGAAGTCAAAAAGCCAGTGAACGTGGTCGAGTTAACAGAGGCTCTTAGCCGCGTAAGGAACAACCTGTTTCACGGCGATAAGCAAAATCCGAACCTATCCCGGAATGCGCAGCTTCTGACTGCGGGCCTTGAGGTCATGGACGCAATGCTGCAAGCCCATGACGGCATTCGCATGGAGTACGAGTCTTTGCAGGAAATAGCCTAGTCCTGCATCTGCTGCGCTATGCGGTCTCGTAGGGCGATCGCCGCATGGCTCTGGCGCGCGACCACTGCGTTAAGCATATGGAAGAAGTCGGTATTCAGCGTTGCATCAGATGTGATCTGCTTGGCGCCAAGCTTCCAACAAGTACCAAGATACGAAATGATTCCTTCTTCCAATCCGTGACGCCAACTGTACTCGTGAAACTCACCCACAGCGGTAGCTACCCAAGGTATGGACTTGATGGCTAGGCTTTCTGCAGCGGGTTGTTCAATTGCATGAACAAAACCATTGAGTACGTCTTCCAGGTGGAACCATTTGTAAGCGGCCCTCTCGAAAAGATCAGCCATGCCCGCAACGTGGGGCTCGAAGCTGCTCTCCTTGAAGGCAGACCACGTGTAGTTTAGCCCCAGCATTTCCCTTACCACGTCGTCAATACGGTGGTGGTAAGCAACTTTGGTATCAAATTTAGGATTAGCCAACGCGTATTCGATGATTTGCCGCCAACGGCGAGAAAATGAAGTGAGGTCTTGTCGCGCGCGATACCCGCGCGTGAATAATTGGGCAAAGAACCGTTGGACCCAGTGGTTCGCGTGCGGGCCAAGATCAAGTATGGGTTACCGTCTCCAGTCGCCAGAATGATCACATCATTGGATTTTTGGAACTCACGCTCGGTGTCGTTCTGTTTCCACTGTTGCCAGGCAATCTCGACGAATTCGTTTGGGAAACCATTGTTTGTAACACTTTGCCCACTCTTGAGCGAAAGCGCAGCGACTCTTGGCCCCGCGGAAGTTTCGCAGGAGGCGACGAGATCGTCGGCCAACCAGCCGCTCTCGCGGGCCTGCCAGTCAAGCCGGGCTATCGTTCCGAATTTGTCGCCCAGTACATTCGTGGCACCAAGCATGTCGAGCAACAGGCGCGCAGCAACTTCATTCTCAAAACGAAAGCCGCGCCCCCCTGTCAGCGATACCGGGGCTTTCGCGCTTGGTGACGATTTGGTTGTAGGACTACTCATCATTTCGGGCGACTATGCTTTTGTTCAACCATTGTTGAAATTATGCGCGTGCTAGTGGTGCGGGCGGCCGGACTTGAACCGGCACAGACCCTCATAGGAGCAGGTTTGGGCGAAACTGCGAAGACAAACGTTGGCGACGCGGCCGGATTCAATTTAGATCGGCGAATGCCTGCGGATATCTGAGGGAGCCCGTTCGCACCTTGAGACTGTCTGCCTGAAGTTCCAAACCCATCAAATGCGGCCCAGCGTAGGGCGAGTTGAATCCGGCCGTCAGGCTGGCGCTGAAACCGAACCGGCCATAATAGGCCGGGTCGCCGAGAACAAAGACGGCGGCCCATCTGTCCGCATTCACCCGGGACAATCCCTCGCGGATCAAACCTGCAGCGACACCACGCCGGCGACGCGCCGCCAGCACGGCCACGGGTCCAAGACCGAGAGAACCGCGCGGCTCCTGCATCCGCGAGAACATCGCATGGCCAATGACCTGGCGATCAAGAACCGCAATGAGAGAGAGGATGGCGCTTCCGTCTTCGCGAAGGCGATCTACAAGATCGGCTTCTGCGTGAGTCGGGAAAGCCTCTGCCTCCACAAGCCGTATTCCGGGGATGTCGCCGGGTGTTTCGGTGCGGATGTCGATGCGCTTCACGGCCGGCATGGCAGGTTCGTTTCCTTGCGGCATAGTGGTTTTCATGGTGCGCCGCTGGTTTCCACGGCGCTGACGGTTTTTTCCCGCGGACACGGTTCGGATTCTACGCCAGATGCGACTCAACTATGCGCCTGAGAACTCGGGGGCATGATCCATAACTCCAAATCGAGGGTCTTCCGCGACCCGAAGGGCCGGGGCGCGACACCATAACCGGCATAGGTGTCCGCTATCGTTGCGTTGCTGCTGACGGGCCAGCTCGCATAGAGAGAGACGGACGGCCGGATCTGGCGTACCGGTTCGAACGCTTCAGCCAGAGGGGGGTAGCGATATGGCCGAACTTGCCAGGTGGGACAATTTCTATGTGATCGTCGGCTCGGCCGCAGGCGCGCTGATCGGATTGCAGTTCGTCGTCATGACGCTCGCCGCCGAGCGGCCGCCACCGCGCGCGGCGGAAGCGGGCGCAGCGTTTGCGACGCCGACCATCGTTCATTTCAGCACGGTGTTGCTGTTGTCGGCGCTTCTTCACGCACCCTGGGATTCGACGACTCCCGTCGCGCTCCTATGCGGAATTACGGGAATTGGTGGAATCGTATACACGGTCGTTACAGCCCGGCGCATGCGCACGCAAACCACCTACAAACCGGATTTTGAGGACTGGCTGTTTCATGCATTGCTGCCATTGGCGGCGTATGCGGGGCTCGCCGCATCCGCGCTTGCCACTCTTTCCCATACGCGAGAGGCCTTTTTTGCCGTTGGAGGCGCCACGCTGCTGTTGCTCTTCAGCGGCATTCACAACGCGTGGGATGCCGTAGCCTGGCATGTGCTCGTGAACCGCCGAGAGCAGGATCAGAACAAAGTTCAGTAGACGGCCAGCTCATAGACCATTGCGAATTCGACTGGCGGGATTGCCGCTGCGTGCCGAGGTCTGCAGCTTGTGTTTCGGGGGTTCTGTCCGGGGGGAGGGTGGCATGGAGTGGCCGATCAAATTGTCCCTGGGCGTCGCATTGGCAGCGATGGGGCATTCGGCTTCGTCGCCATCCTCGCGCGGCTTTTCGTCGGCGGCGTGATGGTCTTCAAGGCGCGCCGCTGGTTTCAGCGGCGCTGACGGTCTGCTCCCGCTGACGATGGCCGCTCGCGCGGACAGCGCGTCGCTATCCGCTGTCCGCGTTGGGGACGCGAGCGGACGCACTGGGGACCCTGGCGTCGGTGATCAGCTTTGTTTTTCAACAGCCTGCTAGTTCAGCCGCATTCCGAACCCGCAGGGTCCGGTTGGCCTGCGCTCGGCTTGCGCTATTAGCTCCATCGGACCACATCGGCGACGGGGTCATCCAACAGAGTGAACGCGAAAGGAGCAGATGGTCCGCAACATCGCCGTTTCTGCGGGGAAAATACTTCTATTCTTCGGCTTGTGGGGTGCGGGCATTGCCGGCGCCCTTCTCGCCGTCCTGCAATTCGCGGGCCCGCATTGGTTCGGTTCGATCTGGTGGCGTATCGCCGTCGAGGCGGGAGGCGCCACAGCCAGCCTTGTGGCGCTTGTTCTGATCGCCCGGCTTATCGACAGGCGCGGGCTTGACACGATCGGCTTGCCGCCTGCGCGCGCCGTGCGCGACCTCCTGGCCGGTACGATCCTCGGCGTCACGATTTTTTCAATACCACTCATCATTCTGATCATGACCGGCGCCGCGCAATTCGTGCCGGATTACTCCCGATTTTCGGGCGCAACACTGGGGGTGGGGCTCCTCCTTGTGTTCGTAAACGTGCTCGATCAGGAATTTCTCGTTCGCTCCTACTTGTTTCAGGAAATTTGGCGAAGTTATTCCGCGATGGCCGCGATCGTCGTCTCGACAATCGTGTTCGTGGCCGTTCACGCAAATCCGATCTCAAAGGGCCTGAACGGCGAAATCGTCGGTGTGAATATCATGCTGGCGAGCATTGTTCTTGGAATTGCTTATTTGCGGAGCCGCGCGCTGTGGTTGCCGATCGGAATCCATTTCGGATGGAACGGGGTTCAGGGCCCCGTGCTGGGGATTAACGTCACCGGTGCTGATCCGGGCGCGGGCCCGTGGCATGCATTCGCGTTTCACGGCGCAGCACTCTGGACAGGCGGTAGCATGGGTATCGAGGGCGGTCTCGCAGGGCTGGCCGGGCCTTTGGTCGGAATCGTCCTTGTGTGGCTCCTGTATCGTCGGAAGGTTCAAGCCTGTCAGGTTTTTTGAGCCTGGCTGAACACGCGAGTCGAGACAAAGAATCCCGCGACTCAAAGAGGTGGCACAAAAGTTTTCGATGCAAATTGGCTATTGTACGACTGACGCGCTGGCATTCCGATCAGCCGATGCCCGAACGACTACTAACACCCAGTTCTCATTCTTATCCTCTCCGGTGCGTCAGCATTTTCCATGATTGCGGGACTTCGTGCAATTGACTTTTGTTTCACTGAAGCCAGCGCTCTGCTGCCCAGCTAGGGCACGAATTTGAAGACCGTGCCGCAGCCCAGGTCGTTGTAGCAGCTGTTCACGCCATTCACCGCGGTGGTGCCATAGAAGGCGCCCTTCTTGTAGACGAGGCCAGCCTGGGGATTGCCCTCGTCGCTTTTCCCCGTGAAGCTGTGGAGCACCGTCTCCTGGCCGGTGGCCGGATCCACCTGGAAGATCGTGCCGCAGCCTTCGCTGCCGTCCGGGCAGTCGAAATAACTGCCGCCCCGCTGCGTCGTGCCATAGAGCATCTTGTCTACGATGATGAGTCCCGCCACAGGCGCGGCGCCATCACTCCCGCCGGTGAAACTGTAGACCAGCGATTCCGCGCCGGTCAGCGGATTGATCTTGAACACGGCGCCGGCGTCATGCTCCCCGCCACCGCCAGCGGCAGTGGTGCCGTAGAGCATCCCCTTATACGCGACGAGGCCAGCGGTCGGATTCGCCCCATCGGGGCCCGTGAACTGGTGCAAGAGCGTTTCGACACCCGATTGCGGCGCAAAGGCGAAAACCGAGCCGGAATTCTGTCCCTGGCCGGCTGTGGTCCCATAGAGCGTGTCGTCGAAACTCAGCGTGCCCCCTTCTGGAAATGCTTCGCCTGCGGAACCCGTGAAGCTGTACAGACTGGTGCCGACGCCGGTGCCGAGATTGTAGGAATAGATGTTGCCCACCTGGCTACTGCCGCCTTCCGCCGTCGTGCCGTAGAGAACGCCGTTCACCAGAGTAATTCCGGCGAGGACAAGCTCGCCGTCAAGGCCGTCGTCTCCGAACGGATACAACGTCGTCTCGACGCCGGTCGCGGGATCGAGCTGAAAGACCGTCCCGCAGCCAGCGGTGCTGTCTAAGCATTTCTGGCCGCCGCCGAGCTCCGTCGTCCCGTAGAACTGGCCGTTAGCGTAGATCAGCCCCGCCGCAGGAAAGGAGCCGTCGGTCCCGCCCTGGAAACTGTGCAGCACGGTTTCCTTGCCGGTCTTGGGATTCATCTTGAAAATCACACCGCAACCGTCAGCACAGTTTCTGGTGCCCGTCGTGCCTCCAAACTGGGCCGTGCCGTAGAGGGACCCGTTCAGGTAGAGCAGGTTGCCGGCCGGCGTCGCCCCGTCGCTATAGCCCGAGAAGGTGTGAAGCGTCGTCAAGGTTCCCGCTTGGCCCGCGGCCGGAATTGCCGGCAGCGCGATGCATGAGGCGAGGCAGATGGTCCGCCACATTGTGTGAGTCATGAACGAATCCCCTGAAAGGTCTCTATCCGAAGACGGACCTCGACATGCTTTATTCCCGCGGCCCGAAAAGATTTGCGAGGGTAGAACAGAGCCCCACAACGCGTCATCCTTCGCCCTACACAGTTCGGGGGTCATCATGAGGCGGACCGTCGAGGGGGGAATAACCGATGGCGCTGGAGCGTCTCTGTCCTAGAGGGAAGCCGCGATCACTGGAAAGCTCTGAAATGAGCATAGTGTCCGGACGACCCTATGAAACCGGCGGCTACATGAGGAGGGTGCCATGAATTCCATAGTCAACGCGATTGGCAAATTGGTCGCTCCTTGTGGGCTCGCTCTGGCGTTCCTTGCGCCGGTGGGTGGCGCGCAGGCGGGAAGGTACCAGGTACTCCATACTTTCTCGGGCCAGCCAGATGGAGCAGACCCATGGGCTGCCCTCATCGAGGACGGCGCGGGAAACCTCTACGGAACCACGCTGGCAGGGGGTGCAAACAAGTGGGGCACCGTGTTCAAAATCGCTCCGGGTGGCACCGAGACCGTTCTTTACAATTTCTGCTCTCGCAGGAATCGCAGCGATGGCCAACTACCCCACGATGGCCTGATCATGGACAAGGCAGGCAATCTGTACGGCACGGCGACCTATGGGGGCGATGCGGAGGGTCAGGGCGTTGTCTTCAGGCTGGCACCAGACGGCACCGAGACGATCCTGTATTCGTTCAAAGGTTCTCCAAACGACGGCCAATACCCTTACGGCGGTCTGCTGATGGACAAGACGGGCAATTTCTACGGCACCACCGTCGCGGGCGGCCCGGATAATGACGGCACCATCTTCAAACTGGCGCCGGACGGCACCGAAACAGTGCTTCATTCCTTCACAAACTCCTCAAGCGACGGCAATGAACCAATGGGCAGCCTCGTTTCGGACAAGGACGGCAATCTCTATGGCACCACCTCACTCGGCGGCTCGGACGATTTGGGCACCGTCTTCGAGCTGGCGCCGGACGGTACATTCACGCTGCTTCATTCCTTTACGGACTCTTCGGGCGATGGCGCCGATGCCAACCCCGGCCTGATCATGGACAGAGCCGGCAATCTCTACGGCTCGACCTGGGGCGGCGGCGCGAACAGCCGCGGCATCGTCTTCAAGCTGGCGCCTGACGGCACCGAGACGATTCTCCATTCCTTTCCGGACGCCTCCGGCGATGGGCAGGATCCGGTTGGCGGCCTGGTCATGGACAAGGCGGGCGATCTCTACGGCTCGACCTTCTGGGGCGGCGCGAACAATGACGGCGCAGTCTTCAAACTGACGCCGGCCGGTACTGCGGCGATTCTCCATTCTTTCTGCCAGGAACCGAATTGTAATAACGGCGCCTGGCCAGAGGCGGGGCCCATCCTGGACAAAGCTGGCAACCTCTACGGCTCGACCACGGAGAGCGGGGAGTTCGGCAACGGCACGCTCTTCAGACTCAAGATATAGGAACTGGCGGGCTGCTACGGTCGGAACGTGCGCTTGTCCACGACCTCTGCGGCACGGACGGCCACGCAAACTGAAGAAGCTCAACGAGAAACGTCATGATAAGCGCGTTTCTCGGCTGTCAACTTCTTGTCGTGCTTTTTATCGCGCTTCACGATTGGATTCCGCTCGGCGCGCTGAGTAATCTCGCCGGAGTTCGCACGGTGGACACCGCCGGCAAGCGTGTTGCCGTGACTCTGCTCAGCACGTTGCCATATGCTATCGGATTTGCCGCGAGCGCGTATTACGCCTCTACCGGCTTTCCGATGTGGCTGATGTGGTTGCTCTGGATCAGCTATGGCGCGGGGTTGTACGGCATGCTGCGCGCGTGGTGGGTCCCCTACTTGCTTGTCCCGGATCCGGTCAGGGCCGCGCGCTATCAGACGAGATTCGCTCAGACCCATGCATTCCTGCCAACGCGCAACGGAATCAGGCCCGATACGCTTCACGTATGTTTTCATGCAGTCTATCTGGTAACGCTGATTTTGCTTGGCGTTCTAACGTTTTCTGGTCGCATCTTTGCTATGGGTTAGGCCAATTCTGCCATGACATATGGCCATTTTCGAGAGGCGGGAGCCATACGCCAGACAATCTGCGGATCATAGCCAAAAACAGAACCTACTGTTTGCACTCGCAAGTGGCGCGGAAGCGTGGGCACGACGGAATGCGGCGACAGCTTACATATTCCTACCGCGCCGCTCCGCCGACGCCCTTGATGATCGCGTGGGCGTATTCGTGCACCTGGTCGGTGCCCGCGATCTGATCGAAAATCCACACCCAGCCGCCTGTAATGGCGCATTGTTTATGCCAGTTCCGCATCGCCACCTTTGTCTGCGCCGGCGTCAGATAGGGCGGCGCCGAGGTTTGGTCCGATATGCCGGGATAAACCGGCACGCTGCCGAAATCCCAGCCCGAGCAGGGAGTGTTGCCCTCACCTCCGGCAAAGGTCTGCAAATGAATGCCATCCACCGTGCCGGCGCGCTTGGTGTTGATTGCCGACACCACCGACGTCCAGTAACTGGAATTGGTATAGGGGTTCATGGTGACCTTGTAGCCAAGCTTCCCAAGCATCACCGCGAATTTGATCGTCGAAGGCGCATCATAGCTGTTTTCGTCATCGAAATCGATCGCGTCGACCGGTAGCGCCGCCTTCAGCGCCGCGAAATCCTTGTAGAGAATGCTGTCCGGTCCGGTTCCCTGCGAATCGACCAGCGATTTGATATCCTCCCAGTCACCGTAGTTGGACGACCCGATGCTAAGGGTGACGCGCGTGACCGTGCCCCGCTTGATCTTCTTCAGATCGGCGGGGAAATCGGGGTATGTTTGATTCCCGATATAGGCGCCCGCAGATGTCAGCGGAAATTCGCCGTTCAGGTTCAAATCGCCCGCGCTGTTGACCTCGACGCTCCAGACGATCAGTTCATTGAACTCTGATTTCTTGAGTTCCGTGATATTTATCGCGATGTGCTTGTAAACCGGCCCGCCCCCCAGAATGCCGACATAGCCTGTCTGTGCAGCGGCAGCGCCGCCGAAAGCGCCAACCCCGCACATGATCAGCGCCCATGCCATGCGGCGCGCGCTCCGGTTCTCACGTCCCCGATTCAGTCGTGCCTGCCCGGTTGGCCCGGTTGCGTCCTCGGTCATGTCATTACCTCTTCGCAGGCGGATCTTTCGCCGATGGATGTCCTGGCCAGCTGCTCTCGTCCCGCTCATGCGCCGGATCGCGGGCACCAACCGTCCCAAGCCGGAGAATTAACAGGCGGTGGCGTGGCAGGATAGTCCAAAACCCGCGCCCTCGCGGCCGAGTATTCGCGTTTTTTGGCCGCTTCGCCGACTGCGCTCGTGCTTCCTGGGAAAGGCTGCGCGCCACGGCAGCTTTTCGCGCTCTCGGGCCGAAAGCTGCCGTGAAGATTCCCGCGCGGACCTGACGTGCCGCGATACCAGTTAAGTGCGAACCGCGTACACGGCGAGGAATAATGTTTCCAAACCGATTATGAACAGGCCGGCGATCCACTGCAACCAGAGCGGCTTGGCCCAACCTGCGATCAACGTGGCGACGAGCATCAGAAATATCGGAAGCTCCGCGCCGATCCAGTCGGACGGTGCAGGCCACGCCAAATTGTTCCGATCGACGTAGGTCTGGATCATCGATGTGACCATCATCAGGGAAAACGCTGTAAAAATGGCTGGCCTCTGCCGTTCGTAAAACGTTTTCATGTCCATCATTTCGTCGCCTTCGCGCCTCATGGATAGCAGCGAGCACGCGAAGTACTGGACGATCGCGGGAAGGAATTGGAAAACAATTTCCAACCCCGTCCAGCGCTTGACCGTCGTCAGATCCCAAATCGAAACCCAGTAGCACAGAAGGGCGAGCAGCGCATTGGCCATCCAAACAGCGTGCAATCCATAAAAGCGAACCTTGTGACGTTCCCAAACGAGTTCCGTCGCGCTCGCCAGAATGTGCGTCATCGCCAACGCAAATATGATGGAAAGAAGGATGGTAACGTGTTCGAACATTCGGACGGCCCCCCCGCGGCGGATTAGACCGATCAAGAGTAGGCCGAATCGGGTCGCGCACCAAAGCAGCCGGCGAGATCCGTCCAGTGGAGCGAGCCGTCTGCCATTGTCCCTTCAAGAGAGACAGTTATAGGGAAGAGCGCGCCGCTCTGTGAACGCAAAGAATTTGCAATTTCCGCTACAGCCAATCGGTAACGAGCACGCGTCCTTTTGCGCCCAACGCCGTCACGCCTTTCGCGTTTCGAATCCGCCCGCGAAGCTCCACCACGTCGCCTCCGAGATTTGCGTTTGGCGTAACCTTGATCACGAGCCATTCGAGGCAAATGGTCTCGTCCGCGAATATGGCGCTCCGGAAGCGAACCCAGAACTCCAGGCCAACCATCGAGCCCCGTTTGGAATAATGCGATGCCGTCAAGCCCAGGAGCAGCGCGGTCGTATGCGTTCCGCTGGCAATCAGCCGCCCGAAGCGCGTTGCGGAGGCAAATGACGGATCGTGGTGCACGGGATTCGTGTCGCCGACCAGGTGGGCATACTCGCCGATCATCTCCGGAGAAAGCGTGATTTCGCTCGAAAACCGCTCGTGAGGAAAGGCGCGCATGATTCGATTCTCCGCATTTCCGGGCTCACATTAACACGCGCAAAACGCGGTGATCACCGCGGGCTGTGCCAGAGTCTGCCGCGCTCCGGCACGATCGCGAAAGAATGGATTTACGAATTTGCGGCATTGTGTGTTCGGGTCAGGAGTTGTCGGGATTTGCCCGCATCGAGTTGGATCAGGATCGTACTCGGCGTGGTCACCGCTGCGGTGGGGACGCTCCCCCTGCTGGCGGCACTGAACATTATACCGTCGCGTGCGCCACACGCGGGCGACGCGCCGGCCTGGATTGGCGCAGCGATCGGGCTGGCGTTTTTCCTTGCTGGCATTGTTTCGATCGTGAATGGTCTGGCAGGCGCAGGCGATTCAAGCGGCGAACTCTCTGCGACGGCGCCGCGCCCGGTGCGCGATATCTACAAGGCGATGGGAGCGGTGATCACGGTTCTGCTCGCGCTGCTCTTGACGTGGGTCGCGTTTGGCCCCGGCGAGCGGGGCTTCTCGGTCTCGGGCGGCGACGCGATGTCCGTGGGCGTCTCCGGCGGCAGTCAGATCATGGGCCGTGTGGCATTCGGTTTTGGCGCCATCCTCGCGTGACTTCTCGTCGGCGGCGTGATGGTTTTCAAGGCGCGCCGCTGGTTTCAGCGGCGCTGACGGTCTGCTCCCGCTGACGCGGTTCGGATTCTCCCCCCGATGCGACTCGAATATCCACCCGAGAACTCAGCGGCATGATCCATGATTTCAAATCGGGGCTTCTTTCGGGACCCGAATGGTCACGGCGCGACACCATAACCGGCATAGGTGTCCGCGATCTTTGCGTCGATCGATTTGGCCGCTGCAATGTCGGCATTGCCTTCCGTGGCATTTCCCGATTTCAGATTTGCCAGTCCGCGCACATAGAGCGACGATGGCATTTTCGGGTCGATGGCGAGTGCCGAATTTGCATCCGTTATGGCCTGCGGGAAATTTCCCTGGCCTGGATGGGACGGGTGCTGCCTGCTGTCGATAAGCGCCCGCATACGCACACCCCGCCGTACACTCGCCTTTGTTTCTTCCCATTCACGGCGCGCCGCCGCGAGCGGCGAGCTCGGCTGCGATCCGGTCGTGCTCGGCCTGCCATTCCTTGAAGCCCGGCCGTTGGCTCAGCGCTTTGAAGCTTGCGGTTTGGCGATACTTTGCGTCGTCAATGAAGAAAGTGTCGGCGAAAAGAAAGGCCTCGTGACGATCATACGCGCGCTCATACCAGTCGCCAGCCCTGTCGAAATCGTTCAACGCCACGTACTGGTCGGCGATGTCCGTCGCGTATTCGTGTTCACCTGAAAATTTGTCGGGAAACTCGGCTATCCAGTTGTTCAGGATCGTCCGGGCTGCCAAAGCATCGCCTGTCGCCGCATCTATCTCGAAGTCGCAAGACTGAGCAATCATAGGATTCCCGAATTGTCGAAGGTGTGCATTGACTTCGCGCGCTTGTTGGATTTGGCCTGTCTTGGCATAAGCCTGGCAAAGCGAGAGTAGCGCGTCGCCACTGTCCGGATGGTGGGCGAGAGCCGCGCGAGCCGTTGCGATCGCCTCCCGGTAGCGGTCCATCATGACTAATTCCCCCACTATCAATCTTTTTGTGTGAGCGGACAGGGGATCGATCGCCTCCGCGCGCCGCATGCTTTCGAGCGCTTCGTTCTGAAATCCCATGAACCTGTAGTAGGCGCGCAAACCGAAGAGAACCCGTATGTGGTTCGGGCTCTGGGCGCGAAGGGCGCGGAAGTCCGACGTCGCAGCACTCCAGTCCCAGTCCCATAACTTGTACACAGCGCGCACCACGCGGGCACCTATGTTGCGAGGGTCGAGAAGGAGCGCTCTTTCGGCTGCTACCCTCCCTGCAGCCAAGATGGAGTTTTGTTGCTGCGGCTCGAAAACTACGGCTACATCCCACGCAGCGAACGAAAGACTTGCCCACCCTTCGGCGAAATCAGGTTGTCTCGCCGTAACCTGCTGGAGCAGCGCGAATCCCTTTTTCCAGCCGTCTTCCGGGACCAGACTGAGCTGATTTTGGGCTTCGAGATACATCCGATACACCGCCGGGTCGATTTTCCCGGGCCGCGGCGTCTCCACTGCGCCCGGCAATATCTTATGGGTCAGGGCAACGGTGATGGCGCGGGCGACTTCGTCCTGGACCCTGAGGACGTCGCTGAGATCGCGGTCGTAGCGCGCCGACCAGATGTTGTAGCCATTGTCCGCATCGATGAGCTGGGCGGTGATCCGCACCCGGCTGCCCGCATCGCGCACGCCGCCCTCTACGATGGCATGCACATGAAGGGCGCGCGCGATTGCCTTCGTGTCGCCGCTCCTGCCTTTGAATGCGAATGAGGAGGTGCGTGCGGCGACCCGCAGACGCGGATCGTTTGAGAGGTCATTGAGTAGTTCCTCCGAAAACCCGTCGCTGAAATATTCCTTCGCTGGATCGCCGCTCATGTTCACGAAGGGCAGCACGGCCACCGACGCGGCGGGGCCAAGCGGTACGTTTGGAGCGGCCGGCGGCGCGGATCGGAACCACCATACCGCAAGCGCTACCATGAGCACGGCCACGCATGCCGCGGCAGCGAGGGATGCCAATAGGATCGGATTGTTAAAATGCTTCGGTTTTGAATCGTCTGAGGGGGTTGCCGTACTCGCTGACGGTACAGCCTCGCAGGCGGATGCCGAATCGAGTCTCGTGATTGCTGGCGCTTCCATGACTTTCAGCCGGTAACCAACCCGCAAAACGGTATCCAGTGTGAAGGCGTTGTTGCTTGTCTCCGCGAGCTTGCGCAGGCGGCCGACGCAACGGGTGATCGAATCTTCGCCGACAGCGCGACCCTCCCAGCACGCCTCGATCAGTTCGTCGCGGGAAACCACGCTTCCCTTGGCTCTTGTCAGCGCGACCAACACCTGCATGACGCGCGGCTCCAGCATTTCCGACCAACCAGGGCCCGCTACTTCACACAGCGCGGGGCGCACTTGCACATTGCCCAGCGCAAATTCCGGCTCGTGCACCAGATCCACGCGAGCGATCAGCCCTGCACGTGAGAAACGCTCATTCATCGGAGAAAGATCGGCCAATCATCGGGTCGGCGTCCTTTCGGATGAACGCGCAAAGGGCCGAACATACGCAAGAACCGCCGCCGGAATACCGGCGCGGGCTCAAGGTTAAGCAGTGAAAGGTCAGCGCCATCGCCCCGCCAGGGACGCTTACTCAACTATAGGTTTAACGCATCGGGCAGCCGTTGGCGAGGCGTGTTGCGGGCATGAGCGGGGCCGCCGCACGCGGCCGAATCAGGGATGTGGCTCGGTGTTCTGCGCCACGAGGGAAGGATATCGTCATGATGTACGAACGGAATGCTCTTAAGCAGCTACTCAAGCGTACCACTTGCGGCACGGCGCTGACGCTCTGTGCGGCGCTCGGCATCCTGGGGTCAACCGCCTCGGCTGACGCCAAACCAACATACACAACATTCGATCCCACGGGATCAATCAACACCGAAGCCGAAGGTATGAATAACCCCGGTTGGATCGCGGGAGATTATGAGGACGGCAAAGACATCTGGCATGGCTTTGTGCGGGCTCCCGATGGAACGATCGCCTCGTTCGACCCTTCGGGATCGATCGGCACCTTCGACGATGGTGCCATCAATAAGGACGGAGTCACCGCAGGATGGTACGAGGATAGCAGTCAGTTTTATCACGGTTGGGTGCGGGCCGCCGATGGAACGATCACCTCGTTCGATCCTTCGGGATCGATCAACACCTATGCCACTGCGATCAATGACAGCGGTGTGATCGTGGGACAATATGAGGACGGCAGCTTCGTTTATCACGGCTTTGTGCGCAAACCTAACGGGAAGATCAAGTCGTTCGACTATCCGGGCTCCATCAACACCTATGCCGATTGGAACAATGACAGCGGCGAGATCACGGGATATTATGAAGACAGCAGCTTCGTTAACCATGGCTTTTTGCGGGCTGCCGATGGAACATTCACGATGTTCGATCCTTCGGGATCGATTAACACCGACGCCATCATCATCAATAACAAGGGTGCGATCACGGGATGGTACGGGGATAGCAGTCACCTCTATCACGGCTTTGTGCGGGCTCCCGATGGAACGATCACGTCGTTCGATCCTCCGGGATCGATCGAAACCTTGGGCTTTGGCATCAATGGCCGCGGCGAGATCGTGGGACCATATAAGACCAGTGACCAGGTTTGGCACGGCTATAAGCGGGCTTCCGGTGGAAGGATCAAGTCGTTCGACTATCCGGGATCGATCTACACCGAAGCCTATACGAACAATAACGCGGGTATGATCGCGGGAAGTTATGAGGACAGCAGCGGCGTCCACGGGTTTGTGCGAACTCCGTGAGATCGGTTTCTCGCGGCGGGCGCCTTTTTCGGTCTGCGATGCGTAGTGTACTTGCAACTCTGGCTTCGCGGTGACTTCCGCATTGCTGCACTGCTGGCCGGCCAATCAGCCAGCCAGCAGATTGCTTCCGACGGTCGCGGTGCGCGGAAATTCTGGGCCAGAGTCGGAATGCGCGCGTTGAAAGTTGGTGCGGGTGGCCGGACTCGAGCCGGCACAGGCCTTTCGGCCCTACGGATTTTAAGTCCGCCACGCCCGCATGCGGGCGTGCGTGAAGGGATAGCCGTCTCGCGGGGAAGTTTTAAGTGCGGGTGGTCGCGCCCGGCGCTGCGCCCCCTCCGCCTCGCTGCGCTCGGCACCTGCGCCATGGACGGTGTTGCGCCATCCGATTTCCGTGGTGACTCGCTCATTCATGCTGAGCGCCAAATCAGATCGGCAAAACCGCAGTGGGCCGCAAAACAGCCATCGCTGGTCCAGACCGTTCCCCGTCCGATCCTTGATTGTTCCGAGATAATGACAGATATTCGTGCGATGAAGGATACTTTGGGTTGATCGTCATCCGTCTTCCGCAGATGGTACGGCCAAAGAGAGGGGTTCCCGTGTTCCAAATTCGCTATGCCGCTTTCGCGCTGTCGCTGGCAGCGGCCGCCACGTATTCGATCGCCGCATCCGCACTCCCCGTGGAACACGGCGAATACAAACTGCCGGCTTCATTCGACGCGGAAGTCACCACGGAGCTCGAAACCGAGGAGTGGGCCCGCGTCTCGCGTCCGGTCCCTGACGCCGCCTATCCTCTCATCATCATGTTGCATGGCAATCACGGCACCTGCGGCTACTACGATCCTGTCCACAAGGTTCGCATCGACGACAATGACCAATACACCTTCGATGGCACCTGCCCATCCGGATATGTCGTGGCTCCCAGTCACCGCGGCTACGACTACATGGCCGACGATCTCGCGAGCTACGGCTACGTTGTGGTCTCGATCGATGCAGACCGCGGCGTCAATGCAGCCCCGGGCGACTCGGGCGACGAAGGCCTAAATCTGCGGCGCGGGCGCCTTGTGCTGCGCCATATGCAAGATCTGTCGGAATGGAACACCTCCGGTGGCGCCCCTCCATCTCTCGGCTTTCAGCTGACGGGAATACTGGACTTCAGTCACGTTGGCCTCATGGGCCATTCCCGCGGCGGAGAAGGCATGCGGGCCGCGGTGGCACAATATCAGGACACCGGCAGCCCCTGGCCGGCGCGCATCGGTCCCGTGACCTTCGAAGCGCTGTTCGAAATCGGCCCCGTGGACGGTCAGACCAGCCGCATCCTCAACAACACGGGCATGGAGTGGAATGTCTTGCTTCCAGGCTGTGATGGCGATGTAAGCGATCTCGAAGGACTCAAGCCCTACGACCGGTCGCTGCTCATCACCACTGAACACGCAAAGCTCAGCAAATCGACCTTCGAGGTGTTCGGCGCCAATCACGATTTCTACAACACGCAGTGGCAGACATCCGACGCCAGCGGATGCGACGGCGAGACGCCGATTTTCCCTCAATGGAAAGGCTCCGGGAAGCAACGCGATACTGCGTACAACAGCGTGATCCCGTTCTTCCTGGCCCATCTGGGTCTATCCGCCACGCCCAAGAAGGCGCGGATGTTCGATCCAAGCTATCCCTTGTCCAACAAGCTCACACGCATCACGGCCTATGCGCGCGGGTTTACCCCCGCCCCTCACACACGCGAGAACTTCATTATCGACAATTTCGACAAGCCGACGGGTACGTCGTCGGAGGGCGTACCCGACGATTCAAAGGGCCTCACAGAATATGTTCACGGGCCGGGAAGCAGCAGCGACGACGCGACGCAGCGCGCGGCCGCGGTCAATTGGTCGCAAACGGGAGGTTATCTGCAGGTAAACGCGGCCGATAAGGGCAGCTCTGTCGATATCTCTTCCTATCCTACACTCGAGTTCCGGGTTGCGTTGCGCTGTTTCGGATCGTTGTGCACCTCGCAGTCCGATCCGACGGGAGATGTCGACTTTTCGATTTCCCTTGCCGACAAGAACGATACCCAGTCGGCGGCGCTTACGCTGAAATCGCTTGCCGTCGTGCGGCGGCCCGTCGGAGCTATCGGTGCCGGCGACAACACGATCTTCCAGACAGTTCGCGTGCCGGTCTCAGATTTCACAGGCGCCGATCCGGCAAATATCCGTGGTGTCCGCTTCACCTTCGATCAGACGAAGACATCGTCGATCTTTTTTGCCGATGTGCGCTTCACGAAAACACCGGCGGGCCCCGGCGGTCTGGCCGGAACTGCGTATGCGGCGCTGCGCCCCAGCATGGCCATTGCCGCACCCCACGTGCCCGACGCCAACAGCATCCTTGCTATTCGCCCGACCAGCGCGGGCGTTGAAATCGAGCTGACCTCTTCGAGGACTTTCCCGGTCGGGGATGCTTTGCCGGTTCTTACCATAGGCGATCGCAGCTATCGCCTGTCGCGGTTCCCGAAGGGCACGAGCGATCGGATCGTGTTCCTCTTAAAGCCGGCTGAGTACGCAGCAGCGCCCGAAGGTGCCCAAGTCACGTTGCGCATCGGTGGCGCCGATCCGTGGACATTCGGTACGCTTCGTAAGCAGTAGGGCGCAAACCGACATGCAAAAAAAGGCGAAGGCCGAAAGGCACTGATTGCGGCCGGCGTGTTCGCACGCTGTGTCGGCGAATGGAACGGTTTCGCGGTCGCGATGGATGATCTGATCGATGGCGACGATCGCGTCGTCGCGCTGGGCCGCTACAACGGCACGTACAAAAACACCGGCCGCGCCATGAACCCGCAGGCCGTCCACGTATGGTCCCTCAAAGACGGAAAGGTGGTCCGCTTCCAGCAGTTCATCGACACGCTGGACGCGGCGGGAGCATTCATTCTTAGAGCGATTCGCGCAGGATCGCACTCAGCCGCCTTGCGCAGACGTTCGGCGGCTTCGCCGAGCAATTTGGTGCGGGCGGCCGGACTCGAACCGGCACAGGCCTTTCGGCCCTACGGATTTTAAGTCCGTTGCGTCTACCAATTCCGCCACGCCCGCGCGCCGCATGCGTAAAGGGATAGCCGACTCCGCGGGAAGATTTAAGGGCGGGGCGTGTGTGCGGCGCGGCGGCCCCCCCCGGGCCCGCTTCGCGGGCACCTCCCCCACGCGCAAAGCGCGTGAGGGAGGAAAGGGAAAGGCGTGGGGGAGGAAGAGAATCGGGAGAGGAAGGAAAAAGCGTGGAGGAGGAAACCGATGAGCGGGATTTTCTCGCCGAATTCTTTCCTCCCCCATTTCTGGGGGAGGTGCCCGCGAAGCGGGCGGAGGGGGAACGGCGGGAATTGTTTAGGCGATGTCGTGAAGCGGTACGCTCAATGCTGGCGCAGTGTTTCGGGGTCGAG